>Ga0213867_1000067_pt1 | contig 44569 bp, 45 predicted proteins | sample PICome_12_FD_160120 | JGI IMG/M metagenome (GOLD analysis project Ga0213867, IMG submission 160120) | Coastal seawater microbial communities near Pivers Island, North Carolina, United States - PICO540 | ecosystem: Environmental > Aquatic > Marine > Coastal | place: USA: North Carolina... | reverse complement strand
TTGATTGGTCACCTTCATCTTTTCATCAATGGTTAAATGATAAACGACCTATTCCAAAAGAAAAAGCAAAGTTACTCACCAATGTTCTTAAAGAGTACGGATTTAAGGGGCAATATTGAGTACAACGCTTAGGCTAAACGGTCGTTTTAATGCCTGTTACATATTGTTATAAATATATTTTATGAAGAAATATTGGATTATAGAAAATGAAATGTATTCTGCTTATGATACACATACTATAAGTAACTTATTTTATGGTACTTGGTTTGAAGCTGCTAGAGAGTGCGTAAAAAACACAGGTGTAAGAGGTGATTATAGAAGTGTGAAAGAGTTTTTATTTAATGATAAAAAAAGTGATTGCATTACCAACAATTATTTATAACGATGAGTGTAACAGGTCGTTTTAATGCCTGTTACATATTGTTAGGCACTTTAACAGAAATATTATGAGCAATGAAGTTTTAGACGATGTTAGGCCCAGTTTCTCAAGCCATCCGTACGCACAAGTAATGTGTGCCAATAAAGGTGAACTTTATTATGTTTTAGAATGGGCCAAACAAAATGGTAAAAAAGTTAGTGAACATTTTTCCAAGGTTGAAAAATTCCCTTATCACTTACTCTTAGAAGGCGAAATAGTTGGATGGACTGACTCGACAAACAGGATAGGCGAGAAGTTTTTATTTAGGGAATTTGTTGATGGGATCGAAAGCATTATGTATAACTATTATCTAGAAACAAAACCTTAATCTTACCGCATCCCACTTTTCCACATATGGTTCTAGTTTTGCCAAACATGCGATAAGGTGACATATATGTCAACAGTGCAGAAACCAATAGATTGGAATAATAGATAACATTGCTAGGCAATAAGGAGGCAAAGTGAATAGTTTTTGCGTATTCCTTTACACATAAAGTAAACGTGTATAAGTTTTGCGTTTTAATGTTTCCTTTCAAGATAGTAGCTCAAAGTCTGGGTAGAATTCAAACATTTCATCTTTTGTTTCATAAAAATCTAGACTTTCTACTCCTTGAGTTTTAACGACCCACTTTTTTAGAGACATATCATAATAAAACTGATATTCATCATAAGTATAAACCTTAATAGCAGACGGATTGCTGCTTAACAGGTCTGTATCTCTTTTTACTATCTCCAATTCATACCCAGCAATATAAAGAGCTTTCAATGTCTTAGCAAACCCAAGGCTAGTTTTTGATTTTACAAATTTGCTAAGATGGCTTTTGCTTATTCCAGATCTTCTGTCTAACTCATTTAAATTACATGACTTTAAAATCTCTTTTACCTTTACTTCTAACTCTTTATGTTCCATAAGTCTATTTTAATAAGGGCTAGACCATTCATCCAGCCCTTTCAAAAGCAAGATCTGCATAATGAACTATGCTACTAATGCTCCAAAGGAAGGTCTTGCACCTTCACGATCTAGGTGTTATAGGGTTCCCTAACGATCCACAGTTCGACGTTTTAACCTACTGCTGCGTCTGCTTTTCCGCCACATTGGAATATATATCATATTGTAAAATCAAAAACATTAATATTGCCGTCTCCATTATTCTCAATAATCAACTCACCGCTCGTGCTGCCAAACCCTATTGATTCGCTGAAAAAATTCCCAGTAAAGAGAGGTGGTACTGTTAATTTCCTATAATTAAGATCATCCATCTCAACAATCATCTTGTCCTGATAAACAACCCTCGAGCCTTTCTTAGAGCTCCTGCTGTGCCAATGGCCCTCTAGTATAACATTATACATTGTCGGGTCTCCATAGTCAAATAAAAGCTTTGTAAGATCCTTTTTTGCCATTGAGTGATGACCATGCAAAAGCAGATAACAGATGTTGTCAATCTTCTTTACAACTATTAGGTGATTGTGATTTATCTCAAGGTTAGGATATTGCATTTTCAACATATATGCAACTATTGCAGCCCCAGCCCCCTCATTATCAACATCTGATTTTGGCGTAATCCTATCATGGTTTCCAGATGAAATGCTAAAAGACTTCAAATTATTTATCCTTGAAATGTAATTATCTCTAATCATCTCAAAAGCTAATATTATAGCATTCTCTCCATATACACCCTTAGACAAACTCTTAAATGTATTCAAGTGATTTAATCCGCTTATAGACTCAACCAGATCTCCCGCACACATCGCATGAACTTCTTTGTAGTTCATCTTATTTACTTTATCTGCAGCAGCTATTAATTTATTCCTAATTACATCTAAATCAAAGTCAGGTGTTCTCGGGAGATTGCGAATTTCAGCACCAATATGATAATCAGCAGTGGCAGCTATGCCTATTCCAGACCCCTCCACCTTTTTAATCACAGGAGGCTTAGATAACTTCTCCCTAAAAGATTCTACCAGTTCGGTAATCGATTGGTCTTTTTTGGTGAACCAGACCTTTACTTGGTAATTAGTCCTCTTTCCACCAGCCATAGCTACATCCCATGAATTAAAAACATACCTCTCAACTTCAAATATCGACAAATCAGCTTTAGAAAACTCCAAAGCCTCTTCAAGAGTTGTTATACTCTTTTCGCCTATATATTCAAAATTTGCGCCATCTGGGTTTTCCTCCCACTGATTTTTTGATACGTTTACACCATAATAGTCAGATATGAATTCGCTGGCATCAGTCTCTATTAGCTTCTTCCTAAAATCCTTTAATGTTGATTTGTGCTGTTTCCATGTTGGATGCAAATCAGCCCTTAATCTTTCGCCCATTATTGTCGTTTATTGTTTACTTACTATACAAAGGATTGGTTGAAAGCCGAGCTACAGAAACCTCTAACTCATAAAGATCTTCAACACTCAATTGAAGCAAATCTGCCTTCCTGTTCATTAGCTCAAAAAACGTTATATCCCCATTATCGTACATCTTCCTAACTTTTATTAGGCTCTTTAACGTCTTGGAATTGTTTTTTATTCTTAACCTTTCAGCAATTTGCATCATTTTTTCATCACACTTATTAGAAGATATCATTGTAGTTATATTGGCTAGAGCCTTACCCCAGTCGGCGATCCCTCCAAAAGAATTTGTTGAAATTTCTCCTCCAGAACAATCGCAGTCCCCTTTCGCTTGCTTGCTTAAATACCACTTACCATCAACTTCATACCAATGATCCTGAGCTACCGAGCTATTAATTGCCACTAACAATATAAATACAATTCTAATCATTTAAATCGCTCAGGTTGATGTAATTATCTTGAAGTATCTCATATATAGATTGCTGTAAAGATGCCACCGTCAATTTAGATTCATCCGAATGCCATGTGCGCCACATGTTTTCCGACAGCTGAACAAGAGCATTGAACATATCGTTGCTCTTTACAATTATTTTCGCCTCAGACTCAGAGTCTGTTTCAAACTTATATTTCATCTAATTATTTTTGAAAAAAAAGACTTTATCTTCACTATAACCCTAAAAACCCAACCTCTTCTCTCTTTGGGTCTTGTTGCCTTTGGATCCTTTTTAATATCTTTCACATACGTTTTTCGCCACTCAGCACCTATAGATCTTAAATCATCTCTGCCCGAGCTAATAATATATTTTTCAAAATCGTCCTCCAGCGCACCAAGAGTTATGAGCCCATGACCAGTTTTCAGATCAAAGCCTTCCTTTTTTAAGTCTCTACGATATTCTTTCAGGATAGCATAGGTCTCATCCATGTTTAACGTAAGCCCAAATAGGTCATAAAACCGCTCGTGTATCATCATTATACAAGATGTCGCATAAGGACACGAAAAAGAGGTTCCATTAAACTCGCTATGTCCCCCATTACCATTTGTTGAAATGACATTGACACCATAGACACAAAAGTCTAAATTTTCATCACCATTCGACCAAGGGGCATCCTTATTGTCAAAATTTACAGCGCCAATAGCAATAACCCATTTAAGGTTTGCGGGAAACCCTGTTTTGTCGTTTTCGTTCCCAGAAGCCACAACTATGATCCTGCCTTCCTCATAAGCCAGCCTGCATTGCTCTTCAACATAAGCATCTCGAGCACTGTAATGAGATCCCGCAGATATATTTATAAACTTAATGTCTAATTCTCGAGCAAGTTTGATCCCGTCACCCAATTTTCTTAGAGAGCCAGTTTTCTTTCCAATAACTTTAGCATGGTTAGGCTCAGCTAATGGCTGTCCACCCATCACTGGATTACCTTTCATTGCAATTACTCCATGAGTGGCATTGCCATGTCCAGAATAAGTCCTAGGGTTAGAAAACCCGAAAGCCTTAAGAATTGTAGGAATCATTAAGTTCCCATGATCATTGTATCCATCATCAATAATCATAAATCTTTGCCCCGCACCGTATAAGTTATACTTAATGTGATACTTAGGTATATCTAACAATATAGCCCCTTTGTCATAGATCCTGTTTTTAGACTTAGGAAACAATACGTTTTTTGTTACAACCTCAAATTTAGGGCGCTCAACTTTACTCATAAATATTTCATCATTATCTTTGTTAGAAAAGACCTACCTTTAAACTTTATAGAAACATCATCCCCTTGAAGCCTCCTTACCCCAAGAATCCTAGATGTCATATAATTACTCACCCTAACCTCATTGCCTTGGTTTGCTCCATAGACTGGAGTGTACACTTGCTGAATACCGCTTTCGGTTAACTGAGAAACGTGGCCCTGCCAAGAATCCTTGCTGCCTCTCCAAAAGACAACATAATCGCCTTCTTTAGCTTTAGACAAAGGAACTTCCTCTCCAACTTTAAGCCAATTCCTTGCAACCCAAAATCTATCTGGAGCTAAATGCTCTTTCCCTATACATTTCAACACCCAAGCTTGGAATATCCCACACCAAGAGTACTTTTTATCTATCCTAGCCCCAGAAGCTAAGGGCAGAGCCCATTTAATCATTTTCACGATAAACGGATTGGAAAAATTCCCAATAAACTCATTAGCACCCTCAAACGCTCTGGCTACCTTGTATATTCTTTGCTGAAGAGTCATTATTTACCCATAGATTGTATAGCCACAACTTCCTCTTCTCTCTTTTTCCCAAATCCAAAAACCAAGCCTAACCCTACAACTAAATCTATCGCCCTAATAATAACTTCATATGCAGAATCATAATTAGCTACAACATAATCCATCCCAGCCAATAGTTTAGCAACAAATGGGATTTGACCTATAGCTCCAAACCCCGCTATAATCAGCAATGCTGACATTATCTGAGTAATTATAGTCTTCCACTTTTCAGCCTCAGGAGACAAGTCTTTAACAGCAACAGAATCGCCTTTAAAATAAGATCTAGCCATGATATATGCTACTACTGCTAGAGATATCCATGTAAAAATTTTTAAGCCTAAAAATGACATAATTTTTCTTTATATTAAATATTAGTTTTACATAGCAAATATACAACGTTTTTACCGTATACACACCTTTTATTTGTTTTTTATTGGATAAAAAGAGACAAGGCTTACTTTCCACTGTTAAAGAGACCTTAATTTAGGTGTAAATTTTATTATACACATAAATCCATCAGGCACTTCCCATCTAATTGGTGTGTTTTTCTTGATAAATATAGATTCGCCTTCAAATGTCGTTGAGTTCACTCCTGACTCAATAAATAAATGTTTTACCCAGCCACTACACACCGTTACAATCATATCAACGGCGAATGACTGAATATAGCTTTCATACCTTTTTTAAAATATGATATTGCCAACATGCTCAAATCGTCCTCATCTATTATTTTAGACCTATTAATTAATAAACCATTATTGTCATATTGCTCTGTCCATTCATTGTTGTCGTAAACAAAACCTTTAGGGTTGTCTTGGACGGTGTGATACCCTATCATTATATGAGAGCTATCAGTCTTTAATATTGTATCCCCCTCACAAATTACAGTTATTTCTTCTCCATTTTTTTTATGATACCTTGCCTCTAGTTCAAAATTTTTAGACGCATCTTCAATGTGCTCGCCAAGCATTTTGAAGGCATATTCCTTGTCTTTCGGGTTTATATGTTTTTGCCAAGAATCAGGAGAATTAGGGTAATCCTCTTCGCCGTCATAACCAAACACTTCTCTATACTTAGGACTATACCATTCTTTATTTTTTACAACATCATAAATCCAAAAACCGTCAGTTCCACCATCCATACCCATATCGCAAAGCTCTTCCCCTATACCGCACAAATCGTAATTCGGCGAATACTTATCAACAATACCCTTAGTTATTAATATCAAAGTAGCGCCAATAGCCTCTTGAAGCAAATTTAATCTATTTAACGTCTTCTCCATATAACATATCCATTTTTTGAATAACAGCAACAATAGCTGAGTCTGATTGGTCTGCTGTTGTTTTCATTATAGTAAGAGCTAAGGCCATAAACCTATTCGCCTTGTCTAATGATAGGCGCATTTTATTAAGCTCATACTGAAGTTCTGACTGCGTTTTCCTCCATTCACCCTCCCGTTCTCTTACGTCATTTTTGAATAAAGAAAAAATTTCTTCTAATTCACTATACTTTTTCTGCCAGCCCTCTATCTTTGCTTTTTCTATTTTGGTTCTATTGTCATTTGAATTTTTGTAAGCATCATAAAAAGCCTTCAAAAAAACACCCAAGAAACCACTAATAGAAGCAATAATAGCAGCCCACAAACTTGTATTTTCATCCATAAAGAAAAAAGTTAACACCCTTTAATATTTTACATTAAAACCCCAATCAAGCATCTTTTCATCTACCAACAATTTAATCCACGACCAACAAACTCCTCGATCTATTCATTTTCTAATGCTTCAATTCTTTGCAATAATTGCTGAATCAATTGCTTCTGCTCCTCTATTTGCCTCTGCTGTTCTTTTATAGCCGATACCGTTATTGCGCCTATTTGCTCGTCTCTCAAGAATAGGTATCCGTCATCATTTTTACCGACCGCTGAAGGAAGAACTTTTCTAACATCCTGAGCAATAAATCCTATATTCGTCCTATCTGTATTTTCCTTTCTCTTTTTGTTTATTTTTCTGTACTGTTTTAGCTCTTCTTTTGCCGTTTTTCTTTGCTGTGTTAGCTCTTTTATCTGATTTGGTATAGAAGTGCCACTTCCTGTATTTGCGCCCTCTAAAGAGTCTATTTGCATTGTCAATTCAATGATATTTTGCTTTCTTTCATTTATAAAACTTGAATCTCGCATTACTTTTTTGGACTTTTTCCAGTTAAATTCCGATGGTTTTAATTCTAATAATTTTTTCAGTGCAATAGAGTCGTTAACTTCTACTATGTTTTTCTTTAATCGCCTATCTGATGTATTTGTGGTTAATGTTCCGTCTGCTTCATAGTGCAATGCACCACTACTTGTTCCTGAGCCTATTGACCTTATACGAGCATTTCCTACTACATCCAATTTCTCTTGAGGCCCATCCGTACCTATTCCTACCGCATTGAAATTCTCAACAATAAAATCTTTTGTTGCATCGTATGAGTATACACGCAAGTCATTTGCACGACTACCTCCTGAATTAGAGCGAACTGACATTATCTCAAATTTTGACCCAGAATCATTTTCGAACTGCATTACTCGATTAGTCTGGTCTGTTGCCTTGATTCTTATACTTCCATTTTGTACGTGCAGCTTTTCACTAGGCGTTGTAGTCCCTATTCCGACCTTAGCCGCTACTTGAGCAGTCTGAAGTAATAAGTCAGCGGCATCTATTCTAATATCATTATTGTAGGTATCTGATACAATCCAAGCATAGGCATTAGCAGGAGTTGAATTATACACCCATCTCGTTGTTAGGTTATTTACAGCGCCTTGACCTAGTTTAATATCCACATTTTCACTCGTACTAAAAACACCCACCGTTGCGACTTCACTTATATCCTCATTTACAGTTAATTTGTTTGTCGGCGATGTAGTCCCAATTCCGACATTACCAGATGTGCCGTCGATTGTTAGTCGAGGATTTACAGTGTTTGCTTGTCCTGTCAAGAACTTCATAGTTCCGTAACCTGACGAGCCATCGCCTTCTACCTTAATACCTGCATTAATTCCTGCCCCACCAGTATCGCTACTTCGGAAATAGATAGCACCTTGCTGTTCTCCGTCTGATAACGCTGTGTCCACGTCATCCAACAAAATGACTGTATTATCTTTACTTACATGAAGCTTCTCAATCGGATTTGTAGTCCCTATTCCGACATTGCCTGCAGGGTTGATACGCATCACTTCAGCCCACCCAGCAGAATTATTTCTTAGTCCGAAAACCATATTGGCACCCAAAGATGATATTACATCTATTTTCCCACCATAATTATCACCCGCTATCTTCCACTCTATACCGCCATCCTCGTTAAGTGACGTATTTTGCTCACTAAATTTTAGGAACCCGCCATACGTAGCATCACCAGTTCCATCTGCATAATTTCCTATTTGCAACTTCGCACTAGGCGATGTAGTACCTATTCCGACATTGCCTAGTGAATCTATAACTAAGTCAGCATCGTTTAGTTCTAATTCATCTATTTCATATTTATATTTTATAAATGGTTTGAATAGAGATTCGCTATCATCATAAACAGAATATACTACGTCGGTAATATCATTTCTCATTGTCATCACAAGAGCATCTTCATTATACCCTGCCCCTTGGAGATATAAACCACCTCTATTACCTGTACTTATATGCTTTAATCCTTGTGACTCAGCACTTGTTGAAAGAACGTTTCCTGAAACCTCTAAAAGCTCTGTAGGCGATGTAGTCCCAATTCCGACATTGCCAGATGTGAAGTTTATATCCGAACCGTTTTGATTCCAGTAACTTGACGTAGAAGTACCTACTGGTGTGCCGTTAATAGTGAAAGCGTCCGCTTCTACGGTTCCAACGACATCTAGTTTTTGTGTTGGCGATGTAGTACCTATTCCGACATTGCCTGACGTGTCGATGGTAAGGAATGGGTCCGCCGACTGAGTGTGAAAAGTAGATTCTAATGTATCGTACCCTATTTCCAACCTATATCCTGCTCCTCCACCTTTCTGCTCTATGCCCCAATATTTATCGCTTGAATGTTTTGTATATATCCCTCCGTAACTATTAAAAACAGTCTCAGAATAACCAGACTTTAATGAAACAAGGTCTTTATCGAAACCTGTGTCATCCAATACCTCTAGCCCCGCACTAGGCGTTGAAGTCCCAATTCCGACATTGCCTGTACTATGCTCTATTGCTAAATTTGTCGAATTAGTCCCAGTATTGTTATAAAACCATAAATCATTCGTTGTGGGCCTACGGGTTAAATTCCACTTCTGCACTCCACTTGCTTGAAAATGAATGTTTGAAGATGACGTTCCATCTATATGAAATTCAGGGTCAACCGCACTTATCTCAAGTATTGAACTAGGCGATGTAGTCCCAATTCCGACATTGCCGTTGTCGATGATATTCACCAACGTACTGCCATCATCAGACTTGAAATGATAACCTGTGTACCCTGCTTGGTCGCCTTGAAAATCAAGAAAACCCGTAGTCGTATTCCTTCCTATTCTATACTCCACTATAGCTCCATGTCCGACTCTAAACTGGTCCGATGAAGTGCCGCCTGTTATATGAAACTTCGCACTAGGCGTTGAAGTTCCAATTCCGACATTGCCTGAAGCGTCAATAGTTAATCTATTATTTGTGCCTAAATTTGCATTATCGTCAATTGCAAACTTTCCACCATCATTGCCAATTGCCCAAGAATCCCCATCTCTATTGAACCTTATTTGCGGGTCACCGCCACTGCCATTTAAAAAAACATCACTTCCATTTGTTCCGAAATCCGTCCTTTTAAACCTTGCCCCCCCTGAAGCTCCCGTCCACTCCACATTTAATTCCACCTCTGGCGTTGTAGTCCCAATTCCGACCGCAGCACCACCATTAGGAATGTATAGCGATGTATTTGACGCATCATTATCTTTTATAAAAAATCCTTCATTGTCATCCATTCCAAACACCCACGAGTCCGAAAAATTAGATAGCTTAATATCGGCTCCTGTGAAGCCTGACCTAGACAGCTCCATCATGCCAGAATAATTACCACCAATGAAAAATGGATATTCAGTACTGCCTGTTAATGTGTAATCACCTGTATGTATAACATCTACGCCTTGTAAAATAAATCCAGAGCCATTTAAAAGCGTTAAACCTTTGCTGTCCATGTAGACAGTCCTATTATCACTTAATGTATCATTATCATCATAAAAATTAGTCTCAGGAGCAACATACTCAAGCGCATTCTCTGTGTCGTTCACCTTGACATGATACCCTGCTGCACCTGCTTTTGATGCAGGACTATCCGTAAGCTCATCAAAGCTTGATATACCTTGACCTCCCGCAGTTGCACCACCTCCTGAAATAGGTATACTCCCCCTCAAATCTGTAATGTCAATTATTTCTACTGTCGTATTTGTTCGCTGTATTGTTAACTTTGAAATCAAAAATCCTGTACCTGTATACTCAGAAGGAATGGAGAAGCTAGTGTAATCATCAATGTCATTCAAGGCATCAGCTTCACTTGTATAACTACCCGATGGTAAATTATAGAATATCTTACAATCCTTTGATTCTTGTGAAGCCACACCCCAAACAACTATATTATAATACTTGTTATTTCCGATTGCATTACCTTCACTATCTGTATCAATACTAGGCGTTATTCCCTCTATAATCTCGTAAGGTGTCGCAAAATCATTAACTACAAATGATGCATCTGTTTCAGTGTCAAATGCAGGGAAAGTTTGATTATGCAACTGTGATACTACACCGCTCGTAAATGATAAATCTATAGTATCTGTAGCTACACTAACCGCTGCCGATGTTGTTAATACCACTCCACTTTGCCATTCGGCAGGTCGGCTTCGTATCCACTCGTTGATATGTGATAGGTGACCATTCGAGCCTCCACGAAGATGGTCAGTATACGCATGAGATTTATATACACCATACGATTCAGCTCGTGCTGCGGACCCTACAACGTAACGACCAACAGGCACATAATCGCCCGATAAAGGGAATGAAGATGTTGATGTTGTCATAACACCAGCATCTGTTATATATACAAAGTTCTCGACAGGAGCCGAATCTGTGCCTAGAGTAAGATTGACGGATATGCCAGATTCGACTCTGAGGTAACCATCATCAAATATAAGGTTGATACTATCGCCTCCTTCTGTGTTTGTTAATACCGACGTAACAACACCGCCACTTGACGTAATAGTAGCCGAATTGTATTCTAAAATAGCCCCTGTGAAGAAGTTAAAATTATCATGCGTGTTTGTGATAATTCTCAACTCGGCATATAGTTGACCTTCTGTAGCATCTTGCTGCACAACCCCTCCCATCCTGACCTCGTAACTAGGCGATGGCGGTCGTTCGGTTGTATACCATCCTGCTATTGAATCGGATAAGTATATAGCAGCGCCACCTGTTAATGATGAAGTATTCACACCTCTAACTATACCATGAGTTGTTGCCCATCCATATGTCCCTGCCTCAATATCATGTGTTGCTATTCCTATCGTGTTAAGTGCAGATTCTTTGTCTGATGCTATTGCTAATCCAACTTCTAATACGCCATCGGAAGTCAACCCTGTGACAGATACAGCATAACCATTTGTAATTGTCGAGCCATTGCCATTGTAAACTCTCACCCTTTGCTCCTGACCTATTTGCAAGGAAGATTCTGCCTCGTCATCAAAGAATGTTAATGTGTGATTTGTGGTATCGTAATATATCCTACCTTCCAAATAACTCTGGTCTCCTATATTGTTAGTGAAGTCCAGATAGTCGAAGGTAGGAGGTAATTCACCACCATTCAAAACTTCCCATCCTGAAGGTGTTCTACCTTGGAACTTCATAGTCAATGTATCATACCTTACTGTACCCTCATTCTCGTTTGAGTTAGGCCCAAGTAATACCGCACCACCTATATCAAGTCTTTCTTTTGGCACTTCAACGGCTGCCTCAAATGACACCATTAAATTACCTGACCCATCTGTAGCGGTCTTAGTTAATGTCTTATCAATAATCTCTTGCCATTCATCACCTACGAATCCATTTCTCCATATAAACCATCTATCATTAGATAAGTCAAAATAAAGATCATCGTATTTCATATCACCCATCCATGTAGGTGGTTCACCATTTTGAAGGTTGTAAATTTCACTTGTGTATATTCTGGTAGTTTCTTCGTGTGAACTAAAATTTTGCACTACCCAATCTTTAGTAGTTAAATGTGAGCCAGAAGTAGGATCACTAGCAGACACCCTTCCATTTATAAATACATCACCGATAGCAGGAATAGTTAATGTCTTAGTCCACTTTCCTTGTTTATATTCATAGTATGATAGTTCTGATTTGATATAGGTTCTTAATCCTTCATAGGGGTAATCTATAGTTGACGTGTCTGCTAATGTTACAAGCAATAACCTCGTGTCAATAGGCTGTGCAGAATTCACATCAAAAGCTGATGTAGTTTCTGTATCTTGACCTGACAACCTGAAGCATAAAAATACAAGTATGATTATTCTAATGTAATTCGCCATGTCTTATTAGTTAAGCCTGTTAAATTTTTGTATTTATATAACTTGTACGGTAGTGTCCAATTGTTTTCTAATCCAGCAGAGTTGACATTATACAAAGATTCATCATATACGATTATATCCTCAAAATCACTACCGTCAAAATTTGACCTTTTAAAAGTTCCGTCACTACCTATCATGTAAAGCTTATCATCAGTGTAGTCAAAATAAAAAGAGTTAACATTGTCAAAGAGAAATGTCTTATTCTCGCCCAAATTGTTGTATATAAACAATGAGTCCCAAACAACACCTAAATAGAAACCTCCAGTTTCTAGGTTCTTTTTAAAATAACGTGCATCAAACCCCCTATCAATAAAGTTGCTGCTTATAATCTGAAGCCCATTGCCGTCTAAGTCAGTCCTCGCTAAATGCCCTGCCGAACCAGTCCTTTCAACATAATATATCGAATCTATTTGTTCATCAAAAAAAGTTTCCGCATGATCTTCGTCTATTAATGTTTTGTTAGAACCATCTGATTTATCTATTCTGTACAAATCAAAAAGCTCGTAAAAGTAAATGTGGTCACCTATAACAGACAAGTTTGTAATGTCTGGTTGACTAAGCAAAATTTCACAATTCTCAAAATTGGCATCGCACTTTTTAATGGTGGATGTGTTATTGTAGGAAATATATAGTGAATAATAATAATGTGTACCATCAAAATCGACTGATCCTGCGCCACCACCTAAAATGAATAGAGGGTCATCTATTATTTTTAATTCTGTGAAATCAGAACCGTCTAAATTCATAGAACAAAAGGATAAATTATCAGCCCCCTCTTTGTTTCCGAAATAGACTTTGCTATTATAGATATTAGTTTGTGATAATATATCTATGTCTAAAGTTTTATGCTCAACAAAATTCTCAATCTGTTCTAGATTGTTATGGTCTATAACAGATGAAATTGAGACTCCCTCGGGGACAGCAAAGTAGATATACTCAGGATCAGGGTTACCACCTGACAGGATAACTTCATGCTCTGACCCCGCTAACTGCGAAGCGATTATCTTGCCATCTTGATTTCCATAATAATTCCCCCCAACAAAATTGCTATCACTCATTCCATGCAAAATAGGGTATATTGCTTTGATTGATTTGTTTTCACTTATAGACGTCCCAGTCAAACTCCCTACCTCCCAATCTTGATAGGCTTTAAATGTTTCATTTCTCGATGTATATGCATTTACGTAGTCTTTTGATCTATCATAATAAATTCCATCTAAATCAAAATTATAAACTGTTAAGTTTACAATTCTTATGTATTTTTCATCTCCGCCTTGAGCGAAAGTTTTTTCTTCAACTAGACCCCCTGCAAGTTCCCCAAAAACTAATGTATCTCGCCTTGTCCAAGAAATACCGTCAGAAGAAGTCGAAACCTCGATATCAGCCGCTAACGGTGTATTTGCATTTCTCTTCCCCGTGATATAATAAAGAGAATCCCCTATAGATGCTCCATCAATCCTGACAATCAAAGTATCATTCACATCCCACATCTGGGCATAACTCTCATCAATAACCCCTATTGAGTTGCTAGCATTAACAACCCCGACATTCTTTATAATGCTATCTATACTGTAAACTATAAGGTTCCGCAATATAGTGTCTAATGGGATATAAGGAATATTAACGTAGAAGCTGCTATCTGAACCGAAGCTATACGCTAATTCAAACCCACCAAGAGTGTCTATATTGTTTGAAAGAGAATAAAGAACTCCATTGCTCATTGTTAATGGGTCTGTAATACTACCTGTTATCGGGACTAACAAAGAATCTCCTACTTCATAATAAGTAATGCCATCATTTATCGATAATGACGGCTCAATTGTGTAAAACGCACTTTCTATCCATTCCCCAATAGTATTGGTTCCTAACACATCCCCCTTTAGAGGAAGCCTCTTTATCTCTCTATCCCCATCAAATACTTGCTCTAAAAAATTGGGCATTTTGAAAGATCCACCGTTCTTACTCAAAGTAACACTGTCATTGGTTAGCGATATTATCTGTATCTCATTCAAAGAATCTTTATCATAGTCGCTTGAGTTGTCTACTGGCGACAAATAATTAACACATTTAGCAATAGTGTCAGCCAAAGCTTCTGTGCTTAAATAGGATGTGCTATCAATATTAATCCTAAATCTAGCAGATATCACAGAGGAATTAAATGTTACAAATTGAGAGTTATACGAAAGCTCTTTTAATGGTGCGTATATAGCTATCTTCACTGTATCTACATTCAAGTAGAATCCCTTCAAAACTCTTGTTTCGCCATCAGGTATTCCGCAATCAGGACAATCTATATTTGTTATTTTTGTAAAATCCTGACACTCAACAGACATTATTTGGGAATAAAGTGTTATTGGGAGCAGGAAGATGAAGAATAATAAGACTCTCAATTTCAGTGTTTTTGATTAAAAAAAAGGAGACAACTAATTATAGAAGTCTCCTTAATTTTAGAATTAAATTTAACTCTACAGTTCGTCGTATCTATAATCATTTGCGGTTCCAGCAAAGTATAACTTTTGCTCGTTACCAACATAAGTCATAGCAGCGCCAGCAACTAGGTATCTAGCTCCGTTATTCACCGTTACAGTGAAAATCCAATCCGTATCAGCAGCCACCTGAGCAGGAGTAGAAACAATAGAGTCTAAGCCTTCTGCTGTAAAGTAAGCCTCTAAATTAGTCTTAACAGTCGCCGCTGTTGCGTCATCTGTAGCCTCTGTACCTGAGTGATTGTAAGGGCCACCAGCAATAGTTGTCTCTACACCTGTCTCCTCGTTAGTCATAACAATCTCTCCAGACGAATGAACGAAGGTCCAGTCGCTAACATGAGCCTTCTTAGGCTTTCTTGTCGTAGCCTGATCACCAGCATTGTCAATAAGATTAGTTATAATAGCTTGACCTTGGTGTTTAAAAACAACAGATCCTGAATCCTCTGTAATTTCTATGTTAAAGTCATAAATAAAGTCATTTACAACCGCGAACATAGCTTTTTCTAATTCTGCCTCCAAGTCAGCCAAGACTACTGGGGCTGAAAAAGTTAAAGTTTCCTCAGTCGCATCAGGAGTTCTTTTTACCTTAATGCCAGAAACATGAGTGTCTATAGCTCCTGAGTAATAATCTTCCCCAAAAGCATAGTCTTTCTCCCCCTTTTTAGAGTGAGACTTTCCATAATTACTTGAACTCACAGCGGAAGTGTTAGCCCTTGTGAATCCTGTTTGACGGTTTCCCATTATTGATATTTTTTATCAATTTCTGCCCACTTGTTGCCTTCTGGATGTGAACATTCTATTTTAATTAATTTTACCTTATCAGTACCTTTGTACAATAAGATTTCGGCAATCTCTTTTTCATCCAGTGGAAGGTCTTCTCGACCAACCATCCTATTAAATTGCAATTGTTTTCTTTTAGTCTCAAATGGACACCCACAAGCAGTGCATCCGTCCATCTCTGGTAAAAGTATAGTAGGCTTTACTCTTCCATTATACTCGCACCCATCACAAATCTTAGCCCTTTCTTTCTCGTGTTCAGCCGAAACCATAACTCCGTTTGAGTTCAAGAAAGCCATTGCTTGATTTATTAAAAACTTCTTTACGCTATCCATATTTTATCTGTATACGAGCAATTATCAGTCTCCGTACAACTCACCTCAGCCTCATCTAATAATGGCTTGTAATTATCAAATTCGCCGCCATCATTATTTGCCCTAATCCAAGTATCCATCAGGTCTTTTAAATCGCTTATCCTTTCTCTTAAGTATTCTAAATATGTCTGACCTTCCCTTTGTGATGCGTGCTCAAAATCAACACCCACCTTCTTTACTAATCCATTGTCAGATATATGTAAAGACAATAAAGGTATGATAGAGTACGCAACATTCAAAGCCAATAGTTTTCCTAATCCATAACACCAAAGAGTATTATACAGTTCGGTATTAAACTTATCAGCCAAAACCCAGTCAACTTCATTGTACGTTGGCTCCTCAGTGGTTGTCGCTGTCGCCTTATAATAAAGCCCATCATAAATAACAATGTCATCTAAATTATAAGTCACAGCAGCCCAAACATCCGCCGAAGAATAATCAACAACATCGTCCTTTAGATCTTCATACAAATCCAAACCTAGGCATTGTGTAAAGATAGTGTTCTCAGCCTCCGCTATATCCTGAATAGCGCAAGTGCTTATGTCCATTTTACTCCTGAGAAGAACCTCTGACTTGCTCGACAAAACTGTCACCATCTGCTAAATTTTGTTTTATTTCATCAATAGTTCTAGGGAAAAGAATTCTAGTACCTTTCATCCCCTCTTCTCCAACAAACTCCATCATTACATCTGAGATCTTTAATGCAAAGTCAGAAAATTCTTTCTGGTATCCCATAATTGTTTTGTAATCAAAGATCGTCATTAAATCTCCAATAACATTACCTCCTATGTTACTCTTCGCAGACTCAGTACCTGTTAGCTGCTTATATACACCATGAGTAGCGTATATATTCCCAGTAGCCTTTGCCATCTGAGAATCAAACCACTTTTGATCTCTATTAAAAGCCAAGTCCTCAAACTCCATATTCACATTAGGAGGAACACGAGCCATGACTAATGATTTAGCTTTATTGCCTTCATTTGTCATAACTTGACTAAACTGCAAAGCCAACTGCTGGAACCCCTCTTTACCTTTTGTCGTTTCTTTAGCGACATTTGTCTCTTGGTATTTAAGAAGCTTAGTTGCCACAAATTCAGTGCCCGATACCTTGCATCCAAGTTCGGTTAATGCATACTCAATCCATTGGTCTCTTAGTGTATGAATGCTATCAGGGACTCCATATACCATTGTTCCCTTTTTAAACATAAAAACACACTCCCTCTTATCTCCAGATTCCTTGAAGTTTGGGTAAATAGGTATCTGCTTAAACTTTCTAGCAACAACATCGCCATAAAACACAGAAATATCTTCATACCCTGTAATCATTTTTGGCATAATAAAAAGAATAGAGGGATCATAAGTTCTTTCTTTTCGCTGAATCATTGCATTCCTAGTATCTATATTCTCTAGAGATACTCTTTTAGCTCCAGCAAGAGTTTCTTCTGTATACTTCACATACGCAACTCCAGATTTCTTATAATGCTTAAAAGCCTCTTGCATAGTTTCACTAATGTCTACAAGGTCAATCCCTAGAGACTCTATAGCGTCTACATACAGATCCTTCTCATTATCGCTAATAGCCAAAGACTTTACATCGTATTTTAGCCCTCTTCTGCCACCACGGATAAGATCAACGTCACCCCTAAAAGCTGTTCTGCATAGCTCATTAATACAAATGCCTTGCGAAGGACTAAGCTCCGCAAGGTCATATTGTATCTTAAGGCTCGCATGAGATGAAGATCTATTCGTTCCCCTATACGGGATTAATTTCAATTCATCATAGACAAACTCTTTGTCAAGATTATTCTGAAATAATTCAGGCAGTACATTTCTTAATGTTAATATAGCCATTATTCATCTTCTTGACTTAAAGTATCTTTTGAACCGCTATCCTTTTTAGGATTTTTGGGCTTAGAAGAAGAAACCTTCTCAACCAAGTGGTCGTGTCCGCCACGCTCATAAATCTTCTCATATTGATCTTGACTCGCCTCAGGTATAATCTCACCTTTAGACGAAGTAATGTCACCACCAATACCCACATGAACACCATCGACAACTGTATGCCGATGGTATAATTTAGCCTCTGCTGTTGGTCTATACATCATGATAATGGAGGTGGTATAGTGAATGTAGAGTGAACAATCTCAGGAGAAGAAAGTGTATTAAACGTAAAAGTAATAATATTACTACCATCTTCATCACCACCCAAACTAGCTGAGTGGCCTGATAATGTGTTCTCATCAAATATATCCCAAGCGCCGTCGATATTATCCATGCCCAATATCATTCTGTTACAATCAGATAGTGAGGCATAAACTACAAGGTCACAAAAACCTTGCATCATCAAAAGTGCTTGTCTATTGTCATGATCAAACCCACCTAAATCTATCTCAAGTTGGGTTGAATATAATCCCGTCTCACTAGTATATTCCCAGCTAATCTTTGCCTGCCTTCGCCCCACATCCACAGGGACAAAAGACACTCCAGCACCCATCGTAAAGGCTGATATTTGTCCATCAGTGTCCGCCACACCATCTATGTCGCTCAGTCTAGATATAGCTAAACTTGAGACATAGACCTTCTTCAAACAGCTAGGAGGCCTTACTAATGCCTGAACGCTTCGTGTTAAATCACAATCTAATAATGGCATTTTTTATTTTTTTATCTTGGTACATAAATTACAGCTCCTGTATATAGATCAGGATCAACTATAGTAGACATAAGAAGTTGAGTAGAAAGAACATTCCACTTTTTATAACTCTCTGTATGTGAAGGGTTTGTGCCCCTAGAAATCAATACAGCAGGCCTAAATCCGTAAATCTCTTTCTCATCTGAAACAGCGTCCCAATTACCTCCAAATTGAACATTTTTAGAAGTAGAGATAGTTATAGAGTGAGTGTCACCATTTAAGTATCTATCAAATCCATCAACATATTCTGCTGGAATAATAGGAACTCTACCGTTATACATAATAACTCTAACTCCATTAACAACCTCCCAGTTCAACAGCCTGTCATTTGACAAAGGATTTGCACTTTCTGCATTCAACTCTTTAACAGCCTTGTTGTAAAGGGCACTAGAAAGCTCGATATAAGGCCACACCTCTTGCCCTCTTACTGTTTTGATCGTTCCGTTAACCATCTTATTGAGCTTCTTTAACTTATTATTGTCATAAAGGAAAGCCTCAATAAGATCAGTAACGCTCTCATTGTATATAGATCCATCAGTAGAAAAGTCACTAGCTTTAAGAAGGTCTGTTCTTTGCATCCAAGCATAACCTTTAGCAGTAGCATAGTCAACGGCTAATCTTTTAGATCCTTTGTGCTCTGAAGTCGTTTTATCCCAAATACTTCTCTCTTCAGCCGTTATATCTTGACGTAAAGTCGATGTTTTGTCATGGAAATTACCAATGCAATTCATGCGGTTAATTGCAACGGTGTAATCTTCAAGCAAGTTCTCAATAAACATATTTTGTCTTTGAGTTCCAATTGCATCATATTCAGGAGCTCCTGAGTTCTTAAAGTCCAACGTTTCTTCCCAGATAGACTCGAAATCCTCATCAATACATCTAGAAGCTTGAATATAAGATTTTGTAGGCTTCAAATTATCAACAGTACTTGAAAGAAAGGCGCCATCTTGAAATGCACAAGAAGTGTATTTCTGAACAGCAACATCAGATCTATCGATCCTTTCTATTCTATATTCCCTCATCTTATTCATTTTCATGTAATGATGAAGATTAAATGCCTTCTGGTATGGACCAAAAGTGTCTAGATACTCGCTTCTAACCAAAGCATTGATAGCTCCTGACGGATAAGCGATCCTGTCAGAGCCACCTTCGCTCATAATCCTTGAAGCAACTTTTAATAAACCGCTCATTTTTATTTAAATTTAAATTATTTTAATATAATGTTTTTTGCTTTGATTGCCACCCTTTTGCCGCATTAACTATAGGCTCTGGGTCTATAGAACTAGGAGCATCAGAGGTAGCCTGTGCCTCACCTGAAGTTAAAGCTAAAAGCTTCTGTCCAACCTTTGTTAATTCTTCCTTTATATCTGAATCATCATACTTTTCAGATGCCACCATCTCGATAACTTCTTCGCCAGATAAGATCTCTTTAAATTTATCTGTGTTTGCTCCTATCGCCGAATACAAATCAGCAACGATGCCTTCAAGACTAGCTTTTGTTACAAAGCCGTCGGTGTCTAAATTAAATTGCTCTAGAGAATCTGCCAATTCAGCCTCCGTAGCACTCTCGTCAAGCTCAAGTCCGAGCAGTCTTTTTACAGACATTTTAATAGAATTAAGATTTGCGTTTTTCATTTTTTATATTTAACTATTTTTTATAATCGATAAGAGTCTTCTGATAGCCATAGATTCGCCCCCTATAGCATCTAACAACCCTCTCTTTTTAGCATCCTCGGCAAGGAACATTCCTCCAGATAAGGTTTCTTCTTTTGTCGATGGGTCAAGAGACAATGCCTCGTTAACCTCAGACATAAAAACTTTATCTAAAGCTGAAATGTCAGCCTTCAGAGTTTCAAAATCGCCTTCAAGGATATCCCTATGAGCTTTATTTTTATTGTCACTATACTTAGAGTAGATAGTGATAACATTCTCTTTAATATATTCTATCGCCTTCGAATTTAACGAAACTAGAACCCCTATAGATCCAAATTTAGCTAACTTGCTAGTAGCAATCCTCTCGTCTGCGTCTAAAACAGAATAAACTCCAGCAGAGGCAAAACCATTAGAAAGGACGACCACTGGTTTGTTCTTATCTTGAACGGCAGCCCTCATCTTTATTGCGGCAGAAACCTCACCGCCCCCTGTGTTGAATTCAAGCAATATCCCCCCAATACTATCATCAGCATAAGCGGCTTTCAATTCATCTATTACTGATTGGATGCCATCTGTACAAAGGTCTGGCTCAGATATCATTGGCCCAGAAAAAGAAATTTTAGCGATGGACACTTTCTTTCCCTCGCTAGTCGGTAGATATTCACTCATATCTACATTAAGAAGAGCTGTCCTTGGTGCAGACAAGCCTTTTATCTTATCAAAATCTACAGATCCGTTAGCTTTATTAGCAAGAAATGATTGATACTTAATAAGGTTCTTTAACCCGTAATCTAGGTTGATATACCAATCACCTAAAAGATAGGATTCAACTTCATTTAATTCTGCCATACGTATATACAGTGTGCGTCACACAAAGATAATATCGCATATACGAGTAATGCAAGTGATATTAAATAAACTGTGCTATTTATAACACACCTTTTTTCGCTTTAGCTGCAACGACCCTAATCTGCATCCTAGTAAGCCCAGTCAAGATGGCTATTTGAGCATAACTCTTGCCAGAGTCTAGCAAGTCAATGCATAATGGGATTGCTAGTGCGTGTGAAGGAATAACAGACAATACCCTGAGAGCATTATAAGGTATGTCTGTGTAGGACTCAGCTTCTGAGTTGGAAATAAGATTATAAAATGCTACTATTGCTCTATTCCTATCCATAAAAAAAGTCAAGTTGCTCTGTTATGTCTTTCCAATTAAATATGCAACTACAGCCTTTGAGCATTTTATGCTTATTGATGAATTTCTCAATTTCCCTATAATTTCTATTTCTCCAAATTGCCTCTAATTCAAGCAACTGGTCATCGTTTAATAAATCAAAATCCATTAATTACACCCTGACAAAGTTACTGATCCTAATATTCTTGTAGAAGGGTCTATAGCGCAATCAGATGTAGTTTGAACTACATCAACCCTTAATTGCCATTCTCCATTTAAAGAGTTGTTACTTGTACTGATATTCAGATCGCCTTCTAAACCCTCGTTCCAAGACCATACACAATTAGTTATGTCATAAGTGCCATAACTAAGCTGAGCATTAGTAGCCACATGATGCCAATAGTAAGTTGCAGTGAAATCACCATTTGTGCAGCAGCCAGCATCGCAAGTAGGTGATTGTACCCCACCCTGAACATATGCAAAACAGTCTCCAAGCTTAGTTATCGTCTCGGTAGGAGTGACTACAACTTGATTTTCATTCACACTTTTAGTATAAGTATCTACACACCCATATGAATCTGTAATAGTTAACGCATAATTACCAGTGCCATTTATATCAACAGAAAGGTTGTCCACAGATGTTGAACCAGAGTTTGTTGCACCATTAGCATTGTAAGAATAACTATCATTTACTGTGCTGCTAGTCCAGTTATATGTGAGCTGTGCATTCTCACAAACATCATCAGGCAAAGCTGCAATCACAGGCAATGCCCTTTGTGTTATAGTTGTACTATAAGTATCTGAGCATCCATAAGCATCTGTAACCGTATAAGCATAAGTGCCTGTTCCATTTTCGGGATAATCTATAGAATATACGTACTGGTTTGTTAAGGAGTTCGTCAACCCATTTCTATTAAAATCTATAGCAAATGGAGTCATGCCAGTCCAAGAGAAAGTCACATCATCGCCAACGCAAACATCACTCGATAAAGAATTGGCTACAGGCGGAGCAGTCTCACTTATAGTGTAAGAAAACTGCACTTCACACCCATTAGCGTCCCTCACTTTCCATATTTCAACAGAAGGAGTTCCTTGCCCATGAATCCCTGAAATAGGGTAACTCCTACCCCCTTGATTTATGTTAGATGTACTCCAAGACGAAAATCCTGAACCGTTTATGCTGTAACTTTGCTCGAACGGAGCAACACCTCCATTCCATGTCAAATCAAAATTGTAAGCATCCCCATCACACCCTGTAACATCACCCTGAGCATCAGCATACATATTTGCAACCACTATTGAAACAATATTAGACTCAACTACAATCCCATCGCAATCTCGCCTAGCTTGTCTTTTGTAGAATCTTGTTGTGCTTAAGGTGTTTAGATCTAAAAATGTATGTCCAAATGAATTCCAATCCCTACCTGTAACAACTGTCCACCCGCTAACACCATCTGAACTCTGAAGCCATCTATACTCTATCATTCCGCCAATACCGCCTGTGGCTAGCCCAGTATTTGAAATTTCATTCGGGTTAAATGTTCCACTACAACTAGGAGAGTTGGATGCTGTAGCTATAGAGCCACCGTCTGTTAGTGGATTACAAGTGCAGCCATCAAGCTCAGACTGAGTAACATTGGCTGTGGCAACAACAGTTAATGCTGGAGAAGGGATGCTGCAAGATCCTCCTGTAACAGTCATCTCCCTTACAAGCTCATAAAACCCTGCAACGGTCACTTGATAATAAGTGGCATTAACAGTAGAATTGGTTACATACGAACAATCCGAATAATCTCTTTGGAAGTATGTAAATAGATTAGAGCCATCACCACTTCGCCTTAACCATAATTTATATGAGAAATCTGCATCCAAACAACACGTCCCGCATTCAGGGATCCCTAAATCTCCAGAGAAGTTTAATCTATAATCATTGTTCGCATTACACGCCTCGCTTATTGAAAGGGTATTTGAAGCCCAATCTATGCCCTGATTCTCTGTTGCATAAATAGCAATACCACTTGTATTTTTCCATAAATTACACCCTTCCCTTCTTGCTTTCCTCCTGTATGTCCAGATACCATTTGCTGCATTGATTACAGGTGGTGTGTATGTTTCCAATGTTGCACCAACCACATCATCGTAAGTTGCGCCTCCATTCGTTGATCTTTGCCATTGGTACTCTATAGCACCTCCACTTCCGCCAGACGCAGGGGCAGTTGATGTGAAAGTAGCCGCTTGGAAAGGCTCACAACCATTAGAAGCCCCAGCTATACTGCCTGCAGTTGTTATATTATCGTTTATTGTTATTGTGTGTGAGAATACCTCTTCACAATATCCGCCACTACCAGTAACAGTGACATAATATGTAGTTGTTGTATTCGAAGCGTATACAGCAGTTTGAGAGCTCCCTCCAAAGAGGCTCCAAGAATAAGTATAAGGAGCACTACCAGAAGGATTCGCAGTCAAGGTTACAGCAACGTTTTGACACGCAGTATCATCCCCAGTAATATTCCCAGTTATAGGGCCAGTAATCGTTGGAGAGAAATATTCTATATCAGAGCATCCATTGGCATCAATAACAGTTATCCTATACTGCCCAACCCCAGCTTCAGGAAATGAATAAGAATTTGACCCAACAGACGTATTTACCTCAGACAAATCTGGTTTTCTAACGGTTACATCGTAAGGAGGAACAGCCGCCTGCCAAGTCCAATCAATATCATCGCCATCACATATAATCGAAGAAGCAGGGTTAGACACAACTAAATTAGGGCTAACAGTTATCGCCTTTGATGCAGTACTAATGCACCCGCTAGCATCCTCTACCTCTATTTCATACGTCCCCGACCCTCGCTCTGGGATTGTTTGAGATGTATTTGACGTAAAATTTAAACCACCACTAATATATGACCCATTAAACAATATATATGTGTTATAGTAAGTGTTGTCACCGCCACTCCAAGAAAACGCCACGCTTTCCCCATCACATATACCAGAATCGGAGTCAACACTAACACTTAATGCAGGACTAACCGTCACCGTTGATGAGGCCGAAGTCGTACACCCACTAACATCTGTTATTGTCACAGTGTAGACTGTCGTTACTAGTGGCGCCTCTGTTATATCGCTTGGATTATCTGTTCCAGCAATATGACCCCAATCATAATTAATAGCAGTTCCGCCAGAAAAATTAGCGGACAGATCCACACTTCCACCACCACAAAGAGAACAATTTGCATAAACAACTACTTCGTCTGGCTCAATCTCAGCCTTTATCCTTGATTCCTCAATATACTTGTAAGCTGTATAAACAACAGTACTTAATGAAGCTAGAATAAGCCCTATGTAAATTGTTTTAAGTTTCATCCTTCTTTTTAAATTGGAGTACAAGAAATTGAAGCTGTTATATTCACCTCTGACACTGAAGCTTGCGCTGTATCCGTACATCCGTTTGCATCAGTAACTGTAACAGTATATGTTCCTGCAGCATCAACCGTTGGTGTAGCTGTATTCGCCCCTGCTGTTATGTTCCCGCCACTCCATGCGTAAGATACTCCACCAGATGCTGATAATTGAACATCTCCACCTCCACAGAAGGTATAAGGCCCGCCTACAGAAGCCGTAGGTAACGGATCAACTGTAACTGTCACCTGATCTGTATCTGTACAACCATTAATAGTAACTGTCACAGTGTACACAGTAGTTACACTAGGACTAGCAACAGGATTTGAAATGTTTGTAGCACTTAACCCAGTAGCAGGAGACCATGCATAAGATGTTCCTCCACTAGCAGAAATACCTACTCCTGAACCCAAACAAACGCTGACATCTTGAGATGCAGAAGCTGCCGCAGAAGTAACATCAACAAAAACTTGATCTGTAGCGGAACACCCACTAGCATCAGTTACAGTGACAGTATAGGTTCTATCTGATGTTGCAGTCGTTGTAGGGCTTGCTATGTTGGTTGCACTAAGCTCTGTAGCAGGAGACCATGCATAAGTATAAGGCCCACCATCACCACCAGTTGCAACTCCACCAATAGCATCAGCAGGATCGTCAGCACATCTGGTAATATCTGCTCCAGCTACAGCGTTAACCCCCGCAGTCACTGTTAGTGTTATAGTGTCTGAATACACAAAATCAGAGCAATCGCCATCGGTAAAAGCTCTTCTCCTATAAGACGTGGTCTGAGAGATAACGTCAGGATTGTATGTTGACGCATTCGCTCCTGAAATATCGCTCCAACCACCATTATCACTCTCCCATTGATATGATACAGAATTCCCTAGATTACCACTTGCCAAAGAAATACTAGTAAATATCGCTGGATCGCCAGACCCACAGAAATCGCCATCTGGGGAAGATATATCCCCACCGTCCGTTAGTTTTTGATCAATATCAATAATTTCAACGGCCTGAGCACTACACCCTGAAGCAACATCCGTACAAGTTAATGTGACGGTATATGTTATAGCTGGATCTATAGGCGGAGTCCAAGTTGAATTTGGGCTATTAGGAGTCCCTAAGGTTCCACCAGAGGCTTCCCATAAATAAGTGTATGTAGCAGCTCCCTCACAGGTGGATATTAATTGCACAGACTCGTCTTCGCATATGCCAGTAGCAAAATACATTATCTCTATTGGCCCTATCTCGAAGCCTGAAATAGTGTCATTTGACTTTGCTATTGTGGCTAAAAAAAGTAATGGTATGATTATATTTTTCATTCTATGAATTTTCATTTATGTGATAGATTATCCTGCACACGGCGATGAGTTGAGGCAATCTATGGAGGTTAATGCTCCGCCACTAACCCCTTCTGTCCTTAGTCGTATATGTGTCGTTCCAGAAGGAACGATGAATCCAGAGTTCAGCCAGTAATTAGCCCCATTTGAGCCATTATATGTTGTATACCCCGTCCAAGAATAGCTAGAGCCATTGCTGCTATAATCCCACTGAAATTCCGCATTAGCTTCTGAACACTTAACCCTAAAATTAAATGTACCCGAATTGCTGTGACTCAGCACAAAAATTATATCGCTATATGAAGACGTAAAAGCTACGTCATTACATGAGCCTGTTGTGTAATTTGTTATTGATATAAACGTGCCACAAGGGCCATAGCAGTTACACGACCCGTTATAGGTATCTGGCGATGTAAAGGCGTTGCCATCATCACAAGAATCTCCGACCGCAAAAGTATTAGACGCATTCAAATCATCACACTCATTCACAGCCAAGAATCCATCACCGTCTTTGTCAGGATCGCAAGCATCCCCTATACCATCATTATCTAGGTCTTCTTGTAAAGGATTAGCGGTATTGTCACAATTGTCTTCATCATCACAAATCCCGTCTCCATCCGTATCTCCAGTACCGTTATTCCCGAAACATATATCACAAACATCTCCTATACCATCACTATCTGCATCCGCCTGTCCAGCATTAGCCGTTGCAGGACAATTATCAAGAGCGTCCGTGATGCCATCTCCATCAGCATCTATAAAAACCCCTTCACAAGTGTTGCAGTCAGTCCAAACATCTCCACTCGTGTATTGATCCCCATCATCGCAAGCGTCTCCAGTGAAGTAGTTAATCAAAGAATCCAGTTGGTCGCAATCCACAATATTATTAAGACCATCCCCATCAATATCTGGATCACATATATTCCCAATACTATCTAAATCCATGTCTAATTGGTCTGGATTCGGGTTTGCAGGACAATTGTCGCAAAGATCTCCAAAGCCATCTACATCTGAGTCAATCTGAAGTGTATTGGAAACAAGTAGACAGTTGTCGCACACGTTCCCTATGCTATCTAGGTCAAAATCTCTATTATCTAAGCTTGACGAATCAGGACATAGATCACAAGAGTTATCAACGCCATCATTATCGTTATCCTGTGCAAACGCAGGGGTACTAAACATTAACACTATTATGATAAATAAAGCTCTCATCAATTACTACAATCTGTGTCTGTTATACAATCTATTTGAAATATATTCTCAGGAGGCAATCCAGCCATGTGGAATCTAATTGCAGTAGTCCCTACATAAACGTCACCAGTAAAAAGGGAGAAAGTGTCAGCAACAGAACCTATAATGCCTCTGTTTGTAGGTGTCCCATTCTCAAAGGTCTCATAAGTTATCGGCCATAGAAATCCAGAGTTGTTATGTTTTATCTTAAATGTTAAACTTTGATTTTGAGTAGAAGTGTCTGACAGAGTTTTCATTAAGTAAGATCCAGCACCCCCAATAACCGCTCCGCAAGAGACGTCATCGCAAACATCGCATGGAACATCAAATACAACCTCAAACTTCGAAGAGTCGTAAGGGAAACAATCTCTAGGAGCTCCATAGCCATCTAAATCATAATCTGTATCCCCTCCAACGCAAATACAATCTATATCGTAATGATCATTAACCGTCAATGAGTCACCATCATCACATGGCGCAAACGGGTAAATATTTGGATCTAATGGAGCACAATCTACAATGTCGTAATAACAATCATCATCACTGTCAGGATCACAAGCATCCCCTATCCCATCGCCATCTACATCAGACTGGTCAGGATTAAATTGCAAAGGGCAATTATCTAAAGAATTATGGATGTTGTCCAAGTCATCATCTATAAATACCTCACAAATCAAAGAAAGACTAACAATGGAGCTTGAATCAATCATAAATTCTACAGTCCCAGTGTGGTTACACCCATCCCTAAAGACGGTTAAGGTACATATTACACTGCCAACCGCTCCAGTTGCAACCGTTGTAGGATTCTCTTGATCTGATGTGTATCCATTGGTACATACCCAAGAGTAAGTATCACCCCCTGCAAAATTAGCAGACAGATTAACTTGATCGTTTGTACAGTACGTCTCACACACCTGACCGAACATCTGGGTAGTAAAAAATAACAATATAATAGCAATCCATATCCTCATTAAGAGTCTTTATGTTTATATCAAGAACAAGAGGGTGTTAATAAAATTGAATCATAAAACATTATCGAGACAGTATCTGGTGGGCTCACACATCCATTTGCGGACGTAGCCACTAAGATATAATCTCCATCTGTGTTGACTGTAACATCTTCAGAAGTAGCTCCAGATACAATGTTTCCGCCGCCATAAGTAGTCCACGAATAAGTGTAAGGCCCAGTACTACCCGAAGCACTCCCATCTATCACATAATCATTACCCGAACAATCCGTGACATCTGCTCCAGCATTAGCTGTTGGGTAGTTCTCTATAAAAACTTGGACTATTGCGGATTGCTCACCACAAACAGAATCAATACAAGTTATAGTGTAGTTTCCATTAATCCCAACATTAACCCAAGGGAATGACACGTCAACATAAGTAGAATCGTTTGGATCTGTAATGTTTACAGTAAAAGCACCACCAGACCCTCCACCACATGAAGGATCATTTATTGTTATGTTTTCCCCAGTACACTTATAGCACTGAGAATAAATAGTCTCAGATAGGAAAATAAGCAAAATTATTACTGTTAATCTTAATTGCATGATATGGTATTTAATAGTATTTGTGGACATCCACAATCCTCGTCAATATAAATGTCAAAAATATGATATTGGGTATCTATAACCTCAAAAGAGGTAAACCCAACTGGAATTTGAGGATACACCTCTAACGTAAATGTAAGAGGAACCCCAACCGAATCTTGACTCGGTTCAAATTGGTCTAACTCAACATCCCCATTGTCTATATATCCTAAAGCCTCAGTATCAAACTGATAAACGGCATCAACCCCCTTTCTTATTGAAATATGGTTTGAGATCAATATTGTATCTTCAACAACACATGAAGAGAAGTCTCCAACACTAATCAACCCTAAATCCATCAGATAGAACGAGCTCTCCGAAGTGTCTTGGCAACAATCTGTAGATACAATGTAATACAAATCATATCTTCCATACGGAAGGTTACCCCTTGAGACACAAACATCCCAACTAGTCAATTGCGGCTGAAGAGACTCCCCTATAGGTTGGGTTTTTACTTGCCAAACCCCTGCAGTGTCTGCCCCAGTAAGAAGTTCAGCGTGCAAACAAAATTGACTTGAACCGACAAGAGCAAAAAGCATTAAAATAGGAGTAAAAAGTAACCTCAATCCCAATTGACAAAATTTATAGTACAAATATAACAAAAAAACGGATTATATGTATACGCAATCACATATCATCCTCCTCAACGGCTACATTGCCTCCATCCCCAGCTTCAGGCTTTACAAAATTATAAGATTCTTCACTAACCTTAGTGCAAGAAAGACTTGCAGATGTGACCTCTAACGTATATGTATCTGTAGCTGGATTCACATACTCCTCATCATTGCTAACGACCGCATCTAGAGAATCTTTCCATGAAAAAACAACGTCTGATGGAAGCTCACAAGATAATCCCGACCAAACTGGTTTTAGCGTATTGTCTACACATTCTATATATAAAGAGCTATCAGTTATATTGCTACAATCACACTCTGCCAAATGTTCTTCCCAGCAACTAATGTGTGGTGGGCATTCATTGTCGCAGAACTCTATCTTTCTCATTACTTGGAACCCAACAGATGCTGGTATGTCTGTGCCATCCCAAATCTTAGGATCTTCACCGTCAACAAAGATCCAGACCGTGTCTATGTGCCTTGGAGAAGCTATGTTCCCAGTTTTGTTTATAGTTTTAAACCCAAACATAGAGTCAACAACTTCAACACCAGCGGTAGTCTGTTCGCAATCCGCACCAACTCTTTTCACCGCATTTAAAAGGACAACTTGATCTGTTATTGTAAAAGACTCACAATCCCCTTGATAATTTATAGTCAAAGAGTTTAAAACAAAATCAGTAGCAACATCACATATAGTGTCCCCAAACAAAGTGTTCGGATTTACTGTATAAGCTTCAGTTTTATTGTTGTAGCTAACAGAAGCGGTTATAGACGCAATGGGTGAACTTATAACGCCTACAATTTTAACATAGACGCAAGATACCCCGTCTTTTATATAGTCTTCTATTTGCACAGAAGGCCTGTTTGCACAAACTAGAATTGATTTGCTAAGACCTTTTGCTGGACAGTCTCCATCAAAATTAACAACAGCTTTAAGGTATATGTTTGTTGTAGGATTAACAACTTCAATCGAAGTTGGCGACAATACGTTGTATGCATAATTAAGCTTCCAAACAACAGATGTTATATTGCTAGTAAAAACCCCAACCACAGAGATTGTGTAAGTTCCACTACTCTCAACTATATCCAACCTTGGCTTATTACCACAATTAACCTCAGCCTCGTCTTCAGGTGTAGTGAGCACAGTTGTATCTATTACACCAGAATCTGTATCTTCAACTGACTGTAGCAGTATTTCAGCCAACCCAGTACACCTGTCGTAACTTATATCTTTTATGAAGGCTTGTATATACTCTGACTTGTACATTAAAGTATATATGTTTCTTAATGACATTTGGTCATAAACATGAAGAGGTAAATACGCCTCTACAGAAACAGGTTGACCAGTCTCTTCCTGAAGGACTTGGGCTCCAATATTTGTATTCCAAAAGTCCCCAGCACCTTCACCATAAACCATAGGCCTGTACTCCCATTGCTGCCCTGAGTTAAGGCTGATATCGCTAGGTATCTCTAAATGCAAAAGAGGAAAACTTGAAATCTCTTCACTATCACCCCAATTCATTTTAGCACTACCTATAACTTCTCCATCAGCATCAAGAATAACTTGAGTCGAAGGTGGGGATGAGAACAATATTCTTGGATTAATATTATAACTTACAGATCCACTATTATTATCAGTTAAGGCTGGAAGCTTTGGGGGAAAACCAAGCTCAGCTTCACTCTTCACAACCTCAGGACAATTCCTTAGTAATGTAGGCTCAAATATTGGGTTTCTATTTTTTTTCGTTTTGTTGTCAAACCTCTCACCAAGATCTATCTTTTTATCGAACACTTGGTTCTCCCCATTCGCATCTTTAAACCTTATGAAAGCATCGTTTGCTGAGTTGTATCCATAAATCAAGAATCTACTTTGATCAGACTTTTGTGCAGACCAATTAGCACTATCGCATATGACTTTATCTGTAATATCAACCAGAGAAGACCCATCCTTATATTCATCAGGAGTATAGTGAGTTATTATTTGATTGCCAAAATCATATTCTAATATACCGCCTGTCATATGAAGTATTCCTTTAAGGACATCAAGCAAAGAGATATCCCTACTTAAAGTCTCGCTTAAAGGATATGAAAACAAAGAGGCTGCACCTTGGCTAGACTTATATGTTATTCGCTCAGGTTTGTTGTAAAATTTAATGCTAGCACTTATATCGCCCAGCCCCTCTATTTCTAAAAAATAACTCGTTGAACTGAATCCAACAGAAGTAGACTCCTCTACAATTGCGTTTATAGAGCCTGTATATGTAGACTTCTCATCTTTATCTATATCTATTACCTCTTCAGCATGAATTTCTTTATCTAAGTAAAATGACGTTTGCCCTAAAAGTCCAAACTCCTTTACAGAAAGTATATTTAATTTTATCTGAGATGTTACAGGATTTGTTGTAGGCTCTGACTCAAAACTATACTCTACAATAAGCTCTTGCCTTAAGAACTTATCCCTAAAGTTAGCGCCCGTAACGACCCCATTGTAGTCTCCGTCTGCATCCTTTATGATGTCCAATGAAACTCTACCATTTGCAACAAACTTCCCCTGACTATAATACCCAACGCCGCCTTCAACAATATCTTCTATTTTAGCAGATGTGACTCTTCCTAAAAATTCATAAGCCTCTAATTCGTCTATATTATTCCCACCATACTTGTCATCCGCCAAATAACACCATGCAGAGCGCCATTTATCGCTCTCTAGCGTAGTTGATCGGAAAGACCACCCCATAGCACCGAAACCTTTTCTAAGAAGCCACAGAGGGCTTACAAGGGGTCTAATATCCTGTGCTGACAAGATACCATTATTATAAATGCCTCCATACCAAACGGGAGCTGGAAACCATCCATCACCACCATCCTCATACTTCCATCCATTAACCCACCTGTCCCTTATGTCTTCATTGTTTAGTGAAAAATATACAGGCTGGTCAATCTTAGGGTTTATGAATCCATTGAAAACGGCCTCATGAGCAAAATACGGAATGTTGTTTATCTTGAAATTTGAGGCTATAGATAGCGGGTGATCCATCCTATTCTCGAGCGATATTGTATAGCTTCTAGATTTGTCAGATTTAGAGACAACTACCATGTAATTGTAAGGCAATATATCACCAGACTGCCAAACAATTATAGAAAATGGAGAATCAGAAACATTCTCCAAGTTAGAGCCGATCCTTGTTGATAGAATTATATTATTCTTTTCCGAATATGGAACATCAATGTTAAGGGCTCCATCTATTTTTATTTTCCCAGATTCACTTAAAGTCGCCCTTGATTTTTTCTCAATAATAGACTCCTCTCCATATGTGTCTAAATACAGAATACCATTTGAGTCCTTATAATTATCTGTTAAGGACAAGTCATCTAAAACTTGTATGGTATAGCATTTATTCATTCCTCTTCTTTATCGTAATACATCTTAAGATTTTTAACTAATTTCTTTCTATTGTATTTTTTTTCACTCTCATGGGTAGAAGTCGTCCTTCTCCTAGTCCCATCAAATGGGTTTAACATTCTGTCCTTAAATCTTAATCTTTTTTTCTTATTCAACTTCCACAATTTTCACACTCCTCTGGAGAATCCATGTTACAAACAACCTTTCCGCTCTTTATGTTTTCAGACAATTCTTTATCTTTTTCGGTAATTTTAGATAAAAAACTCTCAGGCAAATCAAAATCATTATTCATATATGTTATTTAAAATTTATATACTACCTACCCTAAGGTCAACCCCTATAGAGCCACTAAACTCAATTTCTGTCATGCCGCTTTGAGACCACACAGGAATAGAACTTACTTTGGGGATTAAAGGAAATAAAATTGTGTTATTGTTGCTATCTTTTATAGCCGCTCTATATTGCCTTGCATTAGCAAACGCTCTATAATAATCTTTATTGTGGCTCCGAACAAAAGCCATCTTTACCGCAGAGAACTCTAGCCATGTCCTTTTATTTAGAAGTCCGTATCCATGATTTTTGACTAGATCGGATATAGACTGTGAAACTCCATTGTTTCTACATAAGGAAACAAAATCTCTACTTACCTCTTCAAAACCTTGCTTATCAAAATTCATTACCCTCCAAGATCCCTTAGGGTCTTGGAAATAAATATCTAGCCTATTGCTTTCGCTTTTATAAGAATGATTGTATGATATAGTCTTCCCTTGTATTTCCACCTTTTTGATATCCTTAGCACTAATCGCACCAGACTCTATATTTGCCCCGCCAACTGGGACTAAAGTTACACCAGCACTTATGCTTACAGATTTCACCGTCTCAGTATTATCCTCTTCTGTTATAGTTAAATTTACAGAGCCTCCTGATGCAGAAAAAACAGAAACCCAATCATGAGAATTATCATTTATTCTTACATGGCTGCATTCTGTTAAGACAGATGTAGCCATTTTTGTGGTAGATGTGAACGATTGCTCGTAAGCATCAACAACTTTATGTTTTGTTGTAGAGATGGTAGCATCTCCAGTGACAACCTCGGTGTCTGTATTTATTATAAGCTCGCCATATTTAACAAAAGCCCTTCTCATACTCCCTTGCCAATCTTGTGGCGATGAATTACCATCCAATAACGGAACATCAGAGCTGAATGAAGATTTTACTAAATCGTTTATCGTGAAATGTATAATCTGGCTTGTATTTATAGGCCTTATGTATTTTTTCTCTGTCAATGGAATTTCATTGCTATTCTCATCTTCAGCAAAAACCTGATATACCAACTTTCTAACCTCTGGGCTTGTCCCGATGTCATCAAGAGTAAACTTGTACTCTAATGGTTCATCTAGATAGAAAAATGTTGATCTAGATGGAGTTTCGTAATCTAAGCTGACTGCCATTTTCTATATTCTTCTTGAATAACTTCCATACTTGGCTGAACAAGAGCAACCCCACCGCCACTATACACTATTTTCGTGCCACTGACCCCATAAGAGTTCCAGCTCATTATTTGTGCAACACCTTCAAAGTTAATCAAGCATGGAGCACATACAATAACTCCCTCGCTGTTAAAGTCATATCCATTGCACTTAAACCCAATGTCGCTTAAATTATAACCCTGATACTCCTCAATATCATTACGCTCTTTTTCAGCCAAAATTTTAGCGTGATTTAATATCTCCTGAATTTGCTTCTCTAGTTCTGTCATAATGTTCTATATGTTTCTAATTTTTCTTCCCTTGCTCGGTCTTTTGACGATATTCTTATCCCAGCTCCTGACCCAGATTCCGCCCCATCTCTAACAGCTTGAGCTAGATGTGGGATCATTTTAGCCATAGATCTTTCAATTGCACTGTCTATACCGCTAACCCCGCCATTAACAACAATACCTCTCCTAGCTTTAGGCATCAACGGAGACCCTCCAGACCTAACCGCATTTAAGTCGGCAGACTTCCCTTTGTATGTGCCAGCATTTCTTAATCTAGCTAATAATTCTCTATTATTTGCTGTGTCTCTCCTACTGAATATATGAACAGATCCATTTTCATCACGATCTATAGCTTCCCCACCTTCAGCCTCTATGCTTCTTCCGTTAATTCGCATTTTAACTCCACCTCTAGAGTGAGATGGGCCTTGTATAATTCCATCAGAGTCAATTCTACCCCCTTCAGCAAATTTAACACTCTTTAATTGAGCTACCTGTGCGGCAGTTGTTGCGGCTATTATCGCAGTAGAAACAAGGGAAAGGGGAAAACTCAATGCATTATTAGCCAATGCCTGAGTGATAGCTAAAAGACCATTAGCTATGGCCTGCTTTACTTTTACATCATTTTGCCTTTGAGCAGCTCTTTTTTCTATTTGCTCTCTCTTTCTATCAAGCTCTTCTTGTATTTGAGCCTCTACAGCAGCATTGCCCTTTGCCGCCTCAATCCTTGATGCATACCGCTCCTGAAGAGTATCTAACTCAAACTGCTTTGCCTCTTCAATCCTCTTCACCTGCTGATCAAAAGCAGAATTAGATATGCCTTGAGCAATTTGAGCCCCAATAGCAATACCTTTCCTTGCCAAATCTTCTCCACCAGCCTCTATGGCTTCAAATAGACCATCAAAATTTACGTTAATACCTAAACTGTCGCTAAAATACCTAGAAAGCCCACTTTCAGCTATCTTCCTACCATCTTCTATTTTTTTACGCAACAATTCAGCTTCTTTCTCGTCATACTTCCTTCTTGCCTCCAATCTCTCGTCTGCTTGCTTCTTGAATTCATCTGCTTCCTTTTTTGCAGCCTTTGGGTCTCTAGTAACACCAGTAATGCCTAGTGTAGGTAAAGTCCCCTTAAAATCATCTTCCCTTTGAGACTCTTTTATTTGATTTTGAAGCTTAGACCTTTGTTCAATAACTTCGTTAAGTTCCTTCTCAACAGCCAATTTCTCCAAGAGCTTCTTCGTTAACTCGTCTTCCCTAAGCCCCCTCTTGGAAATGTCCTCGTTTATTTTCTTTAATTTATCCTGAAGCGCAGCTAAAGAGCCAGACTCAAAATCTTTAGGCTTAACTCTTTCTTGAAGCTTAGCCAACCTATCCTGAAGCTTATAAAGCTCTGCTTCTGCTTCCTTGAATTCCTCAGAGCCTATCTTAGCTTTATCTCTAACCTTAGTTAGATCCGCTATTTTTACTTTTAGATTATTAATACTGTCCACTGAAGCCGCATCTGCCGCTGCTATCTTTGCATTTTCAGCTTTATCTGCCTCTTGATTAAATTCAGCAACCCTTTGCTTTAACTTTTCTACCTCTGCCGCTGCGTGCTCCATAGAAAACAACCCATCAGTCCCATGTGTTTCATCAAGACTCCTTATAGCGTTGAAAAAACCATCATACGCTTTCGACGCATCCGCTCCATTTTTAATGGAATTAAACCACTTGTCTGCAACTTTTTCGCTCTCCGTAGCCCTCAGCAAAAACTTCTCATCAAAAATTGTAGATCCGTCCGCAGCATTTAGAGCAAGCTCAACTAATCTTAACACAGCACCTGCTGCCTTAGAAAAACGTCCAGACCCATCCTCCAAGCCCAAGGTAAAGTTCCTCCAAGCGTCCGCTACATCTCCTAATTTTGAAGACAAAGACTCCGTTGCTCTCTCATATTCCTCTTGAATAGCTCCAGTTTTACCTATCTCCTCTGCAGCATATCCAGCAGCCTTGGCGACAAGATCATACCTCTTTGACATTGCCCCTAAAACAGCTTCTGTTCTTTTTTCCGCTAAATCTAAGCTGCCTAGAGTCTGTACAAGATTTCCTCCCTCCTTCTTTAGACTGTCTAGCCCTTTCAAAAACCTCAAGAACACTACATTAGCGTCTTTGTTAAACTGGGCAGACAATTGCTCCTGAGTATATCCAGTCAATTGAAGAATTTGCTGCAAACCTTCTCCAGTGCTTATAGCATTATTTAAAACTTTAAAAGTCTTCTGCATTGCAGAACGAGACTGTTCTGCCTGTATCCCCAAAGATTCAGTGGCTGCGCCTAAACCCAATATAGACGCCGCAGAAACGTTGTAAAGGGCAATACCTTTTTGGATTTCAGTTGAATTGTGCAGAATCTGAGATTCCGTGGTCGCAAAGTTGTTACCTAGAACCGTCAAGACTGAAGCTAAAGTTTCTGCTGACTGTGCTCCAGATCCTGAGATTTCTATAAACTTGGCAAAAGATCTGACTGAATCGCCACCAACGATATCTGAAGTCAATTTAAGCTTCTCAATAGCAGCAGAAAAAGCCAATATATTCTCCCTTCCTCTAATACCCATTTGTCCCGCAACCTCCGCAGTTTCCACCAACCCCTGAGTAGACACACCTTTCAATGACTTCCCTAGATCAACTACTTGTGTCCTGAACAGCGCCAATTCATTTTCAGAAAGGTTAGTCGTCTTAGCAACTCCGATAATCTGCTTATCAAAATCTATAACAGTTTTAGCTGTTGAACTAATCAACTTTTGAGCAGCATATACAGCAGAGCCAAGCCCTCCTAATCTTAATGCAAGTGCAGAAAGCCCTTTAAAATTATTAAAGGCGCCTTTGGATTTATTTAATTTACCCTTTAACTGCTCGATCCTCTTTATGAGCTCTTCAATTTTAGCCTTAGACTCTTTAGATTTATCACCTAAAGACTTTATGCTCTTAGCACTAGAGTTGATGTCTTTTTTTGCCTTATTAAGGTTTTTGGCTAAAACCGTTACATTCTTCTTGAGTTTATTGATTTCAGCATTAGATGCCTTCATCTCTATTCGGAACTTCTTACTGTTGCCGAGCTTGTCTAGGCTAGCTTTGAAATTCTTTGTTACCCCTATAGCCTTTCTTACCGACTGCGTATACTTATCTATACCAGCAATTTCGACAGTACGGGCTACCTTGATCATGGGCTTATTTTTTTACAAAATACAACTAACTACAAATATACAACTTTTTTGCCGTATACGCACCCCCTAAAACAATTGCTTTAGCATTTCATCTACAGATTCTTCTATGTACTCATCGAGACCTGAAGCTGCGCTAAAATTATCTTCCTCAAACTGCGTTCCTCTGTCTATCCACCCCACTCTCTTCCCTGAGGGAGCGTACTTCCTACTAGCAATAGTAGGCATTCCCTCTTCCCTCCACTTGTTGATTATATTTCCTACAAATCTATTGATTTCAGACCTTGATGCTCCAGCTTTCTTTTTCTTAACCCAAGCTGTAAGTTTATTAAGATCTAGTTGGACTTCTGATAGGCTTCTCCTCCTGTTAAACTCTATTAAATAATCGTTAGCTCTAGTTGTTGAAATTATCCTACCACCGATCCATCTTGTAGTGTTCTTTATTGAGTTTAATCCTTTGCCAGTATCCACTAGCCCAGAATCAATGACATTCTGTTTATCTTCAGCTTCTGTTTCTCTGTAGAAACCCCTTATATTGCTAATAAAATTTAAAAACGAACTCATAAGCAATTAGCACACTTTGTAACCCCTCCAACTCTTTGGGTGACAGTAGACACATAGTCAAAGACCTCTAAAGCTTGATTACAAACCATCACAGAAAACTGTGTTTTAACGAATCTGACATTATCATATCTCATTGGAATGTTATCATACCTCAAATCCCCGTACACCAAATTTTCTATAACATTATCTGCTATCTCAGGAACTGGATCTAATGATTCTGCATAAGTATCCGCCATAATCACCTTTTCATCCCCATCTCCATAATAAACAGAAAAACTATTTAAGCTTTGGAATATAACATTTGATAAAACCTTATTGCAAAGAGCGTCTAACTCAAATATGGTCATTTGTTGATCGCAATTATTGCAAACCAAAGGGAAAGCTACTAGCAATTCATAATTGTCTGTAACGTGCTTATCCTCAGGGTCTCCTTCGGAATTTAGGTATTTTACAGCAAGTGTACCATATTGAGCCTCTAGGTTATTCCTAGTAACCCCTCTACGAGTCCAATAATAGCCTTTTTGAGCATCCTCATAGGTTCTTCCTAGTTTGGGATCAGTAATATCTAAATCCTCATCAATAATAGCGAATGAATTAATCCTGCTAGCCGCTGCCGCTGTATGGGCTGACGCTATTGTCTTAAATAACGATGTGACAAGTTCTAATGAAAACATAATACAAATATACTAAAAACGTATGATATATGTCAGCGCAAAGAACTTAAGTACTCCATGTTGGCTTGATGGACAAAATCATGCCAATCCATGTAATATATTTCCTCAAAAGTGCCTATATTAAACTTCTTACCCATAACAATCCACCCTTGAGAGCCTATAATGTCGGATATTAGCTTACTTTTTGATTGCGACTTCTTTTCTTCCTTTAATGACATCTTTTTTCCTTCGATCTCATCAAGACTAAACATTAAGTCTTCGTTTGACCTAAAAAGGTATTTGTAAGATTCTCTACAAGTGACTTGATGGTAATAAGAGTCAAAAAAAAACATAAGTTAAAGTAAATATCCATTGGAATATCTTCGAAAACCTTCATCCTCTCATTCACAAATCTGTCGTAATCGTTTCTACTCAATGGTAATTTTTCCCCCTTCAACCTAGCCAATATAGCCACCTCTCTTATGGAAATTTCGAATGAGAGGGCTCCATTGTCATCATTAATGTCTTCCATAGCCCTTTTGCCTGCCGCTCTGATGTCATTTATAGCCATAATCTCTCCAACAGTAACTTTCCCTGAATTATAAAGAGAGTTAAAATCTGATTGCCCTACAAAATACCGATCCCCTTTATGCTTAAAGCTAAATTGCATATCATCGATCCTGTCTCTACCTAGATTCCCAGAAAATAATAAAGCCAGCTCTAATTTTGTGTCTAAAATAAGATTAGAAGTATCTATTTCTAGTAATTTTTTCTCCTCTTCGGTTAATCGATCTGCATTTATACCTCTTTTTAACATTTCTATGGAATCGTCCATAAAATCGTTGAATAAAATAAGATAATGGTAATATATGCTCCAAAGCGAGAATACCCCCTCTCCACTATAGACGTTTAGGACATCCTCATGACTCCCTATAGGCAAGTTTTTAGGAACTTCTGTAAGATACTCTATAGCCTCCAATAGCCCTAAGTGCTCGTCATCAGATTCTAAAAATCTCTTTTGCGTTTTAATAAAATCTATATAAGAGGAATAAGAGACTTCGCTACAGCTCTCATGCACCTTCATAGAAACATCGCCCTCAGTAATTGTTAGCATTTACTTCCTTAGTTCTGGGAATATCTCCTTAGTTAAATCTCTGATTATACTAGATAAAGTGTAACCCTTCTCAGGCTCTCCTTTGGCTATCCTCCATGTCTCAATAAGCATCTTCCTTCTAGAAGCCTCTATGTCTTTAGCGGATTTTACTTTAAGGATCTCATATAGCTCTTTTGGGTTCCTTGCAGCTAGCCACTTTTCCCTTTCCTTCCCCTCCATAATTTGAATACATCCATCGCAAGACCTGTCGTTAATCTCGGCCTCCAAAGCAGTACCGCCTTTTTCGTAAGACATCACCATCCTTTTTGCGTTAGATGAAGATCTTGCTTTTGCGGACTTTTTAATAGATCCACCCCTAAAAATGGTTATTGTTTTTTTGTCCTCTGGATACATTGCTGATAACGCATCTAAAATATGCCTATATATCAACCCTATATTCAAATCAGCAATTTGCTCAGACCTTCTAACCCACCATTTTAACTGGTTCTTAGCCTCCTGATTCTGCCAATTCAAAGTATCTATTTCATTTAATTTTTCCTGCATTATATTTTTTTAGTTAACGAAAAACTGGAAATACTATTCCCGTTAGTTATAACATTCACAATATACCTTTCAGCATTTTCAATTGTAGGCTCTATGCCGCACCTATCCATAAGCATAAGTTTTACTTCGCTTAAATCGAAAATATATTCAATCTTTTTTTTCATTCATACTTTAGCTTCAACTCTTCGACTATCTCCTCGTGAGACTGCTTCCTTTCAAAATAATCTTCAACCCTTTCAATTAACTTAAAAGTTAACGTCTCTGTATCTAAACTCCCAAAAGCGGCAATACCATTAACAAGAATGATTGTCTTTATGACTTTATTTTTAGTCAATTGCAACCAATTTTAATTCTTCTTTATGCTTGTCTAAGAAATCATTCAGAACATCGAGCAATGTGGCAGCTCCTTCTTCAGACAAATTGAAAGAAACAGCAGTCTCGGCAACTAACTTGCCTTCCTTTTTCTTCCAATTCAAAGTTACCGCAAAATGTTCTTCGCATTGATTTAAATCTCTTATCAACGCTATCTTTTGAGTTTTCAAGTTCCCCATCCCACAAAAATAATAAAAAAATCTTAAATAAAATTAAAAAGAATAAACAATAGGTATTTCGCTTGTCCGATTTGAGTGACGATCCCGAATTTCCCCATCAACATCACTAAACCCCTTGATATCAATCATTGTGTGCATCATAAAAGCATCGGCCAAATCAGGTGAACGTCCAAGGATCTGTTTTATCACTTTTTTGCTTTCCATTTGCCACCTATTCCCAGAATCTTCTTTCCTGAGCTGTGCTAACAGGTCTTCCTGCAATTCTACCCTATATCGGTCTGCTTTAATATAATACTTCCCATCGAGCACTTTTTTAGCCGATTTAAAGTAACATTCGGCTCTAAGATTCCTGTACTTGCCTTCAGTAGCCTTGGATGAAAAATTGACAGGAGTAAAATTATTATCAAACCCCTCTAAATAAGCCCCAACTCCTGTGCTGTCAAAAAAACAGTTCTCCTCAAAAACATTCCAGCTATCACAAGCTTTTTTTAACGCTAACAACACCTCTTTCCCGCTAGACTTCTCTATCTTGATAATATCTAGCAGTATATTACCTTCCCATATCAAATATGAGAATGCATCTGATCCTTTAAAGGCTAAATCTGCCGTAATGTACCGTGTAGATGGGCTGCCCTGTAAGTATTCAACTTGATGATTGACCCATAAATTATTTACTGCCGCCATATCGTACACAGCCATTTCATCTATATTACCTTGACACATACAAAGAGCGTCAAAAACTGCCTTTGGAAATGTTCTCCTCATCTCTTCGACCACCTCAGCGTCCATAATTCCACCTTCAACTGCCGCTGTAATAGGAATAGTGTCAACATACCAGTTTGGATCGCTTTTCTTTTCAGAGGCTAGCCTACTTCCCCAATTTGTCCCTCCTGTATAGTTACCAATCATTCTTATGTAACCATTAGTTTGGATAGTTCTAGTATGCACGGCCTGATACACCTCTTTCTTCATTCGAGTAAACTCATCAAGCACTACCGCAGTCAATGATTCTCCATAAAGCTTCTCTGGGTCATCTGCCGACTTAAACTGGATAACACTACCTAAAGGAGTCCTTATTTCCATTGGATTTTTGGTTATCTTAAACGCTGGATCTTGGCCGACGATAGCACACATCCTATCAAAAGCAATTCTAGCTTGAGCAAAAACTGGAGCCACCCACCACAAATAGCAGTGCTCCATCAGCTCCCTCTTTTCTTTAGGAGGCAAACTTCTTGGGTTTTTACATCCCCTGATCGTAACATATGGATTTTCACCTAAAGAAGTAGACAAAAGCCACTGGATCATGGAAATTGTCTTTCCTACCTGTGTTGCAGCGATTATAATCTGATATTGCTCGGTAGCGTAAACAAAGTCCTCTTGAAAAGGGGCAAAATCAAGCCCTTTGAATAAAACCTTTTTAGACATTCTTTAATCCTTGTTTTATAACCTCTTTTTGTGTTTCGAGCCATTTCTCCCCAGATTTTGTTATCTCCCAAAATATCCCATTCATATATTCGACTCTTTTTACAAATTTCCTTCGCTCTAATCTATATAAGGCTCGATGAGTAGGTTGACTCTTAGTGTCAAACCTCCATCCGCTTGATCTGCCTAAATCATATAGTACCCAAGCGTGCTTTCTGGTCAAAAAACGCCTTTTTTTCTTTTTTTCTTTTTTCAAACCTGTTTTAATTTTTTCGACCTTTTTTTTTCTTTTTTTTCTTTTTTTTTCTTTCCATTTCTTTTATCATCTCTCTTAGTCTTATGATTTCTAACCGAGCACCAGAATCAATTGGCATTTGCACTATTTTTTATTTAAAGAATTATTTTTGATTAATCTAAAAAAAGCCTTTCTTTCTCAAAGCTTTCATTTGCTCATAAGTGACTTTGGGATTAGCTAGAATGACCTTCAAGGCTTTCTGATAAGCTTCTGATGCATCTAATTCAAATTCGAAGTAGCCTAAATGTAATAACTTACCTTGTATTTGAATCTTTGACACCCATTTAGATGTCGGTTTAAACCAACTAACTCCCGTGTATTCGGAAGAGCAACCTTTTTTATCTTTCGATGTGTTATGTCTTGCCGTAGTAATTTGCAAATTTTCGAGCCTGTTATTATTCTTGTCATTATCGATGTGGTCAACCACTCTTTTGTAGCCACTAGGGATATGATTCAAGAATGCCATTGCTACTAACTGATGAATCATAAAGTTTTTCATTTTCCCATCTTTATAAAGAATCACATAAAAATAACCCCTAGCATTAACTCCCGCTTTTAAAATCTTTTCCTTATACTCACTTCCATTCGAACGCTTCCTTTTTAAACTCTTCACTCTTCCCATATTGGATATTTGATACAATCCTTCGTACCCTTTTATTTTTCTAAACTCTTCTTTCATAGCATAATCTATTTTTTTCCTATTTTACTAAGATAGAACATTAATCTGTACTATTTAAGAAATTAAATACTAATCTTTAATATAAAAGTAAGTATTAACCTTATAAACTGCTTGACTAGAGGCAGTTCAAGAGATGATACAGAAAACCCAAGTAGAAAATAGATCAAAAAAAAATGGTTCGATCTAAATTCTATTGGTTTCCTGTATTAGCGCTGCAGACTTTTCGTTGTCCTGTCGCTGATATCTGAGCTACTCCGCTAAAGGCCAATGCTCAGACTTGAGATTACGGTGGGAGCCCTTTCGGGCTTTAGCATCCCAACCCAGCCTTTCATCTTCTCTTGCAGTGGATGTCTGTTGGTACAGCGGCTTACAGTCTACCAAAGGCTTTATGATTCCCCGACCCGAGACGATGCAACAGCATCTGACGCAAAAAGGAATCGCCATA
>Ga0213867_1000065_pt1 | contig 45275 bp, 46 predicted proteins | sample PICome_12_FD_160120 | JGI IMG/M metagenome (GOLD analysis project Ga0213867, IMG submission 160120) | Coastal seawater microbial communities near Pivers Island, North Carolina, United States - PICO540 | ecosystem: Environmental > Aquatic > Marine > Coastal | place: USA: North Carolina... | reverse complement strand
GGCCTTTCGATCGGGGAGGCGCTGATAGCTACTACGGCCGTGGCATTAACCCTCATTATTTCCTTGGGGGAACTGGGACTTCTCAGCGTATAGGTCGCGAAGGCATGACCGCTGATGAGATTGAAGCCTACTATGCTGGTTATGAAGAGAATGAAGAGAGTGGATACAAGAAAGAGTGGTAATGATTACAATTGAATTTGATATGGACGAAACACTCATCACTATTATGGACAATACTGGTGAGTGTGAGGATGTTGGCGTATTAATTTACGACGACTATGTCCATATTCGTCAATATAATGAAAAGTTAAACAGATTCGATGTAATTACAATGAAACCTGAAATGTATCTTAAAATTATGAAGGCGTGGAAGCTACCAGAGGGGACGTATGATTTAGTTATGAAGGAGGAATTATGAATAATTTAAATAAAGTAATCTTAACTGACGTTGATGGTGTACTTCTCAATTGGGAATACGCTTTCAAAGTCTGGATGGAAATGCGTGGTTATGAGTTTAATCCTGATACCACAGACTATGATATCCGTTATCGTTATGGTGTAACAAAAGAAGAAGGCAAACGTCTTGTTCGTACATTTAACGAATCAGCTGCTATTGGTTTCTTACCACCTTTGCGTGATGCAATGTATTATGTAGATCTGTTGCATCGTAAGCTTGGATATACATTCCATGCTATTACATCTTTGTCATTGGATCCTCATGCTGCTAAATTGCGTGAAGATAATTTAAAGAAGCTTTTTGGTGAGACTGCATTTACTCGAGTTCTTTGCATTGATACTGGTGCTGATAAAGACGAAGCTCTTGCACCTTATGCTGACTCTGGTCTTATGTGGATTGAAGATAAGCCTGAGAATGCTGTCGTTGGTTGGAACTTAGGTCTTGAGTCTATTGTTATAGAGCATGGTCACAATATGGACTTTGCACATCCTGACATTCCGGTCGTGAAAGGTTGGAAAGAAATTTATGAAATTTGTACAATTATGCAAAATTAACTGTGTACATTCCTTTTCAAATAGTGTAGGATGCTTTTATGATTTACAAAAATGAAAAATGGGGAGACGACAAGTACTATCAAATCGTCAACCGCTTTAATGGTGGTTTTGTGTTGCGTGAATACAATAATGGTGCCAAGCGTACTGAGATTGATATGACACCACAAGATAAGAAAAACTTTGAACAACTCTTGAAGGAGAATGACTGGTATGAATTCGTTCGTAGCTGAATTAAAAAAACAACACAATGACTTCATGAAGAAGCAAACTAAACAGCGTAAGGCTCGTCGTACAGAGCTATCACCACTTCGTAAGGAAGACTTCTATTATACAGATGCACCTAAGTACGCTGAAAAATATTATGGTGAGGTGTATCGTGAAACAACGAGGTTTGATAATGACTGGGACTAGTCAATTAGAAATGAAAATTCATGAGCAAAACGAAAAAATCGGCAAGCTTAATCATGAAATCGAACGCCTTAAGGCAATTGTTGACAACTTATGTGAACGTCTGATGGTACAAGGATGAGCATACCACATGTGAGGAGACCAGCTGTAATGACTGGAATATTTTATGATACGGAGGAACTACTAATGAATCGTGATGAAATGATTGCTGAGTTGCGTAAACGTGACTGTCGTGTAATTTTTAAGAAGGCAAATGGTGAAGAGCGCGATATGATTTGTACTCTTCGTGAGGATGCAATTCCTGCATCAACTACTGATAACAATACTAATAAAGAGTTGAATGGTTATTCAGACACAGCCATTCGTGTTATTGATGTTAATAAAGGTGAGTGGAGAGCGTTTCGTGTAGACAGTGTAGTCTCTTTTAGCTAGTATAAATAGAATTACCAATAGAGGAGATACGTATGTTCATAGATCCCATTATAATTAGTTGGTTACTCTTGGCAGCTGCATCCTTTGCAGCTTTCATGATAGGGCTAAGTTATAGCAATAACAAAAAAGAAGAAGTTATTGAGCACACACTATTATGGCTTATTGACAATAATATGATTAATGCCAAAAAAGTCGATGGTGAATGGGAAATTCTTGAACTAGACGAAAAATAACTGTGTACTTTTCTTTTAAACTGTGATAGAATACATTATGAAGGAGAAAAGTTATGGTGAAACCAATCAAGCGTAAGCGTAAAATGACTGAAGAGCAACGTGCTGCAGCAGCCGAAAGACTAGCTAAGGCACGTGCAGCCCGTGGTCCATCAAAGAATCTGTCAGTTCATGAGTCTATTCGTGACTTGCCAGATGATCATGCATTAGCACCTAAGAAGGTAAAGGCATGGATTAGAGAGCAACAGCTCAAGTTGCGGTCAATGAAGTCTATGAAGAATTCTGCTGATCGTAAAGAGCGTGGAGCATATTTTGTTGAGGAGACATACCTTAACAATCTTCAGAACTATTTAAGAAGTGGTGTCTATCAAGACTCACGCTTTGGTGCAGACCGTGAAAAGCTAATTAGATATAGGAGTGTAGCACTAGCTTATGACAAAGATGGAATGGTTAAAAGAACCGTCGGTGTATTCTACCCAGACATTGGACAAGAATGGACACAAGAAATGGACAGTGAGTACTATGCAGGAAGAGCAGTTCCTAACAAAAGCAAGGTTCACAAAACTAGTAGAAAGCGTCGTAAAAGAGCATAAGTCAAGCTACATGGATGCAATCATTCATGTTTGTCAAGACGTAGATTTAGATCTAGAAGATGTGAAAAAATATGTGGCTCCTATTATTAAAGATAAACTAGAGGCAGAAGCTATGAGCCTAAATTTTTTGCCTCGTCAAAATACGTTACCTTTTGATTAATGTCAAACTTATTTATTAAACAAAAAATCGTAAATTATAATTCTCTTTTAGACATGAAAGAGGATAATGACGGTGAGTTGGTAGAAGCTTTAGTATCTAGTAAAGATAGTCCTAATCCTGAAGTAGACAAAAGTTATAGATCTACTAAAGTAAAAAAGTACATAAAACCAGCTTTATATCCTGAAATATGTAAGTCTTTATTAGAATTAATACCTATGTTCAGGCCTAAATTTATAAAAGAACGTTATAGTGTAGATGAATTTAATTATTTAATATACAATGAAGGTGACTTTTTTAAGAAACACCGAGATCAGGTTCCAAGAAGAGATGGAGGACCACCTAGATTGATATCTACTTCAACTTTAATCAGTCAATCTGATGACTTTGAAGGTGGTGAACTTATAGTTTTTGATGGTGAGAAAGCTATAAATACAAAATTACAGGTTGGTGAGACTATAATGTTTGATGCTGGTCAATGTTGGCATCAAGTCAATCCTGTAAAGAGAGGTACACGTGAGGTTTTAGTCGCATGGATTTATCTAAAACACGATGTACATTCTCGGAAAAATTTAATATAATGCATACAGTGGACAATTAGAACACATTAAACATACGGAGAACATAAAATGAGTTTTGCAGCACTAAAACGTAATCGTACAGATCTACAATCATTGGTACAACAAGCACAAGCAGGTACTGGTGAGAATACCCAACGTCAATCAGAGGATACTCGCTTTTGGGTTCCTACTCGCGACAAAGCTGGTAACGGTTACGCTGTAATTCGTTTCCTACCAGGAGACGCAGAAGCACCAACACCTTGGGTTCGGTATTGGGATCACTTCTTTAAAGGACCAACAGGTCAATGGTATGTAGAAAAATCATTGACATCTATCGGTCAACAGGATCCATTAGCAGAGTCAAATAGTCGTCTTTGGAATGAAGATGGTAGTGATGAGGCAAAGCGTACAGTACGTGAACGCAAGCGTAATCTACGTTATGTAGCCAATGTGCTTATTATCTCTGATCCATCGAATCCTGAGAATGAAGGTCAGGTAAAGCTATATCGCTTTGGTAAAAAGATCTTTGACAAGATCATGGATTCTATGCAACCACAATTTCCTGATGAGGCACCAGTCAATCCATTTGACATGTGGGAAGGTGCAGACTTTACGTTGAAGATTCGTAAGGTTGAAGGCTATCCTAACTATGATGCATCATCATTCAAAGGTCAATCAGAACTATTTGCTGGTGATGATGAAGCTAAGGAAAAGGTGTATAACCAACAGCATGATATGTCAGAGTGGACAGATCCTAAGAGCTATAAGACATACGATGAGTTGAAAGCTCGTCTTGCAGTAGTTCTAGGTGAGTCAGGTTCAGCAACAGCTCGTAAGGTAGTAGAGGAATTAGATGATGAGATTCCAGACTTTCCATCATCTCCCGCTCCAACTGCGACTGCAGCTCCTGCACCTACTATGACAACAGCCGAATCGTCTATGGATGATGAGGATGATACGATGAGTTATTTCGCTAAGCTTGCAGCGGAAGACTGAAAATCCACCTAAGAGTCTGCAGCTCTTGGAATGGTGAGTGACCATCAGCTCGCAATGATGCATGGTCTTCCGATGTACTGGGAGATAGAAAGGGAGGCACCTAGGAAGGCCTCCCTTTTGATTTAATAACCATATGGTCCATGACCAAATCTAACACCCTGATTTCTCATCATAGCAGAAAGATCCATAGAGCTCACAGGTTGCGACATCTGGTTAATAACTTGAGTACTACTACCACCTTGTTTTACACTGTTATCTTGTACAATAACTGGCGCAGAACTAGTTCCAGCTGGTTGTCTAAATGACATTAATTCACTAAACCTTTGTCCAGGATTGGAAGTGTAAGCCGTACCAAATGATTGAGCTCCCGTATAACCCCTGGGGTTTATTGACATACCCTTATTTGTTTTTATTTCTTGTTCAAAGAAATCGGCGTCCGTATTCATTTTTTTAGGTGCGGGCTCATAGCTAAGACCTATCATATCTAGTAAAGCTTCGCCACCAGGTAATGCTTTAATAGCATTAATTATACCATTTTTTATATCTGCACCAGATGGTATTAAATCAACAATAGATGCAATGAGAGAATTAACTTTTGTTAACACAGCATCATATAAGCCAGCTGCCTTTTCTATGATGGCATCTTTTGCTTCACCTATTTTATTGGGTATATCTACTGTAATAACTTCAATCATACTAGTAGCTGCATCAACTACAGATGTAACAATCCCTTCGGCTATAGCTATAATTTGTAATTTAATGCCTTTAAATTTAGCTGGTATTGAGATAGTAAAAAAATCTACAATAGATTGCCAACCATTTGTTATGGCTGTTGTAACACTTGTCCATGTATTAGTGACAGCGTCAATAGTGGCATTCCAACCATTTGTTATAGCAGTTACCCCTGCATCCCATTTTGTTTGAATAGAAGTTTTTAGTTCAGCCCACTTTCTGTCTAAATAACCTAAAAACGTACCATCCTCTCCAAAATCTACACCAAATAAGTTGAGAACGGCTGTAATAGCATTATCCGCTATATCTTGAATTCCAATCAACACACTATTGATTATTTTTGCTATACCATTTTTCCAATCACCATCTAGTGTAGTTTTTATACCCGTCAAAACACCATCAATAGCTATAGCTATATCCTCTAAAGTAAAAGCTACAAAATCTTGTAGTGTAGTTCTAATATTCTGCCACCACTCTGAAAGGCTTTTAAATTCTGTAGTAGCATCAATTGAATTAACAAAATTTAAAACGCTATCACCTATTGCCCTTAACGAGGGCAACATGCTGTTATTCCATAGATCAGTGATCTTTTGTAATGTATTTTGTAATGCTTCGTTCTCACCTATATCTTTAAATATTTCATACATTAAGCCAAAAATACCAAGTGTCTTTAGTAACTTTGGTCCCTTTAATAAAGTATATAATGCTGCTATAGGAGCTAGTATTGGCGCTAAAGCTCTTGTTATCCCCTGAAAGATACCAGTTATCCCTAATGCCTTCAACAAGCCTCCAAATATGCCTCCACCAGTCTTCTCATCAGCACTAGTACCTGCCCCTGATTGTGTAGTTGACTGCAGTCCACCACTACTTTCGCTGATACCCTCCAGCTTGTCGAATTGGGATCTATCGATATTGAGAATAAATTTGTCTATAGAATTACTTAGTCGACTGACAGCATCAGTTGTATCTTCTGTAGCTTCTTTATTCTCTTCTAACTGTTCAGTAACTTCAGTTAATGTAGTCATCTTGCAAGCCTTTGCTGTTCTGCTTTTTGGTTTTCTTCTTTAATATATTCCATCAACATAACAATATAGATTTCCCTTTCCCAAGGTATCATTTGCTCTATCTCATGTAACGAATAGTGATGGTGTTGCATTAACTGAAAGTTCGTTCTATAATAATTCACTAAGCTATCATGAGATAGAGCTACTAGAAAAAATCGTTCATACCTTCCAACACAACATCATTTTTATGGTTACATTTTTCACATGTATAATTGACTTCATGTTTTAACTTTGGCATATTTTCAACAAATTCTCTAATCTTTGTAAATTGCTTAGTATTCAATGACTCAATAAACGCCATGACATCTTCATAAGGTTCATCACTGATCTTAATATTATCTTCCTCTGTTTGTACACTATCAATACACTGCACAATCATATCAAACGTTTGTTTTGTAGTCGATGTGTCTTCTTGTAATGATTCTGTGTTTATAACATTATGATATTTTGGATATTGCATTTTTAGTTTTACATTACTGCCTAAATCAATAACGTCATTTGTTTTTTTCATATCGACTTTAATATTATCTAATTTAATTTGCACCTCATTTGTGTGCTCACATTTATTACACTTTAATCCAACTGTCGCGGTTTCACCTACTGATTTAGATCTAATTTGAGTAAACAAATATTCAACGTCAAATATAGTTAGACTATTTTTTTGAACAGGTTCATCAATGCACGCAGTAATAGTGTCTACTACAGCTTCTAACATTTGCTTTTGGTTTTTACTTTCCATTGCCATCATTAGAACTTTCTCTTCTTTTACGAGATAAGGTCTAAATCTAACATTTTTTTGTGTAGAAGGTATAACAACTTCGTACTTTGGTTTATCATTTAGCTTAGGTAATGCCATTTCATTTCATCCTTAATTATAAAAATAGTGATATAAGACTTCCATTGATTGTGTTAATTGTTTCTTGACTTGTGACAGCTGATCTCCAGTTAGTGTATGATAACTGAACATTTAGCTCTAAAATTCCATCTAGCTCGTTATTTAATTGAATAGAATTCATAGTCGTTGGAAATGCTTCTTCAAGAACACAAGAATAAATTATCTCATCTGACGAAAGCTGATTTGTAGAAGTCACACCCTGACCGGTGCCTTTCTTTATTTGATTAATTTTTACATCAAATGAATAGTCTTTTTTGTAGCCAATCTCATATGTATTCTGATCAACAGCTAGATTTTGCCAAGTTTCAAAATATTCTTTGACGCCATAGTCATTTAACACATGGAATGTCATGGACACATCATCAATTAAATAACCATAAGCCATTTTACGAGTAGTAAGTCCAATAGTTCTCTCACGTGTAGTTACCTGTCTTCCAGGTAAAGAGACGTCTTTGCACAAAAGATTCATCTCTTCATTAGTAGCGATCCCAGGTAGTCCAGGTAAAGAGACAGAGAATAAATTTGCTCTGGCTATTCCACCTTTATTTGATACTAAACTCTTAAAATCATCAACACCAAGCATTAGATCATTCTCCTAGAATCGCTATAAACTTTATTTCTGCTAGATTTCTGGAAGTCAGCAGTCGGCAGGAATGTAGCGATTTCCCATTCTGGTGCCGGAACCTTTGCGAATCTACTTCTTACATGTTCATTTAAATAATGTTTGACACATGGTTTAAAGTACTTCATCTTTGCAGCTCTTTTGAGCAAGTTATATGATAAACGAAATCTAGTCGATTTATCATATCTCTTATTATTTGTATAATCTAATAATGCATCTAAAAACTTAGCGCGAAGTAACGGTGGTAGATAGTGTAAATTTAAACCAAGAAAACCACCCTCTGCTGGACCAATTACAATAACTAATGGGAAGCTATCATAGTATGGTAGTTCTTTCTTTAGTTTAGGATCGTAGAAGAACATATACATGTTACCTACAACGCTATCATTATCAAGTTCGACCGGTTCTTCTCTCATCAGAGCATTACGATTTATACCACGCATACTAGAAACACGACGACGAAACCACTCACGTGATTCCCGTGTTCTAGGCGTAATACCGGCCCTGAATGCTTCTAATTCTAAGTTGTTAAATAAGTTACTCATGACACTATTTATAACTATTCAAAGGAATATCCGAACTCCTTAATGTCGTCTTTATAGTGTTCTGCTACATCATCAATCCAGCGTGGATTTGTGTAGTATTTACGATAGTCCTTGTGTTTTGATTGATTAGCAGGGAACAATGGTTTATAGCAATTGTACATGTCCTGAATCTTTAGAAAGTCTTTGTCTAAGTTCTCAAATCTCAAGATATAATCTACTTTATCATAATATGTTACTTGTTGTTTATGTACACAACCCCACTTACCATGTTCCCATTCACGGTTTGCAAATTCTTCCCATGATGTTTTAAGTGGATCAATTCCGTATTGACCACCGCTTGTTTGATTTCTACGTACATAATAATGATATGCACTTACAACTCTTGCCCATGGATTTCTTACTACACAAAAAGTAAATCCCATATCCATTTGGCGTTGGTCTGCATCCATCCACTTTTTAATTCTTTTTTGATGTGCATGCTTACCGCCATGTTGTTGTTTAAAAAGATATGATCCATGAACGTTATGTGTTAGCCATTGACTAATAGCAACACCAGCATTTTTAGGAATATGAATAAATGTACCTGTAGGTTTTGTAGTAATCACTGTCATTTTCTAGTTTTCTTCTTATAAGGTTTAAGTGGTTTCAATGGTTTAATTTGCTTTGGATTTATGCCCATTTTTTCAAGAGTATGTTCTGTCCAGATCTGGAAGTCCCAGCCCCTATCCTTAGCATATGACTGTGCAGCTTTCCATTTGTTTTGATTCTTCACATAAGTCATAGCCTCGCTGATATAACGCTTCGACTTATCGGGTTTCTTTGGAGGTTTAGTCTCTTTGTCAGGCTTTATCTCTACAAGAATTGTTCTTCCATCTTTGTATGTAATCTTGAGATCCATAAAATATCTATGATACTTTTTATCTATCTCCCATAAATATGGTATGACGACTTCTTCTGACGACCAATACTTTATGTTAGAATTGTTATCGCACCATTTAAACGCGTTTCTTTCCCACATTGATCGATACACTACATTGTCTACATCACCTTTATACTTACTACGATGTTTGACTTTGTATTTGCCAGAATAAGCCATAAATACCTTATAAATAATCTTAAGATTTTTCTATATTTATTAGGACAAAAAATGGATGTAATAGATACAATATCTGATTTTCTGGATGAGTTAGAAGACGTAGGTAATCCAAAGTTTAGATATCCACTAAGCCATCAATCAGAATATAAGGGAACAGTGAAGTTTACAGCCCTTAAAGCTGATTATCAAACTATTGGTTCAAGTATCATTGGCAATGCTAATGTGTCAGGATCAACAAATCCCTTGGGTAATCTATTAAATGAACTTGATGAATTTTTGGACTTTTTTAATGATCTAGAGGCTTTACTTGGTGGTAACTTTAGAACTTTAGAATATAACGGTGTTGACCATGATCCTGTCGGATCAGTCACTATGCATCTACCTACATCTCTATCATTCAGAGATGGTATTGATTATCAAAACGTTGCATTTGGTGCGGTGGGTACAGCAGCTGAACAAATATTAAGAAAAAATCCTCAAGACATAGCAGGCGCTGCTGCCGCGGCAGGGAAACAAGTGTTTGAAAGTATTGAATCAGTTGTTGATGCATTTAAAGGTACAATTACAGACGAAACAACCGCTCTATATGCTCAAAGAGCAATTGGAAAATTTTCTGAACCTATTGCTGGTGCTTTAGAAGTAACACAAGGTATAACATTAAACCCTAATCGTAGATCATTACTACGCGGTGTAGTTCAACGAACATTTGGTTTTACATTTAAACTAATTCCAAATGATCAAAAAGAAGCTGAAGAGATTAAGAATATTATCAGATTCTTTAGAAAAAACATGTACCCCGAAGATCTACTAGAAAATAATACAGGTTTCTCTATTGGCTACAGATATCCAAACAAGTTCTTAATTGAAATGGCATATGACGGCGAACCTGTAGCATCTAAAATTCTTCCATGTTTCTTACAAGGTTTTGATACAAACTATAACCCAAATAGTATGTCTTTCCATAAAGATGGTGAGTTTCCAGAAATTGATATTACACTAACATTTACTGAAGAAAGAGCACTCAGAAGACAAGACATTGTGAAAGGTTACTAATGGCTTATTTTAGAAACTTCCCCATTATTCCATATTATTTCGGTAATGAGATTGATCCAGCTCAATTTCAAAATTTAACAGCATATATTGATCTGATAGATCAGATTGCTGATGATGCAAGTTTTTATGAAAAATATGAGATTAAAGATGGCGAGAGACCTGATGCTCTTTCATTTAGACTGTATGGTACGACTGATTATTATTGGATGTTTTACCTTTTAAATGAAAAAATTCGTAGACAAGGTTGGCCACTAACATTTCAAGAGTTACAAACAAAATCTAAAGAATATTATCCTAATAAAGTGATTACCACATCTGATGCTATGCATGACAGAATGTACAGGGGTGATATTGTTATTCAAGGTTCTATCTCTAATCCTTCTTCTATAGGTGTTATTTTAGAAAAAAATTTAGACTTAGGACATTTGATAGTTAAACCAATAGTCGAAGTTAGAAGTATAACTGTAACAGATGGCGGTGCAGGTTATACGCAAATACCCACTGTAACAATTACAGATGAACATGGGGAAAGGCATGAAGAAGCTATAGTTCAGGCTCTTGCTTCGGCACAAATATCAGGTGGTGAGGTTAATGGCTTCACAATCATTAGTGGTGGTTCTGGTTATGAACACGCCCCAACTGTTTCCATTACAGAACCAAGTATAGTAGATTATGAAGACGTGGCAACTAAGCTTGATGCAATAATTGCCGGCACGCTGACTACTGGAGTATATTATGACTTTTTAAATGAAACATTTAATGGATATAAAAGAGGCGATGTTAATAGAAATGGATCTTTAACAATAGCTGATTCACAACTAATCAGAGATTTTAATAATAATGTTAATAGCGTTGATGTTGATACAAGAGCTAGAATTAGAACTGCACTAAGACAAAATATTTTAGAAAACTACACTACTTATCCTGACTGGGTGCCATACGGTAATACAGGTACTACAGCTACAGCTACTGCTGTTTTATCTAGCTCAACATTTTCCACAAGTCAATTAATTTCTGTTCCTAACATTGCTAACTGGCGCGATTTTGATGCAGGTGATTTAAAATATTTAACTGTAGATGGAGTAGCTAATCAATACGATGCTGTGCATCATTATGAAAACTCTGATGGTGAATGGGTAGATATTGATCCCTTTGATAGGTCAGTTGGAGCTTTAAGCGCTGTTAGTTACTACGATAGATTAGAAAGACAAAATGACGAATTAAAAAGCATAAATGTTTTAAAACCAGGAGTTGCAGCTCAAGTATTTAATGAGTTCCAAAAATTATTAAGAGAACAGAATGGTTAAAGAAGTACAGTCAGCAGAAGACTTTTCTATAGACCGGATACGTATCACCTCTGAAAGATTCAGAGAATTTATTGATATAAAACAAGTCACAATTGAAGTCAATATATTCGAAAATATTAATATGCCTTATCTTACGGGATCTATATTGATTCTCGATGATAATGGCTTATTTACAGCTGCTGATTTTCAAGGTACCGAAAGATTAGAAATAGATCTATCACTTCCTGTCAATGGTGCTCAAACTATATCTAAAACATTTATAATGAACAGACTTGAAAAAATTAATAAGTCTAATGATAATACTTCTATGTTATTGTTTAATCTAATAGAGGATATTGGATTCTATAATAATGTACAAAATTTTAGCAAATCATATGATGGTAAGGGTGAAGAAATTATTGCTAAAATATTGAATGATAAACTAGGTAAATCCTTATTTAACAAGTTTAAAACATATAAAGCTTCATACCAAAGTAGCTTTAGACTATTAGTACCTTACCTCAATCCATTTCAGGCTATTGGTATGGTTTTAGATAAGATGACAACCGAAAATGGCAGTCCATATTTTTTATATTCTACCATAAACTCTGATAATTTAGTTCTTGCCGATTTAGACACTATAATGACAAGAAACTCTTTTAACGCCAGTGAGCCATTTCAGTATGATCAAGGAATGGCGAATGGTATGGGGGATGTGGATAATTCTCCTTTAAAATCAGGATCTGTTCTTTTACAAGCAAGATCTATATACAATGTAGAAACAAATAATCAAGAAGACACATTGATGTTATCAGAGCTTGGTGCTTTAGGTTCTAATTTTACAACAACTGATATGACAACAGGGGAAGAGATTAGTTATAACCATAACGTAAATTCTGTATATCAGCAATTATTAGGTGCGTCTGTTATAAGGACAAGCCAAGATAATGTGTTATTAGATAATTCATTTGTAGCTGATCCAAACGGCGTTAATACTTCTAGACTTGGCGATTTTGATACAGTTAATTTTAATCAAGTTGGGGGTGGAAGAACATTTCCTTATAATGAGAATGTATCAAATTGGACTTATGAAAATGACCCATCGGCATATAAATTAAAAATGTTCAAGTTTGCGATACAACAGTTATTATTAAAGAATAATATGGAAATTCATGTACCAGGTTTAAAGTTCTTAACAGGTGATATAACAACATCTGTCGGTAACCAAATAGAAATAGTAATATTTAAAAATGAGATGGTTGATACCCAAGTAGACCGGTCTGATTATAAGAGATCAGGTTCATTTATAATTAATACTAAACGTCATATATTTAATATAACAGACCAGAAACACACTGTTTCTTTATCGTGTTCTAGAATATCTAATAGAAGGATTACATAATGAATCTATTAGAAAGTAGTTTTTATGGTGATAACATCAGATGGTTCATTGCTAGAGTTATTGACAATAAAGATCCCGATAAATTAGGTAGAGTACAAGTTCATATTCGTGGTATTCATTCGTCAAAACAAGAGGAGGTGCCACAGTCATCATTACCCTGGGCTTCCACTGTTTTACCAACCACTGAAGGTGGCACTTCCGGAATTGGTAAAATACCTCAGCTTCTACCTGGTGCTCTTGTATTCGGTATTTTTTTAGATGGTAGGACTTCTCAATTACCGCTTGTTATAGGCCATTTAAATCAAATAGAGAATCCAACATTACAGCAAAAGAGAAGAGCAGCTTTAAATCAAACAGCACCGAATATAAATCAAGGTGCAAATAGCGGGGTTGATGGCTCAGTTGTACGTAACTCTGTTAAGAATTTAGATGTTAATAACCCAACAAGTTATTCTGACGTATTTGATCCACGCAATCAAACAGAAGCTACTACAGGTCAAAAGAGACTAGCTAGCATGATTTTCTTCGTAGATAATGGTTATACGCCTGCTCAAGCAGCAGGAATAGTTGGCAATTTAGAGGCTGAGTCTGGATTTAATACTACTATTGTTTCATCAGTAAGTGGTGAGTCATCACAGGGACTTGCGCAGTGGAATCCAGCAGGTGGAAGACTTCAGGAGTTAAAATTATTCGCTAGTAGAAATAATTATGATTGGAGAAACTTCAGTGTTCAGCTACAATACATAATCTATGAATTGAATAACTATGCTTATTTTGGTAAGTCTCGGTTAGTAAAGTGTACAAAGTTTACTGGTGGTAAGGATGATAAAAACTCAACCTGGATCTTTATGAAATATTATGAAAGACCTCAAATTACTGCGAAAGAAATAACAAAAAGAGAAGGCTTCGCTAAAACTGCGTATGACCAATATAATAATAACATTAGTGCGGGGGCCGGGTAATGCCATTTGAACCTATTGAAGTTGAAAAGAGATTACAGCGTATTGAAAGAAATGCTGGTGTAGAAAACGCCGTAAGTAATGCTGTCCGCTCATTTGAACAAAATGTTGTTTCTAAGACTAGTAAGTTAGGCACACGACTTTTAGGTGTTGTAGCTGGATTTCAAGCCCTGACTCAACAAGCAGACGATGTAGTAGAGGCTGTACAAGGCTCGCGACCCGAACAACTTATTGCTGCATTAGCAATTACTCAACTTACAAAAAATGTACCAGGCCTAAAAAATAAATTAGTTTTAGAGGTTGGTAATAATAGAACAGATCTAGAGGCTTTGACCGGAACTAGTGTACAAGATGGATTCTTACAAACACGAATTACATCTTCAGATCCAGAGGCCATAGCATATCAAACTAAAAGGGCTACAGGTGCTAGTAGTGGTCAGATTAGAAATGTATTGGGTGAAATGCAAAATCTAGAGGATAAAACCTTCGAGCTATTTGAAACATCATTTAATGAATTGATCAATCCTATTGTCGGTGCAGTCACAAATGTATTAGCTAGCTTTAATAACTTTAGAGCTAATATGTTAGGACAACTATCTAAAACTGTAATTGGAATTAATGATGCTATAAACAAAGGATTTGGTTCAATTGTTGAAAATATATCTGAGCAGTTAACGGGTAATGGCAGATCTATTGTAGGATCTCTCACTATCAAAGATGGAATAAGAATTGAGTTACCAGAATCTGATATGGCTTTTGTATTAAATCTGACATCAGCTAAAACACAAACGCAAATTAATCAAGCTGTAGCGTTTTTGGAAAAATATTCTGATTTGCCACGTGGAGTTATACGCGAGAGATTAAGTGGAATTGATAATAGAATTAGTAGTAATGTATTAACTGAATCCGGTGAATTATTAACATCGACACAAATTGATACAGGCGAAAAAACTTGGGATTATGAAAATACACCTAGTAGCCATAATTTCTCATATGTGTCTTCTATTGAAGAATTAGAAGTAGATCTAAAAAGTATAAATCGTGAAGTAACGGAAATTATTGTACACTGGACAGAGCACTTCAATAACCAAGATGTGGGTTCTGAAGAAATACAAACGCTATTAAGTAGAAATGGTAGTTCAATACCTTATCACTATCTGATTCGTAGAGATGGTTCAATACAGCGTGGAAGACCAGTTAGTTACCAAGGTGGGGCTCTAAATAATAATCATGAAAGATATTCAATCCAAATTGCATTTGTCGGTGGAATTAATGCTCCTACAGGAACCTCTGATTATAAAAGATTCTTATCAGCTAACTCATTTACACCAAAACAAGTAACATCATTTCAACAGTTCTGTGCTATAGCTTATTCAGCTTGGCCAGGTGCTCAAATTATGGGCCATAATGATATCGATAGAAGTCAAATTGATCCGGGATTTGATGTGATAAACGAAATGGAGCATTTGTTTGGTAAGAAAAACGTTTATGAAAACCCATCTGAGCAACAACCATATACACGTAAACAACTAATTAAAGTGAAGATTTGATATGACTACTAATAGCCAAAACTTAGAAGAGAGTGTATCAGTATCTGAAGGCACAACAGTGTCTCAGGGTGTAAACAATAATAGTAATGAAGAACCTACAGGACAGTATCCAAAGTCTGAGTATTTCTTTAGCTCAAACTTAAACTATGCTGCCACAGGAGCTGCCCGCAATGAATTATATACAGGTGGTGGGGATCTGGGTTTATCACTTGGATTAAATGAACAAGGTGCATCAGAATATCCATATAACCAGGTATCTGAAACATTATCAGGACATGTAATTGAGGTTGATGATACTCCTGGTAATGAAAGAATCTTAATTAAGCATAGATCGGGATCGGGTGTAGAACTGCGTAGTGATGGTACAGTTCTTGTTGCATCTACTAAGAATAAAGTAGAATTGACAGCAGATGATCATACAGTTGTTGTTGAAGGTGAAGGTAACCTAGTCTATAAAGGTAATCTAAATCTCAAAGTAACTGGTGACTTTAATGTTGAGTGCGCTAACTTTAATGTAAAATCCCATGGTGGCTATAACATGGATGTAGCTAGCTCACATAGAACTAAAGTTGGTGGTAACTTAGGTGAAACTGTTGGTGGTGGATCGTCACGTACATCAGTCGGTCAAGTTACAAATACTTCTCTTGGTGGGTTTTCTAATAACGTCAAGGGTGTTTATAGTAACAACGTTGATGGTGAAGCAAACTATGTAGCTAGTGGTTTAACTACACTGACATCAGAAGATAAAATTAATATTTCAACACCAGATCTTAATGCTGCTGCGACAAATTTATCAATATTTGGAGATGTTGGTACAATAGGTGGTGAAAATATTATTATGTACAATTATAACATGTACACACAGAAAAACATTAGAACTCTTACACTTGAAACTACATCATTGTGGGCAGAGGAAAATGTTACAGCTACCGCTATGTACGCTGATACTTTCCACGGAGACCTAAACGGAGTTGCAGTAACTGCTACTGTTGCACAATCACAAGCATATGCTGACCCTGTAGGTGGAGGTGGTACAGGTTCTGCTGGATCTATTACAAACACGGCTGCAGATCCAGCAGCAATTGATGCTAAAGTGACAGCTATGCCATCAGCACAATTACTTGAAACATATTTAACAAAATCACAGAATGGTGTAAGAATTGTCGCAATTGATGATGGTGACTTTATTAAAAATAATATTGACAAGACAAATATTTACGGCGGACTATCTAATTTAGATCTAACAACTGGTCTTGTTAGATCGAGACTAAGAGATCAAAGCAATTTAAATGTAGAAGACTTTACTTCTAGAGCAATCGCTGAAGGTGTTTTATCTCCTAATTATGTAAAAGTAGCACCTACTGGTATAGGTCGTGTAGTAAGCGGAGATAGTACTCCAAAATTTGGACAAATGAAATTTGGTAATGTTAAGGTAACTTCTTCTTCAGATCCTTTCCTTCCAAGAAGATTAAAAGCCAATCTAATACCAGATCCTGTTTATAATCCTGACTTTCAATTAGCTATCACATCGGGAACTAAACTGGCACCTGGTGTAACTATGGCAAAGTTCTTGGGATCTACTGGTCATGCAACAAATTTAGAGTTTATAAAAGATCCACAACAACGCAAAGATCTTGCAAGACAATTATATTTACATGCAGAGGTAATGAGATCGGTAGCTACTAATAAAAGCACCTTTGCAGATTATAGATTACTAGTACAAGAAGGTGTTTATAGGCCTGGACCATCAGAAACTCCATCGGGTCTTAACGCTCTTAAATTATCTGGTCAGGCTGTTGTATATGATCTAGTAGACTTATCAGGCCGCTCAGACCCTGCAGTAATATTTGACCTAGCTGAATACTGGAAAGACACATTATACTTTGACAAACTTATTTTGTCATATGATACTTACGATCCAGATAAAGAATTAGATGCACAGATTATTATAATTATGCCTGAGATTGACGAAGATTGGGTAGGAGTATTTAACAGAAACGTTGAAACTCAATTTAATGGTAAGAAAATGGCAGACGGTGAATTAGTTGAGTGTATTACATCACCTACATTACCCGAAACAACTTCTGTAGATCCATTGCCTGATCAAGGTGGAAAATATGGTGTAACAACAAATAAAGTTCTTAAACCATTACTTTACTCAACAAACGGCGGATCGCCATATTTACAGCCAGGTGCATTGGAAAATATGCAAAGGTTATTGAGCAATGAGTATGCTGCGTTACAAAAAGAGTTTGGTGCAGCTCTCACAATTAATGATGGTTTAGCAAAAGTAGGAACAGGGAGAAGTACTAATCCTCCTTCATCACAACATTTTTATGGTAGAGCTATCGATATTGATATTACATCTTTTAATAATGAAAAGAGGAGAAAGCTGGTAGACGCTGCATTGAAGGTTGGATTTACTGGAATTGGTCTAGGTAATAATATCATTCACCTTGATGTAAGACCAGCAAGTAGAAGAACAGGGAGAGCTGGTGATAGAGATGCTTGGAACTATAGTAATGCTAAATTTGCAGGCCTTTCATTTGATGCTTATTGGAATGATTATATCGAAACTTAGCATATAAATAAAAAGAAAAAGATTGTAAAATGGCGACAACAAGAGTCTTATCAAAAGAAGATGGAAGTTTAAATACTAGTAGTATTATTACTAGTAGAAGCAAGCTGTATACTGACATTGACTTGACATTTACTGCAAAGCCTAATGGCGAGATCTATAAGAAAAGAGATGCGGCAGCAGTAAAACAAGCTATTAAAAATCTTATTCAAACTAATCATTTTGAAAAACCGTTTTTACCTAAATTCGGTGGTAATATTAGAGAATTTTTATTTGAATTAGCATATGATGATATCAAAGGTGATATTAAGAACAATATTATTCGTGCTATTCAAACGTATGAACCAAGAGCAAAGATTCTAAAAATTGGAGTAAACACAAGACCAGATCAAAACAGTCTTGATGTTACCTTAGAATTTCAAGTAATAAACACTAAAGAAATAGTAGTGTTTACAACAGTTATATCAAGGTTAAGATAACATGGCAACAACAATAGCTTCAACCGCTTTAGATTTTACAAATATCAAAAATAATCTAAAGACCTACCTAGCTGCTAGAGAAGAGTTTAGAGACTACAACTTCGAAGCCTCTGGTCTTTCTAACATCCTTGATGTGTTAGCTTATAATACGCACTTCAACTCGTTGGTTGCAAACTTTGCACTTAACGAATCTTATCTGAGTACTGCACAATTAAGAAGTTCTGTTGTGTCTCTTGCCGAGGGAATTGGTTATATTCCTGATACTGACACAGCAGCACAGGCTACAGTAAATATTAGTCTATCATCCTCTGATGCTGGCCGTGATGCTGTTATTTCATTACCAGCTAGAACAACATTTACAACTTCGGTTGATGATGTAAACTATACATTTCAAACAATTGAAACCTACTATGCTACAGATGATGGGACAGGATTCTACGAGTTTGTAACAGCTAATGGTTCAAATGAGCTGCCTATTTACGAGGGTACTCAAAAGACTAAGACATTCCTAGTTGGTGAGTACGAAGACAATCCTACTTATGTTATACCTGATACAAATATTGATGCTGATACTGTGACTGTTCGTGTTTACGAAAGCACAACTAGTTCAACGTTTGCTGTATATACTAACATTATCAACGCCACAACTATTAATGCTCAGTCGACAATTTACATCCTAAAAGAAGCACCTAATGGTTACTTTGAACTTTCATTTGGCGACGGTGAAACATTTGGTGTTGCCCCACAAGCTGGGGCTAAGATTGAGGTTTTATATCTTTCTACTAAAGGTGATCCAGCTAACGGTGCAACTACATTTACACCAGCAAGTACTTATACAGGTGGCGGTATTAGTGGTGCATCTTTAACTGTTACAACTATCACAAACAGTGTTGGTGGAGACACTAAAGAATCTATAGAATCAATTCGTAAGAACGCACCATTTCAGTATGCGACACAAAACAGAATGGTGACAGCTGCTGATTATTCTTCTCTTATTCTTCGTAACTATTCTACACTCATCAAAGATATTAAAGCATGGGGCGGAGAGGATAACTTAGATCCTGAGTTTGGTGCGGTTTATGTTTCTATTTTATTCGAAGATGATGTTACGGCGTTGACGCAAGCTAATACAAAGTTGGGCATAACACAATTGTCAGACGACTTAGCTGTTATATCATTTAGGCTGAGATTCGCAGATCCTGTGACTACATACGTCGAAGTACAAAACTTCTTTGACTTCAATCCAAAATTAACTTCGCTAACAGTCAATGCTGTACAATCAAATGTTTTAGATATCATATCACAATACTTTACCGATAATACTGGTGGTTTTGATCAGTCATTTAGAAGATCTAATCTATTAACATTAATTGATGAGTCTAATCCAGCTATTCTGTCATCGAGAGCAGAAGTAAAAATGCAACAACGGTTTGTACCGACTGCTCCTTCTATTTCTAGTACTATTCAAACTCTAACTAATTTTACAATACCCAATTCTGATTTAAACGCTGCTATAGCTTTAATAAATGAAAATAATTATAATACAGCAGCTTCATTGATTGCAAAATATTCTACTAGTTCGTATACATCGATCAGAACATCTATTAGCTCATTAGCTAATGAGAATACATTTACTCTAAGATTCCCCACAGCTATTGCTGCTCCAGATGATGTAAACCTTCGTGTTACAAGTTCATCATTCATTTATGAAGGTGTTTCATGTAGAATAGAAAACGCATTGAGTAGTAACACATTAAGAATTATTGCTAATGGCACAAACGACGTGATTGTCGATAACTTAGGATCTTATGCTGCAGCATCTGGAGTTGTAACACTTACTTATTTTACACCAACGTCAATTGTAGGTTCTGTTAATTATATAAAACTTTCTGTTACTCCAGCTAATCAAAGTTCAATAGCTCCGACGAGAAATAATATACTTGTTTATGATGCTGATGTTTCAGCTGCTAATGCTATTATAACAACAGCGAATGATTAATGACACAATTAGATAAAACACTCAGAGATAATAATAGGCGTGATTTAAACCTTCAGCGTTCTGAAGTTACTAATGTATTACCTGAACATTTTATTGATGACTATCCAAATTTAATTTCACTACTTGAAGCTTATTATGAATGGATGGAAGAGACTGGTAATCCAGACCAAAAAGTAAGAGATTTATATCGTTCACGTGATCTAACACAGGTTGATACTGAACTCTTACAATATATTGAAGATGAGATTCTACTAGGACAGGCTTACTTTGGTGGATTTATTAACAAACGTGAAGCTTCAAAGTTTTCTAATATTCTATACAGATCTAAAGGTACTCGATATAGTATTCAACAGTTCTTTAGAGCTTTTTTTGGAACAGATCCAGAAGTATCATACCCAAAAGAGCAGGTGTTTAAAGTCGGACCATTAGTTGATTACACTCTAGACAGTAGTAATGCAGCTGGAGAACAAATATTATCAAGTGCTTCGAAGATTGGTGCTGAATCTCAAAGATTTTTAACTGATGATAAGTTATATCAAACCTTAGCAATTCTGATTAAGTCAGACATTCCTCTTGACAATTGGAGAGAGGTCTATAAATTATTTGTTCATCCTGCTGGAATGTATTTGGGAGGGCAGGTTCAAATTGCGTCAGTCAATACAACTGGTGTAAGCACACTGATGCCTGAAATTGCTAAGGTTGTTTCTACAGATGTTGTTACAACTGGTGAAGCTCTGTTTGATCTTACTAGCCAGCCTTCGGCAGATCTCACTGGTCTTATCGATAGTGCTAGCACAACTTACCGTGTTGATCTACTACCACTTGATTCTGATCAGACACTATCTGAACTTGATAGTAGCTATCCAAATATTCTTACTGCTCTATCACCGTCACTGCCAACATTTGATGATAATGATTCTGATGGCACAGCAGTAACAATGGATACAACAAGAAGACAACAAACTTTAGATCAGGATTGGTATGATTCAATTGGAACCTACTAAAACTATTATAAATACTCTTAAGTAAATTGAGGAAACCCTATGGCAAGGCAAAATCTTAATACCGGCTCAACTGCCAATGATGGAACAGGTGATACACTTCGTACAGCTGGTACTAAAATTAATGAAAACTTTATTGAATTGTATTCACAATTGGGTGGAGGTGACTCTGGTACATCTCTTACAACTGCCGTTAGATTAGTTGACAGTGGTTTAGAGTATATAGGTGTAACAAATAATTCTATTCTTACTCATACTGAAGGGGCTTCAAAACTTATCTTTACTTTACCTGATTCAGCTGGAACAGTAACAATAAACACCGCAACACAAACGCTGACAAATAAAACATTAGATAGTGCTACATTAAATAATCCTATTTTAGATGGTATCGTTATTAATGATACAAATGCTAGTCACACTTATAACATAAAACCTGGTAATTTAACATCAAAAAATATTAATATTAACTTACCGGTACTTGCTGATAGTGATACATTAACTTTTAATGCACAGACACAGACGTTAACAAATAAAACGCTGACATCACCAAAAATTGGTACAGCTATTCAAGACGTGAATGGTGCCGAACTATTAAAGGTTACAGCTACAGCTTCTGCAGCAAATGAACTAACACTAGCTAATGCTGCTGCTGGTAATAGGCCAACAATTTCAGCAACTGGTACTGATACAAATGTAGGTATTAATATAGAGAATAAAGGTACAGGTGTAACTAGACTTGGCAAGATAGCCTATGCCAGCGCGCAAATGGATTCCTCTGGCGATAGAGATATGGAAAAAAATACGTTTATTGTATTGAATCCAACATCTGCACAAAACTTTATTATTAGAGATGGTAGTGTTAGTGGTGAATTAAAGATTATTCTAAATAGAGGCACAGCAACAGCAACTCTTGAAGCAGATTCAGGTGCTGGAGCTCTAATGGCAGCTGGTAACGTTAGATTAGCTCCAAATGCCATGTCACAGTTTATTTATGAAAGTGTTGAGAATAAATGGCATATGATCGGTACAGACTCAGCCGGTAACGGCATAGCAATAGTTTAATGAGATAAGAACATGGTAGCAATAATTACAGATAGAGTTAAAAATCAATTAGTAAATTCTCTTCTTACAGAGTTTGAGGATTCTTCTAATCGATATTACATTGCACTTGGTGCATCAGAAGCGTGGGATAGTACTGATACTCCTCCAACACCTGCTAATACTGAACGCGAGATTCGTCAGTTTAGATATAAGATGCAGTCTATTAAAGCTGTACTAGATACTTCACTCGTTGTTACAAGATACAACTGGTCATCAGGTACAACATATCAACAGTATAACGATAACTCAGTAGGTCAAGCTTCACGTTATTATGTTATAACAGATGAGAATAACGTTTATGTTTGTATTCGTCAGGGTAAAGACTCTAATGGTAATGCTGTTACATCCACTGTACAACCTACAAGCACATCTGCTACAACTTTAACAGAACTTTCAGATGGGTATATCTGGAAATATTTGTATACAATTTCTGCAGGTGACGCTACAAGATTTTTAACAGCTAACTTTATGCCTGTCCAATTAATTGACTCAGCTGCTCCGGGCGATGCTTACTATAACCAGTATTTAGTTCAACAAGCAGCGACTGCAGGCCAAATTATTGGCTATAGAGTAACAGCTGCTGGTAGTGGTTACACAGGTACACCTACTATCACTATCGTAGGTAATGGTAAAGGTGCTCACGCTAGAGCTGTTGTAACATCTTCTAATACAATCGGCGCGATAGAAGTTGATGAATCAGCTGGTGGTTTCCCATTTGGTTCTGGTTATGATTACGCCAATGTGACAATAAGTGGTGGCGGTGGTACTGGTGCTACAATAGTTCCAGTTTTTGCTCCACCTGCTGGTATTGGTGCTGATCCAACAAGAGATTTAAGAGGAAGAGCAGTCAACTTTAATGTTTTGGCTGACGGTACTGAAGAAGGTGTGTTTGTAACTGGTAACGATTTCAGACAATTAGCGTTGTTGAAAAATCCATTGCAATATGATTCTACCGCTGCATTTACAGGTAACACAGCATTGGCACTAAAACAAATGAGATTATCAGCAACTGATGATTTCCAAGCGGATCAATTAATTACTGGTGCATCTTCTGCTGCACAAGCTTATATTGATTTTTATGACGATTCTACAACTATTTGGTATCACCAAACTGAAACAACTGGATTTAAATCATTTACCGATGGTGAAATTGTAACAACATCAACTGCTACAGCTAATAGAACAGCTGATTCAGCAAATATTGTACCTGGTTTTGACGTATATTCAGGTGAAATGCACTATATAGATAATAGAAACCTTTCGGTGACTAGGTCTGCTGATCAGACTGAAGATGTTAAAATTATTATTCAACTTTAAGGGTAGATCATGGCTACTACAGTTTTAAAAAATACGTTTCTAAGTAACTACAAAGATGACTTTCGTGATAGTGATAACTATCATAGAATTGTATTTAATAGTGGTCGTGCACTGCAAGCTCGTGAGCTTACTCAGTTACAAACTATTATTAATAAAGAAATTGAAAGACTGGGACGTTATCTCTTTAAAGAAAGTAGCGTAATTTCAGGAAATCTTGGTACAGCTCAGCTGAAAGATTTCTCTGTATTTTTTGCTAAGTTAGATACGTCTACAAATGCTCTTCCTACTAATTATACTGAATTAGAAAACACTTATGCCACAAATCCATTAAGTGTAAAAATTACTATTTTAAAGGTTATCCCAGCTACTGGTGCTGATCCAGCAACTATATTGTATTCTGTAGTTGATGCAAATGATACATCTAGATCCGCCGATACAGAAACAATTTTAGGATTAGCCGCTGGTCAAGATCTAACAACTGATTTAGGAACACTAACAGTTCAATCAATCAACACGGTTGCTAACCCAGCTACCGGTAGAGCTTCAATAATTAATGTTCCGAGCACAGAAGTTTTTCAATCAGGTCATTTTGTATTTGTACCAAAACAATCATTGGTTTTATCTAAGTATTCACAATCTCCCAATGATACTATTGTTTATAAAGTTACTGAAGAAATAGTAACTGTGTCAGATGATTTAGCTTTGTATGACAATGCCGGTTCTACTCCTAATTTAACATCTCCAGGTGCAGACCGCTATAGAATTAAATTAACTCTAGACTTATTGAGTAATGTCGATGAAGACACAGAAACATTTATAAAATTATTAAGATTAAGAAATGGTGCTGTCGAACCATTACAATATAACGATAATATTCTGAATACTTTGGGTGATACCCTAGCTAGAAGAACTGCTGATATCAGTGGTGATTTTGTATCAAAAGAAAAAGATAGATTAAGTTTAGAAGTATTGAGTGACAGCGACGATGCGTATCTTCGATACATTATAAAACCAGGGGTTGCATTTGTTAATGGTTACAGAATAGAAAAAAGTACTAACACATCAATAAGAGTTCCAAAACCAAGAACTACATCTGACAAAAAAACTGTAACTACAGAAAATGTTGCTGCTAATTACGGTAATTACTATCCAGTAACATCAGCAAATTTAACTGGACTAGTATCAAAAGTAGGTGATTATACTACTGTTAATATTTACGATTCAGCTGATTTACAAGGTACATCGTTAGGCACAGCTAGAATTAGATCCATTGATAAAGTAAATAGCACGAACTTTAGAGTTCATATGTTTGATATAAATGTAGATTCAAATGGGTCTGGTGTACTTAGAGATATTGGTACAGCTAAAAGTTTTGGATCTGATGCAGCTAACAAAGCAAACATAGATTTGATTGATAATAGATCACAAATTATTGATCCTGATCAGACTTCTATGTTATTTAGATTGCCTGAAAAATTTACTAAAGAAATAACAGGAACTGTTAGTATGACAGTTGCTGATGTTTTGACAACCACTACTAATGGAGCTGGTGAGGCGGTATTCCAAACAAATGCTGCTGATGAAGATTTTGCTGATGAATCAGAGTGGATTTTGTCTTATGACAGTGCTGGAGAAGTTACAACTTCTTTGACAATTGATAGTGGCGGTGCTGGAACAACAGAGGTTAAAATTTCTGGCCTAACTGCTTCTAAAGATGTATCTCTTTTAGCATATGTGAATACAACAGGAACAAGCATTCCTAAAACGAATGATACTCATACAGAATCTATTTCAGTAGTTAATGGTATAGCGACCCTGTCTAAAACTGATGTTCGTACAATTACTAGTGTAATTGACGACACAACTAGTGAAAATATTACATACAAATTTACTTTAAATACAAAAACTAATGCTAGTTTTTATGGCGCAGAAACGCTCAAATTAATTACAGGATATACTACTCCAGCATCAACCATAACTGTTTCATATAGTTATTATTTACATGGTACTGGAGATTTTTATAGTGTTAATTCTTATAATGGTATTGATTATGGTGCTATACCTGATTTAACTATAACTAATTCTACTAGATCCGAAAATTTAGCTAACGTAATTGACTTTAGATCTACAATAAATTCTGGTGGAACTTTCGATAAGAGACTGCGCATTCCAAGAAACAGAGATATTGTATCAATCAGTGAAGTAGATTACTACACTGGCCGTATCGATCTACTTGTCATGAATGATAATGGAGGAATTGAAAGAATTGCAACACAGGCTGGTGTTGAATTTTTGAAAGCACCAAAGATTCCTGATGGTTATCTAGGATTAAATTATGTATTTTTAAATCCTTATACAAAAACTAAAAATGATTTTACTAGATTAGAAATAGTAAACAGAGGATATAAAATGACTGATATCCGTTCTCTTGAAAAGAGAATAGATAACTTAGAAATTATTTCAACTCTAACATTATCAGAACTAAATACTGCAAATTTAACAGTTATTGATGAAAATGGTTTAGAGCGTATATCAACAGGACTTTTTGCTGATAACTTTGAAACGCATAAAATGTCTTTAGTCAATCCTAACTTAGATTATAAGGCTGCACTAAAGAGAAGTAAAGGTTATATGCTTCCAAGAGCGCTTCAAAGGGATATTGCTTTATATTATGATTCTGATATGTCAAGCGGAACAAAGAGATATGGCTCATTAATTTATCCTAAGTTTGATGAAGAAGTTTTAATTGATCAAGCGATAGCTTCATCTCCTAGTTTTGTTAATGGACAACAATTAGCTAGATTTACAGGTACATTAGAAATGATTCCTGATCATGATAATTACTATATAAGAAGAACAGTTAATAATGGATCTGTATCAGAAGTTGCTGTTAACGGCGACCTATCAGATTACGATAATAGTACTCAGTACTAATAGGAGAAAAGAATGCCTTATGTAACTAACACTGTAACAAGATCGGGCACAGAGAGTTATACTTATTATGTTACTAAATCTAGATCAGTTTATACTGGTTTTGATGATGTGACTATTGCTAGACCGAAATTTATTTACTTTAGAGTATCTGGTCTAAGACCCAATGAACGTCATTTCTTTTTCTTCGACAATATTAATGTGACAAACTATGTAAGTACTGATAGTGTTACTGTTGAAGACTTTTATAATCTTTCGAAAGACGATGCAAGGAGAAATCCTGGGGAAAAATATGTTGCAGAAACTGGATTTCCTACAGCTTTAGGTGGTCCAACGTCGGAAATTTATTCTGATGATACAGGATCTATTGAGGGTGTGTTTTATCTTCAAAGTAATGATGCGCTATCTTTCCCTGCTGGCACAAGGAACTTTACTGTATTAGACATCAGTAAATACAGCCCAAATGAGAGCACGTCTCAAGCCACGCAAGAGTTTACAAGTGACGGTGGTGTTGAAAATTATAGAATTGATTATTATTCTGTAGCTAGGACAGGTACTAGAACAGTTACTTGGACAGAAGAGGTTGATGTTTGGGTTGAGCCGGAGATTGAAGATGAACCGGATGTTGTAGATGATACTGATAAAGATACAGAAACTATTGATACGAAAGAATCGACTGAAAACCCACCGACAGAAATAGTATGTAAATTGCCACATGTAGACCCGGATGACGACGATGACTTCAACACCATTGGTGCTCCTCCAGATGATGATCCGATTGATGATGGCTTATTAGGAAACAAAAACGGCTCTGTAGCAGACGAAGCAGCAAAGGGTGCAATTGTCGGTGCTGCCGCGGCGGCTGTGATTGGTGCCTCAGTTGTTGGTGGCGGTATTGCCGGTGCAGTTGTGGGCATTCTTGCTGCTGTATGTTGCTTTATTATGTTAGAAGCACGTTACGGTAATGGAACTATGGACAAGGTAGTTCGTAGATACCGTGATGAAAAAATGACTGAACGAAATAGACGAGGTTATTATAAAGTAGCTGAAGTCTTAGTTCCTATGATGCGCAAGTCTAAAGTTACAAAGTGGGTAGTAACAAAAACATTTGCTGATCCATTAGTATGCTATGGCAAGTGGTATTATGGTGAAAATAAATATGGTTGGATATTTAAACCCGTAGAAAAATTCTGGATGAAGGTTTTTGATACTGTTGGCGGAGAAGTACAATTCATCAGAGAAAATGGTGAAGTAGTTTAATAGGAAAAAATAATGACACAATACTTAAATCTAACACAAGTTACAAACCCAGTAGCTCAAACCATTAGGATTACAGAACCTGGTGGAGTAGTTTTGACTGGTGTTGGTCTTTATTTTTATAGTAAACCTGCTGTAACTTCTCCTAACTTACCAGTAAATATAGAGATCAGGCCTGTTACAGAAGGCGGTAATCCTTCTGGACTTAAAGTTTATCCTGGAACAATTACTAGTAAAGCAAGAGCTGACATAACAGCATCCACTGCGTTTGATGCAACCACTGGAGAAACGAAATTTACATTTGAATCGCCGTTATATGTACCTAATAACACCGAGGTCGCACTAGTAATTCATACAAACGCTGCTCCTGGTGATTACCAAGTTTGGACAGCTGAATTGGGTGAGTTCGTTTACGGAACTACAGAAAAACGTGTAACCAATCAACCTTACGTTGGTTCGTTCTTTAGTTCAGCAAACGGCACAACGTGGACAGCTGAACAAAAGCGGGATTTAACATTTAAACTTTATAAGGCTACATTTAGAAAGACAAATAGTGTAGCTAGATTTGGTGCTGCTATTCCAGCACCAGAAAAACTTACAACAAACAATTTAGAAACTAATCCGTTATTTTTTACTAGTACTGATTCTGATGTGAAGGTACTACATCCTAATCATGGTCTAATGAATGGTGATACCGTAAGAATCACTGGCTTAGATTCAGCGACTACTTATGCTGGTATGAATGGAAGCAGTATCTTAGGTAAAAGAACTATAAAAAACCGGGATCCGTTTGGTTATACAATTACCGCAGACTCTGCGGCTGATTCTGACATCAGATCTGGAGGAAACTTAGTGTTTTCTGAAGGACAACAGGTGTTTGATCAGTTTAAAGTAAATATGCCAGTTTCTATTCCTACTGCAACAGGAATAAAATCACACATACAGTATAGAACATTTAAACCTTACGGGGGTACAGACGCCGCTTATAATATTCATTCACGTAATATTGATTTAAATAAGTGGCAAGAACCAGAGAGACCTGCAGTAATTGCAAACAGGTTCCAAGACTCTGATAAAGGTTTACAAAAAGGATCATTAAAAGTTGGTGTGATTTTAAATACAGGAAATGTAAATACAGCTCCATACATAAACGCAAACGCTACCTCTATTACAGCTTTACACCACCTTATCGATAACTCTGATTCTGCTGGTGCTTTTGCTGGAGCCGATGGGTATGATAGTAATGGAGCAAGTGGTTTCAATATGGTTCATACTATTCCATATGTACCAGAAACCTCACCATTTGCTGCGTCATCTTTAGCTAGACATATTACGAAGGTTGTAACACTAAAAGAAAAAGCTTCGTCTATGAAAGTTTTTGTTGATGCTTATAGACCAGCTAGATCTTCATTTACTGTATGGTATAGAACAGCAATAGCTAATGATCAAACACAAATTGGTGATAAGAATTGGGTAAAATTTAACACCAATCAAACAACAGCTAATAGATCAAACTATGATGATATGGCTACAAATGATACCTTTACATTTAAAGAATATTACTTTAGTCAGTTTGATTTGCCTGAATTTGATCAGTTCCAAGTTAAAATTGTCATGAATTCAGAAATTACAACTAAGGTTCCTATATTTAAGAACCTAAGAATTATTTCAACAATTTAGGTGTTGCATGGCGAAATATATGAAAGTTGAAAGTTATCCAGATTTAGTAAGAGACGGTGAAACTGGCGCTTTAATTAACATAAATAGTAGAAAAGTACAAGCAGCTCGCGAGCGGTTAATAAAACTAAAAGAAAAAGATGAAGAACTAGATAAGTTAAAAAGTGATGTTAATGATATTAAAGGCATGCTGCAACAACTATTAGAGAAGAATTCAAATGGCTAAGATTCCACCAATTAATCTATCTTCGACTTTTAACACTTTCAGAACTAGTTTTAACAAACTAGTAGATTCTGTTGGTGATCTTGCTCTATTGAATACTGACTCTAGTACAAATATTGTAGCAGCCATTAACAGTGTAGACAGTAACCAAGGTACAAGAACATCACTTACTACAAATGTAAAAACCGATTTAGTAAGCGCAATTAACAGTTTAGACAGTAGCTTAGGTGATCTAGCACTACTGAACACACCAGAAACTTCAGATATTGTTTCAGCAATCAACTCTATGTTGGATTCTGGTGAAGCACAATCTATGATCGATAGTAACTTAGTCGCTATTAATGCTTCAATTGCATCTGCTTTAGATTCAGCTGAAGCTCAGGCTATGTTTGACAGCAACTTTGCTGACTCAAATGTCATTGCTACAATTGCTAATAGATCTATTGCAAATAGTAAACTAACTAATAATAGTCTAACAGTAAACGGTATTGAAATAGCTTTAGGCACATCAGGTACTATTGATATTACTGACTCTGGAACATCAGTAGGTTTGATTAAATCTACATTAAAGGCAGATGCAGCTTCTGGTATAACGTTCGATTCTGCTACCGTAAAATATAGTCTAGCTAATATCCCTAATTCAAGTATAACAAATTCTACATTCTCTGTAAATGGTGTATCTGGTAATTTGGGTGATGATATTACAGTTGATATCGTTGATTCAGCTGAGGTCATCGAACTAGCAAGAGGTAGCTTAAGTATTACTGATGGTGGTGGTGATGGGTCGCTAACTTATGCTTCTGGTACAGGCGTGTTCACATACACGGGACCAAGTGCATCTGAAGTAAGAGCTCACTTCTCAGCTGGTGAGGGAATTGATATTACTGCTGGTGAAATTGCAGGTGAAGATGCAACTACAGCGAATAAAGGTATTGCATCATTTAATAGTGCGTCATTTAGCACATCTAGTGGTGAAGTAAGCATTAAAACAGGTGGTGTTTCAAACGATCAACTAGCGGGTTCGATTGCAAATGCTAAACTAGCAAACTCAACATTCTCGGTAAATGGTGTATCCGGAAGTTTGGGTGGAAATATCGAGATTCCTACTATTGACTCTAATGGAACAATTAACCTAATTGGTGGGCAGTTTACGGCACTTCCGGAAACAAATACTAGAACAGGTGATTTGAGATTTGATGTTAGCGGTGATATTTACTTAGATGCTGATGGCGGTCAAATTTTTCTACGAGACAACGGTGCTTCAGAGCATAGAGGTACGATAGATTTAACTGGTGGTTCTGGTACTGTAATATTAAAAACTGGAACATCTACTACTAACACGACATGGAGTGGTGAGGATATGACCGTTGTAGGTGATATCACATCACAATCTGATATGCGTGTTAAAGAGAACGTTGAAACAATTACTGACGGACTAGAGATAGTAGATACACTTAGAGGCGTTTATTATAATAAAATCGGTGAAACTGATCGTAAAGTCGGTGTAATCGCCCAGGAAGTTGAGACTGTTTTACCTGAAGTTGTAAAGACAGATGACAGTGGTATGAAGTCAGTAGACTATAGTAAGATGATTGGTGTATTGATAGAAGCTATTAAAGATCTAAAACACGAGATTGATGATCTAAAAAGAGGGCTCTAATATGGCTTTCAAAATAGGTAGTAGTTTATACACAAATCAGGGTGGATCTAGTACTGTTATAACAGATACTGGTGAAGCAAGGGGAAATCAATCAGGAAAAAAAGGTGTTGTTTCAACTGCTCTGAGTAGTGGTAATTTAATTGTAACTCTAGATCAGTCTACAGGTAATTACTTTGATTTTACGCCAGATTACACAGGTGTATCAGGAGATGTAAGATTTGATTTTGGAAATCCATCAATAAAACATTTTGAATTTTATGTGTTTTGGCATAATTACAAAGATGTATATAATGACACTACAAATACATTTAATAATTATCAGACTGTAAATTTTAAGGATGCAGTTGGCTCATTAAATAACTCTAACACGGGTTTAAGTGATACATTTACTCAAATCTTTAAATTTGTAACAAACGATACTGGTACTTCATATTATGGTAATGTTTATATGAGGAATTGTAGATAATGGCATTTAAGATATCGTCTGACATAATCATTAATGATTCTTCACAATTTGCTGAAGGTACTGATGTCACTAATTTATTTGGTGTAGACTCTGGTGGGTTTAGTAGTACTGCTAGCGGCCATACTAAAAATTTTGGTTGGGGTACAAGTTTAGTTGAACTTACAGCCCCTGATGTAGACTATAGTACTGGTGTTTCTAACATATTAAATTTTTCCTTTGATGAAGCTACTTATGGTGAAAATCCTCGAAGATTTGTTTTGAAATTAACAGGAAATGAAAACCGAAGTGGTTTTGGAAGATTTACAAGTACTCAAGTAGCTGTTACAAGTCCATTTGGTACTGGTGCAGAAATGCAGTCTTTCGAAGTCAGTAGAGATGGTTTACATTGGTATTTCTATGACCATCTAGCTAATAAAATTAAACACTATACTCCAAGTTCGGCTTGGGCATATAACAGTTTAGGTAGTGTAGATGATGAATTAACATTAGGAGCCGGAGCTGATAGCTCCGGAGGTGATGGTGCTTGGACAGAAACCTTACGTATTAGTGAAGAAGGAAATTATTTATTTAGAGGTACCCGCACTCATTTATACAGATATGACATGTCATCTGCTTGGGATTTATCAACAGCAAGCTTAGGTGAATATATACGATGGCCTGTCTCAAGTGCAGCATCAGATGCAAATGAAATAAATAGATGGGATATTAAAAGAGACGGCACTAAAATAATACAAAGTAATGATGATTATAGCATCAGTAGATTGTGGGATTTAGAAACACCATGGTCAATTGACTCTAGCTCTATGGTATTGAATAAAAGGGTTGGTTATGGAATCAGATCCGGACAGGATTTAAGAGTAGCATCTGAAAACACTTATATTTTAGGTGAAGATGAGAGCATATTTACCTCAGAATTATATAAAACAGAGTGGTTAACCCCATGGCATTTAGACTCTACTTATTCTACATCTTTTGGTCCAGGTACTGGCCCAGGTGATGCTAGACCAGTAATTCAAACTGGTCAACAAGGTATAGGTCGTTTTGCTGTAAGACCAGGCGGTCATTATTATTATGGACTAGAGCAAAACGGCGGTCCTGGTGCTGATTTTTTATACTTATTTAGAATTGAAGATAGTACTGGAAACCAAGTTCCTCAAACGTTTGCCTTTCCAGCAAATGTGCACTTTGAAGATGGTTATATAGATTTCCCTGGAACTGGTGAAACATCATACTTAGAGTTTATTAGTATAGATAGTGGTAGTAACTGGTATGCAAAAGAACTTTATAAGGGATAGCCATGGCGTTTAAAATAGGAAACAAAATTGCTATATCGGATAATAGTGTTTTTAACGTCACTGACACTAGTGATAGTGATGGTGGAGTAGTAGACGGCCGTGAAGGAAATCTTAACTTAGATCTAAGTACAGGAAGTATTTTTGAGATTCCTAATCCAGGAACCAATAAAGCTAGGTTAAAAGAAAAGTTATCAATGAGTGGTTGGCCTGATCCAGGTGAAAGTAAGAAAGTAACCCTGCTATTTAATGGCAGAGGTGCAGTACGAACTAGCCCTACATTTGGTAGCTTGGGAAGTGCTACAACTTGGGGTCCTCAGGGCAGTGACTGGCATACAAATTTTACATTTTCACATGATGGGACAAAGCTTTTCTATTATAATAATGCTAGCGGACGTAATTATGTAAGAAGGTTATCATTAAACGACCCTTTTGATTTAGATAGCGATGGGACAAACTATAATAACGACTATGACCAAAGTGTCAGATTTGATACTGGATTTATATCCATACCTATATACACTTATCCAAGCAATAATGGTGCTATGGAGTTTAATAATGATGGCACTAAAATATATTTTGCTTATAACGGTGGAAGTGGTAACTATGTGTATGAATTTTCACTGAGTTCTGCGTATGATTTAAATTCTACAAGAACATTAGAAAACACTATAACCGTATCAGATTACAGTAGTGACACTAGTCCTGATATAGAAGGTATACAATTTTATGCTGATGGACATGTTTTAGTTGGTGTTGACACCAGTGCATCACCTAGCAATCAAATTTTAGCTTTTTATCTAAGTACTGCTTATGATACAAGCACAATTTACGATTCTAAGTTTGTTACACCTACTACTGGAAATTCTAATTTTGCTCGAGCAATAATAAATCATAATGGTGATAAGATATGGCTATGGGCAATTGGTGACAGAGCGTTTTTTGAACACACTTTATCAACGCCGTTTGATGTTTCTACGATTAGCGGTAGCTACTCTACATATAATCCTAATTATACCGGCAATCCTATTGCAGATGCTATTATAAGGCATGCTGAATTTACACCAGATACTAGTGGTAACCCAGATGGTTTCCTTTTCATGGGTGATCAAGATGCAGATCTAATAGCTAGATATTCACCAACTATTTCTACTGCTACTAGATCAAATCTATTGTGGGATTCTGATAAAATATCTATGTTAAACGATTCAGCTTCACCAAGAACAGACTCTGGTGAAACAGATCTTTTTGAATTTTTGGTGTTTGATAGCGCTACAGGAGCAAAGCAATCAGGCTTTATAAATAATGTATAAATACATAAAAAGTTAATTGAGGTAATTTGAATGGCAACTCCTTTAAAAATTAATAATGTTGGTGGTGATGAAATTAAAGAATTCACAACTGCCGAAGAGAATTATATTGCCTATCAAATTGGGTTACATCTAGCTGCAGGTGATTCGAGTGATGAAGCAGCTCTAAATAAGTTAAGTGGTGGTGACAGCGTAGGTAATTATGTAAATAACTTTTTTAATGAACCTGTCGGAACCCATCCCTCAACATCGATCACTAGTGGTTCAACCACCACTACAATTTATCAAGGAAATGGTACAGCTGCTGAAACTGATTCAGACGTAGAAATTCCTATTAGATGGGTAGACATTGGTGGTGAGACTGGTTTTAAACAAATGCCAGATAGTGATTTAAACTCAGCGGTTGATCGTTATCTTTCTACTATTTTTACTAATGATTATCCTGGCGTGTTCAAACTTGCAAGCAGTTCACCTGGTGTTGATTATTCTGTTCACATATCTAATGCGTTTACTGATACCAGAACAGATGGAACGTCTGTAGTTTATAACATTTATAGAAGAGATAGTTATTCTGCTCCGACTACAGTAAGACCACTATTTGTAAGAGACAATGGTGGATTTGACGGTATTCAAGCTATGAATGATCGTCAAATAAAATATTCATTTGGGCAAAGAGCAAAAACTAGAATCACGGCTTCAAAGATTGGTACTTATCAATTAAGAACCGCTTCTCAGGGTGCACCAACCGATCCTGGAACTTGGATTTCAGCTGGTGCTGCTACTGATACAAAACAAACTACTAGTCAGCAGAATTTTTCCAGTCCGTTTACTGCTTATTACGCAATTGATTACACTAGATCTTACACAAACATATACACCGGTAACTATCAAAATTCTTATGCTAGTGCCTACACACGCATTTTTGAATCTGTAGCCTATACTCGTGCGTACACAGCTCAATACACGAATACATATACTGGAGCATATAGTAAAGCTTACACAAGTGTATTTGAAACACCTTACACAATCACTTTTCAAAATGATTATGTAAGACAGCAAGCTGAAACATATACTGGAACTTATCAGTCTACATATAACAGAACAACCTATACTGGTCCAACTTATAACCTTGATAGAACTTATCAACGCAACTACACAAGAAATATTGATTATATCGGACCAGGTCTAACGGGGTTTGTGGGATATTTCAATGCCGGTTATGTACGAAACTTTTCTGTCCTTGTTAACTATACTAGAGCAGTAACGCAGTACTTTGACGGTGAGGACTTTACTGGTTCCGCAAGTGCTTATCAAAGCTATATAGGAGCCCCAATATCTGGACAACGTAGCTTTGCTATTACAAGATTTGGGCAGCTTTATGTGGGTCCTCACCCAACTTTATTTCCAGCACCTGCTGGAACAGGATACTATGCTAGTCGTGCACTTCAACCTGGGAGTGGTGTTACTGGCGGATCATATTATGCGGGCCCCGGGAATCCAGGGGCCGATGCTATTTACTATGAAAGTGATTTTGGCGTTCACTATTATGGTGGCGACCCAGTCAGTATGGGTGCTTATCTTGCTAATTATCTAGGACCATGGGGAGGCGGTCAGGGCGTTGGTTACCTACAGTCAGTACCAGTTGCACCTACTGAAAGTTTTTTCGTCGGTCCTTTGAGGTTTGCGGCATTGTATCTTATGGCTCGGCTACTCGTAGCCGAAGGTGCAACTTCAACAAGCATTGGGATTCCCGGACCTCTTGTAAATGATAATGCTGATGGTCCTTATTACACTAATGAATATGAATATTGGCCGACATCTCCCACAAGAGGATCGCACCCAGGGACAGGTGCTGTACCTATAGGTGCCCGCTCAGGAGCAAATGGATTGTATATGAGAGGTCCATTCTATACTCAGTCTTTTACAGGATCAAGTACATCTTATTACCAAAGAAATTTAACATATCAAAGAAATTATACACGTGCTTACACTCGTAACTACACTGGTATTGATGGTGCCTATACACGTAATTACAACATTGTGCCTCAATTCGTTGGAAATTTTGCGCTAAATGTTAACTATATAAGTAACTATGAAGGAAACGTTGATTTTCAGGGGCCTAACTATGAAAGACCATTTGTTGGAAATTACACATCAAATTATGTAAGAAACTACACATCAAATTATACAGGAACTTATGAGAATATATTCTCAGGTTTGTATTCTAGAGCTTTCAACCAGCCATATACAACTGATTATATATCGGGATATACGGGAACTTATACTGGTGTATTTTCTGGAGACTATGCTACAGATTATATAACAGACTACTCAAAACCTTACACAAGTGCGTATGAGGCAGAATACGCAACTGTGTATACAGGCACCTTTGAAGGGCTAACTATAGATGCAACTAGTGAAACAACTGAAACTTATACATTATATGTGAGGATAGGATAATGAAAAAAGAGTGGAAACATCCATTTTGGGAAACAGCAGCAAAAGACAGACTAACTGTAAGGCTTAATATTACACATGATGATGGAAGCTTTTCTACGTCAGTTGCTAAAGTTTCTAAATATGATCATGATGGAAAAATAACAAAAGATTATGAAGAAGTAATAGAACAGAATCCAATTGAAACTATTGATAAGTTTACAGAAGATCGGTTAGAGCGCCATCGTCAAGAGCGGGAAACAAAGGTTAAACAAGAAAAAGAAAAACAAGAAGTAAAAAGATTAGAACATCTTTTTAACTATAAATTACAAACCTTTGAAATTCCTGAAATTAAAGATTCAACCAATAGAAAATTAAAATCAAAAATTCGAAAAGCTAAAAATATAGTTGAAATGAATGCGTATGCAACAATGTTATTATGGGAGTCTATGAATGAGCAACCAGGATCAGTCAGAGAATCCAACTAAAGGCTATATTACAGTTGCTACAAAAAAAATTAGTTTTTTAAGATCAGCAATAAATTTGTGTGAAGGCATTTTAGATTACGATGAAAATGCTAAAGTGACTTTATTCACTGATCAAAATTTTGTAGATACAGAAGACCTATCAATGTTTGATAAAGTCATCGTGTCTCCAGAAGATCCCGATAGAAATGCACCAGCAGGACCTAGAGAAAAAATGTGGGGTATGGCAAATACACCATATGACTATACTTTATATTTAGATTCTGACATAGAAATAATCCATGAAGATATAATTAGTGTATTTGATAGATTAGAAGATGACTATGATATGTGCTGGGTCGAATTAAAAAAAGAAACAGCTAGGCATTTTGCCATGTGGGATTGGGGAAATGGCGACATAGACCATTTAACACATTGCGGTGGGGTGTGTTTATACAGAGCATCAAATCCATTAGTAAGAGAATTTATGACAGATTGGTATAATATACATATGGATATGAGAAATAGTGTAAACTTACCTAAAGAGGTTAAAGATGTACCTAGGGAATTTCATATGTGGGATCAATTAACAGCCTGGTGGTTGATTTGGCATTCTGAAAAATATCAAAAATTGAAATGGAAGTTCTTTGACGATGGCTATAGATGGAATTATTACAGCAGCTTTGGATTTAACAGTGATGGGTCAGCTAATTATGGCGTCGTAAATCCTGTTATACTACACCACTCATCTACATTAGATAAAGACGGTAAAAAACATAGCGCAGGAGCTTGGATATGATTGCAGTGAGAGATATTAACATAAAAAATGAAGAGTTTTTAAATATTCTAAATGAATATAAAGATGTGTTATTACATAGAGAAACTCCCGGTGGTCTACCAAAAGTTGAACGTGAATTGAAATTGACCTACGAAAACGATAATGCAAATGATTATATAAGTGATGAATATATGCACAGTATAATTAGAAAAGGAAGAGGCCACGCTGGATTTCCAGATGCAATGAAAGGTTTTAGAGGACTAAAATATGATGAGTGGGCGAGGCCAGGTGAAGGTGAAGACATTAAAATAGCGTCCAGAAAAATTAATACAGATCTAAATAGTTTTCTATCATCTAATAACAACGCTCTAAATGCTTGCTATCCTCCTGGTGGTTTTATTTCATGGCATAATAATGCCAACGCTTCTGGATATAATATTATCATAACTTATTCTGAAACTGGCGATGGTTGGTTTGACTATTGGGACTTGGATAAAAAAGAACGAGTTAGAATACCAGACAAACCAGGATGGCAAGCTAAGATGACATATTTCGGTTCTTATGAGGAGCCTGATAAATTATGTTATCATGCAGCTTATACAGATTGTTACAGAATTACTGTAGCGTTTGTTTTTAAACAAGCTGACAATTTTTGGGAAGAAGTAATTGAAGATATCGAAAATCCCTGTTAGTATTATATGTGTTAATGTAGGAAATAAGTACTCGCATAAAGACACTAATAGACTTTATAAAATGGTAAAGCGTAACTGCACTTTACCATTTATTTTTTATTGTTTAACAGATAATATTAATGATTTGCATAGTGAAATTGTTAGCATAGAAATAGATAAAACATTAGACTTAGAATATTATTGGTGGAAAGTTTGTTTATTTAATTTAAATTGGAATGAAAATGTTCTTTATCTGGATCTAGATGTTATTATTCAAAAAAACATCGATTATATTTTTAATCAAAATAAAGGTTTTAAATGTTTGAGCATTACAGATGCAGGCATTTACTATCCATATGATGGTCGTAATTCAAACAATATAATGATGATACCACAAGTTAAAATAAATTCATCAGTTATGTTTTTCAATCCAAAGAACATGCAGTATATTTATGATAAATTTATTAATAATGCTGATTATAATATGATTCATTATTATGGATTAGATAGATTTATTTCAGAGATATGTACAAATATTGATTATTTTGATTTTTCAAAAGACTATTATTACAGAGCCAAGGGTTGTGATGCTTACGATAAAAGATATATTACTAAAAATGGACTAATTGATGATCCAAACAAAACTTTCTGTATTATGAATCAGTGTAAACCTGAACATTATCGAGGCTTAGAGAAATATTTCATATAAATAAAGATAAATGTTTTAGGGATATTTTTTTATGGCTCATTACGAAGATATTACAATTGATCAGGGCTCAGACGCAGCTATTGAAATACATTTAGTTGATGAAAATGGCGCAGCTAAGAATCTAACTGATTATTCTATTGCTGCAAAAATGAAAAAGAATTTTAACAGTGATAGTTCAGATACTACTGACTTCACTTCAGCTATTACAAATGCCACTGGTGGTATAGCTACTATTTCTCTTACAAATACACAAACTGATGCTTTAAAGGCCCCTGGACGTTACGTATATGATGTTGAGATTTCCTTCGTAGACAGCGATGCTAATACAATTGTTGAAAGAGTATTAGAAGGAAAAATACATGTCACACCGTCAGTAACGAAGTAGGAATGTAATGGCTATTAAAGTAGGAACCGGTATTACAACTAAGCAAGTTGCTGTTGCAGGTTCAACAACACAAGTTAAAAGAGTAATAGTCGGTGCACCTATACGAAATGTCATCGCTAGTGGTACATTATCTGGTCTTACTGATGTAACAATCAGTGGTCTTACTGATAACCAGATTCTGTTATATGACTCAGCTTCGGGACAATGGATTAATAGCTCTTCATTATCACCAACAGGTGTTACAGCAGGAACCTATGGTTCTGCTACACAAATTCCACAAATATCAGTTACGTCTGCTGGTCTTATTGACTCAGCTAAAAATATTAGTGTTGCGAGTACACTAGCAACTATAGCAGATAGTGGCACAGGATCTGTAAGCTTACTTGATTCTTCTCTATCAATTTCTGGTGGTACAGGTATTACTACATCTGTAAGTGGTAATACTATTACAGTAACACTAGACTCTGCTATCAACTCCGGGCAATTTGGTAATCTTACATTATCTGGTAATACATTAGCTTCAACATCTGGTGGACAAATTATAATTGACCCGAATCCTGTAGGTGATTCTGGTGATTTAATTGTTAGAGGAAATTTAACAGTAGAGGGTGTTACCACTACTATAAATTCTACTACTCTCACAGTTAATGACAAAAATATAATTTTAGCCGATAGTGCACCAGATGCTGCTTCAGCTGACAGCGCTGGAATCTATATCGAAGGTGCTAATGCAAGCTTATTTTATTCTTCAGATAATGATAGATTTAATTTTAACAAAGGCTTGAATATACAAGATTCAATCGGAAATGGCTTGTTTTTTAAGGGTACTAATATCCTAGAAGCTGTAACAGTCATAGACGGCGGTACTTTCTAATATAAATAAAAGGAAAAGACTAGATTAAATGTCTACTTTAAATACGACAGTTAAATTAAAAAGAAGCGATACACCTGGTGCCCAACCTAGTTCTCTAGAGGCGGGTGAAGTAGCACTAAATAATAATGATGGTATTTTATATTATGCAAAGCCTGATACAGTAATAGGTGCATTTCTTTCTACAGACCAACTTAATTTAAATTATTTAAGGTTGGACGGTACTACATTACCAACTGCTAATATAAGACTTGGCAGCTATAATATACAAGACTTAGCAGATCCTGTAAACAATCAGGATGCGGTGACAAAAAGCTATGTAGATACAAGTTTAGCAGACCTGGGTTTAAGCACTTTCCCTACGGGAGATTATGGTTTGGTAAGCGAGACATTAAACACAGATGCCTTTGGCATCGCATTATATTCGGCTTATGATTGTTTGACGACGCCTGAAGAAATAATACAAACAAATGATCTTGGTGTTCTGACATGATCGAAACGAGGAAAAAGTAAATGCCAACAGTTGTCCAGTTTAGAAGAGGTACGACAGCCCAAAATAATAATCATGTCGGTGCTGCAGGTGAGATCTCTATCGATACTACTCTAAATACTATTAGAGTTCATAATGGTACAGACAGTGGTGGCTTCACAACTGTTATGGAAACAGCTACGCAAACTGTTACCAATAAAACCCTCACTAATACTTATGATATTACTATGGTTGATTCGGGTTCTGCAGGCCAAATTGTATTTGGTGCTGATAAATCCGATATCTTTATGAATGATAGTAACTTCTTTATTAGAAATAATACTGAAGGTTACATGTATTTTGGCGTTAAACAAAATCAATATATTACATTTATTAACCAAGATAGTGATAAGCAGTTTGCTAGATTTACTGATGGTGGTTCTGTTGATCTATTCTATAATGGAACTAAAAAGTTTGAAACAGCAGATAGTGGTGCCATTGTCTCTGGTGATCTTTTACCTGATGCAGATTCTACTAGATCTTTGGGTTCTGTAACCAAAAAATGGAAAGACTTATATTTAAGTGGTTCTAGTATTTTCTTAGGCAATATTACTCTTAAAGATAGTGGTGGATCTTTAGTTATTGAAGATTCAGCAGGAACAAGGCAAGGGTTCTCATTAGGCGAAAACACCACTGATGATCTAGCTGAAGGTGGTGGAAATCTATATTATACAACTTCTAGATTTGACTCGGCGTTTAGTGGTAAAACAACAGCTGACTTGACTGAGGGTTCTAATCTCTATTATACTAAGGTAAGAGTAGATTCTGACATAGCTGCCACATTAGCTGGTGACATTACAGTTGGTGGTACTGCTACTATTACAGGCAATCTAATAGTTAATGGTACAACTACTACAGTTAACTCTACTACGCTTTCTATTAATGACAAAAATATTGTACTAGCAGATTCTGCAGCAGATTCAGCAACAGCGAGTGGGGCAGGAATTACTGTCGGTGGTGCTGGTGCTACTATTGAATATACACACGCAACTGGGACTTGGGATTTTAATAGACCATTTGGTACTACAACAAATGTTCTAAGTAACTATACAACAGACAATCTGACTGAAGGTTCTAACCAATATTACACAGATGAAAGAGTCGATGATCGAGTCAGCGCTCTCATAGTTGGTGGTACAAACATTAACGTTAGCTATAATGATTTAGGAAATGCCTTAACTATTTCTGCTACAATTGACAGTGGTGTTGGTTTTGACTTATCAGCGAACACAACTGATGATCTTTCAGAGGGCTCATCAAATTTATATGCGACAAGAGCAAGATTCGACAGCGCGTTGGGTGATGCAACTTCAACTGCCACAATCAGAAGTTATTTCTCAGCTACCGGTGATCTGTCTTATGACTCTAACACGGGTATCTTTAGCTTTGATGTTGAAAATGTATACACTCAAGCCAACTTTGACTCAGACTTCAACACATCATTAGATAATGCTGCAATTGGTGGTATTGGTTTAGCTTACAATGCTGGAACTAACACATTAAGTATTGATAGTGCTGAACTAGGATCATTTAAAGCCCCTATCAGAAGCTATTTCTCAGCTGCAGGTGATTTAACATATAATTCATCTACTGGTGAATTTAGCTTTGATGTTGAAAATGTATATACTAAAGTCAACTTTGATAGTGACTTAAGTTTAGCTTTAAGTAGTGATGCAGTCACAACTACTGATCTTACAGAAGGAACCAATCTTTATTATACAACGGTAAGAGCTGACTCAGACTTTGATGTAAGACTTGCAACAAAAACTACAACAAATTTGACTGAGGGCACAAATCTTTATTATACAACTGTAAGAGCTGATAGCGATGCTAAAAATGCATTAACCGGTGGGACAGGTATTACATATACGGCTTCGTCAGGTACAATCGATATCACGAATACAGGTGTAGCAGCCGCCACTTATGGTTCTACTACTCAGATACCAGTATTTACAGTTAATGCACAAGGCCAATTAGACTCGGCTGGTACCGTTCCTGTAGCAGGCGTAGATTCAGCTCAATATAATAATGCTACTGGCTTATTTACTATTTTTACCGCAGATGGTGGAAGTGTATCTGATAGTATAACATTAAGCCCGTTTGAAACTTCAGATGTAACTTTCAATAGTATTACAAATACAGCTGGTGAAATATTCACGACACCTACTCAAACACTAGCAAGTTCAGACGCAGAGGTAGTGGTTGACACTGAAGCTCATAACAGCGAATTTAAATCAGTTGAATATGTAGTGCATCTAGACGACTCTGATAATGGTCATTCACAAGTATCAAAGGTTCTTGTGACTTATAACAAAGCGAATGTATTCTTTACAGAATATGGTATGGTAAACTCTTACACTGGTGATAGTGATATGGGCACATTGAGTGCTGATCACTCTGGAGGAAACATAAGACTTAAATTTACAAGAACAGCAGGAATTGGCACGGTTGCAGTTAAACCTGTCAAGACTGTTATATCTTAACGCCTGGGGAAAGTGAACTATGGCTCAAAAAGACTTTAAAGTAAAAAACGGTATAGTAGTTAACGATAGTTCTACTTTCCTAAATGCTGTCACAGTTCAGGGGACGATGACAGTTAGTAACGGCCACGACTTAGCCGTTTCAGGTAATATTACCGGCAAATATGCAGGTTTTGATAGTGACTTTAATGCCAAGTCAACGGCAGACTTAAGTGAAGGCAGCAATCTTTATTATACAACCGCTAGAGTTGACAGCGATATTGTAGCTTCTATAGGAACTGACCCAGTTATTGCGGGTGTAAGTTTTTATAATGAGAGTTCGGGTGGAATATCAATTGGCCAGGATGTAAATCTTGGTGATAGTACTACTTCAGTACTCAATTACGCAGCGTCAGATTCAGGTAAATCTGTAGCGCTAGGGATTACTATTCCAAACCAAGTAAGTAACTTTATTGGCGTGACTGGTAATGCAGCTAGTAACGACCTAGTTATTGGTTATGAAGGCGCAAATACAGAGTTAAAAATTAAAAGTGGTGTTGGCACATCACCTACAAATTTAGATGGCGGAACAACACTAGCTACTTTAGGTACCACTGGTATCTTAACTCTTACAAATGCTCAACAATCTACAAACAAAACTACTGGTTCTATTGTAACCGCTGGTGGTATTGGTGTTGATAAAGACGTTAGAGCTGAAAACTTTATAGCTGTAAATAACATAACTGCAGGTACCAACGGCTCTGGTAAGTTTATTGGTGATGTAACTGGTACAGTATCTGATATTTCAAATCATACAACCACTGATTTGACTGAAGGTAATAATCTATATTATACCACTGTAAGATTTGATAGCGATCTAGGTGCTACATCAACTAGCGGTTTACCAGAAGGTTCTAACTTATATTACACAACTGCAAGAGTTGACAGTGATGCAAAAAGAGCTATTAGTGTCAATAACACAAGTGGTTTTGGTTCACTAGCTTATGTAGATTCAACTGGTGTTATTTCATATACTGGTATTTCTACAGCTCAGATTAGATCACAATTTTCTGCTGGAACTGGCGTGACAC
>Ga0213867_1000064_pt1 | contig 45398 bp, 14 predicted proteins | sample PICome_12_FD_160120 | JGI IMG/M metagenome (GOLD analysis project Ga0213867, IMG submission 160120) | Coastal seawater microbial communities near Pivers Island, North Carolina, United States - PICO540 | ecosystem: Environmental > Aquatic > Marine > Coastal | place: USA: North Carolina... | reverse complement strand
CAAGAACTGCAGCAAAAGCAAATATATCATTTTTCGTTGATGTATCTGATTATCCATCAATTCCAAGAATTGTAACTCTATCTAAAGGAATTGTATGCACTACAGAATCTGATTTTAGTGGGGAAAGTTATACTTTTGTCATAAAAGAAGATATTACAGTTCCTGTTGTAAATGGAATTGCATTCTTTGATAATATTGAAATTTGTGAAGGAACTTTGTTATCAAGTGAGTTTTTCGTAAGTTCATTAATACCTAATCCACCTCAAAGATATATTATTGACAATGCAAATGTTGACATAAGCACTTTATCAGTGTCTGTATTTAAAAATTCTTTAAGTACGATTTCAACTCGATATAAGTTAGCACAAGATATTATTGATGTTGAATCAGATTCAAAGATATTTTTCATTCAAGAAATTGCTGATCAAAAATATGAATTAATTTTTGGAGATGGAATTTTTGGAAATAAATTAGAAAATAATAATTTAATTAAAGCATCATACGTTGTTTCTAGTGGACCACTTGGAAATAATCTATCTCAGTTTACCTTTACTGGAAAATTAAACTCTAATACTGGTTTAGTTACTAGGGGAATCTCCACAATTGAAACAAATACTACATCTTATGGTGGTAATGAGATTGAATCTGTTCAATCAATTAGAAATTATTCGCCAAAATACTACTCTTCACAAAATAGAGCAGTAACAGCAAATGACTTCAAGGCAATTGTTCCAAGAATTTTTCCAGAATTAGAATCTGTAAACGTTTTTGGTGGAGAAGATTTAAATCCGCCAAGATATGGAAAAGTTTTTGTCGCGGTCAAACCTCAAAGTGGAACATTTTTATCTTCAAGTGCAGCTCAGAATTTGAAGAATATGCTTAGAAAATATACTGTTGCTGGAATTGTAGTTGATGTTATTGATTTAAAATACTTATACATTGAACTTGATAGTACAATTTATTATAATGAAAACTTAACTGATAATGGTCAAACTCCAAAAAATAAAGTAATTTCTAATTTAGAAAGATATTCAAAATCTCTTGAGTCTGATCAGAGTGATATCAGATTTAAATATAGTAAAGTTTTGAATATAATTGATCAGAGTGACAAGTCAATCACTTCAAATATTACAAAAGTTTCTTTAAGAAGGGATTTTAGAGCATCAATTAATCAATTTGCAGAATATGAAATTTGTTTTGGTAACCAAATTCATATCAATAGTTTAAGTGGATACAACATAAAAACTTCTGGTTTTTCTGTTTCTGGAATTACTGGCGTAGTTTATATTGCAGATAAACCAAATCCAGACCAGAAAACTGGAAATCTATTTTTGTTTAAATTATCAACAGAATCCGAAAATCCAATACAGGTCAGACAATCTGTAGGAACTGTAGATTATGTGAAAGGTGAGGTACTTTTAAATCCAATTAACATAGTTTCAACTGTTATAGATAGTGGAGAATCCATTGTTGAAATTTCAGTGACTCCAAAATCCAATGACGTCATTGGATTGCAAGATTTATATTTACAACTTGATACTAATAAACTAACAGTCACTTCTGTTCCTGACAATATTTCTTCCGGAAATGATATTTCCGGAAGTAACTATATTACAACCTCAAGTTATACGAATGGAAAATTAATTAGAGAATAATAGAAATGCAAAAATCAAGGATTAAAATTAGTAATGTTGTAAAAAACCAACTTCCCAATTTCGTTAGGGAAAATTATCCTCTAGTTGAAAGTCTATTTGTAGAATATTATTCTGGACTTGAGTATAAAGGAGGTGTTTTAGATATACTTCAAAATATTGACCAGTATGTTAAACTTGACAATCTTACTAATTTAATTGAAACTACAACTTTAACTAAGGATGTTTCTTTTTCCGACACTAGTATTTTTGTTAAAAATACATTGGGATTTCCTGATACAAATGGATTGATTCAAATTGATGGTGAAATTATTTTTTACAAGTCAAAAAGTTATTCATCCTTCAATGATTGTATTAGAGGTTTTAGTGGCATTACTTCTTATGAAAATGGATTAGAATTTGAATCAACAAGTGCAGAAAAGCATTCAAGTTCTTCTACTGTTAAAAACTTGAATATTTTATTCATTAATGAATTTTTTAAAAAAATAAAATCTCAGTTTGCTCCAGGTTTTGAAGATAGATCCTTTTTTAGCGGTTCTTCCTTAAAAATCAATAAAAATATACTGATAAAGCAATTAAAGGATTTTTATACTGCAAAGGGAACAGATGCTTCGTATAAAATATTATTTAAAGCGTTATTTGGTGACGATGTTCAGGTAATTAAACCAAGGGATTATCTGATTAGACCTTCAGATGCTCAATATAGAAAAAATCAGCAATTAGTTGTTGAAGCAATCGATGGTGATCCAAAAGATCTTGTTAATACTACAATATTTCAAAATACTCTAATTGTAGATGGCAAAGAATTTATTTCTTCTGCTTATGGAACTGTCAATAAAGTTGAAACAATCAATAGAGAAGAACAGACTTATTATATCTTAGGTCTTGATTTTGATTTTAATAAAGATATTAATTTGAGAGGATCAGTCTATGGAGAATTTGTAATTGGTCCAAAAACAATAATTGTTGAAGATGTTGTTCCGGGATCAACTCAAATAACTGTAGATAGTACATATGGATTTCCAGAAAAGAATGGATCTCTCATAGTATACTATGATGACAATACAACACAGACAATTACGTATGAAAGAAAAAATTTAAATCAATTTTTAGGTTGTCTGGTAACAAGAAGCATTTCAAAGAAAACAAACATTTATTTGAATTATACTTGTGAAGGTGGATTGACTTTTGGTGATGATGAAAATCCTATCAAGTTTAGAATTACAGGGGTTTTATCCGAAGCAGTAGTTGATCCAAATTCTAGGTATATTGTTAGTGGAAATAGAGTTAATTTGAGAACTTTGGGAAAAGATCTCAAAGAATCAAAGTACAATGATTGGAAATTTAATATATCACCTTCTTATAATATTAAATCCATTTCAATTAGTAATCAGCAAAATAGCATATATACACTCTCTCTGTATGATGATCATATATTTTATGCTGGAGATGAAGCAATACTAACATCAATCACTGGACCTTTGAAGACTTATGATGCGGTTGTTGAATCTGTAAAAGACATTTTCACTTTAAATATTTCATTACCTCTTAATTTTGATTCTTCTCAAAAATATAAAATTGAAAGAAAATCTGGAAAGTTTAAGTTTACTTACAACTCTCAAACTTTTCCAGAATCTAATGATATCTATGTTACTGATGTTCAAAATGTATATAAAGGAACAGATGATGTACTATATGTTTCTTCCCAATCATTGCCAAAATATGGAAAAGAATCTATTGCATTAAGTGATGAAACTATAACTCTTGGCGAAGACTTTTTTATCACTGAAGAAATTAATGCCAATGATTCTCAAAAAATTGATAAAATTTTAAATATTGGAAAAAATTCATTTGTTACTGGAGATGCTCTTTATTATCAATCTGGACCTGATGGAAATTCTTTAAATATTGATCAAGGAATTTATTATGCAAAAGTTCTTGGATCATTTAATAATTCGACTCAAATAAAACTTTCTAGTAGTAGAAATAATATTGACAATAATATATTTCTCGATGTTGGATTATCCAACTCAACAACTCGATTGGTGGGGTCCCAAAATAAATTTTTTAGATCTACAAATGAACTAATTTTCTTCCAGAATACTACTGATGATGAGCAATCCAATTTCAATAGATCAATATCTCCAAAAAATATTTTCAAAAAAATTGCAAAACCATTAGAACCAAATGAAAGAAGTTTAACTCCTTCTGGAAATATTGGCATTCTTGCCAATGGAGTAGAAATTCAAAATTATAAGTCAAATGATTTTATATATTATGGATCTGTTGATAAAGTTGAACCAAAATCTTTTGGAAGTGGATATGATGTTATAAATCCACCAATTCTCAATATTATAGATTCATCAGGTTCTGGTGCATCGGTAATTTCACATATCAGAGGATCTCTGAATAAAATTGAAGTTTTGGATGGTGGATTTGATTATGATGGCATTCCCGAAATAAGAATATCGGGTGGAAATGGTGCAAATGCTATAGCAGTTCCAAATATGACTGTATTTGATCATTTTGTGGAATTTGTTGCTGAGAGTAATCAAGTAAATTTGTCAAATTATACTATCACATTTAATTTAAAGCACAAGTTTTATGAGGGTGAAAGGGTTAGATATGATTATACAGATGTTCCAATTGAAGGTTTGCAGAGAGATGTCGATTATTTTATCTCCCCAGATTCTGATTTTACGTTAAAAGTTTATGGAACATTCTTGGATTCTATCAATAAAACAAACCCAATAATTTTAACTTCCCTTGCTCCCGGAAAACATTATTTGAAAAGTGTTAATAAAAAATCAAAGATTGGATCCATTAGAGTAATACGATCTGGAAAAAATTATACAAATAAAAAACTTACATTTAAAAACTCAAATGTAGATCTTTATAGAAATTCTATAAAAATTGATGACCATGGATATAAAACTGGAGAAATAGTTGTATATAACTCTGAAGGAACTTCTATATCTGGATTAACTACAAATACTGAATATTATGTCAGCGTTGTTGATAATAACGAGTTTAGACTATGTGGAATTAATACAAATCCTTCAGATCCAAAAGAATTTAATTTAAATAGAAACATATTTGTCAATTTTACTGATTTTGGTGTAGGTCCTTATATTCTAAATTATCAACCAATTAAAGTTGAAATAGTTGGCGATTTTAAAAATAGATCTCTACCTTTAGATGATATTAGTGCTAAAATTATACCATCATTTTCTGGTGAACTTTTCTCAACATCGATTGAAAATGGCGGATCTAACTATGGATCGGAAAATATATTAAATTATAATAGACAACCATTAATTGAAGTAAAAAATGGTTCTGGATGTGAGTTAAGTCCAATTATCGTAAACGGACAAATTAAAAGAGTATTGATTGTTAATGGTGGATCTAATTATAATTCCACTCCTACTATTGAAATTGATGGTACTGGATCTGGTGCTAATTTGATACCAAAAATTTCCAATGGTAGGATTATTGATGTAGTAGTTACATCGGAAGGAATAAACTATGATTCCAATGGAACTTCTCTTAGAGTTGTATCTTCTGGATCTGGAGCAGCATTTGATATTTCTATACAAAGATGGAATGTAAATAATGTAGAAAGATCGATCTTTAAAAATGAGATTACATCAAATGATATTTTTCTTTATGATACTAAAAATGAAGATGGTGAAAGAATTACTCAATTAACACATTCATATGCACCAAGAAAATTAAGAGAAAATCTTTTAGTTTCTAGAGTAGAACTTGATCAAATTTTTTATAAAAAAGATTTGGAAGTAGATTTTAATGGAAATGAGTCTTCTGAATCAACTACACACTCTCCAATTATAGGTTGGGCATACGATGGAAATCCAATTTATGGTCCATTTGGATTTACTAATCCAGTTGGAGGTGGATTAGTTAAAAAAATGCAGTCTGGTTATTCTATTTCTTTAAAACCAAATAGACCAAGTACTGTTTTTTTCCCAATAGGATTTTTTGTCGAAGATTATTCATACTTTGATAGTGGTGATCTTGATGAATATAATGGAAGATTATGTGTAACTCCGGAGTATCCTAATGGAGTTTATGCATATTTTTCAACATTGGGAGAAGTTGATACTCAATTCAGCCAAAAATACTTAAGACCTATTTTCCCATATTTTATTGGAAATCAATACAAATCTACTCCTATTGAATTTAATTTTGATAGTACTACTGATAGTAGTCAAAATTCGGCATCTTTTGAAGATTTGGGATTGGTTAGAAATACAAATAAGTATAAACTTTTGAGTGATACTGCAGGGTATGATTTTATATTCAACCCTATTGACTATGAAGATCAATTAAACAAAGTATCTAGAACTGAAAGAGGTATAATTGATGAAGTTACTATAATATCCGGAGGAGAAAATTATTCTGTAGGTGATAAAATTAAATTTGCTAAAGATGAATTTGGAAATGAATCTTTTGCTGAAGTATCCGAAATTTCCGGAAAAGAAGTTGAGGAAATATCTTTAATATCCACAAAAATACCAAATGTTGAATTTGGATCTTCTAGTTTTTCAAATTCTGTTATTGGCGTATCATCTGATCCACATAATCTAAATGATGGAGACCTTATATCAATAATTGGATTGGATGAATTGCTTACAAATAGAAAAAAAGATATTAGTTCAACTATTACTGTATTTACAAACGAATTAATATTAAATGAACAAATTGATGTAGGAGGAATCTCAGATAATTTTATACCAAAACTAATCTCAGTAAATGGAAATTTAAAGGAATCTGCCATAAGACCAAGTGACATTTATCAAATTGGTGATGAGGAATTTAAAGTTCTAAATGTCATACCGGAAAATTCCCAAATAAGAATTTTAAGAACTCTTGCTGGAATTGCTTCCCATCCAGCTGGATCAATTTTAGTTGAAAAACCAAGATTTTTTGAAGTTTCTGCTGTTGATGATGTTTCATCTCCAGTATTTTTTGGGGATAAAAATTATCCAATAAACAAAGAAATATATTTTGATCCTTCAGTTTCTATTGGCATTGGTACAGGCGAAAGAAGTATATCAAATATTTTACTTGAAATTGATCCATTAAATTATCAAGTTGGAATTTCTACCGATACTTTAGTATCTGGAGATCCCGAACCTAAAGTTGGTTTAGTGTTTAACAATTTCATAAATTCATCAAACTTCAAAATTGGAGATTTTATAAATTTGACAGGATCATCTAACACTGAATTTGACAATATTGAAGAAGTTGAAGTTCTTAATGTTGGATTTAGTTCTATAACAATAGACTATAATGTAAGCGATTTATCCGCAACACAAATAAATTCTATTGTTGGGACTGGAGTAACATCATACGTTCAAAAATGGATTGTTAGAAATATTAATACAAGGCAAATATATTTGCCAAATCATGGACTTAAAACTGGTGATAAAATTGTATACAGTAATAATACAGGATCTCAAATTTTAGTGTCGGAAGACAAAATAAATGAATTTCCTTTGACTGATCCTAGTGATTTGTATGCATATGTGTTCGATCAAAATTATATTGGAATTTCCACAGATATTGTGGGGTTAACTACAACCGGTGAATATCTGAATCCAGTGTCCAATGCAACTTTATTTTATTATACTAACGTTGGATCTAGAAAATATCACAGTATTAGAACAGATAATTCGGATACTTTGGTTGGTAAGATTGCCAAAAATGTTGCAAGAGTAAGAACTTTACAAGACCCATCTCTATTTTACAATGAATCTGTCGATATTAAAGTAAAAGATACTTCAGAAAAAACTTTTATTGTAAAATATAATGATGAAAATAGAAGACTTGTATTTGAACCTAAAGAATTTGTTCAAACAAATCCAATAGATAATACAATTTTAATTTCAAATCATGGATACTCTACTGGTGAAAAAGTTATACACACCACAGATGATTTAACTTCTTCAATAGAAAATAATAAAATTTTCTATATTGTTGTTAAAGATGATAATAGTTTCAGTCTTTCTGAAACTTATCAGGACTCTATCTCAAAAAATCCTAGTGTTATTGATATTACAATTACTTCATTTGGAGAAATTTCTCAAGTAAATCCATCAATAGAGTTATATAAAAACCAAATTATAAACTTTGACCTGACTGACAAATCTTTATCATTTGTAAATAACGCAAATTCTGTTCCTGCTTTTGATTTTGATTTATATTCTGATGAAAATTTTGTAAATAAGTTTATAAAATCTGAAAAAGATGATTCTTTTACTGTAACAAAATCTGGTAAAATTGGAGTTGAAAATTTTGCAAAATTAAGGCTGCAAATAAATGAAAATACTCCAAAAAAACTTTATTATAAGTTATCTTTAGCAAATACAAATTTAAACATTCCGGATTCTAAAACTGAATATAGGGTTGATAATGAGAATATTGAAAATGACAGCACTTTGTTCGTTTTGGATAGTGTATATTCTGGAAGAAAAAGAGTTAAATCTACCGGTTCAAATTATTTTGAATATTTTATATCGACTAGACCAGAAAAAACATCTTACTTAAAAACAAATTCCTCACTTTCATATAATACATCCTCATATTCAACAACTGGATCCATTTCTAAAGTGGATGTACTTTCTAGAGATAGAAAGTACAGAGTGTTGCCAGGAATTACATCAATTACTTCAAAAACTGGAACCGGAGCATTATTATTTCCTTCCAGCAGAAAAATTGGATTTGTTAAAAAAGTAGATGTTCAAAATATTGGATTTGATTATAGTGTAGATTATAGCTTGAGACCAACTGGCAATTTACCCCAATTAATTAATGTAGAGCCATTAAGCATATTTAAAGATATTGAAGTGATAACTATTGGTAAAGATTATACTCTTATACCGAATTTAATAGTTCTTGATGGATTGACAAATGAGTTTGATTCTCAATCAGAGTTGAAGTTTATTCCAGAAGATTATAAGGTTGAAATTATTCAAAATAGTTCTGGTCTTTTTAATAAGACTCCAATTATTGTGCCAATCAATAATTCAAACGGAATCAGCGTTAGAAGTGTATCATATAATGTAGATTCGAAGGTATTAACTTTCATACTAAATCCATCATTCAGCAGTGAAGCAGATTTTCCTTTTGATGATGGAGATAAAGTTTTATTGGAAAACTTTAGAGTTAATGATATTATTTTTGATCCTATTACAAATGAGGTTACTATAAATCAAAATGTAAAAGGAATCAATTCCGAAAATTATGGATATGCTTTATTTACAGTAGAAAATGTAAACAAAGCTATCGGTGGCAGTGGCGCAAGTTTCTCAATTGATATGACTGACTACTTGGAAGGTGATGAAATTCCAGGAGATTATAGACCAGTCAATTCTTTTGGATATGTTGTTCCTCAAAGTTATTTTCCAACTTTCAATATAACTCTCCAAAAAAATAATTTTATTCTTGGTGAACAAGTCACTAGTACTAGTGGATTTACTGGTATTGTTGAGTATTGGGATAGGGATAATGAATTTGTTAGCATTCTATCCGATGATAAGTTTGTAACTGGTGATAAAATCACAGGAAAGACTTCAAACTTAACTGGAGTTGTTGGAACAGTACAATTCTATGAATCTGAATATAAGACAAGTTCTTCAGCTGAAGTTACTAGAGGTTGGGACACTAATATAGGATTCCTCAATGATAATAGTCAAAGAATTCAGGATAGTTTCTATTATCAATACTTCTCATATGACTTAAAATCCAAAACACAATTCTCTGAATGGGAAGATGCGGTATCAAGTCTCAATCATGTTTCTGGATTTAAGAAATTCTCCACTTTTGAGGTTGAATCTTTTACTGGGGAAGAAAATAAAACCACAATTTCATATTCAGAGTTAAACTCAGTTTCCGATTTAATTTCGGTAGTTGATTTAAATTCTTATGTGGATTTCGATATGGTTTCGGAAAATGCATATTTGCTTGATGGAAGAATTGCATCTGACCAAATTGTATTCAATACGATTCCAATTCAAGATTTTGCAGAGTCTATTGGAAATAGAGTTTTGACAATAGATGATTTTAGTGGCGAATTTAATAACATTCCAAGGGAAGAAAAATTTGTTGTTGCAGATAGATTCCCAATCTTCCAAACTAGGTATAGAAAATATTTTACATACGTTAAAGATAAATTGTTCTTTAATGAAAGGCAGTTTGGAATACTTTCCATAATACATGATGATTTAAATGGATATGTTAATCAATATGGAAGATTAGATACTCTAGAGGAACTTGGTAATTTTGAATTTGCAATTAATGGAAATTTTGGAGAAATTACTTTTAATCCTTTTGATTTTGAATTTAATGATTTTGATATTGAGTTGGTTTCATATAGTTTGTTCGATACTTTTGTTGGTCTAGGATCAACTACAACTGAATCATACGAATTGGGCAATATTGTAACTATAGACAACCAAAAAACAACTATTCCTAGCGGGTCAACTGATACAATTGGAATATCAACAGTTGATCTTTCAAATAGATCCTCCAAGGTTCTAGTTACTTTAAATGATCAAACTGGTCAATTTAGAGAATCCGTAGAACTAAACCTCACTCATAATGGAACAGATGTTTACATAACCGAATATGGAAAGTTGTATACAGAAGCGGTAAATCCCCCAATAGGATTTGCAACTTATAGTGCAGAAATCTTGGGATCAGATTTAATTGTCAATGCAACTCCTACAGTTGCATATGGATCAACACTAGAAGTTAATGTTTTAAATATTTCTGTTGCAGATATTACAAGAACAACATCAGGTTTATTAGCATTAAGTAATACTAGATTAGAGTCTGGATTTGTAAACATTCCATTAAGTCCTTCTCCCACAAAAGTTGAAGTTCATCAGCATACTTTAGTATATGGTGGTGCATATTATTATCTCTCTATTGAAGACACGACTAATGGTATATACAATTCTCTAGAACTTACAACTGTAAATAATGATTTGGATGTATATGAAACTCAATTTGGTTCTGTTATTAGTGACGATTCTTTAGTTGGACTTGGAACAATTACAACAGAAATTGTAGGAAATAGATGTAGATTATTCTTTACTCCACTGCCAGATAGAAATATTAGCATTAGATATTATTATCAGGGAGTTAAGACAATTACGGAAGCACCAGAAACTCCAGATAAACTTATATTACCATTAAATGAGTCTCAAATTAATTCATATACTACAGATTATATTGGAACTCAGAATGCAATTAGAAGATCATTTGAACTATTCTATAAAAATAATCGCATTTTAAGAAGAGTTTTCAATGCTTCTAGTTTTGTTTCAGTTAATTTGTTTGATGACACTATTAAAATACCAAATCATTATTTTAGTACTGGAGAAGAAGTTGTATATGATCCAAATGGAGATGATCCGATTAGAATTGCATTAACTGATATTCCGGGAATAGGTGTAACAGATATACTTCCATCAACTCTTTACATTATTAAAGAAAACGATATTAATATAAGAGTTTCTGCATCGGCATCTCAGGCATTAAGATCTGTTCCTGAATATCTGGATTTGGTGAGTTATGGGACAGGAACAAATCATACATTAACAGGTAAGAGAGGAAATTCTAGATCATTAATTACTATTGATAATATGATTCAGGCACCTATTGTTTCAACTTCGTTCGAAACAACTTTGGCAGAACCTTTAGGACTGAAAGATGTGAGAGTTAAAGTAACAAATCCAAATGTGTTTATTGGTGGAGATGTTTTCCAAGTAGATAATGAAATTCTTAGAGTTAAAGTTGTTGGATTTGGTGCAACGAATACACTACTTGTTAATAGATTCTGGTTGGGATCATTACCAGGAGTCCATACTGTTGGTACTGCTTGTACAAAATTAGTTGGAGATTATAATATTGTTGACAATACAATCCATTTCTATGATCCTCCATATGGTCCACTTCCAATAACACCAAAAAATCCAAAACCAGATGAAGTTGATTTTGTTGGAATTTCTACTGGTTCTTCTTTCTCCGGAAGGATATTTAATAAAAGTGGAGAAATTAATGGAGAAAATCCAACATACTCTGACAATATTTTATTAGATGGTCTTTCTGAAGAATTTACTGGAATTACAAGTGAGTTTATTTTGAAGGAGAAAGGTTTACCAGTATCTGGTATTTCAACATCAAACCTGTTTGTTCTGGTTAAAAATATACTTCAAACTCCTTTTGATGAGGATAGTAATCCAGAAGGTTCGTTTACACTAAGTCGAAACCTTGGAGGAGAAACAACAATAGTCTTTAAGCAACAGGATGAAGTTTCAAATCTTGATGATATTAATTCAACAAACCTTCCCGTTGGTGGCATAATAGTTAGCACTGGTTCTACATTTGGTTCTGGATATCAACCATTAAAAACTGCTGGCGCAACAGTCACTATTGATGATACTGGATCAATTTCAAACATAACTATTGGTTCTACTGGAAGTGGATATAGATTAGTTGATGGTAAAGAAATTTTTGTTTCTACATCTTCTATTGCAGTTTCTGGAACATTTACTTTAGAAGTCGTTGATGAAAAAAGTTTATTTGACAAACTTCCATATTCTTCAAGAGCATTATGTAGTACTGGAATAGGTACGGTATATAATGATGTGGAAATTACTGCATATGATCCAATTGCTTCTACAATTACACTATCCAGTGCTTTAGATGAAGATATTCCTGCAGGATCCAGAATTTCAGTAAAACTAACAGAATTGTCTACAGAAATAGTTGATGTTGGAATTAGAACGGAAAGTAGTGGTGATTATGACGTAAATTATATTGGATTTACAACTGTAATTTCAGGATCAATTTCAACTTCAATAAATTTTGTTGATCCTGGAATTGCATTTACTTCTTTCTATGATGTATTTGACACAAGAGCATCTGAATCAATTGCTGCTGGATCAACTGTTCTTTATGTTAATAATATTAAAAATATTAATAATATTAATAATTATATTACAATAAATTCAGATTTTAATGTAAAAATTACGGGAATTGGAAATACTTTCATTACACTTGACAGTCCACTATCAACAATTACTTCCAATGATGTAGTAACTATCAGAAGATTTTCGCCACCAAATATTGAATTTGATTCGCCTATAGGATATTATAACATTCCATTAATTTATAGTTCAGATTCTCCTTCTATAGGAATTGGAACTGGTGCAAAATTAAATATATTAATTGGTGAAGATGGTAGTGTTATTGACTTTAAATTTGTAAATAATGGATATGGGTATAGACCTTTTGAGATATTAACAATTCCAACTGATGGATTGATTGGAATACCCACAAATACGCAATATCCATTTAGTGAATTCCAAATATTCATAGATGATGTATATGACACTAAGTTTTCTTCTTGGTCTATCGGTGATCTTCAAGTTATTGATAAATTCGACGATTTATTCGATAATAAAAGAAAGATTTTCCCAATCAAAATCAATGGAGAAATTAAGTCCATTAGAGCTAAAAAAGGATCTGCAATTGATATCGAAGCAACTTTAATAGTTCTATTTAATGATATTCTCCAAGTTCCTGGTGAAGGATATGAATTTAATGGAGGAAGTATTATAGTGTTCCCAGAACCTCCAAAATTTGGAGACACTGTCACTATAATATTCTATAGAGGAAATAGTGATGTTGATGTAATTGATGTTGATGTTTTAGAAAATGTTAAAATTGGAGATTCATTAACTATTACAAATGATGTTAAAAAATTAAATGAGAATGAAAGAATTGTTTCTGATATTGTCGCATCCGACTTTGCAAATACTTTTATTTACTCTGACAAAGGTATTGTCGAAGACTTTAATTTGTTAAGACCTGTTTTACTATCAAAACAAACTGAAGATCTTGTTATTGATGGGCAATTTATTGGAAAAGATAGAGTTTATAATGAGGCAAGTATATATCCTTCCGCAAAAATAATATCAGAAATAACTCCATCTTCAACTGAATTTTATGTTGACACATTGAAACCATTCTTTGATAATGCAGCAGAAACTATTGAAGATAAAGAAAGAAATTTGATTAAAATAATTGATCAAGAACAAAAATCACCTGCAATTGGAACATGTCAGGTTGTTAATGGTGAGGTATCTTCCATTTTAGTTCTTGATGGTGGCGAAGGTTATACAACTGCTCCAAATGTTTCTATTCAATATCCATATTTTACAAATCCATCTCCAATTGGAATTGGATTGACCAATATTGATAATATAGTTGGTACTATATCCACAACTGGAATTTCGACAGCGACTATTGGAGAATTTTTGCTTGGTAGAAATAGTCGTGCTTCTGGAGTTCTTGCTGGAATTACATCTGATAATTTTATTCAAGTTATCCCAACAAGTTTGAATATATTTGAAGTTGGTGAAGAAATAAATCTGTTCGAATCTGGATTTGTTGCCGATATTGAAACATTGGATTCTACAGAGTTTGCAACAGCAACAGCAACTATTTCTTCTGGGTCCGTAAATTCTATAACAGTAACAAATTCTGGAATAGGATATACTTATGGTCCAATAAAATCTTTAAGAGTTAAAACTGAAGGTCTTGGTTTTCCAGAAACTTTAAATTCATCAAACAGTACCTTTACTTCTGCCAGACTTAAAACGAAGACTGGTATTGGTCAAAACGCATCTGCTGATGTTAACCTATTAGTTGATCCAATTACTCAAAACTTCATAATTGATAGGACTAATATTAATATTACGAATAAAGGATTTAGATACTCTGTTGGTGATATTTTAGAAGTTGATGTATTTGATAATCCTGGAATTGGTGAAACTTTTAGAAATTATCCTTTATCAAGACCAATACAGTTTGAAGTTTCTCAAATTGAAACTCCACAAATTTCAATCGATCCACCCACAGTTAAGACTGAAGTAATACCAGATGTTTCTTTCTTTGGAGACTATGGAGTAATTGTTGGAGTTACTACAATTGGAAGTATTCCTATTGGTCCTGTTGTTGTACCTGGTTTGGTATTTGATTTATATATTCCAGAAGATTCTATTCTTAGAGATTCTGCATTCATAGGAAATACTGTTGTTGGATCTGCAATTACAGTATCTCAGTTGGATCTAGGAGACTACTTTTCTGTAAGCAATGCAAATATTGCAAATTCCCCAAACACAACTTATAACAATGCAGGAAATGTTATAGGAATTTCTACAAATTTGAATAATATATATCAAGTTATTTTCCCAGCAGTTACTGTTAATAAGTTCAGTCCCAAATATGGCAATATTTTGGTCAGAAGGATTATATGTGCTGTTTCTACTTTATATGATGACTTTGGTGCTTCATACATCAATGATATTGGTCAATTTAGTTGGGGTAAAATTTCTAATTTATCGAAGAGAATTGATCCAAAATCTTTCTTAATTGATAATAATCCAATAGTTCAAAGAGTTAATCCATTGAAATTCTCAAATTATGATTATGAACCATAAAATTGGTTATAAATAATCAAAAAAATGTTAGAAAATGTCGGCAATTATAACTGACCAACTTAGGATATCTAATGCACTTGGTTTTATTGAAAAGGTCAATTCTCCAGATAATGCATATTATGTATTTTTGGGTTTGTCAAACTCAACAGAATACTTATCTACTTGGGAAGAGTTGCCACCCTTTCCAAGAGATAATTTTAATGAAGAAAATACAGTGTGGGATACTATGTTTTCGTTGAAAAAAATATCTCCTGGTGATGTTTCTCCTGTTATAAGAAGAATAAATTGGGAGTCTGGAAGAACTTATGATATGTATCGTAATGATATAAGTATAGACAAACGTGCAAATCAAACCGATTCCACCTCTTTATATGCTTCCGATTATTATGTTATAACTCAAGATTATAGAGTCTATATTTGCCTCCAAAATGGAACGACTCCAGAATCTTCTAGTGGAAATCCATCATTAGATGAACCAACTTTTACAGATTTGGAACCAAGGGCTGCTGGTACAAGTGGAGATGGTTATATTTGGAAATATCTTTATACAATAAGACCTAGCGAAATTATTAAATTTGATAGCACCAATTTTATTCCAGTTCCTAGGGATTGGAAAACTAACTCAGATTATTCTGCAGTAATTGAAAATGCATCTTCAAGCGGACAATTGAAGATTGTTACTATATTAGATAGAGGTAGAAATTTAGGTGCACCTGGACTTTATCAAAATATTCCAATTAAAGGTGATGGATCAGGTGCTACAGTAACTATTATTATTGGTAGTGACAGAACTGTTGATAGCGTTTTCGTATCTAATGGAGGAAGTGGATATACTTATGGAACAATTGATTTAGAAAGTTCTGGATTATTTTTAACAGATCCTCCAAAGTTTTCTGTTATTATTCCACCAAAAGGAGGTCATGGAGCAGATATTTACAGAGAACTTGGTTCAACAAATGTTCTTCTTTATTCTAGAATTGAAAATGATATTGGAGATCCTGACTTTATTGTTGGCAACAAAGTTGCAAGAGTTGGAATTGTTCAAAATCCAGAAGCATTTGATTCAACATCAATTTTAAATAAACAAAAGGCAAGTTCTGTATATGCATTAAAATTGAGACCTAATTCTGCAACAATTTTACCAAACTCAACATTCACTCAAGATATTGTTGGTGTTGGAACTGCTGTAGGAAGAGTTGTTTCTTATGATAGTGAAACTGGAGTTATAAAATATTGGCAAGATAGAACATTATATGGGTATACAACATCGGGAATATCAACAAATTCTGTTAATGGATATTCCCAAATTCAATTTACCAGTGAAAATAATATTGACGTAAACAATATTATTATTGAAGTCGATGATGATTTTAGTGGTATATCTACGGTAATAAATAATGGTACTGTGTACCTTGGTCAAAATTTTGAAAATGGATTTGCTAATCCAGAGGTAAAAAAATATACAGGAGATATTATATACATTGATAATAGACCTTCAATTAGCAGATCTTTAAATCAAAAAGAGGATATTAAAGTCGTTTTACAATTCTAATCAATAACAGTCATGCCACAAGAAACTAATTTGAATGTAACTCCTTATTTTGATGATTTTAATGATCAAAAGAACTTTTATAAGGTTCTTTTTAAGCCAGGATACCCCATTCAGTCCAGAGAATTGACAACTTTACAGTCAATTCTTCAAAATCAAATTGAAAAATTTGGATCACATATCTTTAAGGAAGGATCTCCAGTTCTCGGCGGAAACGTTGTATACAATAATTATTATGAAGGAATTCAAGTAGAATCAAGTTATCTTGGTATTTCTGTAGATTTGTATTTGAATAATTTTATTGGTAAGTATTTGATTGGACAAGACTCTCAGGTAAAAGGGAGAGTTGAATTTGTTTTGCCAGCAAATGAATCTCCAACATCAAATACCATAATTTATGTTTCATACAGAGATTCAAATTCCACTCAAAACACTAGACAGTTTAATTCTGGAGAAGTTTTACTTTCCGAAGGAGATGTTCCTATAGTTTCTGGTGGATTTACTAATATTCAGGCAGGCCAAGGAGTAGGAAGAGTTACTACTGAAAATTCTTCTATTGTCGGATCTTCTGTTACTATTGCTGATGGTGTGTATTTTATTAGAGGTTATTTTGTAAATATTAAGCAGGAAACTTTAATATTAGATCCTGTTGCAAATAATGTAAATTATAGTATTGGATTGAAAGTAATTGAAGATATTGTTACTGCAGATGATGATGAATCTCTCGTAGATAATTCGCAAGGATTTACAAATTTTGCTGCTCCAGGTGCTGATAGACTTTCTATTACAGCATCTTTGGCAAAATATTCATTTACAGAGTCTCAAGATGAAGGGTACATCGAATTATTTAAAGTTGTAGATGGATCCCCAGATAAAGTACAAAGAGATGCTGAGTATAATCTTCTTGCAAATGAGTTTGCAAGAAGAACTTATGATGAATCTGGTGATTATTATGTAACGCCATTTAAAGTTGATGTTAGAGAATCATTAGATAATTTAAAGGGAAATAAGGGAATATTTAAATCAGGACAAAATACATATGGCAATAATGTTGCCGATGAATCTCTTGGAATTTATAAAGTATCTCCAGGAAAGGCATATATTAGAGGATTTGAAGTAGAACTACCTAATCCAACTTTTATAGATTTTCCAAAACCAAGAATTGAAAAAACTTTAGAAAATCAAAGTATTGTTTATACAACCGGTTCAACGTTTACTCTGAATAGAGTTGATGGAAATCCATCTCTAGGAATTTCAACGGATTATACCGTATCATTAAGATCAGAAAGACTTGGTGTAGATGATAATGTAGCACCTGGTAAGGAGATTGGTCTTGCTAGAGTATATGATTTTGCATTAGAATCGGGTTCATATAATACAATATTTCCAAATTCTAATGAGTGGGATATTACTTTATTTGATGTTCAACCATACATTGAATTAAATTTAAATAATCCTGTCACATTACAAGTACCAACATTTATCAAAGGAAGTTCCAGTGGAGCTTCGGCATATTTGAGAGAATCAATTACAAATTCCGGAATTGTTACTGCATATAATATTGATGGCAAATTCTTAAGAGGAGAAAAACTTAGTTTTGATAGTATTCAAAATAATAGAATTATACAATCATTTACTGAGTATGATGTAAATGATTTTAAATCAGTTTATGCACCACCGGTTGGTTCTGGTGCAACTTTTAGTGCCGATTTAGTACAAAAAGTAAAATCATTTGTAGGGTCTGTAACCATTTCTCCTGAAGTTAGTGGAATTAGCACTGTAACAAGTTCTAATTTTGTTTTTAGAGGTGCTTCAAAGGTAAATGATATTATTGCATACTCAACTCCAGGGAATGTTGAACCAACTTATGCAAAAATTACTTCAATTTCTGAAAAAACGTTGGAAATTGAATCAGTTACTGCTGTTTCTGGTGTTTGTGTATCAATTCTTCCTTCTACTACCTTATCAGTTTCCGATTTTAGAATTCTAAAATCTGGATTACAAGATTCTACTGACAATACTTTATTTACAGTTTTTCCTAAGGATAAGATTTCTTCTCTGGATTTGGAAGATTCTGAATTAATTATAAGAAGACAAAAAACGATTAATATTTCAGCAAATACTTCAGAGACTATTGTTCTTTCTGCAAATGAAAGATTCTTACCATATGATGAAGAAAGATATTCTATTTTTTACTCTGATGGAAGTGTAGAACCACTGAGAGAAGATAAGTTTTTCTTCACGTTAGGATCTCAAAGTTTAAGAATAAATGGATTAACTGCTACTAGCGGAACAGCAACTTTAACTTACACAATAAAGAAACTTAATGTTTCTGCAAAAGTAAAAAATAGAAATAGAGTTAATTCTATTATAGTAGATAAGTCAAAATATAATTATTCTGGTGTAGGGCAAACCACTCTCAATGATGGTCTAGAGTTTGGTAACTATCCTTATGGTACTAGAGTTCAAGATGAAGATATTTGTTTAAGATATCCAGATGTAACAAAACTTTTAGGAGTATTTGAAACATCTAGTGCTAGTGATACTCCACAACTACAGTCAATTACATTAAATATAACTGATTTCACTACTTCAAACTTAATTTTAGGTGAAGAAATAGTTGGACAAGATAGTAATTGTGTTGCCATTTTGGTCGAAAGAATCAACAATAATACCGTAAGTTATATTAGTTTAAATTCTTCATCCTTTAATGATGGGGAAGGTGTTGAGTTTAAAGAATCTAACATAGTCTCTTCAATTTCAGCATTGAATAGGGGAAATTGTAGAGATATTACTGACAATTTTATTTTCAATAATGGACAAAAGAATACTTTCTATGATTATGGTAGAATAACTAGAAAAGAAAGTTCTAGAGAACCTCTTAAAAAGTTAAAAATTGTTTTTGAATCAACTTCTATCGATTCTGCAGATGAAGGAAGTTTCTTCTCAGTTGATTCATATTCTCAGTTTGACTATTGCGATATCCCTTCTTTTGATGGAATAAGAAATTATAACATTTTAGATTTAAGACCTAGAGTTTCTGTTTATAACGTTTCTGAAGGCGAAAGATCTCCATTTGAGTCATTATCAAATAATTTTGTAAATGATGATAATAAAAATACGCCAATTTTAGCATCCGATGAAGATATCATATTAGATTTTTCATATTATTTGCCAAGAATTGATAAAATTGTTTTATCTAAAGACGGTAAATTTGAATTAATGATTGGCGATCCTGCAGAAAATCCACAGGCACCATTAAATCTCTCAGAATCTCTTGATATTGCAACAATTACTCTCCCAGCATATTTCTGCACCAATGATGAAGTAGGAATTAATCTTGCTAAGCACAAAAGATATCGAATGGTAGATATCAAGAAACTTGAAGATAGAATTAAAAATCTTGAGTATTATACAACTCTATCTTTACTGGAAAAAGAGACTGCAAGTTTTACTATTAAAGATGCAAATGGGTTGGATAGATTTAAATCAGGATTCTTTGTTGACAATTTCACAACATTAACTTCCCAAAAATCCACCTTTATTGCCAAAAATTCAATTGATGTTGAAAATTCTCAATTAAGACCTTCTGTATATACCACCTCCATAGATTTAATTCTTGGACATACAAATTCAAGAGGAGATATTAATTTTAATGATTTAGATTTTGATTACAAGTCAAATCAATCTATTGTTGGTGAAAATGTTAAAAAATCAGTTGGACCTGTTGGAAAGGGGGTTTTAACCCTTGATTATTCGGAGACTGAAGAAATTATTCAACAGTATGCAACAAGAGTTGAAAATGTAACTCCATATTTGGTTACTTTCTATGGAGGAGTTTCAAGTCTTAGTCCAGCATCTGATATCTGGTTAGATCCTATTGTTTTGGATCCAATTAATTTGGGAGTTGAAGGTGGAGAAACTCAAATTATTAATGTTGAGTTGGATGAGGTTCCAGATCCAAACTCAGGATGGGCTCCAGTTTTATTTGGTGCTTGGGAAACTTCATGGACTACAGTATCTACCCCTAGAGAAGTTTCTAGAGGTCCAAAATATGAAAAAAATGGAAAATGGTATCAAGATGTTGTTTATGCTGTAGACAAAGAAGGTTCCAAAACTAGAATTGGTGATACTAGAAGAATTACATTCTCAGATACTCCAGTATCATATGGAGATAATGTAGTAAGTATTGATATTGCAACATATTGCAGATCGAGAAACATAGAAGTTGTTTCAAAGAAATTAAAACCATACACACAAATGTATGCGTTCTTTGACGGACAAAATGTTGATGAATTTATGGTTCCAAAACTTTTGGAAGTGGAAATGATATCTGGCATTTTTCAAGTTGGCGAAACTGTTACCAATTTAAAGTCTGCTTTTGATGGTTTTTCAAGTGCAAATATTAGATTCCGACTTTGCCAACCAGATCATAGAGAAGGAAGATATGACTCTCCAACCGCATCATATACATTTAATCCATATGATAGAACTCAAAATGTTCCAACAAGTTATTCTGAAGCATCTGAGTTTTTAAATGTTGATACTTTCCTCTTATCAGAAGAGGCAATTGGAGAATCTTTTGGTTATGTTTCTTCTGGAATGATTCTAATTGGATCATCTAGTGGTGCAACTGCAAAAGTAAAACCAGTAAGACTTATTACTGATAACGTTGGAACATTAATTGCATCTCTTTATATTCCAGATCCAGGTATTAGAAGAAATCCAAGATTTACTACGGGATCTAAGGTTATAAGACTTTCAAGTCTTAAGAGTAATTCGACAGTTCCTGGTCTTCTCAATAGTTTGTCCGAAGCAGCATTTTTTGCAAAAGGTACAATTAAGACAACTCAAGAATCTTTTGGAACAATTAGAGACACTATAAAGGAAGTTGGAACTTTAACGGAAACATTGCCCATATCTACAACAGATTTTTCAAAACCAGTTGCAGTTCAGGTTCCTGCTCCCCCACCAAAACCAGAACCAAAACCATATCCAAAGCCAAAACCAGAACCAAAACCAGAACCAAAACCAAAACCTGGTCCAAAACCATCTCCTGGTCCAAAACCAGAACCAAAACCATCCCCTGTACCAAAACCATCTCCTGGTCCAAAACCATCTCCTGGTCCAAAACCATCTCCTGGTCCAAAACCAGTATCAAAGAAAATTGAACAATTTAAGTTATATACAGTTCCAGGAACATATACATTTACTGTTCCAAAGGGAGTAACTTCTATTGAAGCTTCTGGAGTTGGTGCTGGTGGTGGCGGCGGATATGGTAAGAGTAATAAACCAGGCGGCGGCGGAGGCGGCGGCGGAGTTTGTTCCAAAAAGATATCAGTAAATCCTGGAGAGACTCTAACAGTTGTTGTTGGATCTGGTGGAAGAGGAGCAACTTCTGACAATAAAGCAAGGGACGGTGGGGCAAGTTTTATTCTTGGTAAAAATATATCTGCCAGAGGTGGCGTAGGTGGATCAAGTTCTTCTAAAGGATTTGGAGGAAAAAATAGTGGTGGTGGAGGAAGAGGTGAAGATGGAAGATATGATAGAGATGATGATGATAGAGGTGGATATGGAGGAGGTGCCGGTAGAGTCGGTGGAGGAAACTGTGGACATCCAAAATACAAAGACTGTTCATCTAGAACTGGAGGACCTGGAGGAAATGGTATAAAATTTGCAGGTTCTGGTGGAACAGATGGAGAAGTTCCAAATTGTGGAGAGGAAGATGGTGGAAGAGGTGGCACCTACGGTGGCGGTGGTGGCGGCGGAATCGATGATGGTTCTGGCGCAGATGGTTCTTCCGGCGCATTCCTTTTAAAGTGGAAAGAATCAAAAGATACCGCATCAACTGATTTAATTCCACCAATTGGATTGGATCCATTAGCACAATCATTCACAATTAGTGCTAAAGAAGGAAGATTCGTAACAGCAATCGACATATTCTTCCAATCCAAAGATGATTCTCTTCCAGTTATTGTTGAATTAAGACCAATGTCTTTAGGTCTTCCAACTGGAGAAATATATCCATTCTCTCAGGTTATTGTATATCCTGAAGACATTGAAATTTCTGAAGATGCTTCTGTAGCAACAAGAATTCAATTTGATGCTCCAGTTTATCTCAAAGGAGAATCTGAACACGCTGTAGTAATTAAATCAGATTCAACAAATTATTACGTTTGGATTTCGAGACTTGGTGAAGTTGATATAACTACAGCATCTTTACCAGAATCTGGAAGAACTATTGTTGCAAGTCAACCAGACATTAGTACAATTGGTTCTCTATTCAAATCCCAAAATGCTTCTACTTGGACCCCAAGTCAATTTGAAGATCTGAAATTTACCCTATATTCTGCGGTATTTGAAACTGAAGGTAATGCAAGTTTCTTCAATCCAGATTTGACCAAGAAAAATAAACAATTCTCAACATTGAGAAATAATCCTCTAGAAATTTTCTCAAGAAAAATTAAAGTTGATATTTCCGAAACTCTTTCAGATCCATTATTTAAATTAGGTAATACAATAGTTCAAAATGGTACTGGTGCTACAGGAAATTATGTTGGTGCTACAGGATCTATTACAAGTGTTTCAATTACAAATAGTGGAATTGGATATACCCCATCCAATGGAACTTCTTTCACATACTTTAACGTTCCATTAGAAAATTCTTCTTCTGAAGGAAGATTAGCAACAGCAGATATTACTATTGGAAGAAATATCCTTCCAGATGGAACTTTTAATGATGGAGTTGCAATTGCTGCCACAATCTCGGCAACTGGAACTGGATATGAGAAAGGTGATGTATTATCAGTAAGTCAATTAGGTGATCAAACTTTAGGTAGAAACTTATTGTTAACTGTAGATGATGTAACAGATTTTAATCAACTTATTATTGATAATGTACAAGGTAATTTCTTAACTGGAATTGGTTATACTTTAACTTATACAAATGAATCTTTGACTAACGTCAATATAAATAATGGAATAACAAATCCAGTCAATATTACTGAACTTACAGAAATTACGGATGGTCTGCACATTAAAGTAAATCATCAAAATCATGGCATGCACTCCGAAGTTAATCTTGTAGAATTGTCCAATATTGTTTCGGATATTTCTCCAGTAACTTTGATTGAAAACATTTCACCAAATGATACTAGTTTATCAGGAATTACTCTTTCCGATACTTCAATATTTGCAACTTTTGAAGGTGCTCCAGTTTCAATAACAAATCCTGGATTTATATTGATTGATAAAGAAATTATTAAATATACTGGAATTTCTGGAAATCAGATAACTGGCATTACTCGTGATATTATTAGTAGTGATACTGAAACATTAAGAGTTATTTCCTCACACTTTGAAGGATCAGATGTTTATAAGTATGAATTGAATGGAGTTTCACTTACCAGAATTAATACAACTCACAATCTTCAAGACGCTTCTGTTCTTGATCCAATTGGATTAGACTATTACACAATCTACATCGATACTGTAAGATCAGATACTACACTTAAACCATTATACTTTAGAGATACAAAGTCTACTGGTGGATTATCTGTTAAGGCATCAAGTAATATTCAGTTCGAAATTATTAAACCAAATCTTGAAACTTTTATTCTACCAGAAACAAATATTGCTTCAGATTTGAGAACTATTTCTGCTACAAGTATTGGTGGTGTTGAACCTTCCTTTGTTGATCAAGGATATCAAAGAGTTGATTTGAATGTTGATAATAACATGAGCACAAGTAGATTAATCTGCTCCAAAATAAACGAAACCACTTATTTACAAAATCAACCAGCAGGCAAGTCTTTAGAACTTAGAACATTCTTATCAACTGAAAATGATAGATTAACTCCAGTAATTGATCTAGATCGTGTCGGAGCAATTTTGGTTTCAAATAGAATCAATAGACCTATTGAAGATTATATAAATGATTCTAGAATTTCTACTATAGAAAAAGATCCAACAGCTTTCTTCTATATAACAAAACCAATTTCTTTGGAAGTTCCTGCAACTTCACTAAGAACTTATATTGCTGCATATATTAACAGAAATTCTGATATTAGAGCATTCTATGCACTAATGAAGGATCCAACAGAAACTCCAATCTACTATCCATTCCCAGGATATTCAAATAAACTTCTATCCGGAGAAGTGATTGATATTAACAATAGCGATGGAACATCTGATAAATTTGTTCCAAATAATGAACTATTTGGAAATGGAAATACTGAGAATTACTTCAAAGATTATGAGTTTAGTGTTGATAATCTGGCAGAATTCAGATATTTTACCATTAAACTAACTGTTTCTTCAAATATTCAAGTATATCCACCAAAATTAAGAGACCTTAGAGTAATTGCATTGGCATAATGAACTATAGTAAAATAGAAGGTCACGAAAATCTAATTCGTGACGAAAAAACAAAATCAATCATTAATACTAACATTAATGAGTATGAGAATTATATTAAAATGCGAAATATAAAACAAAGTGAGGTGAAAAGAATTGAGAACATTGAAAATGATTTAAATTCTCTAAAAAATGATATTAATGAAATTAAAAGTCTATTAAAGAGTACTCTAAAATGATTGATTTGGATTTGGTTGAACTTGAAAACTTTAGTAAAATGTTTGAGTATGAGAAACTTGCTAGAGATATAGATAGTATAGAAAATATTGAGGAAGCAAAGCATATTGCAAAAGCATTTGTCAAATTATATTTCAAGCAACAAGAAATCGTATCTAAATTTACATAGATTCTAATGGCAAAACCATCCACAAGACAACAATTAATAGATTATTGTCTACGAAAATTGGGTTATCCAGTTCTGGAAATCAACATTGCAGATGAACAGATTGATGATCTTGTTGATGATGCACTTCAGTTTTTCTATGAAAGGCATTTTGATGGAGTCATTCAAAATTATTTAAAGTATCAAGTAACTCAAGAAGATATTGATAGGGGTAAAGGAAAAGTTGGAATTACAACGACCTCAGTTAATAATACAATTAATGGTATAACAACTCAGTTTGATTATAAAGAAAATAGTAATTATCTACCAATACCCACAAATGTAATTGGAGTTAATAAAATTTTCAAATATGAAGGTGAAAATACTATCTCCGGAAATCTTTTTGGTGTAAAATACCAATTATTTTTAAATGATTTTTATCAGTGGGGTTCTTTAGAACTTCTCACATATTCAATGATAAAAACAAAACTTCAAGATATTGAGTTTTTATTAAATACGGATAAGCAAATTAGGTTTAATAAGAGACAAGATAGATTGTATCTTGATATTGATTGGAATTCTATTAATGTTGGAGATTATCTCATTATCGATTGTTATCAAATAATGGACCCAACTAGTTATAGTGAAGTTTGGAATGATTCTTTCCTAAAACCATATTTGACTGCACTTATGAAGAGACAGTGGGGATATAACATTTCCAATAAATTTAGAGGTCTTAAACTTCCAGGAGGAGTTGAGTTGGATGGTAGAACTCTTGTTGAAGATGCTCAAAGAGAAATTGATTCTTTAATGGAAAAGATGTCTTCGACTTATGAACTTCCACCTTTAGATATGATAGGTTAAACTTATGCTTAATCCATTTCTACTAAACGGTTCTAAAAGTGAGCAGGGAATGCTCCAAGACTTAATTAATGAGTCTCTTAGAATGTATGGTATTGACGTTTTCTATTTACCGAGACAATTTGTAAATGAGAAAACAGTAATAAAAGAAGTTGTTGAGTCTGAATTTAATACAGCATTTCCAATTGAAGCATATGTAGAATCATATGATGGTTATTCTGGACAAGGAACAATTCTTTCAAAATTTGGAATTCAAGAGTTGGATGATTTAACTCTTACGATTTCAAAGGAAAGATATGAAAATTATATTCAAAATCTTATCAAAAAAATTCCAAATTCGAAATTGACATCCAGACCAAAGGAAGGGGATTTAATTTATTTTCCTCTTGGTGATAGATTATTTGAGATTAAGTATGTGGAGCATGAAAAACCATTTTATCAGCTTCAGAAAAATTACGTTTATCAATTATCTTGCGAACTCTTCAGATATGAAGATGAAGTTATTGATACTGATATTGATATTATTGATGATAATATTCAAGATTATGGATATATTCAAACTTTGAATATGATTGGTGCTGGGGTAACTGCTGAAGCAACTACAACAATCGTAAATGGTGGAGTAAGATTTGTAACAATTACCAACAGAGGTTCTGGTTATACAAGTGCTCCAGAAGTTAAGTTTTCTTCTCCACGATCGGGAGGAACAAAAGCAACAGCTGTTGCTGAAATGATTAGTGGTATAGTTGATTTTTGCGAATCTGATCCCAATCTCTTAAGGGTCCAAAAGATTTTAATCACTAATCCAGGATCTGGATACACAACTGCTCCACAAATTACTTTTATTGGAGGGGAAGGATCTGGAGCAGAAGCAACCGCAACTATTGGTGATGGAGTTATTGGTCCAATAACAGTTACAGAATCTGGATCTGGATATCTTACCCAACCTACAATTATTTTTACAGGAATATCTACAGTTTCTGCTGCAGCAACTGCAGTATTAAGTAATGGATCTGTAAGTAGTATTCAAATTATTAATGCTGGACTTGGTTATACATCTGCACCAGACATTACAATTGGCAACCCCGATTCTACTGGTGGAACTGGAACATTTAAGTTCAATGAAGTGATTACGGGAAGTATTTCTGGAACAACTGGAAGAGTTAAGTATTGGAATATTGTTACTAATATTTTAGAAGTATCAAATATTACAGGAAACTTTAAAGTTGGAGAAACAATTACTGGTTTAGAATCTAGTGCATCTTATGTTTTGAGAAAAATAAATGAAGATAACCTTTCAGATACTGGGTCTCTAAATAATTCAAATACTGGCGATAAATTTGCAAATAATCTTGAAATTGAAACTGAGGCAGATTTAATTTTAGATTTTAGCGAAAAAAATCCATTTGGAACTCCATAAATTAAGAGGTTAATATGTTCGAATATTACTATAATGAAATATTCCGAAAGACAATTATTGGATTTGGAACTCTGTTTAATGCAATAAACATTAAGCACTTCGATGACTCTGGTGACGTAAGTTCTGTCATCAAGGTTCCTCTTTCTTATGGACCAATTCAAAAGTTTCTTGCAAGAATTGAGCAGCAACCAGATTTAAATACTCCAGTTCAAATGACTTTGCCAAGAATGTCATTTGAATTTGTTGGTCTTTCTTATGATCCAACAAGAAAACTTACGACAACGCAGACATTTATATCAAAATCTTCAACAGATTCTACGGATTTGAAGAAAACATATATGCCTGTTCCATATAATATGCAATTTGAACTTAGTATTATGACTAAGTTAAATGATGATATGCTTCAAATAATTGAACAAATTTTGCCATATTTTCAACCTTCGTATAATGTAACTATTGATCTGGTCAAATCTATTGGCGAAAAAAGAGATGTGTCAATTGTTTTAGATTCCATTAATATGGAAGATAATTATGAGGGAGATTATACTACAAGAAGGGCACTTGTTTACACGTTAAGATTTAGTGCAAAGACATATCTATTTGGTCCTACTTCTTCTGCAAACAAAGACATTATCAAAAAAGCAACTGTTTCTCTTGTTTCAGGAGATTCCAAGTCAACTTCAAGAGATCTTACATACTCAGTTACTCCAGTTGCAACTAAGAGTTATAGTGATTTGGTAATTACAACATTAAATTCTGATATGACAGAATCCACTACAGAAATTACTGTACAGCAAGCTGCAAATGTCCCAATAAATTCATATATTACAATTGATAATGAAACTATGAGAGTAGTTGATAAGATAGATAGAACTGATGTAATAGGTCAAGATACTTTAGTTGTTTCTAGAGGTCAATATGGAACAACTATTACGACTCATGTGAGTGGATCTTCAATTGAATTGATTACTCAAGCAGATAATGCATTAATACAACCTGGAGATGATTTTGGATTTGATGGAGATCTATTCTAAGTAAAGATATGAAAGATTATGATAAGTTGGATGATGTTTTTAATGTTTCTGGGGATATAGTACCCAAATCGGTTGATGTTGAGATTGAAAAATCTGAAATTGAACCAACTCCAATAGTAGAGAATAAAAGATCTACAGATATTCAAAGAGATTATGAATATGCAAGAGGTACAATATACTCTCTTTTGGAAAAGGGGCAAGAGGCGATAAATGGTGCTTTAGAACTTGCCCAAGAGACTGAATCTGCTAGGGCATATGAAGTTGCTGGACAGATAATCAAAAGCGTTTCTGATACAGCAGATAAACTAATGAATTTACATAAAGATATTAAAGAAGTTGAAACTGATAGGGTGAAAGGTCCAACCAATGTAACAAATAATGCTCTGTTCATCGGATCAACTGCAGAGTTGTCAAAATTATTAAAACAACAATCAAAAGATACTCAGGAAGATAAATAGTTAAAAAAGTAAGAAAATGTCTGTTGCTCAAATTAATACGATAACTATTGAAAGAGGAACTGATTTTGAGGTTACTTTTGATATTTTTGGTGAAGATTTAGAACCAAATAGCTTTACACAAGGATACTCTGGCATTTTTTCTCTTAAAAAATATCCAGGAGCATCTACTGGATTTGAAAAAGCGGCGGTTTTTGATCCCGGAACAAATGATATCAAAGTTTCTTTGGCAAAAACTGAAACTGCAAAATTAAAACCTGGCAGAAATTATTTTCAAGTAAGTATCATTTCTTCTCCATCTGCAGGTTCTCTTACCAGTAGAATTGTAGAGGGTACGATTATAGTTTCTGAGGAAATTACAAACCATGGCTAGTTTTAATGTCAAACTAAAGTCCTCAAGTAAATTTAAAGTAGTTTCAAATGTTGGAGGTGTTCAAGTGCCTGCAAGTTTTTCGGATTTGATAGATTTTGATGATGGAAATAGTGGTAATGGAGTTATTGATCAATATGTTCTGATGTATGATGCTAGCAGTCAAAAATGGGTTGCAAAAAATCCAGATGAAGTCCTCCAATCAGCAGCATTAGAACCTGTACAACCGGGTTTAGTAAATCCAAACCAATTTGGACCATCTTATGCCGATGAATTTGTTGATGAAATTAAGTCAGAACTAGATCCAAGTATTGATGGCGGATCTTTTTAGGTATAAATATAAAAAATTCTTTATTTTACTAAATAATAATAGTAAAATTTAATAACGAAGAATAACATGGCATCACCAAAAATTCAATTTAAAAGGGGTGCTGCTGGAATTGCAGGAACAGTTCCAGCGTTGCACCCAGGTGAACCAGCGTTTTCGACAAACAATTTTGACTTTTTTATTGGTTTTGATACCTCTGTAACTGGAAACAAGTTTTTCGGATCGCATAGATATTGGACTAGAGAAGATGGGTCTCGCTCTGCAGGTCTTAATCTAGTCGATCAGGGTGGAACAAATTACATTCAATTAAAGTCTCCAGAAAGTCTTAGTGGTATTGGAACTTACACTTTTCCAGATACTAATACCATCAATTCTGGTTATTACCTTAAAGTTACTGACTCAGATGGTACTCTGGGTTGGTCAGATATTACTACCAATCCAGAATTTACAAATGCAAATCTTCTTGGAATCACAACAATAGGACCGAATGGTGGTGACCAACTACTAGATGTAAACGTTTTTGCTGATTTTAGTACCGGTGTTAATGTTTCCGGCACTACTACAATTACAACCGCCGATATCAATGGTGGTAACATTGATGGCACTGTAATTGGATCTGGAACAAGTGCAGCAGGTACATTTACTGACTTAGTTGGAACTGCTGCAACAGTTACAAACTTAACAATTAATAATTCTACACCAATAACTGATATTGACACTGATTTATCCACAGTTGCTGGTTCTCATGAGACTTTGGCATCAGCACTTGCAATTAAAACTTATGTTGATAACCAAGTTACAGCACAAGATTTAGACTTTGCTGATGGTATTGGTGGAACTGGTGCCGTTGACCTTGATAGTCAATCTCTCACTATTGCAGGAACCACAAATGAGATTGAGACTTCTGCATCTGGTCAGACACTTACCATTGGACTGCCAAATGTAGTTGCAATTACCACTTCATTATCTGTCGGTGCTGGTGTTACAATCAGTGCTTCCGGAATTAATGCTGGAACTGGTATTGTTACTGCAACAACATTTGATGGAAATGCAGGAACTGCAACATCTTTAGCTACTGCAAGAACAATTGCAATTAGTGGAGAAGTTACTGGTGCTGCAACATCATTCGATGGCACTCAAAATATTACACTAGATGCCGATCTTAATATTACCGGATTAACTTCAGAATCATCACTTGCCGATAACGATGAATTTGTTGTTTATGATCTTACAGCTACTGCAAGTCGCAAAACAAGTGCTTTTGATGTAAGCAATTATGCTTTTGGAAGAGTTAGTGGTGATATTTTAATTGGATCTGATGGAGTTGCAGCAATTCAAGCAGATTCTGTTGAACTGGGAACAGATACCACTGGCAACTATGTTGGAGACGTAACTGCTGGCGATGGTCTTTCAAAAACTTCTTCTGTTGGCGAAGGTCAAACTGTAGATCTTTCGGTAAATGTTGGAACTGGAATTACCATTACATCTGACGCAGTTACATTAAAAGGCGCAGCAAACTTAACTGATAATTACCTGCCTGCTTGGGATGATGCGAATGGTCAACTTGTTGATAGCGGATCACGATACACTGTTGGTGGTGGTACAACTATCACTGGCAATCTTCACGTTACGGGAACTGCAAATATTGGTTCTATCAGTGGTACTGCCGCAACAGCAACTCGTGCAAGGACAGTAGATACTACTGGCGATACTACTGATGCAACTTATTACATGCTCTTTGCAGATACTTCTGCAGGAGAAGAAGGTGAGACTGTAAGAGTTAGTGCTGCTGCATCACTCAATCCAAGTGGAACTGGTACATTTAGTGTTGGAGTAATTCAAGCAGGATCTATTAAGTCAACGACTGGATCTAATGCAATTACAGTTAATGATTCTGGAACTATTCAAACTGCTTCAGATTTAACGATTGGCGGAAACTTGATTGTTAATGGATCAACAACTCAAGTAAATACATCAGAAATCACAGTTGAAGATCGCACCATTGAACTTGGTGTTGTTGATGGAGCACTTCCAACAGATACCACTTGGGATCTTGGAATTTTGATGAATTATGGTGACTCTGGAGTTGGAAAAACTTCTGCCATCATTTGGGAAGCATCAAGTTCGAGATTTATACTTGCTTCAGATCTGACAGAATCTGTTGGAGTTACTACAGATCTTCCTCAGATTACACCTTCAGCATACGCACCACTTGAGATTTCAGAGCTTTGGATTAATAATTCTTGCACTGGTGGATCATCGTCAGTAATTGCTTGTTCTGGTTCTGAATTGGTTCTTCAAAATATTACAGTTGACGGTGGATCATTCTGATAATTAATTAAATAATTTCAATAAATACACTCAGTTTATTGGGTGTATTTTTTTTATGTCTGAAGAAGATTTAAAAGCAATAGTGGCAAAATATCAACAAAAAGCATTTGACCTTTTTAATAAAACAATTGTGTTAGAAACTCAGATAGAGACTGTAACACAGAAAAACATATCTCTACAAAATGAGTTGGAAAAATTAAAAAAATCTAAAAGAATACCTAAAACTGAATCTGAAGATTTTAAATGATCTGAATTAGTTTGATACTATAAATAATAAAGATTCTTATATAAGAATCTATACGGTTTCTACCAACTATGAGAGGTTGAATGGCAGATCCAAATATTAAACTTAAAAGGTCTTCTGTACCCGGAAAAATACCAACGTTAGGGCAATTATCTCTAGGTGAGATAGCCCTCAACACCTATGATGCCGATCTCTTAGTTAGGAGAGAAAGGTCAGGAATTGGCACCGATATTGTAAGAGTCGGTGCTGGAGCAACAGTATCTAATGTTTTATATGTCACAAAAGACGGAAGCGATACAAACACAGGAAAAAAACTTGGAGACGCCAAAGGAACCCTCAAAGGAGCCCTTGCTATTGCAGAAGAAGGATCCATTATTAGAATTTCTGCTGGATCTTATGTAGAAGATAATCCTTTAACTATTCCAAAGCAGGTTTCTATAGTTGGAGATAGTTTAAGGGAAGTTACAATTACTCCACAAAACTCTGATCAAGATCTCTTTTATGTGAGAGAAGGTATTTATGTTACAGAAATGTCTTTTAAGGGATCAATAGATCCTGGAAAGGCTTGCTTTAGATTTGATCCACATACCGTTGGATTTGTTTCACAATCACCATACATCAGAAACTGTACAAATTTTATTTCTAATAGTATTGGATTAAAAATTGATGGTACCGATTGTATCGGTAAATTGAAGAGTATGGTTACAGACTCTTTTACTCAATATAATCAAGGTGGCATTGGTGTTTCTATTACAAATGAAGGATATGCTCAGTTAGTTTCATTATTTACTATTTGTAATGACATTTCAGTTTATTGTGGTAGTGGTGGTGCTTGCGATTTAACCAACTCAAACTCTTCTTTTGGTAACTATGCATTAGTTTCCGATGGCATAGGACCAAAAAAATATACTGGAATTATTACTAGTCCTGCTGCAGCAAATTCTGATACATTTGTTTTAGATTTAAATGTTCCAACATTTAATGTTACAAATGCTCTATACGATAATATAACTGGTCTCACAACAATAACTGTCGATTCCAATCACAACTTTAATGTTGGTATGGGACTGACCATTTCTGGTCTTGGATTTACTTGTACTTCTGATGGAGGAGTAACTACAGTAACATATCCATCAGGAAACAGTGGGTATATTTTTGAAGTAAATGCGATTCCAAGCTCAACATCATTTGAGGTATATGTTGGGGCATCAACTTTACCCCACACATATACATCTGGAGGAACAGTTGCAATAAATGCAGTAAGACCTTTTGATGGACAAGTAATTTATATTGAAAATTTATACTATACTATCGGTAATATTAATATAACTAATGGTGGAAGTGGATACACTGACAATGTATCGATTTCAATTAGTGATCCATCGACTTCTTGGGGAGTTCCTGCAACAGCTGTTGCTGAAGTTAAAAATGGTCAAGTGATTGGTGTTGAAATTGTTTCTAATGGAAGAGGATACACTAGTGCTCCATCAGTTACTATTTCAGATCCTCAAGAAGCAGGAACAACAGCTACTGGAACTCCAGTTTTAACTCCAACATATTATTCAATTAGAGAATCTACGCCAGTTGTTTCTGGCATTTGTACCATTACAATAACAGAAAACGTTCCATATTCTGTCGGAGTTGGATCCACTGCAGTTTTCTTCAAACAAAGTAGAGTTCTTGCATCAGGACATTCAATGGAATACATAGGTACAGGAACTGATATTGATTCCGCTTTCCCTCAAGCTGGAGGAATTCCAATTCAAAAACAGGAAACTGATTCTAGAAATGGAGGACTTGTTGTTTATACTTCGACAGATCAGGCAGGTAATTTTAGAATTGGTGATGGAGTTTTAGTTGACCAGCAAACTGGAACTATTTCTGGAAGATTTTATTCTAAGAGTTTGTTTTCCACATTAACCCCATTCATTCTAGCATTAGGAGAATAATATGGCATTAGCACTAAATATATTTCAAACTATCACGGCAGTAGTCGATTTAACATCAACAGAAGTATATACAGCTCCAACTGGATATACTGGTGTTGTTCTTTTAGCACAAGTTGCGAACATTGGATCGACAACTGAAGATATTACATTATTACATAGAAGAAGTGCAACTGATACAGAATTATTAAAAAATTTTCCAATTTCGGGAAATGATACTGCAAATTTATTGACTGGAAAATTAGTACTTGAAAGTGGAGATAAATTAGTGTTATCGGGAAGCAATGCTTCAAATTTAAAATTTGTTACAAGCATTTTAGAATCATTAAATTAATCAATACGTTTTTAACTAAAAATGGCAAAGTATCTTAGCAATCGCCAAAAGAATTTAAAAGTCGGCATAAGTTCTTATTCTGAGAATAAAACAACTGTTGAAGTTGTTGGCAAGGTTGGTATTGGGACCACATCAGCAACTGCCGAATTAGATGTTGATGGTGATCTAAGATTACGTGGAAGTTTGTATGATAGAGATAATAGAGTAGGTTCTCAGGGACAAATTTTAGTTTCTACTGGGGCGGGTGTAACTTGGGCAGATGCAAATTCAATAGAAACTATTGATAATATTATTAATACCGCATTAACTGGAGTTGAAATAGAAGAAGAGGGTGTGGGTATTGGTACAGATTATCACACCATCAATTTTGTTGGGGATGGAGTTACTGCAACTGGTTCTGGGACAACTGCAACCATTACTTTTAATCAACAAGTAGGACCTCAAGGTATTCAGGGCATCCAAGGTGTTCAAGGAACTCAAGGAAGACAAGGAAGACAAGGAACTACAGGTTCTCAGGGAGTCCAAGGTATCCAAGGCATCCAAGGTATTCAGGGCATCCAAGGTATCCAAGGAACTCAAGGAACTCAAGGTAGACAGGGAACTACAGGTTCTCAGGGTATTCAGGGAATTCAAGGTATCCAAGGAACTCAAGGTATTACTGGATCTCAGGGTATCCAAGGTATTCAGGGTATCCAAGGTGTTCAAGGAACTCAAGGTAGACAGGGAACTACTGGTACGCAAGGTATCCAAGGTGTTCAAGGTGTCCAAGGTGTCCAAGGTGTTCAAGGTGTTCAAGGAATCCAAGGAACTCAAGGTACTCAAGGAAGACAGGGAACTACAGGTTCTCAGGGTATCCAAGGTGTTCAAGGTACTCAAGGAATCCAAGGTATTCAAGGTATTCAAGGAATTCAGGGTATCCAAGGAACTCAAGGAACTCAAGGTGTTCAAGGTATTACTGGACCAGTAGCTGGATCTGCAGATCAGATTGTATATAAAGATGGATCGAATAATCCAGCAGGTTCTAACAATTTAACTTTTAATGGCAATGATTTATTTGTTGGTAGAGATGTTACCATAGGTAGAGATTTATATGTTGATGGAAGCATAACAATCGGCGGTACTTCTGCAACATTATTCACAGAAACTCTTAGAGTCAGTGATGCAGATCTTATTCTTGGATTTAGAACTGATTCTAATGGAGATGATGCATCAACAGATACAACAGCAAATCATGGTGGTGTTGCACTTGCATCAACGGAAGGTACTCCATTAGTCAATCTTAATATTGCAGGAATTGAAACCCTTCCTCCCACATATAAGAAAATTATGTGGTTTAAAGAGGGTTCTTTTGGTGGTCTTGGAACTGATGCTTGGTTATTTAATTATGGAGTTGGAATTGGTCTGACTCATATGCTTTCTGGAACTGCTTTAGCAGTTGGTGGTGATGTTGATATTCATGGTGCTTTATACGACAGTAATCATCTTAAGGGAGATTCTGGGGACATCTTAGTTTCAACTGGAGCAGGTATAACTTGGACAGATCCATATGCAGCAGGTATTCAGGGTCTTCAAGGAACTACTGGTACTCAGGGCATTCAAGGAAGACAAGGAACTACAGGTTCTCAGGGTATCCAAGGTGTTCAAGGAATCCAGGGCATCCAAGGTATCCAAGGTCTTCAAGGTATCCAAGGAACTCAAGGAACTCAAGGTAGACAAGGAACTACTGGTACTCAAGGTATCCAAGGTATCCAAGGTCTTCAAGGTATCCAAGGTATCCAGGGAACTCAAGGTACTACTGGATCTCAGGGCATCCAGGGCATCCAAGGTATCCAGGGAACTCAAGGTACTACTGGATCTCAAGGTATTCAAGGCATTCAAGGTCTTCAAGGTATCCAAGGAACTCAAGGAACTCAAGGTAGACAGGGAACTACTGGATCTCAGGGTATTCAAGGTATCCAGGGAATTCAAGGTCTTCAAGGTGTTCAAGGAACTCAAGGTATCCAGGGAACTCAAGGTATCCAGGGAACTCAAGGTATCCAGGGAACTACAGGTTCTCAGGGTATTCAAGGAATTCAAGGAATTCAAGGCATTCAAGGTCTTCAAGGTGATGCTGGTATTGATGCTTATGGCATTACATACAACTTCGATAGTTCCACAACTGCTGCAGACCCAGGAACGGGAGATTTTAGATTTAGTATTAATTGGACAACAGGATCACCAGGAAGTTCTTACAGTGCTTATGTAAGTGAAACTGATAATAATTCTATAGGTATTGGTCCACTTCTTGATACTTTAGATGACTCCTCAAGTACTAATAAAGCTCTAGTCGTTCTTTACAAAAAAGATACTCCAACAGTAAATGCTAAGTTCTATGTAACTGGTCAAACTGATAATGGTTCTTGGAGAACTTTAGATATTGAATATATTGATAGAGATAGTTGGGCAAGTATTAGTAATGGTGATGAAGTCTTTATGACTATCGCCATTATTGGTGATGCTGGATCTCAAGGTATTCAGGGAACTACAGGTTCACAGGGTATTCAAGGAACTCAAGGTAGACAGGGAACTACAGGTTCTCAGGGTATTCAGGGTATTCAAGGTATTCAAGGAATCCAGGGTGTTCAAGGAACTACAGGTTCTCAGGGTATTCAAGGTAGACAAGGAACTACTGGTACTCAAGGTATCCAGGGAATCCAAGGTATCCAAGGTATCCAGGGTGTTCAAGGAACTCAAGGAATCCAAGGAACTCAAGGCACTCAAGGAACTCAAGGTACTACTGGATCTCAGGGTATCCAAGGTATTCAGGGTATCCAAGGTATCCAAGGAAGACAAGGAACTACTGGTATACAAGGAATCCAAGGGATCCAAGGAATTCAAGGTCTTCAAGGTATCCAAGGAACTCAAGGAACTCAAGGTAGACAGGGAACTACAGGTTCTCAGGGTATCCAAGGTATTCAGGGAATCCAAGGCATTCAGGGTGTTCAGGGTGTTCAGGGTGTTCAGGGCACTACTGGATCCCAAGGGATCCAAGGGATCCAAGGAATTCAAGGTCTTCAAGGTATCCAAGGAACTCAAGGAACTCAAGGTAGACAAGGAACTACAGGTTCTCAGGGTATTCAAGGCACTCAAGGACGCCAGGGTATCCAAGGTATTACTGGACCAGTAGCAGGTTCTGCAAATCAAGTTGTATATAAAGATGCATCAAATAACCCAGCAGGTTCAGCAAACCTTACTTTTGATGGTGGAACACTTACTGCAAGCAATTTAACAGTTACTGGAGTTTCTACATTTGGTGGCAACTTGGATGCGGATAGCAATAACATATTAAATGTTGATACGCTTCGCATTAACCAAACAGGCGCTGGTTTGCGTATGACAAATGTTGGTGCGTTTGATAATGATGGTAGCAACAACTTCCGTGTTTATGGAACCAATGATTTACAACTTAAAGCAAATGGTAGTAATGGTGGCGGTTTAAGTATTGATGCCACAAATAATGATGTTACTATTGACAATGATTTGCATGTCAGTGCTGATCTTGCAGTTGATACAAACACACTCTATGTAGACTCCGTAAATAACAGAATTGGTATTGGAACAGCAAATCCAGCATACCAAGTAGAAATAGAAAACACTGGCGCAAACGCACTATTAGTGTTAGATAGAACAGACGGTGCAGCTTGTTTCATTGAAGGGCAAGAAACTCGTTCAGCATTTGGATCCGTAAATGCTAAACCTTTGGCACTGGCATACAACAGTGCGGCGGTGGTGTTAGTTGGTGCTTCTGGATCTATTACTGTAAATCCAGACGGAGATGGATTCACATTCCCAACCATAGATGGTAATGCCAATGAAATACTACAAACAGATGGTGATGGTAATTTAAGTTTTACGAGCAGTGTTACATTCTCAGAACTTAATGTAACTGGTGTTTCTACAATTGGTAATATAGAAATAAGTGGCAATACTATAGAAAATACTAATTCTGGTGGATCTTTAATTCTTGCTGCTAAAGAAAATATAGAACTTAGAGTTAATTCTGCTAGTTCTAACCTTGCGATGGTTGGAAATAATGGTGGTTCGGTAGAACTCTACTACGATAATTCCAAAAAATTTGAAACCACTGATTATGGAATTTATATAACAGGTGCTGGAAATACTTCAACAATTGCAGGTGCAGCAAATCTTGTTCTTGATCCATCTGCTGTAGGTGATAACACAGGAAAAGTTATTATCAAAGGTGATCTTCAAGTTGATGGAGATACCACTACAATCAACTCCACATCTTTAACAGTCGATGATTTAAATATTACTCTTGCTTCTGGAGCAGTTAATGCTTCTGCAGCTGATGGTGCAGGAATTACAATTGATGGCGCTAATGCAACATTAAACTATAATTCAACTTCGGATGCATGGTCATTCAATAAAAATGTTGGCATTGCAACAAATGGACCAACACAAGACCTTGATGTCAATGGAAATGTAAGAATACGTGGTTCTCTTTATGATTCTGGAAACAGTGCAGGAACTTCAGGTTATGTTCTTAAGTCAACTGCAACTGGAATTGATTGGGTAGATCCAACAACGGTTTCTGGACTTCAAGGAATACAAGGCATTCAAGGAACTCAAGGAACTCAAGGAAGGCAAGGTACTACCGGATCTCAGGGTATTCAAGGAATTCAAGGTATCCAAGGTACCCAAGGAATCCAAGGAATTCAAGGTCTTCAAGGTATCCAAGGAACTCAAGGAACTCAAGGTAGACAAGGAACTACAGGTTCTCAGGGTATTCAAGGAATCCAAGGCATTCAGGGAATTCAAGGTATCCAAGGTATCCAAGGTATCCAAGGAACTCAAGGAACTCAAGGTAGACAGGGAACTACAGGTTCTCAGGGTATTCAGGGAATTCAAGGAATCCAGGGCATCCAAGGTATTCAGGGAACCACTGGTACTCAAGGAACCCAAGGAATCCAGGGTATTCAAGGTATTCAAGGAATCCAGGGTGTTCAAGGAACTCAAGGAACTCAAGGAACTCAAGGTAGACAGGGAACTACAGGTTCTCAGGGTATTCAGGGAATTCAAGGAATCCAGGGCATTCAAGGTATTCAGGGAACCACTGGTGCTCAAGGAATCCAGGGTATTCAAGGTATTCAAGGAATCCAGGGCATTCAAGGTATTCAGGGAACCACTGGTGCTCAAGGAATCCAGGGTATTCAAGGTATTCAAGGAATCCAAGGTATCCAAGGTATTCAGGGAAGACAAGGAACTACTGGTACTCAAGGTATCCAAGGACGACAAGGAACTACAGGTTCTCAGGGTATCCAAGGTATCCAAGGTATTCAGGGTATCCAAGGTATTACTGGACCAGTAGCAGGTTCTGCAAATCAAGTTGTATATAAAGATGCATCAAATAACCCAGCAGGTTCAGCAAACCTTACTTTTGATGGTGGAAAACTTACTACAAGCAATTTAACAGTTACTGGTGTTTCTACAATATCATCTAATAGTTCAAATAACGCACTAAGAATTACTCAAACTGGTTCTGGTAATGCTTTACTGGTTGAAGATTCTTCTAATCCCGATACAACTCCTTTTGTAGTTGCTGCTAATGGTAGGGTTGGAATAGGAACCACAAATCCAGTAACAGAATTAGTTGTTAGTGCAGGAACTATTAGTTTTGGAGAAATACCTTCAGGAGGATCTAAAAAGTATGGCGATGTTTCAATTGGTAATACTTGGACATCTTATGGTTATACTGAGGGTGGTTTTGATAGTTCTTCTGATGCAAGATATAGAAGTAATATTTTTATAGGTAATAATGTATATTCATCTGGCATTTCCGGTTCCGGTATGCCGACACTTAATATTGTAATTGGTGATCGTGCTGGAGAAACTTTAGGATACTGTGTAGAAAATGTTATTATTGGTAGGTATGCCGGTACAGTAAATCGAGGAAATGGAAATAACTTCATTGGAATGGGTGCAGGAGAGAGCAATCTTGGTGGATATTTTAATAATTTTATGGGATATTATGCTGGTAATTATAATACAACTGGTTATTATAATGATTTTATAGGTAATGAGGCAGGATATAGAAATACAACTGGAAATAATAATTTTTATGGTGGTCAATATACTGGATATAGAAATCAAGGGGGAGGTTACAACCTTGCTGTAGGATCATGGGCAGCAAACGGATTCTCTGGATCTAACACAAACCAAAATTATAATGTCCACTTAGGTGCTCTTAATGGAGCAACAATAGGAGGTTCTTATCAGGTTCTGATTGGTAGTGGTAATGCTTCTGGTAATAGATATTTTGACTTACCAAATCCAAATAAGTCTTATCAATTTGCTGTTGGTATCAGAACTGACGCTAACCCAAGTAAGTATTGGTTAGTTGGTGATGAAAACTTTAATGTTGGAATAGGAATCACAAATCCATCACAAAAACTTCATGTTGATGGAAACGTAAGAGTTACTGGAGCATTTTATGATTCCAATAATGATGCAGGAACTTCGGGATATGTTCTTAAGTCAACTGCTACAGGAACTGATTGGGTAGATCCAACAACAGTTTCTGGACTCCAAGGTATCCAAGGTATCCAAGGAAGACAAGGAACTACAGGTTCTCAAGGTATCCAAGGAAGACAAGGAACTACTGGAACTCAAGGAACTACAGGTTCTCAGGGTATTCAAGGTATCCAAGGTAGACAAGGAACCACTGGTACTCAAGGAACTCAAGGAATCCAGGGTATTCAAGGTATTCAAGGAATCCAGGGTGTTCAAGGTATTCAAGGAACTCAAGGAACTCAAGGTAGACAAGGAACTACAGGTTCTCAGGGTATTCAGGGCATCCAAGGTAGACAAGGAACCACTGGTACTCAAGGAATCCAAGGAAGACAAGGTATTCAAGGAACTCAAGGTATTCAAGGTATCCAAGGTATCCAAGGAAACGATGGAAACTTTGGTGGAGCAACTTTCGATTACACATTCAATTCCGATACAACAAATTCTGATCCTGGATCTGGATTCTTAAAATTCTCCAACTCAAATATAACCTTAGCATCATCTTTACACATTGACGATCAAGATGACAACGGGACAGATATTCAACCATTCTTAAGGACTATTGATGATTCAACATCAACAATTAAAGGTCACTTTAGAATTTCAAATAGACTTGACGCATCCGATTTTGCCATATTCACAATCTCCAGTATCACTGAAGAAACTGGATACTTCCATGTAAGTTGTTCTTATGTTTCCGGCAGTGCGTCTGCATTTAGTAATAATGAAGATGTGATTATTACCTTTGCAAGAACTGGAGATAAGGGAGATATTGGTGCTCAAGGTATCCAAGGAAGACAAGGAACTACTGGTACTCAAGGTATCCAAGGACGACAAGGAACTACTGGTACTCAGGGTATCCAAGGCATTCAAGGAATCCAGGGCATCCAAGGTATCCAAGGAACTCAAGGAACTCAAGGAACTCAAGGTAGACAGGGAACTACAGGTTCTCAAGGTATTCAAGGTATTCAGGGTATTCAAGGAAGACAAGGAACTACTGGTACTCAGGGAATCCAAGGCATTCAAGGAATCCAAGGTATTCAAGGAATCCAGGGTATCCAAGGTATTCAGGGAATTCAAGGTACACAAGGTATCCAAGGTATTCAGGGTATTCAAGGTAGACAAGGAACTACTGGTACTCAAGGTATCCAAGGTATTCAGGGAATTCAAGGTAGACAAGGAACCACTGGTACACAAGGTATCCAAGGAAGACAAGGAACCACTGGTACACAAGGTATCCAAGGAAGACAAGGAACCACTGGTACTCAGGGTATTCAAGGTAGACAAGGAACCACTGGTACACAAGGTATCCAAGGAAGACAAGGTATCCAAGGTATTACTGGACCAGTAGCAGGTTCGGCAAATCAAATTGTTTATAAAAATAGTTCTAATAATCCAACTGGTTCAGCAAACCTTACCTTTGACGGTAATACTTTATCAGTAAATGGCGATGTTTCAATTGCATCAACAACTGGTATTGGAACAATCATAGATATTGTTCCTTATGATACTTTAAATTCTGGAACACTTTCATTCGAAGGTTCTGCTGGTCAATTGTTCTCTATTACAAACAATCTGAGTTCTGGAAGTATTTTCTCTGTCAATGATATTTCTGGATTGCCAAGTATTGACGTTGATGCTGATGGTACAATTCAATTAGCACCTTATGGTTCAACTGAATATGTTGGAATAGGAACCACAAATCCATCACAAAAACTACATGTCGAAGGTAACTTAAGAGTCACTGGAGCAATTTATGATTCAAATAATGATGCAGGAACTTCGGGATATGTTCTTAAGTCAACTGCCACAGGAACTGATTGGGTAGATCCAACAACAGTTTCTGGACTTCAAGGTATCCAAGGTATCCAAGGTATCCAAGGAAGACAAGGAACTACTGGTACTCAGGGAATTCAGGGAAGACAAGGAACTACTGGTACTCAGGGTATTCAGGGAACTCAAGGAACTACAGGTTCTCAGGGTATTCAGGGAAGACAAGGAACTACTGGAACTCAAGGAACTACAGGTTCTCAGGGTATTCAGGGAAGACAAGGAACTACTGGTACACAAGGTATCCAAGGTATTCAGGGAAGACAAGGAACTACTGGCACTCAAGGTATCCAAGGTATCCAAGGAAGACAAGGAACCACTGGTACTCAGGGTATTCAGGGAAGACAAGGAACCACTGGTACTCAGGGTATTCAGGGAAGACAAGGTATTCAAGGAAACGATGGAAACTTTGGTGGAGCAACTTTCGATTATACATTTAACAGTGACACTACATCATCAGATCCTGGTTCTGGATTCTTAAAGTTTGATGAATCCCCATTCTCTGGAGCATTGACCTTACATATTGATGATATTGATAATAGCTCAACTGATATTTCATCTTTCCTAACAACAATTGATGATTCAACATCAACAATTAAAGGTCACTTTAGAATATCTAACAGACTTGATGCTAGTGATTTTGCATTATTTACAATTTCAAGTGTAACTGATAATGGTGGTTACTTTAGTGTAAGTTCATCTTATGTTTCTGGAAGCGCAACTTCATTTAGCAACAATGAAGACATTATCATTACCTTTGCAAGAACTGGAGATAAAGGAGATACTGGTACTCAGGGTATTCAGGGAAGACAAGGAACTACTGGTACTCAGGGTATTCAGGGAAGACAAGGAACTACTGGTACTCAGGGAATTCAAGGCATTCAAGGAATCCAAGGAAGACAAGGAATTATAGGTTCTCAGGGTATTCAAGGTAGACAAGGAACTACTGGTACACAAGGTATCCAAGGTATTCAGGGTATTCAAGGTAGACAAGGAACTACTGGTATTCAGGGAATTCAAGGTAGACAAGGAACTACTGGTACTCAGGGAATTCAAGGAAGACAAGGAACTACTGGTACACAAGGTATCCAAGGAAGACAAGGAACCACTGGTACACAAGGTATCCAAGGAAGACAAGGAACCACTGGTACACAAGGTATCCAAGGAAGACAAGGAATCCAGGGCATCCAAGGTATCCAAGGAAGACAAGGAACCACTGGTACACAAGGTATCCAAGGTATTACTGGACCAGTAGCAGGTTCGGCAAATCAAATTGTTTATAAAAATAGTTCTAATAATCCGACTGGTTCAGATTCATTAACTTATACAGGAAACGTTTCTGGAGTTGGAACTGTTGGAATCGGAACAATCATTGATATTGTTCATGATGATTTAACCAGTACATTATCATTCGAGGGTTCTGCTGGTCAGTTGTTCTCTATTGCAAATAATCTGACTACAGGTTCTATCTTTGCTGTTGGCGATGTTTCTGGTATTCCATCTATTGACGTTGATGCTGATGGTACAATTCAATTAGCACCTTATGGTTCAACTGAATATGTTGGAATAGGAATCACAAATCCATCACAAAAACTTCATGTTGATGGAAATGTAAGAGTCACAGGAGCATATTATGATTCCAATAATGATGCAGGAACTTCGGGATATGTTCTTAAGTCAACTGCTACAGGAACTGATTGGGTAGATCCAACAACAGTTTCTGGACTTCAAGGTACACAAGGTATCCAAGGAAGACAAGGAACCACTGGTACACAAGGTATCCAAGGTAGACAAGGTACTACAGGTAATACCGGTGGTACAGGTCCTACAGGTCCTACAGGTGCTCAAGGTATCCAAGGTAGACAAGGTACTACAGGTTCTCAAGGTATCCAGGGAAGACAAGGAACTACAGGTTCTCAAGGTATCCAAGGTAGACAAGGTACTACAGGTAATACTGGTGGTACAGGTCCTACAGGTGCTCAAGGTATCCAAGGTAGACAAGGTATTACAGGTAATACTGGTGGTACAGGTCCTACAGGTGCTCAAGGTATCCAAGGTAGACAAGGTATTACAGGTAATACTGGTGGTACAGGTCCTACAGGTGCTCAAGGTATCCAAGGTAGACAAGGAACCACTGGTTCTACTGGCGGAACAGGTCCTACAGGTGCTCAAGGTATCCAAGGTAGACAAGGAACCACTGGTTCT
>Ga0213867_1000063_pt1 | contig 49457 bp, 51 predicted proteins | sample PICome_12_FD_160120 | JGI IMG/M metagenome (GOLD analysis project Ga0213867, IMG submission 160120) | Coastal seawater microbial communities near Pivers Island, North Carolina, United States - PICO540 | ecosystem: Environmental > Aquatic > Marine > Coastal | place: USA: North Carolina... | reverse complement strand
TGTGTTTTCCATAATCTTTTTCTATTAAAGTTGCTATATAATTCCATGCATCGAAGTCTCTTAGTTGAGAATCCAATGTAGCTTGTAATTGCTCTTCGTCAAATATACTTGACACCTTGCCTTCTAATTGAAGTCTAGTTTGAGCCATTTCGATAGATAACTGATGCATATTTGCAAAAGCTTTATCGTGCGCTTGTAATTTAGTTGTATCAGTCATTGTTTTCAAATATATGCTCACACCACATTAGTTCAAATCCGTCTTTATCCGTATATGTGTCGTTAGAAAATATATGGAGCATACGAACATCTTCCAATGTTAAGCTAGAAACAAAGATCGTTTTGTCTAGTTTGATAAATAGCTCGCGAACTGCTGCAGAGTATTTACGGTCATTAGACTCAAGTTTTGCTTTGATCTCTGGTTTAAGCCGTTGTTTAAGTGTTTTAATTTTAGTCATAATCGTATATATTATCCATTAGATAATGTATTTTGTTTGTAATATAGTGGACGTGGCAGGAATCGAACCTGCGTTGGTGTACTTACAACTCATACACTTCCTGACCTTTCACGCCCTTATGAGAGACACCAGTTATGGACAGGTAGTTAACTAGTATTGTCATTTATCCATACTTTCTGTTTTGTACGCATCGAGCCGAATCAAGTTCGACTTTAATTGTACTAACGTGACCTGTATGCCGCCGTCTCTCTGCCACAACGCTGGTCTGCCAGCATACTCTGTGTGGCTATTTTGTAGATTACTAGCAATGTCTTAAGCTTCTAGCTTATCTACGTGTAGTCTGCCGCTAACAGCAGCACCTTCCAACTACTTACGTCGCCAAGCTCTGTGCACACTCGCTGATACTTCTTGGCTGACGATTTGAATAGTATTGCCTGTCTTGTGCTCAATGATAGGTACATAGCTGTAAGTTTGAGTGGTTGAACACTCGACACAAGTTTTGTAACCTAAGTCTATTCGCACAGGGTGCACAGATTTACCGCATCTACAATACATAGTTTGTTTGTTTTTGTTTATTATATTATCCAGTAGCTATTGTGTTTTGTTTGTAAACCACCTGTTGTATAGTATTTCAACAGTTTTAGCTGCTATAGCTTCTTGTGCTCGCAGGTAATCATCACCTTCAAGTTCATCAAAGCTAGTTCCGTCCATAGCCCACTCTGTATTAGAGATAATGCTATCATCGATAGAATCAGCGATCCATGTCGCCATATCTTCTAGTTCTTTCATTTTACTCATGATTTTGCTATTTGTTTTAGTTGATTAATTGAATATTCTTTACCTGTTTCACGCCACATCTTGTGATGGGTGAACTTTCTAGCTTTCGGAAAACTAGATTTCTGACTGTGTTTTACAGAAAACCACTCTTTGTCAGTTAGTCCACCACATTCACCGTGATGCGCGAACTTGCGTCTATGCTCCGCAGCTCGAATTTGCTTTTGCTCTTCAACATAGTTGAGCAGATCTCTCATATTTTTAACTACCATGGCAGTTCGGTTTTTTCAATGTAAGTTAAACCTTTGTAGTTAAACCATTCTGATTTACCTTCTTGCCCAGCTGCATTAGTAATAAAGCCAAATGATGGAGGTAGATCGCCAATGTTGTAGCCTTTGTATTCAACATCGCCAATTTTAGCTAGATGAGTGTCGTATTTTTTATAGAATTTAATTGATTGCATAGTTTATTATTTATTATATTATCCAAAGGATATTGTTATTTGTTTGTAATTAATCGCCTTTATATTGACCCATAGAGTTATAAAACGATTGTGCCGCTTTGTTAGAAAGTTCACGTCTAGCTTCATATTCAAACTTGTGGTCAAGAAAGTCGTCGATGCGCTCTTTCATTTGCTCTTCAGTCTCTGAAGTTAGTCTAGTGATATAGTATGGATATTCACCGAAAGCTTCGCATGAATAGCCACTCGCTGATTTACCAGTGTGAGTAGTCCACTCGTTATATTCGTAAGGTATATCTCTGTATTGCATAGTTAGTTATTTTAAAACATTCCAAAGTCAGCGTTTAAATCACCTTGTGCAAAATTGATGATTAAGCCAATGATGCCAAGTGATGCTAAGGTTATATAGCCATAAACGACTAGTTTTAGAATTGTGTAGTGATTGAATTTTCGCATAATTATTTTATATTATTATCCATTAGTTGTTGTAATTTGTTTGTAAGTTCTTCACGTCTAGCTTTAGACTGTGGAGTGATATTGAAGTTTGCTTCAAACTCATTTATCAATTGTAGTTCGTTAAAGATTTTAGTAGTAGTCATAGTATCGTTGTATTACTTTTTCTTGTTGATCTTTAGTTAGTTTAGTAAAATGTTTGTTGAACATTCTCCAGCTTATTTTCAGTAGTGTGTAAGAGTATGTAGCCATAGTTATATATTTTAAAAAGTTAGTAGTAGTCGCTACAAGAATTGAACTTGTACAAGTGATAGAGTTGTTATTCGTACTATCGTTGTCACTTGAAACCATTGCGACTGTTAGTGCTAGTTCAACATTATTTAGACTGGTGATGGTACTAGTCGGAACGCGCCAGTGAGTTCAAATGAAGAAGTTAATTAAATAACTTCAACATTTTGTAGAACTTTAGGAATTGAAGTCGAAGAAGTGTATGACTTATATTTTTCCCAGCAATTTAGTTTAGTTAAATTGTCTTTCATTAGTTCAAAAGCTTTATCATGATTGTATTTGAATGTTTTGCCACTTTTGAAAGTAACTTCAATGATAGAGTTTTGACCGATTAGTGATTTGCGAATGACAAATCTTTTAGATTGAATTGAATTTTGCATAGTTATTATATTTAAGTATTAGTATTTGTTTATTATATTATCCAAATTAGTTTTAGTTTTGTTTGTAAAGTGTATAATTGTTTAGTATTTAAAAATTAGTTAGAAGTATAACACTGAACTTCACTATATGATTATATAGTCTAAGTCAAATTCATCTGTGAATTGAGTGTATTTAATATTATTAGTATTAAGTATTTCAATAGTTTCTGGTAAACATTCTATAGTATATTCAAATAGTATAAATGTATTGTCAGAGAATTTAGATGGATCTATATTATTATCAGAGAAGAACTGATCGCAGTCATCAATGTAATGTATTTCATCATTTGGGATTAGTGATTGTAGTGTATTGTAATTCATATTATTTATTTACATTTATATTATCCAAATAGACTATTGTTTTGTCTGTAAAATATAAGAATTAGTTTAGTACATGTACAGAAAAAGTCTAAACATTGTACGTAACTTACTGAAAATCAAGGGTATATACGTAGAAATCTAGAAAAAAGGGGCGACCCGTAAAATTAAAAATCGTTTTTGTAACAGACTGATAATCAGTACGATAGGGGGTAACACTATACCCCTATATATCTAACGTCATTTTTTGTGACACTAGCCTTATAAGTAGTATAGTAACGGGCTTATGTCACCCTTAGGTAAAATCTTAGTGAAATCTGTGAGTATATAAGATATAAACGAATTAAAAGAAAGTATATGCCTATTATATATTCATACCCATTGATAAATACGGTCAAAGACAGTGACCAGTTTATAATAAGCGTAGCTCCTACAGACAGTGAAGACACGTTTGAAACGCGCAATGTTACGTATGAAACGTTAAGAGACAGTATACTAGCAGGTTCTACCTCAGGTACAGTAGAAAGTATTACATTTGTAGCACCTTTAACAGGTGGAACCATAACAGATACAGGTAGTGTCAGTCTACCACAAGCTAATAATTCTACTGACGGTTATCTATCTTCAACTGACTGGACAGCATTTAACGCTAAACAGAACATTAGTGAAAAAGGCCAAGCAAATGGCTACGCACCACTTAATGCGTTCACTAAAATAGACGTTCAGTACCTGCCCGACAGCTTTGTAGGCGCGGTAGTTTATCAAGGTACATGGAACGCAGGAACAAACACACCCACACTTCCAGCGCCAGCGCCAGGTAATAAAGGATATTACTATGTAGTAAGTGATCCTGGTACTTATTTAGGTATAACTTATGGCATTGGTGACTGGGTTATTTCAAATGGAACTGATTGGGAGAAAGTTGACAACTCACAAAGTGTTACGTCTGTAAACGGGCAACAAGGTGTAGTTGTTCTAACTACCACAGACATTGCTGAAGGTACGAATCTTTATTATACAGATGCTAGAGTAGCATTAGCGCCATCAGTTGTAGCTAACACAGCTAAAGTATCTTTCCCAGGTTTTGGAACTACAGCAGGTACGGCACTAGAGGGTGATACAGTAATACCAGCTGCTTACACAGATGCAGATGTTGATGCGCATTTAAATTTATCAACAGCGGTATTTGATCAAGTTTTAGGTTGGAACGGTAACGATTACACTTGGGTAAATCAATCTACAGGGTCTGGAAGTGTAACAGAAATTACAACAAGCGGTGGTTTAACTGGTGGCCCAATTACAAGTACAGGTGATATATCAATAGACCCAACTGGCACTATTGGTGCTGGTGTTTATGGTAGTACATTTAGTAGTGTTAAGATAAACGAAATAGAAGTTGATGCTTACGGTAGAATAGTATCTATATCAACTGGATCAACTGGATCTGGTAGTGGTACAATGTCTAGCTTTAACGTTACCAACGGGATAACGACAGGTATCATGTCTGACAACGGAACGTTTCAAATATCTAGTGGTAGCGGGATCAGCGTTTCACTTGCTGGGTCCGGCGGTTCAGCGATATTTACAGTATCAAATACTGACAGAGGTTCTGCGCAAAATATATATAAGAATTTTAGAGCAGACACAGGAGGTACAGCTACGGCTAATGTTAATAATGATACTCTTGTTATAGCTGGTGGTACGAATATAGAGACAAATAGAAATGGTGATGTTATAACTATAAATTCTACAGGTGGTAACACTGACACTACTTATAGCTATGCATCGGCTCAAAGCACTAACGATGTAGATCTTACTCTCACGGGTTCTGACGCTTCAACAAACACAGTTAAGCTTGTAGCTGGTTCAAACGTAACTTTAACAGATAACGGTTCTAACCAAGTTACTATTGCTGCTGCTACAGGTACAGGTGTTGGTGGTAGTGGAACAGCAAGCTATATACCTATATGGTCAACTGGATCTACGATAAGTGATAGTATTATATATGAATACGATTTTGGAGGTGGTCAACGTCAAATTGGAATTAACACAACATCTCCATTTGCTATGCTAGATGTTAATGGTGATCTTCAAGTTAATAGCGACACGTTTACACCAGCCCGTATTTATCGTGAGCTACCAACTACTTCTGGCACAGAACAAGCTCTTCACATTAAAACATACACAAACTCAGGAGCTATACAAGACGGCTTTGGTGGAGGTATAACTTTTTCTTTAGCTAATTCTGGTATTGATACTAATATTGCGGCTAGAATATATGCTGTAAGAAATGGTGGTGACACTACAGGTAGTTTACAATTTTACGGTGGATTAAATGGTAGTGTGAATATTGCTAACATGATTAGCACTGGTCAATTACAATTACCAGGTTATGGTGGAAATTCATTTCCCGGCACTGCTACAAAAAGCTTAGCTGTAAATGCCGGCGGCGATGTTATCGAAATTGACGTTGCAACATCTAATGTACAATCAGATTGGAATGCTACAAGTGGTGCCGCTGAAATATTAAATAAACCAACAGACCTTGTTTCTGGTACAACACAAAGTCAAACAGCTGTTACACAAATAAGAACACTAACATCTGCTGAATATCAGGCTATAACCCCCGCAGCTGATGTACTATATATAATCGTATAATATGGCTGATTTAAAATTCGGAAATGTAACACCTGCTGTAGGTAACATTAAGCTAGGTAGTAATAATGTTTCTGAAATATATCAGGGCACAACTAAATTATGGCCGCAATCTTTTCCTCCATCACCAGGTGAAGTTACTGTGTGTGATTTGGTATGGACAAGAGAAAATTCAATAATTACGACCACCAACACGGGAGGTGCAAATATTCCAATAGTAACCAACCAAACTGATTGGGTGAATGCTATTAGTAATCAACAACCAGCCGCTTGCTATTGGGATTTTGATTCTAACAACGCTTTTAGAGGTCTTTTGTATAATGTTTATACGACAGAAGTAATTCAACCACCTGCAGGTTTTAGACTACCTACAGAACAAGATTTTACAGATTTACGTCTCTGTGTTAGTGCAGGTTCTCCTCAAGGAAATATGGATGTAACATCTTTAGCTAATAATTATTATGGTTTTTGGCCTTCTACTTTAGCTTCAAACCCAAGATTTGGAACAGTAGATTTTAATGCTATAGGTTCTGGTTATACTTACAAATATGGGAGTGGTAGTCAACAGTTTACTGGGCAAGGTGTAAGAGATATATATTGGGTGCAACAACCTAGTTCTTTTCCAGTTTTAAATTACTTTAGAGCCTTTATGACTTACGATAACACTGATTACGTTAACAATGTTCGTTACTTACAAGGTTTTAACGGTAATGCCTCTAATGGGTTTAATCATGGATTTTCTATGAGATTTGTTAAAGACGTACCTACTTCGACAGTTGAGCTTTATGATTGCCAATCACCCTTTCAATGCTCGGAAGTTGCTGTAGTAGATCATAGTAAAACATATACTAGTTCAGGTGGCGGGCTTGTAAGTAACCCTAACATGAGCATTATTGTTCCTACTCAACAATCTTGGTCTCCAACTTGGGAAATATGTGTTAATCTGCCAAACAATATTACTGTAACACAACTACAATTACGACTTTACAGTGATAGCTTGAGACAAAATTTAGTGCACACTTACCAAAAAAATATAGATCCTAGTGATCAATCACCACCTTGTAATACGCCTGAAATATTTACTTTTGCTGATACAACTCTTGCGTCCGGCACGTATTATTGTAGAACTCTTATTTATAATAATAGAAGTGGAACTGGTCCTTTTGTTATCACAGCATTAATTAGTTAATAAAAATAACTTATGCCCATAATATCCTCGTATAAAAAAAATAATACGCCAGACCCATCTGATATACTTATAGGAACAGATGTATCTAATGGGCAGACAAAAAACTTTAGTTTAGGTGGAGCATCAGTTGTTATAATAAACGACTTTTTAAAACACTCTGCCTGGAAGTTTATTATACAAGACCCTGATCCAGACCCTAGACCAGAAGGTACTATATCGTTTGAAAACTATGGTGGTCAAGCTACGCCTTGGCAAGATATAACTAGTTTATATATAAACGTGCAAATGCCGGTAACGGTGCCTGTAGTTTTACCTTATTTACAAAGGTTTATAGGTTACGATGTAATTATACAAGACGTAAGATCATTAGGTAGATTTGGCGTTTATACGTTAACAGCTTTAACTCAAGTTCAAGGTAATGTTTATAACATGGAGCTAGAGTTTGTAACTGGTAACAACAACATACAAGCACTTCAATATTATTCAATTCAAATAGACGAAATAGAGGGCTTTGATTCTCACTTCGAATTTACACAAGGTGTACCAGCTACAACTTGGGACATAACACATAATTTAGATAAGTTTCCTTCAATATCAGTTGTTGACACAGCAGATACAACTGTTATAGGTAGCTATGAGTACATAACAAAAAATAGAGTAATATTGAACTTTTCAGATGCTTTCGCTGGAAAAGCATTTTTAAACTAAAAAACAATGGCAATACAATTTGTAAATAATGTAGATTTTAATGCGAATCAAGCGCAATCTATAAGAATAGAAAACGTAGCAACCGATCCTTCTACAGAATTAGTTATCGGTAGAATTATATTTAACACAGCGGCAGACACACTTAAACAATATGTAGCTGACGCTGGAGGTGGTAGCCCTGGCTGGGTTGAAGTGGGTAGCAGTAGTGGTGTAGAAACTTTTACCAACACTAGTGGTACGTTTGTATCTTTTGGAACAGATAACTCTTCGGCTGTAGGGGATGTTAGTGTAGGAACTGTAGATCTTTCTGCAACAGGCACACCTAGTGCAACTACGTTTTTAAGAGGTGATAATACTTGGGCAGAGGCAGGCACAGTAACGTCTGTTGGTCTTTCAATGCCAGGGGCTTTTACAGTAACAAATTCTCCAGTAACTGGATCTGGAACTTTAACTGTAACAGGATCTGGTACCACGTCTCAGTATGTAGACGGAACAGGCGCGCTGCAAACATTTCCAACTATACCAACTGTACCTTCTAACATTGTAGAAACAGTAACTACTACAGATGGTACATACATAGATCTTACACCAAACTCTCCCACGGATGGTGCGGTAACAGTTACAGCAGACTTAAGCGCAGTAGACGGCACAGCTGGCGCAAATGAAAGATACTTAACTAAAAACAATACTTGGGCAACAGTTGCTTCGATACCTGGTACCTATGATTTTAACGTAACTGCGGACTCTGGTACAGATCAAACTATTGATAGTGGTAATACTTTAGACATAGCAGGTGGAACTAACATAAGTACTGTAGTAGGTGCTACTGATACCGTAACAGTAAACTTAGATGATAGTATATCTTTAGCAGGTAGTTTAACAGTTGGAACAACAGGTGATTTTACAGGTCAAGTTACAGTACCAACCGCAACAGCTTCAACAAGCGCGCCTAACTTAGCTCAGGTTCAGTCTTTAATTGCTGGAGTTGGTGTATTCCAAGGTGGTTACAATGCTATAACAAACACACCGGCTTTAACAGGTAGTAGTAACATAGCGTTAGATCAAGGTGATTACTTTGCCGTAACCGATTCAAACAACACTTCATTTTTAGGTACTATTTTAGAAGTTGGTGATTTAATATTTGCTAACAATGATATAACAGCAAACTCAACCCCAACCGCTTCTGACTATACTATTGTACAATCAGGACAAAGTATAGCAGGCGAAGGTGCTACTGATGGAGCTACAATAAAAGGTATTGCTGGCTTCAACTCTGCACACTTTAGTGTTACAACAAACGGATTTGTTTCAGCTGACGTAGCAACTGCAAGTTCAATTGGTATTGGTAATGTTAATGCTGCTACAGCAAATGATTTGCTGGGTGTTAACGTAACTTATTCATCTGGCACAGCTTCTGTTGGTTTGAATGTAGATGGTCTTACGGAAGACACATCACCGGCTACAGATGATACTATAGTTATATACGATACTTCAACTTCTACAAATAAAAAAGCAACACTAGCTAACATAGCCTCTGCTATCGATATATCAAAAGGAGTTAGAATATCATTAAGTAGTACTGTGTCTGGCGTAGGAAGAACTGAATCTGGAGGATTAACTACATTTGACGTAAACACTAACACTGTTCTCGGTCAGTCAACTGCTTTAGACGTTAAAGCAGAAATTATAACATCTGGAGGTCAAACAGTTTATGCAGATATTACAAGATCTGGTAACACACTTAACGTGATATTTACAGGTAGTGTAGCAAATGGAACTTACGAAGCTTTGTTAGTTGACGTAGGATAAAACAAATAAAATTTAATGGCAATACAGTTTAAAAATCTAGTAGACGTATTTGAACAGAGAACAGGAGCTACAGCAACAGATGCTTACACGCTAACTGTATCTACTGAACAAACATCAGGAGCTACACCAAACCCTGGCACAGGAGGTTTAAAAGTTCAATACTATAGCGTCAGCAGCGGAACCACTCATGGTTTTGGTTTAGTTGCTGGCTCTAGTTCTAGTGATTTTTTAACTAGTGGTCCAATGCACTTTTACACTAACTCTGATTTAGACACAAAAAACGCTACCGGATTAGCCATGATTTTAGATACCAGCCAAAACCTAGGTATAGGTGTTACATCTATAACAGCCGGTAATAGATTAGAAGTGGCAGGTGGAACTATAGGTATTGACGACTATTTAGTGCACAATGGCGATACCAACACTAAATTTGGTTTTGTAGCTAATGATAATTTTGCTATAACAACTGCAGGTTCAGAAAGAATAAGGGTAACAAGTGGAGGAAACCTTGGTGTTGGAACAAATAACCCAGTTAACAAACTAGATGTTGCAGGTGACATTGGCGTTGACGAATATATAGTTCACAATGGAGATACTAACACTAAATTTGGGTTTTCTTCAGCAGGTGTTGTAACGTTTGGTGCAGATCCTGCAAACCCTACATGGTATTTAGATTTAGTAAATAAAAAAACAGGATTTAGAACTACAACTCCTGGTTCTGCATTCGATGTTAATGGTACTTTTAGAGCAAGAAATGAATTAAATGTAGGTGCTACATCAGAGCAAAACCTTTTTGTTGAAGGAGGATCTGGACCTAGATATGTTAAAATGGGTGCTTATACACCATCTAACAAAGACACTTGGCTAACAGGTGCATCAAATGCAAATTTAGTTAGAGGTACTGCAGGCTTTGGAACAGGTGGTAAAATATTAATGGCAACTTATAGGTATACTACTAAGATAGAGCCCGGTGGTTGGCCTACAAGTGGTGGATCTAATAACGGGGTCAATATAACACCCACTCCGTCAAGTGGCCAAGTTATGATAGTTAAAGGTATTTTTGTACACAAGGCAGGTAGTACTATAGGTTCTGGCTGGTCTACTAGTACTTATCCTGTTATTTTTACACAACAAACAAACGCTGGTAGTTATGCATATGTAGGAGCTGTATCTAGAACAGTAATTATTAATGGAAGCGGTGCTTGGTTTTATAATGCTCTTGGCTATGGTGAAAATGGCTTTCAACAAGGTGGCTCAGGTAGGCCTGTACAATTATTTCTCAACGCGGCTCCAATAACAAATGAACCAACTTGGTACATTACAGTAGAATATAGCATAATAAATTTAAATGTTTATAGACAAAACGTAGATCAAACTTTAACTTAATATAAAATGGCTAATACATATAGTTTAGAAATATTAAAACTAGAAGTTAAGCTTTTAGAAGATACATTAGAAAATGTAGTTTTTCAAGCAGACTGGAGATATACAGCTACATCAGAAAACGAAGAGTACACAGAGCAATCTGTAGGTCTAGCTAGTATACCAGCTCCTGATCCAAATAATTTTACACCATTTGATGATCTAACAGAAGAGCAAGTTAAAAGTTGGGTAGAAAACGAAGTTGACTTTAGTAAATTTAAAGAATACTTAGATAATAGAATAGAAGAAAAAATAAACCCACCTACTGAAGTTAAAGACGTACCATGGTAAAAATCACTAAAAATAAGTGATATATAAAGTATACCCTGCTCGGGAAAGAGCAACCAAATAAACTAATATAAAACCAAAACCAATGACACTATATTACAAGACTCATACGTGGAGTAGTCAACCGCAAATATCCGAAGACCAAATAAACTTTTGGAAGCATATCGCTGATAAAACAAATTGGCGAATAGTACAATTACCAAATGGATATTTTCAAACTGAATACAAAGATCAAGATGGAGCTTGGCAAGATGTTACTCGTAGAGAAACTATGGATGGCGCTGAAGCTGCTATAGATGGTAGCATCGAGCACTACACTAAAAAGCTTGAATTTGTAAAAGGTCCTAAGGTAGTTAAAACTTTTGAATAAAAATAAATTGGGTAGGGCATGCTGCGGTGTACTATCAACAAGTAGGAACCGTGTGGACGATTTACTGCCCCACCCATTCAATACGCTACTCGCGAAGAGTAAATTAAATTAAATTAAATTAAATATGTCAGATAAAATTGTTAAAAACCTTAACTTTGGGGAAGACGCAAAGAACAAGGTGTTTAAAGGTATAGAAAAACTCACAAAAGCTGTTAGCTCCACGCTCGGAGCTAGCGGCCAATGTGTTATACTAGAAGATGATCAGGGTAAACCCGTCATTACAAAAGATGGTGTAACTGTTGCAAATAGTATTACATTAAGAGACCCGGTAGAAAACATGGGTGCTACGCTTCTAAAAGAAGCTGCTAGAAAAACCGTTCAAGAAGCTGGCGATGGAACAACAACGGCTACGGTACTAGCGCACTCAATTTTAACAGAGGCCTATAAAAATTTAGATAAAGATAATACCCGTAACATTAAAGAAGGCATAAACAAAGCCGTTAATAATGTTATTAAATACTTAGAGAAAAAAGCAATATCTGTTGAAGGTACTATGCTTGATGATGTTGCTACTATTAGTTGTAACAACGATAAAAATCTAGGTAAAATAATTGGGGAAGCGTTTAAAGTTGCTGGTGAAAACGGTGTTGTTGTGATGGAGCCAACAACCGAAGATACTACAGAGCTTGAGTTAGTTGACGGTGTTCAATATGAAAAAGGTTTAACTAACTCACATTTTGTAACAAGCAAAGACAAACGAGTGGCTGAGCTTGATAATCCATTAGTATTACTACTAGAATCGCCAGTAGAGTCTGTGCGTAAGATACAGTCGGTGTTAGAGTATGTAATTAAAAATAAAAAACCTTTACTTATAGTAGGTGACTTAGAAACAGAAGTTCTAGCTACTCTTGCAATGAATAAAGTAAAGGGTAATATAAAAGTAAACGTTATTAACGCGCCAACTTACGGTATAAATAAGAAAGACACGCTTTCTGATTTAGCTTTACTTACTGGCGCAACTGTAGTCAATGAAGATCTTGGAGATGATTTAGATGTTATTAATCCAGACTTTTTAGGTACTTGTGATAAAAGTATAACTAATGACACAGAAACTATATTGCAGGTAGATACGTCTACTGAAGATATAAAAAAATTAATTAGTTCAGTAAAAAAATTAATAGCTAAAGCTAAATCGCCTGGAGAAGTTATACGTCTTGAAAAACGTTTAGCTAGATTATCAGGTAAAGTTGCAGTTGTTAAAGTTGGTGCTAATTCAGAAATCGAATTAAAAGAAAAATCAGATAGAGTTGAAGACGCTATCTGTGCTACTAAAGCCGCGGTAAAAGAAGGTATAGTATCAGGAGGTGGTATAGCTTTGCTTGATGCATCTAAAAAAACCAAAGCAAAAACAGCTGGTGAAAAGATATTGCTACAAGCTATTAAAGCACCGTTTAAAACTATACTAAATAATGCTGGACTGGAAGAGGTTGGTACGCCCGAAGAAGGTATGGGTGTTAATGTGATTACAGGTGATATTGTAAATATGGTTGATAAAGGTATTATCGACCCATTGCTTGTAACTAAAAGCGCACTCAAACACGCGGCTTCAGTGGCTACCACTATATTATCTACAGATTGTGTAATCAATAACTTAAGAGTTGAATATGAAAGCAATAGGTAGAAATATAATTATAGAAACTAAAAAAGAAGATACCATTAAAAAAACAGATGGTGGTCTTATGTTAACTGGTAAACAACGAGTTGACGTTCGTTATAAAGAAGCTACTGTGCTTCATTGTGGCGATGACGTTAGAGGTGTTAAAAAAGGTAACAAAATATTTTATGATAAGCATTCAGGTAACAGACTTGAAGTTGATAAAAATGTTTTTTACGTTATAAAAGATACTGATGTGGTCGTTGTGTTATGAGATTAGAAGCTAGTGACATTAGGGATTTAAATCTTCTTAAGCACTATCGTATAATACGTAAGTGGGCTTGTAAAAACAACGATCTTAACGATGCAGAGCTAGAGTTGTTAATATACTTGGACTGCATGGATATGTTTACACGTAAAGATTTTGAAGACGGTACATATTCTTTTAGTTGGGATAATAGGCGTTGGAACAAGCTTTTACAAAAAGACTGGATTACACTTTGGAGAAAGTATAATAGAACTACACAAAAGTATAATATATACAAAGTATCATTTAAAGGTAAACAGTTAATATCGCGCATGTATAGAATTATGCTAGGTGAAGAAGATATACCTACTAGCACCAGACGTAATAGCATAATGAAAGGCAAGACTTACAGCGATAAAGTTTTGTCATTTGCTATTAATAAAGTCAATAAAGATAAAAACAGATAATATGGGAAAAGGTTTTAAATTACCAGGAAAACTTCCGGGGGCTCCAGCAAAAATAGCTATGCCAGCTATTCAAAGTGGTGGAAGCTATAGAAATCCTGCTATGGTTATAGATCGTAGCGCTGAAATACTTGGTGCTGGAATACAATCTGGTATGGACAAGATAGGCGAGGGCTTGAAAAAAAGAGCTATGGATAAGATGGCTGAAGAAAAAGGGGAAGAGCCACAAAGCAACTTAGATAAAGAAATTCAAAACGAAAAACTAGAAAGCACAGCAGTAGATGCTAGTACTAAATTAGATGCATTTAAATCCACCACTGTTCCAGCTCTAGATTCTCAAGCAGAAGAATTTTTAACAAAATTTCGGCCCGGTGTTCTTACTAATAGAAACGCAATGCCGGCTATGATCGATGATGAACTCGCAGCTGTTGGAACTCCTGTAGATTTACCTGAAACACCTTTGCAAATGAAAAACGATTCACCGAATAAATTTTTAGGAGGAGCTATGAGCGCTGCTTTTGGTGGTGGTAGTGGGGTAAATAACAGTGGCTTAAGCCAACAACAAATGCAAAATGCAATTGCACCAGGTGGTAAATTTGTAGGTATTGGTAATGTAGGTAAGGCCATATCACAAGCTCAACAAGGCACTGCAGCTAGTGCCGCAGCTGGACTAGCAATGGGTGCTGGAGGAACAATGGGAACTCCAGACCAAAACCCTATGACTGGTGGAGCTGGCGGAGGTCAAACATTAAACTGCACTCCAGTTGCGATGTCATATGATCCGCCGCTGCAAGCAAATGAAAAAGGAGGTAAAACACCTGTATTTAATTTAGCAACACAAGGTATGGCAGAAACTGCTTTTGGAACATCAGCGATGAGACAAGCTTCTGTAGGTAGTGCGTTTCAAGTTAGCGCGGCTCAAGAAGCTGCGTTTGGACCTGACTCTGATTTAGCAGAAGAAAATCCAGCTAAAGCTAAAAAGATATATGATGGTATTAAAGATAATAAATAATAAATAAAAAATTATGGATCATAATATAGAAAAATTAATTAGAAAACCTGTTCTTGAAGGGCAAGTAGGTGAGTCACACGTTTGGGACGGTCCATTAGACACTAGTGGCTTTCCAATGGGAGTTGGTAGTAGCTCTGGTATTACTGGTATGAAAATTAAAACCGCTGCTTGCGCTTATACACCAGGTCCGATAACTAAAAAAGCTCAAGGTGCCTGAAGTAAATAAAAAAACCTTAAAGTGCAATAAACCTAGAAAAACACCAGGTCACAAGACTAAATCACATATTGTTAAAGCTTGTGAAAATGGTAAAGAAAAAATAATTAGGTTTGGCCAACAAGGTGTGAGTACTGCCGGTAAGAAGCAAGATAAAAAATCAAAAGCAAGGAGAGCTAGCTTTAAAGCTCGACACGCTAAAAACATTAAGAAAGGTAAAATGTCTGCCGCCTATTGGGCTGACAAAGTAAAATGGTAATTATGGAAAAAGGACACTTTGGAGAATACACTGGTAACGCAAGATGTTGCAAAACCCCAGTTACAAAAAGAAACTACAGATCTTCTGTGGCAGACGACGCTGCTCATATTCACTATTTAAAAGAAGATATTAACTACGATGCTAAGCATAATCATAGTGATGAAAATATGACTGCAGACGAAAAGCACATATCTAAGTTAGCAGGTGATATGAAGTATGATCAAAAACACCACGGATCGCCAGCCAAGGCTCATTGTTATAAATAATGAAATCAAAAGGTTTAGGTGACGACATAGCTAAGTTTACTAAAGCTACTGGTATTAAAACAGTGGTTGATAGAGTCGCTGAAGGTTTAAACATCAACTGTGGTTGTAACAATAGACAAGAGTGGTTTAACGAAAAATTTCCATACAAAAACTAATGGCATTTAAACTAACACCTCCGTTTCCAATAGACAACACACCAATATATCAAGTTGATATGGAAGATGGCGTGTTAGGCAAAGCTAATAACAATGGTACTATTATTATAAATGATAAAGTAGGACCAGATAAAATAGATGATGTTATAGCCCATGAAAAAATACACGTTGCACAAATGAGACGTGGTGATCTTGATTATGATGATGAAAATGTTTATTGGAAAGATAAAGTAATACCAAGATCTAGTATAAAAGAAGGTGCTCGCGATTTACCATGGGAAGCTGAAGCATATAGAAACGCATAAAAATATAATTATGGGATATAAACCAAGTATAGTAGAGCGAATGAATCGCGGATTAAATTTCCAGAAAAGAAATAGTATACTTAAAAAATCAAGTCCTTTGCGAGACACAGATCCGCATACTGGAGAAGGTGGTCATAGCCATGCTGGTAATACCGCTGGCTCAAGTACTTTTTCTGACGTACTGCCTACCGGAACAAGATCTACGTTTCAAGGAAGCACTACAGCTACATTTGATCCAAGTACGGTAGAGACACAGGATTATGTTAAAGGTAAAGATTATTTAGCAGGAGATGAGGAAAGTAAAGCTGCTTATATGGCTTTAACTCCGGAGCAGAGAAAAGCACAAGATAAAAAAGCTTTGCAACTGCAAGCAGAAGAAAATTTAAAAACTCAAAACATTAACAGCGCTATTGATATAGCTAATAAAGCTAAACTAGAACAAGCACAACAAGAATTTGAGCTTGAGCAACAAAATAAAGCTACATCTCAACAATTTACTATTGGTGACGCTACTGAAGCTCAAGAGCAACAAGCTGCAATGTCTGCATTTGAGACTCTTAATAGTGAACTTGCTGCGGCTAGAACAGCAGCTTTAGAAAACGCTGGAGATACGTTTTCTGAAACATACGTTAATCTCTTATCAAAAGGAAAAGATCCTGAATACGCTAGAAACAAAGCTGCCGAAGTGGCGAATACAGAATTAATTCGAGCTAGATATTTTAATCAAGATCGGTTTTCTAGAGTCCAAGAATCAACGCCAGATTTTTTTCCTGGCGAACAATTTGAAGAAGGTCAACAAATTAAATATGTACAAGGCGGCCCAGGAGCAGTTTTTGGGGAAAAGCTTTTTGATCGTTCACAAACAACTTCAGGTAGATATAGTAGTAATCGTGGAGGTCGTGGCGATGATCCAACAGATTTATATGGTATAACTGAAAGCTATTTTGATGCTAAAGGTAAACCAATTGACAGAGAAAAATATTATAAATTAAAGAAAAGAGGTAAAGACCCTAAATTAGAATTAACTTACGGTTCTGAACTACAAAAATATTTACAACAATTCCAACAATAAATAATAAAAAAATGGCTTATAATAATCCAGTACAAAAAAAAGAGTCCGCTTGTAAGCAGTTAAAAAGCGAGACAGGTAAACTATCAGGGTTAATGATGGAAGGTTCTTTAGCACATATGGAAGCAGATTCAGCTTTGCATAATAACGATCCTTATAGCAGAGCAGCTGCAAATGATAAAGTTTTCGCTGATGCTAAAAAATCCAAATACAGCAGAAGCAATCCAAAACACGCGGGATCAAACTTTTTACCACCAGCAAATCCTAAAGCAAAAAAAGATTTAGTAAAAGGTAAAACAGCTGATGAAGATTTAGCTTCATATTTTTACGACTCAGATCAAGATGGTGATAGCGTATTTAGAGATTACAACCAAGATGGCACAATGGCTGGAAGATTTGTGCAAAATTTAGTTAAAAAACTTAAAGGGTGAAAAAACTTTTAAGTCTTTTAACTGGTGGGTTAATTAAAGACGTAGGTAATGTAATAGACAAGCTTACAACTACAGATGAAGAAAGGCTAGCCGCTAAACAAAAGATACAAGAGTTACTAGAGAAAGCAGATCAAGATGCGCAGACTCAAATTACTGAGCGCTGGAAACTTGATATGCAATCAGATTCATTTTTATCAAAGAATATCCGCCCGTTAGTATTAATATATCTTACTGTTATATTTACGGCATTAGCATTTTTTGATGGTAATATTGGTGGGTTTCAAGTAGACGAAGCGTATATACCTATATTTCAATCATTATTGATTACGGTGTATGGTGCATATTTTGTAGGTCGTACTTGGGAAAAAGCAAAGAAATCGAGTGATAATAAATAAGTAAATAATTTAAATTAAATCAAATGGCAAATAAAGTTACAGCTGAAGAGCTTAAAACAATTAAAGATCAACAAGCAGAGTTAGGAACAGTTATTAACCAAATAGGTCAACTAGAAGCTAGCAAGCACGCTATGCTTCATAAGATTGCTGGTATTAACGAATCTATTGAAGAGACTAAAAAAGAACTTGAAACAAAATATGGTTCTGTAAATATTAATCTTGAAGATGGTAGTTACACTGAAATCGAAAAAGAAGATGACGGTGAGTTAAGTGTTGTTAAATCAGAAGAGTAATGAGTACTGTTATAAGAAAAATCAGTATTGGTTCTGATTATAAGAATGATGCTATGCACTACGCGTTAGGCCAACAGGTCTATGGTGGTCATGAGATATCACATATTCTGTTTGAAGACGATGATGCTTCTTATAACATATTCATAAAGAAAAACAACGAGGTATTGCCATGGAAGAAGTTTAATTCTAACATGGCTATATCTGTTGAATATGATTTAGAATATTAATGAGAAGTGTTTTTGATTTTATAGTTGTGCCAGACGGAAAAAGGTATAACAATGAAATTGATATAGAAGGCGATAAGCTTATAGTTAATTCTAGTATAGAAAACTTTAAGCTTATAAATAGAAAAGCCGTTGTACTTACTACACCAACCGCTTTTGATACGCCAATACAAGAAGGTGATGAAGTTATTATACACCATAATGTATTTAGAAGATATTACAACCTAAAGGGTGAAGCAGTCGACAGTAGTAAAACGTTTGATGACAATAAGTATTTTTGCCAGTATGATCAAATATATTTATACAAACGCATGGTTAAGTGGATAGCTGTAGGTGAAAGATGTTTTATTATGCCAATTAAAAATAAAGATGAATGGTCTTTAGAAACAGAACAAAAAAATAAAGGTATAGTAAAAATAGGAAATAAAACTTTAGAGTCGCTAGGTATATACGAAGGTGATTTAGTTGGTTTTAAATCTAATAGAGAGTTTGAGTTTATTGTAGATAAGCAAAGACTTTATTGTATGCAATCAAATGATATTTTAGTTAAGTATGAGTTCAAAGGAAACGAGGAAGAGTATAATCCAAGCTGGGCGAAAAGCAGTTGATGAGTTAATTAAAGTTGCTGAAGAAAAAATCATTACTAATACAGAAGATGATGTTTCTGCAGATAGACTTAAAAATGCAGCGGCAACTAAAAAGCTTGCTATATTTGACGCGTTTGAAATACTAGCTAGAATAGAAGAAGAAAAAAATATGCTTGAAGAAAAACCTCAGAATACTAAAGAAAAAAGTTTTAAAGGTTTTGCTGAAGGTAGATCAAGATAATGTACGAGCAGTCTTTAGTAAAAATAATACAAGACCACATTAAACCTAGCATTTTAAAAAAAAATAATAGGTATAAAAAATGGGAGTATGGATATGACGTTGAAAACGACGTTATAGTTATAAGTAAAGATGGTACGATAGGTGATGTAGTTGAAATACAAAATCTTAAAATAGCTTTACCAGCTATTCCTGAAAACGTTTACGTTGCGTCTGAAGAAGAAAAAGACCAGCGTTGGGTTAAAGCAGAATACCCAAAACAATTAGCTAAAATCAAAAGCGTATTTGACTGGGAAAGATATCCAGTTAACTTTAAGGAAGAATGGTATGATTACATTGATGAAGAGTTCAGAAGAAGAGAAGAAGGTTTCTGGTTTAAAAACAAAGGTATATCTACTTATATTACTGGCTCTCATTACATGTTCTTGCAGTGGTCTAAAATTGACGTTGGGGCAGCAGATTACAGAGAATCAAATAGACTTTTCTTTATATTCTGGGAAGCGTGTAAAGCAGATCAACGATGTTATGGTATATGCTACCTCAAAAATAGACGGTCTGGTTTTTCCTTTATGGCGTCATCAGAACTTGTACACCAAGCGACTATATCTTCCGACTCACGTTTTGGAATATTATCAAAGTCAGGAGCTGACGCTAAAAAAATGTTTACCGACAAAGTTGTACCGATATCAATCAACTACCCGTTCTTTTTCAAACCCATACAAGACGGTATGGATCGACCGAAAACAGAACTCGCCTATAGAGTACCAGCGTCAAAGCTTACAAGAAGAAAACTTGATCAGGGAGAAGCGCCAGAAGAACTTGAAGGGCTTGATACAACAATCGACTGGAAAAATACAGGTGACAACTCATATGACGGTGAAAAGCTTAAACTCCTTGCCCACGATGAATCAGGTAAGTGGGAGCGTCCAGATAACATTTTAAATAACTGGCGGGTTACAAAAACCACATTAAGATTAGGTAGTAAAGTTGTTGGTAAGTGTATGATGGGATCTACAAGTAACGCTTTAGACAAAGGTGGTGATAACTTTAAAAAATTATACTATGCGTCAGACGTCACACAAAGAAACCGCAATGGACAGACTAGCTCGGGATTATATAGTTTGTTCATACCTATGGAATGGAACTACGAAGGGTTCATTGATTCTTATGGAATACCTGTATTCGACTCACCAAGAGACGCGGTTAAAGACCCACAGGGCGATTTAATTACTACAGGTGTCATAGAACACTGGGAAAATGAAGTTGATGGTCTTAGAAATGATCAGGACAGTTTAAATGAATATTACCGTCAGTTCCCACGAACAGAGAAACACGCGTTTAGAGACGAAGCAAAATTATCTTTATTTAATCTAACTAAAATTTATGAGCAAATAGATCATAATGAAGATATGAAAAACAAAGCTATGGTTACTCAAGGTAACTTTCAGTGGGCTGGTGGTATAAAAGATACTAGCGTTAGCTTTGTACCAGACAACAATGGTAGATTTTTAGTTTCATGGATTCCACCTATAAATCTACAAAACCGTGTAATAATAAAAAATGGAGTGAAGTTTCCAGGTAATGATCACGTAGGTGCTTTTGGTTGTGATAGTTACGATATATCTGGAACTGTAGACAAGCGTGGCTCAAAAGGATCGCTACACGGTTTAACTAAATTTAGCATGGAGCAAGCGCCCTTTAATATGTTCTTTTTAGAATATATATCAAGACCTCCAACAGCTGAAATATTCTTTGAAGATGTTTTAATGGCATTGCATTTTTATGGCATGCCTATACTTGCAGAGAATAACAAACCTCGACTATTGTATTATTTAAAACGTAGAGGTTATAGAAAATTTTCAATGAACAGACCAGATAAAATATATAATAAACTGTCTGTCGCGGAAAGAGAAATAGGTGGTATACCTAATTCAAGTGAAGATATTAAGCAAGCTCACGCTGCTGCTATAGAATCATATATAGAAGATTACGTGGGTTTGAGTGAAAATGGATATGGTGACATGTATTTTCAAAGAACATTAGAAGACTGGGCAAAGTTTAATATAAACAATAGAACAAAGTTTGATGCAACGATTAGTTCTGGTCTAGCTATAATGGCTTGTAATAAAAATAAATACACACCAGTAAACATACAACAACGAGATCCAGTTAACATATCGTTTAAAAAATATGATAACACAGGTTACATTTCAAAAATAATACAATAAATGGTTTATACTAATGTAAATAGTTCCTTTCCAAGTCAGGTGGTACCAGACGCAGAAAAGAATACTTTAGACTACGGTTATCAAGTAGGTAGAGCTATTGAAAACGAATGGTTTAGAGGTGATCGTGGTTTAGGAGCTGGTGGTCGCTTTGGTAATAACTGGCAAGATTTTCATAGATTAAGATTATACGCTAGAGGTGAGCAGTCTGTTGCAAAATATAAAGATGAGTTGTCAATCAATGGTGACTTGTCTTATTTAAATTTAGACTGGAAACCCGTAGCTGTATTATCTAAATTTGTAGATATTGTAGTAAATGGTATGACTGATAAAGGTTATGAAATAAAATCTTTTGCTACAGACCCATACTCAACTAAAAAAAGAACAGCTCATGCTACCGGCCTAGCTAAAGATGCTTTTGCTAAAGATCTTATAGCTCAAGCAGAAGGTAACTTAGGTGTAAACTTAAAAAATACTAATGTGCCTGCGGATGATTTGCCTAGAACTAAAGAGGAGTTAGAGCTTCATATGCAGCTTAGTTATAAGCAAGCTATTGAAATAGCTGAAGAAGAACTTATAGAAAATGTATTTAGTTTTAATAAGTATCATGAAATAAAGAAAAGATTAGCTTATGATTTAGTAACCATAGGTATTAGTTGCGCTAAAACAAATTTTAATTTAGCTAATGGCATAACTGTAGAGTATGTAGATCCAGCTAATTTAGTTTATTCATACACAGAAGATCCTAACTTTGAAGACATATATTATGTTGGTGAAGTTAAAAGTGTGAGTTTAGAAGAGGTTAAAAAACAATTTCCTTATTTAAGTGATGCTGAGTTAGAGGAAATACAAAAATACCCTGGTGATTCTAATTACACTAGAAACTATTGGGGTCAAGATGATAGTTATAATAATGTTCAGGTTTTATATTTTGAATACAAAACTTATAATAATCAAGTATTTAAAATAAAAGAAACAGATCAGGGTTTAGAAAAAGCTTTAGAAAAACCAGGAGATTTTAATCCGCCAGCTAACGATAATTTTGAAAGAGTACATAGAGCTATAGAGGTTTTGTATAGCGGTGCTAAAATACTTGGGCATGAAAAAATGCTTAAATGGGAGTTAGCAGAAAACATGACAAGACCTTACAGTGATCAGACTAAAGTTCAAATGAATTACGCTATATCTGCTCCTCGCATGTATAAGGGTAGAATAGAAAGTTTAGTAAGTAAATGTATTGGGTTTGCGGATATGATACAGCTAACTCACTTAAAAATACAACAAGTACTTGCTCGTATGGTACCAGACGGTGTGTTTGTAGATGTTGATGGTTTGTCAGAAGTAGATTTAGGCAATGGCACTAACTATAATCCACAAGAAGCTTTAAACATGTACTTCCAAACTGGTAGTATTGTAGGTAGATCTAAGACTATAGATGGTGATATTAACCCTGGTAAAGTGCCAATTCAAGAATTACAAACATCTAACGGTCAAGCTAAAATAGGTGCGCTAGTGCAAACGTATCAATATTATTTACAAATGATACGTGACGTGACGGGTCTTAATGAGGCTAGAGACGGTAGTCAACCAGATAAAAACGCTTTAGTAGGTTTACAAAAATTAGCCGCAGCCGCATCAAACACTGCTACAAAACATATACTACAATCTTTAATGTATATAACAGTAAGAGCCGCAGAGAACATAAGCCTACGAGCTGCTGATATGTTAAACTTTCCGCTAACTAAAAATGCGTTAATGAATAGTATAAGTGTGTTTAACACAAACACACTATCGCAAATAGAAAAATTAAACTTACATGAGTTTGGTATTTTCTTAGAGTTAGAACCAGATGAAGAAGAAAAGGCTCAATTAGAGCAGAACATACAAGTTGCTTTACAAACTGGTGGTATAGATTTAGAAGACATTATTGATCTTAGAGAAATATCTAATTTAAAGCTTGCTAATCAAATGCTTAAAATAAAACGTAAGCAAAAGATAGAAAGAGATCAAGCTGCCCAAAGACAAAACATACAAGCACAGGCTCAAGCTAACGCTGAAACTGCAGAAAAAGCAGCTCTTGCGGAGTTACAGAAACAGCAAGCTCTTACAGAAACTAAACTTCAACTCGAACAAGGTAAGTCTCAATTTGAAATACAACGTATGCAGACAGAAGCTGAAATTAAAAAGCAGTTAATGGCTGAAGAGTTTAATTACAACATACAACTCGCTGAAGCTAAAGCTAGAGTTGAAAGAGATAAAGAAAAAGAAATAGAAAATCGTAAAGACGAACGTGCTAGAATCATAGGCACTCAACAGTCTGAAATGATATCTCAACGACAAAACGATGAGTTGCCTAAGAATTTTGAATCAGCAGGTAACGATTCGCTTGGAGGTTTTGGGCTTGAGCAATTTGAGCCTAGATAAAAAACTTTTAATTATTTAATTATATTATATTATGTCAGAAGAAGTAAAACAAGAAGGTGAGTTTAAAGTTAAAAAACCTTCCAAACCTAAAAACTTAGGTAAAACAGAAGATGTAACTAAAATAGAAATACCAAGCGGTCAAAGCGAAGTAGATCAAGAAGTTACAAAAGTAGAAATTAAAACTGAAGAAGATGCCGTTCAAGAGCCAAGCGCAGATGCAAGCGATGATACTATTGGACAACCCGAAGACAGTGGCGACAGCGAAGAAGTGGTTGAAGAAGTACGGTCCACCGACTCAAATGAAGAGTCCCCTATCTCTGTTATTGAAGAGGTATCAGAAGAAGAAGTAAAACCTACTGAAGAGGTAAAAGAAGTTAAACAAGAAGTTGTAGAACAAAAAGCTTTACCTGAAAATATTGAAAAACTAGTTTCGTTTATGGAAGAAACTGGTGGTACAGTCGATGATTACGTTCGACTTAATGCAGACTACACTAACGTAGACAACAATACTTTAGTGAGAGAATATTATAAACAAACACGTCCACATCTTGATCATGATGACGTTAGTCTTTTATTGGAAGACTTTGATTATGATGAAGAGTTAGACGACGAAAAAGAAATACGCAAAAAGAAAATTGCGTTTAAAGAAGAAGTTGGAAAAGCTAAAAACTTTTTGGAAGACTTAAAAGGTAAATACTACGACGAGATCAAGTTGAGACCGGGCGTAACCCAAGAGCAACAAAAAGCTATGGATTTTTTCAATCGATACAATGAAGAGCAAAACACTGTAAAGCAAATGCATAATGATTTTGTTAATCGTACTAATAATTTTTTGACTGATGATTTCAAAGGTTTTGATTTCACCGTTGGGGACAAAAAGTTTAGGTATGGTATTAAAAATCCTAAGCAGGTAGCTGACGCTCAGTCTGATATTACTAATTTTATCGGGAAGTTCTTAGATAAAGAAAACAAGATATCAGATTTGTCAGGTTATCACAAAGCTTTGTATGCAGCTAGAAATGCTGATACTTTAGCTCAACATTTCTATGAACAAGGAAAAGCTGACGCTGTTAAAAACGTTATGGCTAAGTCAAAAAATATTTCGACTGAGCCACGACAAACATCAAGCGGTGAAGTATTTGTTAATGGATTAAAAGTTAAAGCTATTAGTGGTGTAGATTCTTCAAAACTTAAAGTTAAAAAAATAACAATTAAAAAATAATTAATCATGCCTGGAATTGATCCATTATTTGGGACCATTGTCCCATCTCAAAAACAACAATTGCTAGACACTAACTACCTGTCATTTAATGGCGGTACTGGTGATGGCGATTCTGATACATTCGCTCAACAATATCTACCTGAGATCTACGAAAAAGAAGTAGAGCGCTACGGAAACCGTACGCTTTCTGGATTTTTACGTATGGTAGGAGCTGAAATGCCTATGACCTCTGACCAAGTAATTTGGTCTGAACAAAACCGTTTACACATTGCTTATGACGGCTGTACTAACACTGGTGGTACTAGTACTATTACTATCCCTATTGCTGCAGACGTTAAGAACGTAATTTCAGTAAACCAAACTGTAGTGCTACTAGATGCCGCTGGTAATGAGCTAAAAGCTGTAGTAACATCTTCCAACCTAACAAGTGGCGATGTAGTTGTAGCTCCTTTTGGTGCTGCAGATACTTCTGGTCTTGCTGGAACAGTAAAAATGTTTGTATATGGCTCTGAGTACGGAAAAGGTTCGTCCTTACCTAATAACACTGTAGCTGCTGGTGCATCTGATGGTTTTATTAGTGTAGATCCTACATTTACTCAGTTTTCTAACTCACCGATTATCATCCGAAGCAAGTATGTTGTTTCTGGTTCTGACACAGCTCAGATCGGTTGGGTAGAAGTAGCTACAGAAGACGGAACTTCTGGATATCTATGGTACCTAAAAGCTGAGTCTGAAACAAGACTACGCTTCGAAGATTACCTAGAAATGTCAGTTATTGAAGGTGAAAAAGCAGATCCTACACTTGGAGTTGATGGAGATGCTGCTTACCAAGCTGGCTACAAAGGTACAGAAGGTTTGTTCGCTGCTATTCAAGCACGTGGTAACGAAGAAGTAGGATTTAACGCTGCTGGTGATAAGCTAGATGAGTTTGATGCTATTCTACGTAACCTAGATACGCAAGGAGCTATTGAAGAAAACATGCTTTTCTTGAATCGCGAAACTTCACTAGGTTTTGACGATATGCTAGCTGGAGTAGGTGCTCCACAAGGCGCTGGTTCAAACTACGGTGGTGGTAGTTCTTACGGTATCTTCGAAAATTCAGAAGATATGGCGTTGAATTTAGGTTTCAGTGGTTTCCGCAGAGGTTCTTATGACTTCTACAAAACTGACTGGAAATATCTAAATGACGCTTCCACAAGAGGTGCTATCAAAGCAGACGCTACAACTTACGGTGTAAGCGCTATTGACGGAGTATTAATTCCTGCAGGTACATCAACAGTATATGACCAAATTCTTGGTACTAACATTCGTCGTCCATTCTTACACGTGCGATATAGAGCGTCACAAACTGACGATCGTCGTATGAAGTCTTGGTTGACTGGATCTGTTGGAGGTGCTTTCACAAGTGATCTTGACGCGATGGAAGTAAACTTCCTATCTGAAAGATGTCTATGTGTGCAAGGTGCTAATAACTTTGTGTTGTTTACTCACGTAGTTGCGTAATCATAAATTTTGTAAATGTTGGGGGTCACATAACGTGACCTCCAATAATTTACTTTTAACTAATTTTATTATATTATATCATGTCCAAAACAAAAGAAAAACCAACCGACAAAAAAGGCTGGGAAATTAAAGATAGAACATATATGGTTATTGGTAGATACAAGCCTTTAACCATGAGAATACCATCTAAGCATAGTAGAAAAGTACCTATGTTGTGGTATGACGAGGAAACAAACACGCAGCGTGAACTTAGGTACGCAACAAACATGAACTCTTGCTTTAAAGACGAGCAAGATGGTGAAGTTACGATGGGTACTATATTATTTAGAGACGGCGCTTTAGTTGTTCCTAAAAGAAATCAAGCGTTGCAAAAATTATTATCTTTGTATCACCCTTTAAAAGACAAAAAATACAAAGAGTTTGACTCCACTGTAATAGCTAATAACGAATTAGATGTTATGGAGTTGCAAATTGATGCATTAAACGCTGCTCGCGGCATGAGTCTAGAACACTTAGAAGCTATAATGAGAGTTGAAGTTGGTAGTAAAGTAGGTGAGTTATCTTCTAAAGAATTAAAACGAGATGCGCTTATTTTTGCTAGACAAAATCCAGCTTTATTTTTAGATCTAGCTAAAGACGAAAACGTTCAACTTAGAAACTTTGCAATACTAGCTACCGAAGCTAATATTATAAATTTATCTCAAGATCAAAGATCGTTTTCATGGGCATCAAACGGTAAGAAACTTATGAACGTACCATTTGATGAAAACCCATACTCTGCTATGGCAGCTTTCTTTAAGACTGATGAAGGCGTAGAAGTCTTTAAGTCTATCGAGAAAAAGCTAAAATAACATGTAACAATAGTATAGGGCTCGTTCACTCGGGCCCTTATACTTAAAAAAAATATAAATGGCAATAAACGTAGATACAGTATATAAAACCGTTTTGCTAATACTCAACAAAGAACAACGGGGTTATATAACTCCTGATGAGTTTAATAAGACAGCTACACAAGTTCAATTAGATGTATTTGAACAATACTTCGATGATCTAAATCAACAGCTACGTGTGCCACAAGCCGATTATGATTATGCAGATCGGCAAATGAATATAGATGAAAAAATATCTTACTTTAAAATGCAAGGTAATTGTGTATTTTCTTCTTCTGATAATTCTTGGGGTTTACCTGTAGAAGCATCAGGTAGTTCTGTATTTCAAGTTAAGTATGGAATAGAAAATTTAGGTGTAGATCAAGTTTATTTTTATAGACTAGGTACTATAACTTACATACCACTAACTGGTTACCCAGTGGAACTGCAACGTCTTCAACGCAGTGATTTTTACAATATAGATAAATCTCCATTAACTAGACCTACGGAAGAATATCCTTGTTATTTATACGAAGGTAATAAGTTGTATGTTAAACCAACTACTATATCTGCAGACTCTACTTTAGAAGCGTCTATGATACGTAAGCCATTAGACGTAAATTGGGGTTTTCAAACAAATGGCCCTGGTGGATCTTATATTTGGGATCCATCTACTTCTCAAAATTTTGAAATAGAGCAGTCTGAGCAAGTTAATGTTATACTTAGAATACTACAGTACTCTGGTATAGTTATACGTGATCCACAAATTATACAAGCTGCGTCAGCTGAGGTAGCACAGAACGAAGCAAATAAAAAAAGTTAATAGATGTTATTAATTACAGAAAATAACCGGCAATATTACGAAGGCGCTCAAGGCTTTAGATCAGATGGCACAACCGTACAGTTTACAACTACGTTTGATACTGACTTAAAATTTTATGCATATAAGCCAGACGTAGAAGAGTATGCTTTAAATAACTTTAAAATATATACTAGTAGCAATGGTATACCAGGAACCTGGTCTGAGTACACTGACGCTTATTCAGTATCTGGTAACACTATAAATTTTTCCGGAACTGGAAGTACTACTGATTCTTCATCTTCTCCACCAGGATCTTCTTCTGCTGTATTTACTTTATCCCAAAATAGCATAGTTCCAGAAGTAGGTATGAAGCTTGAAGCTGTAGGTACTAATGTTGTCTGGACAGATGGCTCTGCTGGTAATGTAAATTTTGCCATTTTAAATGCTGTTACGGACAACTTAGATGGTACGTACAATGTAGCTTGGGATCAATCTATATATGGCACTCTTCTTTATGGTGGAGGTGGAAATCTTACTACGTTTACTTTTAAACAACCTGTTGTTAGTACTAATGGTTATTTAGTAGTGCAACTTAAAAAACTTGATGGTGGTAACTACGGTATAGACACTGATCAAAAAGCTTTTGGTAATGTAGTTGAAGATAACTACGGCTCATACGCTTATACTACATTAAACGACGTTATAAATAACTTTTTAGTTGCATATGTTGGCGCTGGTAAACTTATACCAAGTGTAAAAAGAACTGATGTAATGTTTCATGCTAAACGAGCTATGCAAGAGTTTAGTTATGATACACTTAAAAGTATTAATTCTCAAGAGCTTACAATACCTCACAACTTAAGTATAGTGCTACCACAGGATTACGTTAACTATGTTAACTTGTATTGGGTTGATAATCAAGGCGTTCAACACCCTATACTACCTACAAATAACTTAACTAGTAATCCATACACTATACCTTTGCAAGATAATAAAGGTGTACCTACGCAAGATAACTTTGATAACGATATTACAGGTACGTCTATTGTAGAAGACAGGTGGCAAAATAATTATTTAGAAGGAAATTACCCTAACAATGGTTTAGCTGATAATCCAGAGAGAGGTTGGGAGTATTACTATGGCTGGCCTGAGTTTGGCTACGGCCAATTGTTTGGCTTAGAACCTGAATATGGAAATATAAACGGTTATTTTAATATAAACGAAAGAGAAGGTAAGATGTCTTTTTCAGCAAACTTAGTTGATAAGATTATTGTGTTTGAATATATATCGGATGGTCTTTCAACTAACCTAGAAACAAGAGTACCTAAGCTAGCGGAAGAAGCTATGTATGCTTATATTAGTCATGCTATAATTGCTAGCAGAATAAATCAACCTGAGTACGTAGTGCAAAGATTAAAACGAGAAGCAAGCGCTAAACTTAGAAACGCTAAAATACGTTTATCTAACTTGAAAATTAATCAGATAGTTCAAGTTATGAGAGGTAAATCCAAATGGTTAAAACACTAAAATTAAATGGCTGAAGTTAAAAATTCTTTCCTAAAATCTAAGATGAATAAAGACTTAGATTCTAGGCTTTTACCTAATGGAGAATATAGAGATGCTGTAAACATTCAGGTAATTAAATCTGAAAGCGAAGATGTTGGGGCTTTAGAAAACGTTTTAGGCAATGAAAATGTAGGTAATTTTGTTGACTCAATACCAAGTGATATTGAACTTCAAGGTGATTTATTTTGTGTTGGGCATTTTGTAGATCAAAACTCTGGTGATGTATATTTGTTTTTTACAGACTACATAAACGGTAACGACAGCGTAAGATATCAACCAGACGCAAATAATTTTATTTTTAAATGGCAACCTGGCGGTAATATTGAAGGTAATATAACACTTTTAGTTTATGGAGCTTTTTTAAATTTTCACCCTAGTTTTCCTATAATAGGTGTTAATTTGCTAGAGCAACTATTGTTTTTTACTGACAATAGAAATCAACCTAGAAAAATAAATGTACAAAAAGCCGCGTTGAATAGTTTGTACTATAGAACAGAAGATCAAATATCCGTAGCTAAATACAATCCTTACAAGGCTATTGAAGTTTATAAACCATCTAGCGTTGAACTAGAATATAACGGGTCTCCAGTACAAGTTACAATAGAAGAAAACCTTAATAACGGCATTAATGCTAAAGTAGTTAGTATACCTGTGGACGGTAATGGAGACGCATTAGTTGTACCAGGACTCGCAATATTTTCTACAACCTATATAGAAAATGAATTAAATCAAATTATAGTATCAGATGTAGATGATTCAGAAAATATAATAACTTTAAATCAACCTGTAACGTTAGAGGCTGGCGCTGTTTTAACTTTTAACTATATACAAACATCTATGTTAGATGTTGTTAGCGATGATTTGCCAGACGGTACAACAAATCCATTTAAAGAGCCTGCTTTTCCAGGTGATCCTAATTTTTTAGAAGATAAATTTGTAAGGTTTAGTTACAGATTTAAGTTTGATGATGGTGAATATTCTATATTAGCACCATTTACACAAGCATGCTTTGTTCCTAAGCAAGATGGTTATTTTTTAGAAGGCGACGAAAAACAAACTTTTTCTAGCACAATAGTTGATTTTGCTAAAAACAAAATAAATAAAATAAATTTACAAATACCATTACCAGATAAAGCTAACAATATTCAAGACTCTTACAAAATATCTGAATTAGATATTATATATAAAGAGTCTGATGGATTAGCTGTTCAGGTTGTAGAAACAATAGGTATTAATAAAATAGTAGAAGAATCTAAAAGCTCTACTTATTTTAGTTTTGATTATGTTTCTACAAAGCCATACAAAACATTGCCAGAGTCAGAGTTAGTTAGAGTTTATGACAAAACACCAGTAAGGGCTTTTAGTCAAGAAGTTTCTGGCAATAGAGTTATATATGGTAACTTTCAAGATAAGCATACTCCGCCAACTGGGTTAGACTATCAAGTTTCTGCTGGTAGAAAGCTAGATGTTTATGACGTAGGTTCTAATTTAGGTATCGTAGAATATCCCTCTAGTAATGTTAAAGAAAATAGAAATTATCAAATAGGTGTAGTTCTTTCTGATAAGTTTGGTAGACAATCTACAGTTATACTTTCAAGCAACAAATCACAAGATGCTACTGGAGCTGGGTTTAAAGCTGACACTGTTTACTTACCTTATTCTTTTGAAGATGCGGCTGGGGCCTCACTTTTTTCCTGGAATTTTTTAGGTAATTCTTTAAAAATTCAGTTTAATTCTGCTGTTGGTGAAAAAACTAAACAAAGTCAAATAGCTGGTGAACCTGGTTTATATAATGATGATGTTTCTAGTGAAGACTACAATCCTATTGGTTGGTATAGCTACAAAATAGTTGTAAAGCAAGTCGAGCAAGACTATTACAACGTTTATACAGCTGGTGCTATGAAAGACATACCATTCAATTATGTTACTAAACTACCGCCAACTGGAGCCGCACCGTTTGAACAAAACACTTCTTTTATTACTTTACTAAACGATAACATTAACAAGGTGCCTAGAGATTTAACAGAAGTAGGACCTCAAGACAAAACATTTAGAAGTTCAGTTAAGCTGTATGGTAGAGTAATGAACAATACAAATACGTATTCTGTGAAAGGCAATGAGCAGTTTTCACAGTTAGTTTCGGCGTCACCCGGTAGTTCAGAGTTTACTACAAACAACATTGAAGATCTTTTTGATTTGTTTGACGTTTCTCAATTTGAAGACGTTGTTGATCAAAATATATTTGTAACTAGCTCTCTTAGTCCTTACTACTCTTTTTATAAAGCAGACTCAAATCCTTTTATAGCAGAGTTTGTTACATCACAAGATACAGATTTTCAGTTTGGTATAAATAACGAATTTAATACAATAACTAAAGGCACAGCAAATGTTCAAACCTCTTCTAATACAACTATTGATTTATCCGGTCTATCTCCTGGTTTAGAAATATCACCAGGACAATTAGTTACAGCTAGTAGCGGTATTGAACCTGAAACTTATGTTGTTTCTTTTAATCCAACAACTGTTGTTTTAACAGTAAACAAAGCTCAACCTAATTTACCTAACAACACCACATTAACATTTTCCGCCGTTGAATATTTAAAGATAGAAAACTTAGCTGTACTAGAAACCGCACCTACTGTTTCTAGGTTAGATATATTTTGGGAAACTACATCATCTGGTTTAATATCAGATTTGAATACATCTATAGAACAGGGTACAGACGGAGCTGGTGGTATAGAAAATTTTGATTTCTTTTGCCCTGAAGACGTTATGCCTGGTGATAACTTAATAAGTGCTGAAAACAATCCAAGCCAAGAGTTTTATTTTGTTGATAAAAATGGTAATGAAGTAATAACTTTAGATACGGTAACATTAACAGTAACAGATGCCGATGGAAATACTCTTACAGGGCCTGGCGATGGAAAAAGGAACGATGCTAATGTAAACGGATTTTTTAAATTAATAAGACAAGGTAGTAGATTTAGATTAGTTGTTGATGATGATAGTTATTTTTATTATTATCCAGATCAATCTAATGGAAATATAAACCCTTTAAATGTATTTAATTTTGTATTTAAAGTTACAACTATAGGTAATATTACAAACACTATAACACCAGTTGCAACATCTAATTTTCCATTTAGAGTTACGAACAGACCTCCAATAATAAATTTACCAGATGCAGGTATTGCTAGACCTTACCAATCTGTAGAGCTTTTAAGGTTACAAAATAATTTTAATGGATCTAGTGATCCACAAAACAATAGAAGAGATTTAACATGGAGTCAACCTTTTAATATTAAAGTACCAGATTTCCAAGGCTATGATACGGTTTTTAATTTAACAACAGAAGTAGCTTCGAAAATTCCAAACGCTATAGCAGTTATAAGTCAACCAAGTAAATCTTTGGCATCTGGACAACCAAACTTTGGTACATATACTTACGATATAACAGTTACTGATGGAGGAGGTTTAACTGATACTATAACAATAACGCAGCATATATCTATCCCTTCGTTAGTAGATTACATGAGTTATCAAATGCAAAGCGGAAAAAAAATACCTCTTGGTAGATATGATTTTGCAGACGGTAAACTATATGATAAAAGATTAAAACAAGGTGAAGGGGCTGTTGAATTTTTTGCAGACACTTTAACAAACATAGGTAAAGATACTTTAGTTATACCAGAAGACAAACAAATAGGTTATAACATTGCAAACTTAAATAATGAAACTAATGTTGTCATATCTGGTGATGTTTGCACTAATGAAGAAACTGAAAATGATGCTAAGTATTATGCTAGAGCGTTTAAATCTAAACCTATAAACGTTAACCCTTCTAGTGTTTTTTACGTTTTAACTCAACTTAATGAAACATTAAAACCACAGGACACAAATGCTCAAAATTATACTCCACCAGATAGTGGTACTTTAAGGACTACAGCAGGCGTTTTTGCTACTATACAGTTTAGAGAAAATGCGAGTGACAGTTGGGCTATAGCTAAAGATGTTTTTGGTAACGACTGTGTTTATGGTGATTTTTATCAAAACATTGTCGAGCCAAATGGAACTGATGCTATAGGTACTGTTGTTGTAAGTGGAATGGTTGCTCCAAGAACTAATTCGTCTGGGGATCTTGTTTATGAAAATACAATTAGTATTTTAAATCAAACAAAATGCTATAATTGCACATCTAAAGGTTTTAAAACAGATAATTTTGTAGCTCAATACGCTATAATAGCTAGGCCAGCCCCAGGCGGTAGACTGTTTGTATTAAGTAGGCCAGGTGACTATAGAATACAATATGGTAATATATACAACAACTACAGAGCTTTCAAAGAAAGTGGTCCTATATGCACAGATCCTGGTCAGATAGGTCAATCTAACTCAACATATGGCACGAATTTACGATATGAAATAGGTGACTTTATCAACCCGCTTGAAGGTAGTCTTCTTAGAGGATTTCAAAGTAGTTATTCTGGTTTTCCAAATGTATATACATACGAATATAGTATTTGGGCAAAAACAAAAGAAAACTCTCAAGCAACCTGTGGTGAAGGTGTTTTTGTTTCAGCTGGTTTACTTTACTCTGCGTCACCAAGTGCTAGATATTTATATGCTCCTAACGAAACTTTAATTAATGAATCCTCTGTAGGAGGTGATGTAGGTGGGGCTGGAATTAATGACGAATTATTTGGACTGTTTGAAAATAAATTATTAACAAGACCTTTTGAAAAAAGCCCGCTGTACGAATCAGTTAAACCAAACAAAAAAAATGATGAAATACTTAGTTTTACTAGGATAAGACGAATAGATGGAGATCCAACTAGTGAACAAGGTGCATCAATAAACAACCCTGAGTCAACTAGAGACGGGAGCTATTTAATGGTTATTAATCCAGACCGTAGAAAACCAATTTATATACAAAGTCCTTGTTATGATTGCTACGATTGCGTTAGCTCCGAAAGTGGACGAGGTGGTGGTTTGCCTCCAATATTTTAAAATAAAAAAATTATGCCAGCAGTAGTAGAGGTTAAATTTTACAATTCGTTTTTACTTAGAAAAACAGTCGTGCAACCAAACCAAGCACCTCCATTTATAGTTTGGAACGGATCACCTGGTGTTCCTCAAGGTATAGATGGTTATTTTCCTCAACATACAGAAGATACAACCACTCCACCTGTTGTTGATCGAGATAAATCATGGTTTATAGAAGAATCTCGCATAGAAGGTGGTTACAATGAAACTGAAATGCTTTACGGTGTTAAAGCTTATTTAGTAGATGAAGAACCTAATGCTAGCTTTAGAACATCGTCACTTATATATTCTGGTATATTTAATTCTAGAACAGGTGTTAATGACACTAACGTGTTTAGTGTAGGTGAAGACATAACCAAATCATTAGACCCTGCGCTAGGTAGTATACAGAAATTATACGCTGAAGATACCAACTTAATTATATTTCAAGAAAGTAAAGTTAATAGAGCGTTAATAGATAAAGATGCTATATACTCTGCAGAAGGAGGAGGCGCAGTTACAAGTAGTAATTTAGTAGTTGGCGCTATACAACCGTACGCTGGCAACTACGGTATAAGTAGAGATCCTCAAAGTTTCGCTGTGTATGGATATAGAAAATACTTTACAGACAGAGATAGAAATGCTGTTATGAGATTATCTCAAGATGGTTTAACTGAAATATCAAACTATGGTATGGTTGATTATTTTAGAGACAACTTAGTTACCATAAGCACTAATAGCCGTCAAGGTAAAATTATAGGTGGTTGGGATATATACACCAAGCAATACGTGTTAAGTTTACAAAAGTATGATAATACTTATGATACGCTTTCGTTTGATGAACAGGTTTTAGGTTGGCCAAGTAGGTTTACGTACAAACCCGAGCAGGCTTTTAGTATTAAAAATAAGTTTTACACTATAAATAGTGGCTCTATATGGCAGCATAATTTTGAAAATATAACACCTAATAGATCTAAATTTTATGGCACGTATACGCCTTCTAGTGTAACATTTATATTTAATCCAAATGTTAGCGCTTCTAAAGTTTTTAAAACAATTAATTACGAAGGTTCTAGCGGTTGGGAAGTAACTAGTTTTGAAGGTGCTAGATCTTTTGAGTTAAACGACACATCTCTTCCTATAACTAGTTATGATGAAGGTGAATATATAGTAGATCCAAGAGTAACTGTTAACAATTTAGACAATGTTTATTACAACACACCTATTGTTCCAGCTGACTATGAAGAAGTGTTTGGCGTAGAAAATCCTCCATACTCAAGACTTTACGCTGGCTTTTATAAAAAAGAAGGTAAGTATTTTGCTAACTTAGTTAACAACAGCTCTGGCACTGTTGGTGAGGTTGCTTGGGGAGGCAGCATGTCAGGTGTAAAAGGTTATTATTCTACTGTAACTATACAAACAGACGCTCTTACAGAAGAAGCTGGTGGTGTTGCAAGAGAATTATTTGCTGCATCATCTGAATATGTAGAATCATCATATTAAATTAAATGGAATTAAATATACGTAGACTTACAGAAAATGATTGGGACACGTTATGTTTGTGGTGGGATGCGTGGCCTGAATGGGTTAACCCACCTAAAGATTTTTTACCTGACAATGGTACTGGTGGTCTTATTGTAGAAAAAGACGTGCCTATCGCTGCAGGTTTTATATATTATACTAACTCTAAGGGAGCTTTATTTGAATGGGTTGTATCTAATCCAGATTATAGAGAAGCTGACAGAAAAGATGCTATAGAGCTTTTAATAAAATCAGCTGAAGAAGTTTGTAAAGCTAATGGAGTTAAGTATATGTTTACTATAGGTAGATCTAAACCTTTGATTAACATGCACGAAAAATTAGGGTGGACAGTAGATAAAAATCCATCACACGAAGTAACTAAAAAGATTAATTAATATGGGAGCAATAACAGCATTAGCCGTAGGAGCAATTGGCGCTAAAGTTATAGGCGGAGCAGTGGCAGCTAACCAAGCTGACAAAGCTGCTGGTAGAGCTAAAAATGCGGCTCAAAGAGCTCAAGCAGAAATAGACAGTTTAAAAGCTAGTAGAGGTGATGTTATAAATCCGTTTGAAGGTGTAACTGATTTATCAGCTATGGCTAAAGATTTAAGCTCGCAAATGAGTAATCCGTTTGCTCAGTTAGGTGTAGCGACTCAAGCAGCTGAAATGCAAGCTGAACAAGCTGATATTGCTTTAGCAAATACATTAGATACTCTTAGAGCTACTGGAGCTTCTGCTGGTGGTGCAACCGCTCTTGCTCAAGCGGCGCTACAAAGTAAAAAAGGTATTGCTGCTAGTATTGAATCTCAAGAAGCTGCTAATGAAAAAGCTAGAGCACAAGGTGAAGCAAACTTACAACAGCAAAAAACTGCAGAACAACAAAGAATACAAAACGTAGCTATGTCTGAAGGTAGAAGAGTACAAGCTGCTGAGGCAGAAGGTAAAGCTTATGTTTTTTCTAACGAAGAAAATCGTATTAACGCTGATTTAGATAGAGCAGCTGGACAGCTTGACCAAGCAAGAGCTCAACAAGCTTCTTCAAACCAAGCTAAAGCAGCCGCTTGGGGTGGAGTTGCAAGTGGTGTTGGTGATGTATTAGGAGGTTTAGCTGGTGCTTCAGATAGAAGATTAAAAAAGAATATAAAACTTATAGGTAAATCTTCTAGTGGTATCAATATATACGCCTTTGAATATATAAACAAAATGTTTGGTAATGGTATTTGGCAAGGAGCTATGTCAGACGAAGTTCCTAATTATGCTGTAATTAAAAACATATTTAAAGACTACGATGGTATAGATTATTCTAAGATAGATGTAGAGTTTAAACAAATATAATTATGAGTTATAGAAATCCACAAGTAATATTAGATCGCTCTGCAGACATGTATATTAAATCTTTTCAAGAAAGCTCAGCTGCCTTTTCAAATACATTTAAAGAAATTCAAGAGGCCAAAGAAAAAGAAGAAGCTTTAGTACAAAAACAATTAGAAGCTAAGCAACTTTACAAAAATAAAGCTACATTAGAACATCTTAAAGGTTTAAACGAAACGGCTTCTAGCATAAAAGATCCAGACTTTTTACAGCAATTTAAACAGACTGCTATAGGTTTATTAGAAACTGGTGAGCCATATGTGCACGATGGGGTTGAATATAACATAGGTGCTATTGATGCTCAAACAGAACTAGCTCTTAACCCTGAATTAACTAGCGCCCAGCGTATAGCTTATTCTAACATAGTTAATAACGCACAGACATACCAGACAACTACATTAAATCAAACAGGTAAAATAATCAGTGGGTTAACACCACTTAAAGAACAAAAGGCTTTTGATATAGGTAACTTTGACGGTACTAATGGGTTTGATATACTTGGTGAAGGTAAAGAAGAATATCAAAACTTAGTTGTAGCTGAAGCGTTATTAAACAGAAATGGCTCTAATGGCGTACATAAAAAACTAGAAAGAGTTAGACAAGATGATGGTAGCTATAAAAACATTATGAATGTGTCTGTGCAAATGGACACCGATAGCGACGTATGGGCATCATTAAAAGATGCTTATGGTTTAGAGGATTCAGATTCTAATTTTATTTGGTCTAGGGATGTAGACAAGTGGGCTGATGGTGAAGGTTTAATTACTAAACTACCTGAATTGATTGACACTAACGATGCTCTACGCACATCTGGTTTTCTTAACGATCAAGACACACCAACAGGTAAAGGCTTCAACTCTAAATCTATATTATCAATAAACCCTCAAGGTGACGATGAAATAGTTACTACAGAAAGACATTTTAACGTAGAGATGCTAACAAATGATACTACGTATAAATCTATGTTAGATAGTAAAGCTAAAGGTTTGTTACAATTATCTACAGATGAGCAACTTAAGTATATAAAATATAATCTAGGTAAGTCTTATACTAAAGATGATTGGGTGAGTATGAAACAGCCAGATAAAATAAACTTTATAAGAAAAAGCCTTGAGCACAACGACTTAGTTAGAATGTTTGGTAACAAGCAAGTTGAAATGAGAGAAGCTGATTCAGTAGATGTTGCTAGATATAGAGAAGAGTTTCCAGAAGATCAAACACCTTTAGAAGAAGGTCAAATGATTTACTATACTAAAATAAAAGAAGAACGTCGCAAGAAAGAAACAAAAGCTGATAGCGTAAGTAGAGGTATGGAAAATATTTTAGAGGTTGACAAAGAGTTTAGTGATCTTAAACGCTTACAAGTTAACCAGTTTTTACAAGGTAAAATTGAAGATTTAGGAATACCTATAGAGCCAACGCGGAATGCAGATGGAGATTTTACTGGTTATGCTATAGGTAAAGGGTTTACTTTAAAAATTAGACCTGGAGATACACCTTTAGAAGTAAAAAGAAAATTACTACAAGCAAGCGGAGCTACTTTAAAGGAAGCTAATGACATATTGGCAGATCAAACTAATCCTTCTAGAGAAGAATTAAATCCTCCTGGTCAAGACTCTTTATCGCAATTAACAAATAGACCTAGTTTACCAACGGGTTAAAAAATTAAATTATGTTTGAATATCAAGGATATCAATACACTTTGGAAGAAATACAAGAAGCCGCTAACGCTGCTGGGGTTTCTTTAGAAGAATACATGTCTGAGCACGAAATTAAAGAAGTGGGAAAGCAAAACGGTGTTGCGGAAAAGGGTGCAACTGTAACACCGATAACCGGGATTGTACCCGAGACTCAAACTATAGAAACTCCTATCGTAGAGAATACGGTATTAGAATCGGTGGAGTCTTCATTGGCATCACTACCAACAGATCAATTTGAAAGCCCTTCAATATCAGCTCCACAGTATCAAGAAGTAGAGCAAGACTTAGAAAACCAATCGGCTCAACAATTAAACCAAAGTTTAAATACAAATCAATATCTAGGAGATGACTATGCTGGTTTAAATCCACTTGATGGTGTTAAAGCTCTAGCTAAATTATTAGGTAAAGCTGGTGACTATATGTTTGGAGAACCTGAAACAGTAGAAGACGTTGGGTTTGTAGAAAGTATGTATGGCGTTTTAGTTAATGGTCTTAACCAAATAGGTGGCGTAGACACAAGAGCTGAATTCGCTTTAGCTTCTTTAACGCAAGAAGTTCCTGACGAAATGTTTACTACTGTATTAGGTGATAAACTAGGTAAAAAAGCTATTGAAGAAAACAACGAGTTTTTCAATAAAACAAATCAAGAGATGGATGCTTTAGCCGAGGTTAATATGCAAACGCTTGGTTTTAAAGACATAGGCAAGAAAACTGGAGGCATGTATATTTACTCGCCTTATACAGGCGTGATGAACACTGAAGATGTAAAGACTGGAGTTGCTGCTACTGTAAATGGTATATCTCAATTTTTAACATCAGCAGCTATAAGCGCTGGAACTGGCGGGTTTGGGCTTGCGTCAGATATGGTAGCTTACTCTATAAAAGATTACAATGATAGTGCGGCTGAAAATTTAGGTATAACAACAGAAGAGCTTTTTAATACTGGTCAAGGCGAAGTATTAATACCATCTGTACTAGGAGGTGTAGGCTATTTACTTGAAAGAGCTGGTATAAAAGGTTGGCAGAAAGCTTTAAAAGATATGACGCCTGGAGCTAAAAAAGCTTTGTTTACTTTCTTAAACACAGGTACTAAAGAAGGTGCAACTGAGTGGGTGCAAGGTGGTATAGAAGAACTTAACAGAAGTTTAGGTTCTGGTAAAACTTATCTTGAAGCAGAAGAGTCTGCTTTAAATTATTTAGTTTCTGAAGATGGTGTTGAAAACTTTTTACAAGGATTTGTAGGTGGTACCGGTAGTACAGTAATAACTAGAGCATCTAGACAACTAAGAAGTGGTAAAGATCACGAGGCTGTTCGTGATATAGTATTAGAACTTAATGATTTAGAAAATAGTAAGTTTAGAAAAAATTTAACAGTAGAGGAGATAGCTGATATTAATACAGCTCAAGAAGAACTTAGGTTTAATCTAAGAAACATTATCGATAAAAGCAATACGTTAGCTGGCACGCTATCTGATAGTCAAATAGAAAATTTAAATGCTAACTCTGATTTTTTAACTACATCAGCAGATAGAATAAATGAAATAAAATCATCTGACAAGTTTACAGATAAAGAAAAAGAAATACTAATACAGACTATAAATAAACGTAGAGAAGTCGCAAGCCAAAACATACTTGATGTAAGAAGTGAAGCTGAGCAGTTCTACAATAATTTATTTAATGTTAAAGAAGCTGCTAAAGAAGATGATAACATAAGAGTATTAGATTTTAAAAACGATGACGAAATACAAACGTATTTAAATGACAATCCTAATCTCGTAGCTGAAGGAGGTAGAGTAGCAGCGTCTGGTGAACAAGGGTTTTTTATACCTGGTCAAGGTGATGGACAATCTACTATTATAATTAACAGAGAAAAATCATTAAACGAAAGTGCTGTTAATGTTGCTAGTCACGAGTTTCTTCATTATGTTTTAAATCAAACTATGAAGAAAAATCCTATGGCTGCTATAAATTTAGGTAATGCATTGCTTAGAGAGTTAGATAAGATCGATGTAAACAAAATAAAAGATAGCAACTTTAAAAAGCGAATGGAGCTCTACAAAGATGAGAAAGTAGAGATCCAAATGGAAGAAGCTTTAACTTTGTTTTCAGATGCTTTAGCTACAGGTGACATACAACTTAATGCAGATATATCTACATTGCTTGGTGATAAATTACGTAGAACTTTTGGTAGGTTAGGTGTTAATATAAAATTTAACGAAGGCAGTGATGTAGTTAATTTTATAAAAGATTACAACAATAGTTTAAGTAAAGGTAAACTAACTAAAGGCCAGCAAGATGTGTTACAAAAAGGCGCAGAAGGTGAGTTAATACCACAAGCAGAGCAGCAAGCTGACGAGCAACAAGTTAAAGCCTCAAAAGGTATTTACCAAGAAGTTGAAACGTTTAAAGATGATTTAGTAAACGAGCAAAGCAAAGATGCTACAGCTTTTTTAATTGCTGACAAGTTACAAAACGAAGTAGATCGTAGATTAAAAATAGATGTTGATCCAGAAACTAGAGAAGATATAGTTAGAAACTTTTTGTTCGATGATAGAAGAGGATTAGTTGGTTTGTTAAAAAACTATAGCCCAGCTAGAAACGAAAGTATAATGGGTTATTTAAATTCAACTACTCCTGGTGGTAAACTATTAGATGCTAGGCTTATTGAGTTTTATCAAGACGATCCTAGATATAATCAAATAATTCAATCAACTACAGACGAAGCTGTTCAACGTAAAACTGAAAGAGTAACCTCAGAAGATATTACAGAGACAACCACTGAAGGTGTTACAGATAAACCTTTAGCTAAAAAACCTACTGAAACTATAGTTTATAATGACGAGATTTTAAGCAATGCAGGCGCTGCCAACACTGAAGCTTTAGAAACTAGAATTACAGAGGAAATACAAACTGCATTTAAAGGTAAAGATATATCTAGGTTTAAGGAGTTAAAAGATATACCTAAAAACATAACACAGTTATACGCCGACATGTTTGGGCTTTCAACTGTAGACGGTATTGTTGATTTTAAAAGAAACTTTCCTAAGTTAGATGAAAATGCTGTTAGAAAGATACGTACGTTTTTAAGTAGAAACGCAGAAGATGATTTTCGTAGATTTCCAAAAACAAAAGATGACCAAAAAAGAGCAACTGGTGTAAAGCAAACTAAGCTTGGTAAAGTTATGTACGATGCTAATGATAATTTTGTTGGTACACTAAAACAGTATAAGGATATTCTTCAAGGTAAAAATATAACTCTTCCAGCTTACGATGGCACAATGGTTGAGTTTAATAGATTAGATCAGAGTGGTAAAAAACTACCATTATACAGAGACTCACAGCATTACAAAGCAGCGTTAAAGTTTCATATACAAAACCGTATAGCTGAAGATGTTATACCCGATAAAGCTCAGCGATTAAGTGCTGGACTTAAATTTGCTAAATCAGGAGCTAAACCTAAGGTAAGACAAAATAGGTTTGAGGTTAGCGGTAAAAATGGTATTGTTATAATGAGAGACAATGCTGAACAATTTGCTAAAGCTAACGATGTAACAATAGAGTTTGAAGGTGAAACAATAACTGCTAAAAATTTAGATTCAAAAAACCCTAAACACAGGGCTTACGTTCAACAACAAATAGAGACTGAGTTGTGGAAGTATTTTCCGTTAGAAGCTATAGACGCGTCTACTGTTGTTGGTTATAGAGACGGGTTTTATTTTACAAAAGAAGAGTGGGCCAAAACATCTGAACGTGCAAAAACAAATAAAGCAGAATGGTTATCTAGAGGTAATAAATTAAATTACAATTTAGAGGCAGTTAAAGCTGCTAAAGCTGTTAAAACTCCACCTAAAAACAAAGAATACTACAGCTCTGATAAATTTAAAAATAAATTAAAAAATTGGAAAGCTGGAGTTAAAGCTATATTAGACGGCGGAGCTGACGCTATAAAGGCAGATCCTAATATGTACCTACCTGTATACGCTATATTTTCCACACAGTCTCAGTCTTCTTCTCATTTAGTTAGAAATATGTCAGTAGAGCGTGGGGCTTCTGAAGCTTTTATAAACGCTACAAAGTCTACACCAACAGTTAAAGAGCATGTTGAACCTTCTAATGAAATGGCTCCGCTCATGTATGAGGCTATGCTGTTTGACGAAGTTGATGTTTTAATGCCTGTAGTTGATTTAATTTATTATCAATTAGGTATAACTAAAACACAAGACGATAAAACGCTTGATGTGTCTGGTATGTATGGAGATCCTTACAATTACAAAACAACTCAAACAGATGAGTTTAATGAAGGATTAAGAGAGTATTTTAAAACAGGTGATGTAAGTAAAATATTATCTCCACTTATTAGATACTTTAATCCACAAGTAAACAACAATACTAGTGAAGATAATATACCTGGCTTTAACAGCAACACATTAATATTCGAAGGTAAAACAGTTGCTGAAATATATACAAAACAATTAACTAAGTCTGAACAAAACAATGATAATTTATTTTATCAAAACGAATTAACTTATCAAGTTTTAAAAGGTGATATAACACAACAACAAGCTGTTGAAAGATTAAACGAGTTTACTAAAATAAAAACTTTAGTAAAAGCGTCTAAGTCTAATGATGGTAAACTACCACCTGGTATTAGATTAGAAGACCCTAAAACTTTTGACAAGTTTGATATGGCTAACACTGTTGCTAGACGGATGTTCCCTAAGCAAGCTAATTCTGATGCAGTTAAGTCAGGTAGGTTAACGGCTTACGAAGCTTTAGATCCTGATCAAAAGTTTATAGTAATGCAAGAAGTACCAGGCTCTCCTATAGTAAAGCAAACTATAGATTTAATGGCTACTTCAGATGAAGCTATTAAATTTTCACGTAATGCAGATGCACCTAATAAAGGTATAAGTGTATGGGACTTTGATGACACACTTGCTACTACTAAGTCTAACGTATTGTACACAATGCCAGACGGAACTGAAGGCACACTAACAGCTGAACAGTTTGCTAAACAAGGTGAACAGCTTTTAGAGGAAGGTGCTGAGTTTGATTTTAGTGAGTTTGAAAAAGTTACTAAAGGAGCTAAAGGCCCTATGTTTGAAAAGGCCGTAGCTCGTAATAGAAAGTTTGGTAATGATAACGTGTTTATTCTTACAGCTAGAACACAAGCTGCTGCAGAACCTATACACCAGTTTTTAAAAGCAATAGGTTTAGATATACCACTTAGAAATATTGTAGGACTAGGTAACAGCACGCCTGAAGCTAAAGCTCGTTGGGTTGTAGGTAAAGCTGCAGAAGGTTATAATGATTTTTACTTTGCAGATGATGCTTACAAAAATGTTAAAGCAGTACAAGATGCTCTTAGCGTGCTAGACGTTAAGTCAAAAGTAAGACAAGCTTATATCAAACATAGTAAGTCAGAGGCTTTAGATAAAGGATTTAACGATATACTACAAGAAACAACTGGTATTGCATCGGAAAAAGAATACAAGAAAGTTAAAGCAGAAGTAGCAGGAGCTTCGCTAGGTAGAGTGTTTAGAGGTATACCATATTCAGCTCAAGATTTTGTAGGTTTGTTATACGAAACACTGAGCAAAGGTAAACTTGGCGATGCTCAAATGGCTTGGTACAAGGAGCATTTGATTAAACCATACGCTAGAGCAGTTAATGATATTGACAATGCTAGGCTTAGCGTTATGCAGGACTACAGAGCTTTGAAAAAACAATTAGGCTTTGTACCTAAAAACCTACGCAAGAAAATACCTGGCGAACCATATAGCCGCGAGCAAGCTGTACGTGTTTATATTTGGAACAAACTAGGTTATGATGTACCTGGTATTAGCAAACAAGATCTAAAAGATTTAAGCGAGCACGTTGCTGACAATGCTGATTTACAAGTGTTCGCTGATCAAGTTATTGCTATACAAAAAGGTGAGTATGCTAAACCAAAAGAAGGTTGGCCAGCTGGTACTATAACAACTGATATACAAGAAAGTATAAACACAGGTGTTAGAGCTAAATACTTAACACAGTGGCAAAACAATGTTGATGTTATATTCTCTGAAAAGAATATGAACAAACTCGAAGCTGCGTATGGTAAAAAGTACCGTAAAGCTATGGAAAATATGCTAGAACGCATGAAAACTGGTCGTAATAGAAGATTCTCTGATGATAGCTTAACAGGTAGATTTACAGACTGGTTGCAGGGTAGTATTGGCGCTATTATGTTTTTCAACTCTAGATCAGCGCTGTTACAGAACTTATCGTCTATAAACTTTTTAAACTTTACAGATAATAACCCATTAGCTGCAGCAAGAGCTTTTGCAAATCAAAAACAATATTGGTCAGACTTTTCTAAGCTTATAAACTCTGACTTTTTAAAAGCTAGAAGATCTGGCTTACGTATGAACGTTAACGAAGCAGACATTGCTGACATGGCTAAGAAAGGTGGACCTAGAGCTGTAATAAGTAAACTACTACAGTTTGGTTTTACACCTACACAGGTAGCGGATAGTTTTGCTATTGCATCTGGTGGAGCTACGTTCTATAGAAACAGGATAAAATCTCTAATGAAACAAGGAATGTCTCAAGCTGAAGCGGAGACTCAAGCGTTTGAAGATTTTAGAGAAACAGCTGAAGAGTCTCAGCAGTCTGCTAGACCGGATCGCATATCAATGCAACAAGCTGGTCCGCTTGGTAGATTAATATTGGCTTTTCAAAACACACCATCTCAGTACGCTAGAATAATAGACAAATCAGTACGTGATTTAAAAAATAAAAGAGGCGATGCTAAAACAAATATAAGTAAAATAATTTATTATTCTACTATACAAAACCTAATGTTTAACGCATTACAGCAAGCGTTGTTTGCTATGGCGTTTGATGATGAAGAACCAGAAGACGAAGAGAAAAAAGAAAAGTATGTAAACATACTTAACAGTATGGCTGACTCTTTGTTGAGAGGTACAGGTGTAGCTGGTGGCGTAATGTCGGTAACTAAAAATGCTATAATACGTATAGTAAGAGAGTCGCAAAAAGACAATCCTAACTACGAAAAAGTAGGTGCTGACTTACAAAGAATAGCCCCACCAATATCTTCTAAGTTATCTAAAATAAATCAAGCAGCAAGATCATTTAAGTGGGATAAAGACGAAATGATTAATGGTGGTTGGGGATTAGACAACCCAGCTTACTTAGCTGTAGGTAATGTAGTGTCAGCTACAACTAATATACCTATGGATAGAGGTGTTAAGAAAATAAATAACCTTATGAAAGCTTCTGACAGTGAGCTTGAAACATGGGAAAGATTAGCTTTGCTTGGTGGTTGGCAAGACTGGGAAATAGGTATAGACAAAGAACCTAAACCTAAATCTAAAAAGAAAAAATCTAACGCTAGAAAAGAAAAAGGCAGAGTAGAAAAAGGCAGAGTAGAAAAAGGCAGAGTAGAATAATTCATAAAAAAAAGTTAAAAAGCGTAAAGTAAAAAAATATTTCAATGGATTTACAACAATTAAAACTATATTTTATCAACGGATCAACGTTAGGAGTAACAACTTTTACAAATATAGAAATGGGATTAAAGATATTTTTATTGATTGTAACCATTGGTTACACTATTAGTAAATGGATCGATCTTAAAAAACAAAATCATGGGAAAAATTAGTGGACCTTGCAAAGCTGCAGCAAAAAAGAAATTTGAAGTATGGCCTAGCGCGTATGCCTCTGGTTGGGGCGTGCGCTGTACCAAGGCTGGTGGGCCTGGTAAAATGGGTAAAAAGAAAAAGAAAAAATAATGTATGTGCAAAATTCACCGTTTCCTAAAAAGTCTAAAGTAAAAGGAGGCGGAACTAAAAAAGTATGTCTGCCTGCTTCTAAGGTAAGATCAATGAGTAAAGCTGAAAAAGATAAAGTCATTAGAGCTAAACGCGCAGCGGCTGCTAAAGGTGATTATAAAAGATCTAGTAAGTCAAACGTAAAAGGTGCTCGTAAAAAAGGAGCAACATTACGTGACTGGTTTGAAAAAGAAAATTGGATTAACGTAGCAACAGGAGAGCCATGCGGAAAATAATTGACAAGATACAAGCGGCTTGGAATAGTTTGCTTTATAAATTAATGTTTAAAAATTACAAATAATGAAACCATTTACATCAAAACATTGCACGCCAATTAATTATGGTAGTCCGCTACAACAAACTGGTACAGTTGAACAGGCGAAAAAAGCAGGAAAGTTTTTAGGAAAGCAAGCTATAAAGCAAGGGTTAAAGTCAGCAGGCCAAAAAGCTTTGGCTGGTGCGTTTGGTATTGCAGGGTCTCTTTTAAACCCTACTAAGGTATATGCGCAGGGCAAAAGTAGTGCGGATATTGCAACAGAACAATATTTACAAAATAATCCAGACGCTAAATTGGTTCGATCAATAGAAGATTTACAATAATGAAATATTTTGAATACGAAGAGTTTGATTCGCCTGATATACAGGGTAGTGGGCAGATGATGAGTAAAGAAATGCTTAGCAAACTTGACATGGTACGTGAAGAGTATGGTAAACCTATACATGTAAATTCTGGATATCGCACTGAAGCTCACAACGAAAAGGTCGGAGGAAAACCTGCGTCATCTCATTTAAAAGGTTTAGCTGTAGACATAGCTTGCAGCGAGAGTAGAGAAAGATTTAATCTTATTGAATTATTTTTAAAACACGGTATAAATAGGATTGGTATAGCCAAAAATTTTATACACATAGATATTGATACGGACAAAGCTCCAAATGTTATTTGGACTTATTAAATAATAAATATGTTTAGAAATAAAGAGTTAAGAGGATATGTAGGCGCAGCAACAGTGTTTGCTATGGTAATGGGTTTGTTATTGTTTCTAGCTTTTAAAGAAATACCAGAAACAAATAACGATATATTTAAAGTGATTGTAGGTATGCTTGTTGGAAGTTTATCAGTCGTCATATACACTTTTATAGGTAAAAATCCTGAAGAGTTAGAGTCTTTGAAAGCAAGGAATGAAGCGTTAGAAGATAAAGTAGCTGGTATGGTTGTTGAAAAAGATAAACTTGAAAAGCTACTTAGAGAAACACAAACAGAAGTAATTGATAAGCTTGCTGTATCAGGTGAAAACTTTATATTTAAAAATAAAATAGGAACAAAATAAAATGGGCGTACCATACCCAACAGTTCCTAATAAAGAAAGGGCCCTCAAACGAGAGCCCTTTTTTTTATCCGTCACAAGCCAGACAATCTGGATCCATAGCTTTTGCTGCTATATCACCTCGCAACACTGACTCGGTTCGCATGTAGTATAATGTCTTAATACCTTTTTTCCAAGCATCTATATGGACTTGATTAATCCACTTAGGCGACGCTTCAGAAGGAAAAGCTAAATTCAAACTAACAGATTGGTCAATATACTGTTGGCGTATGCCAGCTTGATTAACTAACTCTAATTGATTTATTTCTTTAAAGGTTTTAAATACATCTTTGACTTTATCAAAGCCCGTTAGATCTAATGTATCATGGTCAGAAAGACGTACTAGCTTACCATTTACATAACCAAAATCATCTAGCTCTTTAATATCTTGTATGCTACCTCCGTCTTCTAGTATTTTATCCCACGTTTCTTTAGTATTTATACTAGCTTTACGTAATACTTTTTCTAGCTCTTTGTTCTTCCTAATGAACGTACCCTTCGCGCTTTGTTCAGTGAAAACATTAGCGGCCCAAGGCTCAATACCAGGACTAACATTACCGGCAAGCTTACTATTAGACACAGTAGGAGCAACAGCCCTAAGATGAGTGTTACGAA
>Ga0213867_1000062_pt1 | contig 49681 bp, 58 predicted proteins | sample PICome_12_FD_160120 | JGI IMG/M metagenome (GOLD analysis project Ga0213867, IMG submission 160120) | Coastal seawater microbial communities near Pivers Island, North Carolina, United States - PICO540 | ecosystem: Environmental > Aquatic > Marine > Coastal | place: USA: North Carolina... | reverse complement strand
TGTATCCGTATCTGGCTTCGGTTTTGGTTTTGTATCTGTGTCTGGTTTTGTATCTGTATCTGGTTTTGTATCCGTATCTGGTTTTTTATCAGTATCTGGTTTTTTATCAGTATCTGGTTTTTTATCCGTATCTGGTTTTTTATCCGTATCTGGTTTTTTATCCGTATCTGGTTTTGGCTTCGGCTTTGGCTTCGGCTTTGGCTTCGGCTTTGGCTTCGGTTTTGGTTTTGTATCCGTATCTGGTTTTGTATCTGTATCTGGCTTCGGTTTTGGTTTTGTATCCGTATCTGGTTTTGTATCTGTATCTGGCTTCGGTTTTGGTTTTGTATCTGTATCTGGCTTCGGTTTTGGTTTTGTATCCGTATCTGGTTTTGTATCTGTATCTGGTTTTTTTGGTAAATTAGGCACTACTACTTGATCTGGTAACTCGTTATTATCAAAGTCGTCTTTTTCTTCATCATCAAAATCATCTGTTTTATCATCAGTCTTATCATCTTTTTTATCAGTCTTATCATCTTTTTTATCAGGTTTTACTACAGGAGGATTAAGAGCTTTTTCTAAATCTTTTATAACTTCTTTGTCGATAACATTTTTTAATTCAGGATTCGCATCCAAAATACCTTGAGCTTTTTCATAGTCACCGTCTTTTATTGCTTGTCCAAATTCTTTTTGTTTTCCTACTAAGTCTGATGCTGCACCTCCATCATTTTTTCCTCCTGGTTTGCCATCTTTTTTGCTACCATCTGAAGGAGGTGTAAACCCTGGAATATTGCCTGTGCCTGCTCCTTTATCGTCACCTTTACCTGTGCCGTCACCTGTTTTATTTCCTTTGCCGGTACCTTTACCGTCTCCGCCACCTTTACCGTCGCCTTTGTTACCACTACTAGAGCCATCACCTACTTTTCCAGTTCCTGGTCCTATGCCAGGAGTATCTAAATTGCCATCGCCTTTTTTACCTTGTAAACATGCATTTAAATAATCTGTCCATTCAGGATGGTGACTAAGAAAATCTTTTACACTCTGTCTTGCAAGAATTTTATCACCTTCGTCATCCTTAGCCATTATATTGGTTACAGATCTGCACAAATCATCTGGTGGATCACCATAACCTGTAGTAGATTTTGTAATTTTTTCAACTATTTTTAATTCTTTATATTTCATTATTCATCTGCCTTTGGTCTAAGTGCTTTTGATAAGCTCTGACGTTCAACAACTGTTTCTCCTGCAATAGTATTAGTTTTTGTGTTGTTTATAAATGTACCTTTTTGTGTGCTTCTTGTGTTTGTTTGAGTCATTGTCATACGTACAGCATCTTCTTGTTTGACCCAACGTGCGCCGTCAAATCTAAATAATCTATTTGGCGAAAAATCTGTACGCAAAAAGAAGTCGCCTGTTTGGGTATCAGTAGGAAAACTTATTCCATGTCCAAATGCCTCGCCGTTTGTAGGTATTCCATCACCTAACAAATAACCATTATATCCCGATCTTTCAGGTGATTGCATTGTGTCTGGAACACTATCATCGTCTGTGTCAACTAGTTCTGTATTGCCATCTTTATCTAGTTGTAAACTATAGTAATGGCTTGTGTCATAACCTGACTTAGGTGCATCTGCTTCTGCTTGTGCAACTACCGCATTGTTTATTTGCATTTCTTTGTCGTATGTACTTAATAAATTACGTAATGTATCTTTGCCATCAGCACCTTCTTCTGCAGGTAAATCTAATATTTCTTTGTATTCTTGTGAATCAACTATTTGTTTTAACTTTAATCTATATAAATGCGGGTACCAAGTTTGTGAAAAACCTTCTGCAGCTCTGTTTACATCTTCCACAACATAAAACCTTTTAAGTGCAAATGATAAATCGTTTAGAGCATACTCATCTTTTAAGTGTGGAAGTTCTATTACATCGCCTGATATAATCTTTCTGCCTAATGTTTTTACACTACTGTTTATATGAACAGTCAAAAATAGTGTATCATTACTTAAAAAAAGTCCAAATTGGCTTAGGTTAAAATCAATATCTTGTACATTATAAATGCCACGCATTGTGTATACATCTGGATCATATTTTCTATCTCTATTTTCTAAAAATAATAGATCTTGAATGTTGGTTTCTTTGACAGCATCATACCTAGGCTGATCTGCTGTTGCATCGTCCTCGCTAGGATTTTCTGCTCCTAAGTACTTGTGTACATTGATATCTGTGCCACCTATAGTAAACATTTCATAGACCTGCTTGTCTATAAAAGAATAATCATTAGTTTTTTGTGGTCTGTATAAACTTAATCTTGGCATATACATATTTATCGTTAGTAACTCAATACGATAAATACTAATGGAGACTATAACTATGGCAATACAAAAACAAGATATTTTCGATTATGTAAACGCAATGCTAGGCGGAGGCATGGTTGATGTAGAACTTGACCCTGTTCATTATGAAACAGCATTAACTAAAGCGTTAACTAGATTTAGACAAAGAAGTGATAATGCTGTAGAAGAATCATACTTTTTTATGCCTACTATTATAGATCAAAATGAATATACTTTACCAAACGAAATAGTTGAAGTAAGAAAACTTTTTAGAAGAAGTGTAGGATCAAGATCAGGTGGCGGCGATGGTGGTAGTATCTTTGAACCATTTAATTTAGCATACACAAATGCATATATGTTAGCAAGCTCTAATATGGGCGGCTTAGCAACATATGATATGTTTAGCCAATACCAAGAATTGGTTGGACGTATGTTTGGTTCATTCATTGAGTTTAAATGGAATTCAACTACAAAAAAATTAACTCTTTTACAACGCCCTAGAGCAGAAGAAACATTGTTACTATACTGTTACAATTACAGACCAGACGAACAGATAATGAATGATTATCTAGCACAACAATGGATTAAAGACTATACACTTGCAGCTTGCAAATATATGCTTGGCGAAGCAAGAGAAAAATTTGCAACTATTGCTGGTCCACAAGGTGGAACTAGTTTGAATGGTCAAAGTCTTAAAGCAGAAGCATCAGCAGATATGGAAAAACTAGAACAAGAAGTAATACAACAAGTTTCTGGCGGTGCAGGCTACAGCTTCTTAATAGGCTAAAAAATCACTTGACATACTTCCTATAGTGTATTATAATATATACTTACACTAAGGAAAAAATTTATGATAATTGGTATATGTGGTTTAATTGGTAGCGGCAAAGGCACAGCCGCAGATATTTTAGTAGAACAACACGGATATACGAAACTTTCTTTTGCAGACAAATTAAAAGACGGTGTTGCTACTGTATTTGGATGGGATAGACAAATGCTAGAAGGCGACACTGATGAGAGTAGAGAGTGGAGAGAGAAACGTGACGAGTTTTGGTCGAAAGAAGTAAAACGTAATATTACACCACGAATAGTTTTACAAGAGTTTGGAACAGATTGTATGCGTAAAGGATTTGACGATGCAATATGGGTAAGTTTGGTCAAACAAGAATTACAAAAAAATCCAACAAAAGACTATGTAATACCTGATGTAAGATTTCAAAACGAAGCCGATATGATACACAAATTAAACGGTAGTATGTGGAGGGTAATGAGAGGTCCTGATCCTGTATGGTTTAGAATGTATCAAGATATTAGTGTAGAGCCCAAAGATGTACATGAAAGCGAATGGCGTTGGGCTAACGTAAAATTTAATGCAATAGTCAACAATAACGGTACATTAAATGATCTTAAAAATCAGGTACAAGATCACCTTGCTTCCACACAACTCCTTGTTTCTGCATAATACGCTGACAGTTTGCACATATAGTTTTTAAATTACTTGGCCTACAGTTGTTTAAATCTCCATCAATATGGAACACATTAAACTGTTCTTTATGTTTTGACTTAAAATTGCATTTTTCACAGGTATCTTTTTTCTCGTAGCCGCGTTGTTTCCATTTAGGAACACCGTGATTTAATCCATTGCGTAAACATTTTTCGCATAGTTTTCTATAATAGATTCTTTTTCCTTTTTTATAATTTATAGCAGCAGGATGTTGTCCACATTTACATAAAGGTCTCATATTGTATTTACCTCACCTTTTTAGCACCTTTTTTATGGTAATTACACATACCTTTTTATTAAAGTATGCTAAATACAAATAGCAAACGATTCCAACAGGAGAAATAATATGGCTTTAACATCACCAGGAGTACAGGTCAGCGTAATTGACGAGAGTTTTTACACACCAGCTGAGCCAGGTACAGTGCCAATGATTTTTGTTGCTAGTGCATCAAACAAAACAAATGCAGCAGGCACAGGAACAGCACAGGGCACAATAAAAGCGAATGCAGGTAAACCTTACTTGTTAACGTCGCAAAGAGATTTAGCGGACACATTTGGTGATCCGATATTTAAAACAGATAATAATAATAATCCAATTCACGCAGGCGAACTTAACGAATACGGCTTACAAGCTGCATATTCATTGTTAGGTGTAAGCAACAGAGCTTTTGTTGTAAGAGCTGATGTTGATTTAGGTGAATTAGAAGCAACTCCAGATGCACCAAGTGCAAATCCTTTAGCAGGAACATACTGGTTTGACACAGACAATTCTAGCTACGGTATTCAACAATGGAACAGCAATGCAATTAACACTACGGGCGGACAAACTTTTACAACAAAAAAACCTACAGTAATTTTTAAGCAAAATCAAGTAGCAGATTATGATAATGGAGATTATACTCCATTGGCATCAATTGGTGCAATTGGTGATTATGTAATTGTAGCAGTTACAACAATTAACAAATTATGGTATAAAAATACAAGTGGTACATGGGTAGCAGTTGGAAGCGGCGATTGGATCAAAAGTTGGCCAACAATAAAAGGTACTAAAGCAAATCCTACTTTTGCAGGTACAGATACCATTACTGTAAACGGAGCACCTATTTCAGTAGGAGCAAACACAGTATCTGATGTAGCAACAGCAATAACTAATGCAGGAATACAAGGTGTTAGTGCAGCGGCAGTAGACGGGTTTTTAGAAATATATAGTGACGGTACAAGTTCAGGTGCTGAAGATTCAACTACAGGAGGTCCAATTGTAATTGGTGGTGATGCAACTAGACTTACAGAGCTTGGAATTTCAGCTGGTACATACTTACCGCCAGCATTACAAATATCAGCACATACTAGTGTTCCAGCCTGGAAAATAACCGATACTGGAACTTCAAGACCAAGTGGTAGTATTTGGTTCAAAACAACTATTCCAAATGGTGGTGCAAACCTAAGTGTTAAACTTTGGAATGCAACTACATTATTATGGGATGAGATTAGTGCTCCAATGTATTCAAGTGCAGCAGATGCATTATATGGTTTAGATTCAACAGGTGGCGGATTAAATTTAGGTATTGGAGAATTATATGCCAAAACTAATATTACAAGTGATGCTTTAGCAAAAGCAAACTTTACAATTTTCCGCAGACAAGCAAGCGGTCCAACTAGAATTACTAGTGCAATTATTACAAATGCAGTACCAGGCAGTGTTGGGCTTTCAACATTTACAATGTCAAGCACAAACAAAGGTAGTGCAAGTTTTAGTACACCAGTTACTGTAAGCGTAACACCTACAGGAAGTGCAAGCGGCGATGCAAACTTAATTGCAGCAGCAATTACATCAGCTAATGTACCAAATGTAAGTGCAGAAGTTGATGCATCAAATAGAGTTGTAATTAGTCATTCACAAGGTGGCGAAATTAAATTTGTAGACACAACAGGATTATTGAATGCAATGGGTTTTACACCATTTGTAAGCACAGATCCAACAACTACACCAAATTTAGTATATGTTGATGGAACAGACAATTCTACAAGTCCAAAACAATTCCAAGCAACAAACTGGCGTGTATTAAACTATACAGCAAGTGCAGATGCTGTATCTTCATTAGCTAATCAAGGACAATTATGGTATAATTCAATTGTAGATGAAGTAGATATTATGTATCACAATGGTACAACTTGGGTAGGTTATGGTGATTCAACAGCATATCCAAACGCTGATCCAGCAGGACCAATTGTTTCGGCAACAATGCCTATTGAACATAGTAACGGTGGTAGTTTAGTAACTGGCGATCTTTGGATTGACACAAGTGACTTAGAAAATTATCCGACTATATACCGTTTTAATTCTGACATTACAGGAACTGAAGTTCAAAAGTGGGGTAGTCCATTAGATAGTAGTGATCAAACTACAGAAAATGGTGTATTATTTGCAGATGCACGTTACGGTACAGGACCAGGTACAACTACAGTTGCACCGAGTGGTACAATACCAGAAATGTTAGCAAGTAATTATTTAGATCCAGATGCACCAGATCCAGCATTATATCCAAAAGGTATGCTGTTATGGAATCTACGCAGAAGCGGATTTAATGTAAAACGCTTTGAGCGTAACTATATTGATACAAGTTCAGAGAACAAACGTCAAGCAGATGCGCCAATGACTAATTACTACCCACACAGATGGGTAACTGAGTCAGGCAACCAAGCAGATGGTTCAGGTAGCTTTGGACGTAAAGCACAGCGTAAAGTTGTTGTACAAGCGTTACAAGCTGTAGTTAACAGTAATGATGACATTAGAGATGATGAATCAAGATTGTTTAACTTGATGGCAACACCAGGTTATCCAGAACTAATTGGTGAAATGATTTCACTTAACTATGACAGAGGCTTAACAGCGTTTATCGTAGGTGATTCACCGTTCAGACTTACACCAGATGCAACATCACTAAATGATTGGGCAACAAATGTTAATACAGCAGTTGAAGATAACGACAGAGGATTAGTAAGTAGAGATGAATACTTAGGTATATTCTATCCAGCAGGCTTTACAAGTGACAACTTTGGTAACAATGTTGTAGTTCCGGCATCGCATATGATGTTAAGAACTATTGCACTAAGCGATCAAGTTAGCTATCCATGGTTTGCACCAGCAGGTACAAGACGTGGAGGAATTACAAACGCAAGTTCAACAGGATATGTAAATAACGAAGGCGAATTTGTTGCTGTAGCACTTAATGAAGGACAAAGAGACACTTTATATTCAAGTGCTGTTAACCCAATTACATTCATTACAGGTGCAGGACTTGTTAACTTTGGACAGAAAACACGTTCAAGAGGCGCAAGTGCTCTAGACAGAATAAATGTAGCACGTTTGGTTATCTACTTACGTAGTCAGCTAAACACACTTGCTAAACCATATATCTTTGAACCAAATGATAAGATTACACGTGATGAGATAAAACAAGCAGCAGAAAGTTTGCTACTTGAATTAGTGGGACAGCGTGGCTTGTATGATTACCTAGTAGTTTGTGATGAGTCAAACAATACGCCAAGCAGAATAGATAAAAATGAACTATACTTAGACATTGCTATTGAACCTGTGAAGGCAGTAGAGTTTATCTACATACCACTAAGACTTAAAAACACTGGAGAAATATCAGGACTTTAAACTGATAAATATATATAACAGGAGCAGACTAAATGGCAATTTCAACACTATCAAAAATTACAGTTCCACTGGCTAGCGGAGATTCCGCTAGTAACCAGGGACTTTTAATGCCAAAACTCCAATATCGCTTTAGAGTGAGCTTGGAAAACTTTGGCGTTAGTACACCAACAACAGAACTTACAAAACAGGTTATTGACGTAGCCCGTCCAAATGTAAGTTTTGAACAAATGACACTAGATGTTTACAACTCAAGAGTATACCTAGCAGGTAAACATACTTGGGAACCAATCACACTAAACTTACGTGAAGATGTAAACAACAATGTACAAAAACTAGTTGGTGAACAACTTCAGAAACAATTTGACTTTTATGAACAGTCAAGTGCAGCAAGTGGACAAGATTATAAATTCGTAACACGTATTGAAATCTTAGACGGCGGTAATGGTGCAAACACACCAACTGTACTAGAAACATTTGAATTATACGGCTGTTATGTAGAAAGTGCAAACTATAATCAGTTAGCATATTCTAATTCTACAGATCCAGTTAGTATTGCATTAAACATACGTTATGACAATGCTATACAATCACCACAAGGTACAGGTATTGGTACAGCTATAGGACGTACAGTTAACACAGCAGTAACTGGCGGCGGCGCATAATAAAAATAAAATTCATTTAGTCTTTTTAAAGGGAGCCGTTGCGCTCCCTTTTTTCTTTATATACGTACTTTAATAAGTTGGATAAATATTAGTATGGCAAATAAATTCAATGGATTACTAGATTCAATAGCATCAGGCACATTATCTCCTAAAGGAAATTTAGGTGACTGGCAACATGCATCAAGATTGTATGTTGACAATAATATGCGACTTGCACCTCGTAGTAAGTTTAATTACCATGTAAAATTTGACGTAACTCCAGAAGGTAAGTTTTTAATACCTAAGTTATTAGACTCAGGTCCATTAAATGAGATTGGTATGTTAGTTAAATCAGCAGATTTGCCTTCTTATCAAGCTAATGTCGAACAGAAGAAAAAATATAATAGAATTAAAAATGTCCAAACAGGAATACAATACAATCCTATAAACATAACATTCCATGATGATAACCAAGGTTTGACAACAGCATTTTTACAAGCATATTACAGATATTATTTTGCAGATGGTAACCAAAGAATAAATGGTGGTAGAGCATATTCTGTAAATCCACATAACACATACGAAGGTGTAATACAAAATAACTTTAAGTATGGTATGGATGTAAATAATCCAGGCGTACCATTCTTCAAAGCAATACATATTAGCACAATGGCCAGAGGCGAATATATTACATACACTCTAGTTAATCCAATTATAACATCATGGTCACACGACAATGTAACAAATTCTGACGGTGCAGGAGTATTAGAAAATAAAATCGAAGTAGCATACGAAGCTGTATTTTACGAAAGTGGAGCTGTTAGAGCAGGTGCTAATGGTGATCCAACAGGTTTTGGTCAAGACCATTACGATCGTACTCCTAGTCCTTTATCTCTAGCTGGAGGCGGAGGCGGCGGACTAGCAGGAGCAATAGATGGAGCATTTAGTTTGTATGATTTTATTGCTAGTGGAGATGTATACGAAAATCCTTTGTTAGGTGTATTAATGGGAGCAAATTTAATAGGCAACATTAGGAATCTAAGTAAAGAAGGTATACGTCAAGAAGGATTTAATATTTTAACAGGTGCGCTAGGAGCTGCAACAGGAACAAATGTTAGCGGTGTTGCACAAACACTATTTCCTAAAAATGGTGGCAAAGGCGGATCTAAAGATCTGTTACTTGCGGCGGCAGGAGTAGGTGTATTAGCTGCTGTAACAAAAGGAACAAATGCATTGAAAAAGAATCCTGCTGCATTAGATAGTGCGATGCAAAGACAGTCTATTAAAAATTTCCAAGCTACTACAGGTGGAAGTGTTGCTCAAGGCAAAGCTGCCTACGAAGCAACTCGATCAAATCCTAATGAAATGGCTGCATTAGAAAGACAAGTAACAGGAACATAAAAAATGAGTAGTTTACCATCAAATCAATCACAAACTAGCGAAAAAAAAGTTACAGAATTTTTTGATAGTTATTTTACTGATAAGATATCATTTCCTTCAAACGAAGTAGATGCTGTAGTAGGCTTTTTTGAAAAACGTGGTTTTGAAAAAGCTGGTGCAATTAGCACAGCAACAATACTTTTGAATCAAGCAAAATTAGACGGGGTGAAAGTATTTGAACTATTAGATACACTGAAGGGCTTAGATAACATACAACTAAGCACTGTAGTTACAGAAATATTAAATTATGCTAGATTAAAGTCTAGTACATTAGGATTTAAAGTGCAAAGTTCAGTTGATACTGTAGAAAAACGCAATGTAGTAGTGTAACATGGCTAGATTTGCACAAGGTAAATTTAATTGTAAATTTCCAGAAAAATATATAGGAAACAAAACACCAACTTATAGATCAAGTTGGGAGTTTGCTTTTATGCAATTTTGTGATAATCATCCTGCTGTAGAAAAATGGGCTAGTGAAGCGGTAAAGATACCATATAGAAATCCATTGACCGGAAAGCATACTATATATGTACCAGACTTTTTTATAGCATATGCAGATAGAGGCGGAAAACAAAAGGTAGAACTAATAGAAGTAAAACCAGCTAACCAAGCAGATAGAAACAAATTAGGGCGTAGTAAGGCAAATCAAGCGGCTTACATAGTTAATCAAGCTAAATGGGAGGCTGCAAACGCCTATTGTAAGCAAAACCGCATAACATTCCGCATTGTAACAGAGGCCGACATTTTTCACAACGGTCAGAGATAAGCGATAAATAAGTGTGTAAATAAAGGTTACATACTATGACGAAAAAACTCGAAGAACTTTTAAACTTGCCTGATTCTAAAGAAATTATTTCAGATGCAAAAAACGAAACTAAGGCAAAAGCTGCTGTAGTTGAACAACAAGAAACCATGAGAGATATAGCAGAGTTTGATAAGATTGCTAGTGCATTGCCTAGTGTAAAAGGTTTAGGTGAAAAAGCTGACGATGAACTTAATGACATTGCAGGACGAGCACTACAAAGCTATGAAGACTTAATGGATTTAGGTATGAATGTTGAAAGTAGATACAGCGGTAGAGTTTTTGAAGTTGCTGGTAGTATGTTAAAAACCAGTCTTGATGCAAAAGTAGCAAAGATGGACAAAAAACTTAAAATGATAGAGCTGCAACTTAAAAAAGAAAAACTAGATAATGATACTAATCCAGACGGTAATGTAGTAAACGGAGACGGATATGTGGTAACAGACCGCAATAGTTTATTACAAAAACTAAAGAACATGGATAAATAGTTTATAATAGGGAAATAACCATGAAAACATTTGCACAATTTTTAACTGAGTCTGAAAAGACTTATAAATTTTTTATTAGAGTCGCAGGAGATGTTCCTGAAGGCTTTGAAGACAAAATGGAAGCTAGTCTAAATAAGTATGAAGTAATAAATCTTAGCTCACCAAAAAGAACTCCAATTACTGAGAAACCTTTGGATTTTCCACAGCTACAAAATATGGAAGTAACACACTGGGAAGCAGAATTAAAATATCCAACAACGGCTCATATATTAGAACAATACCTATGTGCAGGGTGTAGTGTTCCGCATAGCCATATAATTGTAAGAGGTGAGTTCGACCCTATTGAACAACAACAACCTGAAAAAACTAATGAGCCATATCAAGCAAAGTTAACCACAGAGGATATGGGAGGCGAGAGCGCACAACAAGAAGTTGGTGCTAACAGAGTAATGGACTTGCTTAAAGAATTAGAAACAGCTCGCAAAGAGCGTGAAATTGATCCAATGGAAGGTGCTCCGACTGGTGAATCTAAAGATATTAGCGATGCAGAAAATACAAAAGCTGTAGTTGGGAGTTAATAATGAACAACGACGATATTAAAAAATTTATTGACCATTCAAAGTTATATACAGAAGTAGACTTGGAAAAAAACCAGAAAGTTGAAGAAGGTTTTGTTGATTGGGTAAAAGAAAAATTAGGCATAACTGATGCAGACAATAATAAAGCCGTAAATGATTTAGTAAAAAAAATTGATCCAGAAACAAAAAAGAAAATAGATGATATAGCAGATGAGGAAACTGGTAAAAAAGACCAAGGAAATGCTAAGGGCGGAGCAGAAGACGGCAATGTAGAACCTAGACCAACTTCACAAAGCGGTAGAAATAAGCTACAGGATAGATGGGATAAACTATACGGTGCAACTCATAATGCAGACGGAACTCCAAAAGATGCAAAAGGAGGAGGAACCGATATAGCTCAAAGCTCAGCAGCTGAATACAAAAGTATAGCAGATGCACAAGCTGATAAAAGTATTAAAAAAGGCGATGTTGTAGTAATTGGCGGAGAAAAAGTAACAGCTGATGCAACTGAACAAGGCCAGGTTTTCTTTATAGATACTAACGGCAAACCATTCCAGCAAGGAACAAATACTGATGATGGGTCAGTTGACGCTGTAGGCAGTGAAGAAGATCCAGATGCAGTAACAGATACCCCAGCATCTACAGGAGGTTCGCTATTAGGAAGAAAATTAGATACAGCTAATCCTAATCTTATGAAAGCGTACAACGATGGTGGCAAAAAAGCAATGCCAGAAATAAGAAATTTACAAACTGCACTTGCACGTTTAGGATTTGATCCAAACGGGTTAGACGGAAAATATGGTAATGGAACGTTTACTGCTGTACAAGAATTCCAAAAAGCAAATGGCTTAGACGTAGATGGACAAGCAGGTCCAGAAACGATGAAAGCATTAAAAAATAAATTAGACGCAGATTTTGAAAAAAACAAAGTATCACCGGGTGATGATGTAGCAGGAAAAAATGATGGTAAAGAAGTTCCATCAACTACAGACGATGCAATGGATCCAAAAAATCAACAGCAAGATATAAACACAGCACAACCTAATGCAGACTTAGATCGTTACATTGAATTGTTAAACAAATTAGAAGGCGGCGAGAAACAAGCAGGTGTACCTAATGCAGAACGAGACGCACAAGAACGTGGAGTTGCTGTAGCTGAAAATGATTTTAGAAAATTAATTGCAATAGTAGAATCAAATATTTTAAACGAACAGCTTACACAAGCTGAGATGGCTGAATTAAAAGCGTTGCACGATAAGGTCCAAGGGTACGTTGGTACGCCTGGAATGGATGATCAAAAGATCCAAGACGCTATAAAAAGATATTCGAAACTAGTAGATGAACCAGCTAGACAACAAGCCGCACAAAATGATAGCGACGATTTAGGTAACGCACCTACTGTAGATAAAAAAGGTCCAGATGGTCAATATGACGGAGATGACTTAGGTAATGCTCCAACAACCCCTACAGTTACATTAGATACTATATCAGCAACTATCAAAAAAGGTATTACATTTGATCAGTTGCAAAAAGCAGCAACAGATGCAGAAGCACTTGAGCCAGAAGACGCTGCTAAAGATGCAAACATTTTGAAAAAACTTGGCGCAAAAGCTAAACAATTAGTAAGCACAAAAGAATATAGAGTAAGATATGTATTTGCAAAAGGTGCTGAAACATTAGGTATAGATGGATTATATAGACCAGATGGTAAATCGTTTATTTTTATGAAGGACGGACAGCCTAGTGCAGCTAGAGGCGGAAGTTTAAATAGTGCAATGCAAGTTGCACAACTTGGTTTACTACCACCTAAAAAGGTAGAAGACTTTAAAAAACTTGCACCTAACAAGCCTAAGTTCCAAGCAATACTAGATGCACACGCAAAAGCAACAGGAGAAGGCGGAGCAGAAGCTGTAGCAAACGCAAACGTTGCTCCAAGCAAAGAGCTTAACCTAACAGCAACCGGTACAAATAATTTTAATATCAACAGAAGTCAACCATTTGTAGATATTATGGACGGGGGTAAAAAGACTAGAGTATATGGAGATCCTACACTATTACAAAAAAGATATCCAGATCAAAAAATTAATCAACCAACAAAGGAAAGTACAATGAAAAAAGCAATCAAAGAAGCATCGATGAATATTTCAATGAATGGTTCAAACGCAGCTGAGGTTGCTGAACTAGTTGGAATACTTAAAAATGCAGGCATACCACAAGACAGCCACAGTCATGATATGCCGCCAATGCAAATGGATCCACATGATGACATGGTATCAAAAATGTCAATGATGGACGAACCAGCACCAGACGACAGTGGTTGCGGTATGGAAGAAGAAACAGTAGATGAATCAGAATGGGATAATTCACCAGAAGAAGCATATGCTGATCATCAAACAATGACACATGATTTATCAGGTGGTATCAACAGACGCAAACCAAAAGGTGCTGAACGTGCTAAAGATCCAGCTGTTGCTTTAGAAAACAGTATTAGAGAAAGACTTTGGGCTGCACTAAATGAAAAAGTAACTGAAGGATCACGTGGTAAAAAGAAAAAGTCACGTGGTACAATGGAAGATATGACTACAGAGGGATCACGTGGTAAAAAGAAAAAGTCACGTGGTACAATGGAGGGCTCGAGAGGAAAGACGAGCCGTGGTAAAAAGTCAAGAGGTTAATTGGGAAGAATACTTCCAACATATTAGACCTGTATGTCCATGGAGCGGAGCCGCTCACAAAAAAGGCGAAATAAAATTTGTAGAATGGTCTGGTGAAATTGAACCTTTAGGTAACAACCAGGCTATTGTTTACATATGCGAAAAATACAATCGTAGACGTCTTAAAAAATTACACAAAAAATTAGATACAGGTGAATTTGAAATATTATGGAGTGAACCTACTAATGGTCCTAATGGAGCTCCTGTACCGGTTATAATACAACAAGACAAAAGAAAGCTATTTGACTTAAGATTCGATACAGGATACTATGACGATATTATAGAGTAAATACAGTATGAGCAAAAGTTTAGATGGTGTCTTAACCAAAAAAGCAAACAAACAAGAAACATTTACAGAATCTCAGATAGAAGAGCTTTCAAAATGTATGGATCCTGACAAAGGATATTTGTATTTTGCAAAACAATTTGCATATATTCAACACCCTGTTCAAGGCAAACTATTGTTTAATCCATATGAATATCAGCTAAGACTTATGCACAGTTATCACACTTATAGATTCAACATAAACATGATGCCTAGACAAACTGGCAAGACAACTTGTGCAGCAATTTATCTATGTTGGTATGCAATGTTTGTGCCTGATCAAACTATACTAATAGCGGCACACAAATACACAGGTGCACAAGAAATTATGCAACGTATTAGATATGTGTATGAACTATGTCCAGATCATATTAGAGCAGGTGTTACAAACTATAACAAAGGTTCAATTGAATTTGAAAATGGTTCGCGTATTGTAAGTGCTACTACAACAGGCAACACAGGACGTGGTATGAGTATATCATTACTGTACTGTGACGAGTTTGCATTTGTGCAACCTAACGTAGCAACAGACTTTTGGACATCAATATCTCCTACACTAGCAACAGGTGGTAGAGCTATTATTACTAGTACCCCAAACTCGGATGAAGATACTTTTGCTACTATTTGGAAAGAGGCCGAAGATAAATTTGATGCACATGGCAATGAACAAGAAGTAGGTAAAAATGGATTTCATTCTTTCCGTAGTTATTGGGATGAACACCCTGACAGAGATGACAAATGGAAAGAAGAAGAACTTGGGCGTATTGGTGAAGAAAGATTTAGACGTGAATATGATTGTGAATTTTTAGTCTTTGACGAAACATTAATCAACGCTATCAAACTTGCAGCAATGGACGGCAAGAATCCAATTATTAATATGGGTCAAACACGTTGGTATAAAAAGCCTACACCCGAATTTACCTATGCTGTTGCACTTGACCCTAGCATGGGGACAGGCGGAGATAATGCGGCTATTGAAGTATTTGAATTGCCTAGTTATGAACAAGTAGCAGAATGGCAACACAACACTACAGCAATACCAGGACAAATACGTATACTTGCAGATATAACAAAATATATAGAACAAGAAACAGGTAATGCTAATGGAATATATTGGTCGGTTGAAAATAATGGTATAGGAGAAGCTGCACTAATTGTAATAAACGATTTTGGCGAAGAAAATATTGCAGGACTATTTGTTAGCGAGCCTATACGTAAAGGGCATGTACGCAAATTTAGAAAAGGATTTAATACTACACACGGAACTAAAATAACAGCATGTAGCAGACTAAAAACAATGATAGAAAATGATAAAATGGTAATACATTCAAAACCATTCCTATCTGAATTAAAAAATTATGTTGCAACAGGCAGTTCGTATCAAGCAAAACTAGGTCAAACAGATGATCTTATAAGTGCTACACTATTATCGATTAGAATGATGGCTGTATTAAAAGATTGGGATCCTAGAATATATAATACATTTACACAAGCGGAAGAAATAGAAGACTACGAAGCACCAATGCCTATCTTCATAAGTAGCAACTATTGATAAATACAATACAATGAAAAATTTAGATCTAATATCAGAAGAACTTTTTAATAAAATACGTGGACGTTTTCCTAGTGTCACTATTGGTGATGTTAATGGAAAAGTTACAAATAAACCACACGATGCACGGTTTTTCGATTTTGATTACAAAGAAGGAGATGCAAACTTAGGAAAAGTAAGTATCAACGTAACTGAAGAATCAATAGAAGTAATGTACAGTGATAATTTTGTAGGAGAACAAGACGAACTTACTCAACAAAAATGGTATGACTTTTTGAAAGAGTTGAGACAATTTAGTAAAAAAAGGTTAATGAAATTTGATACACGTAACATTAATAAATCAAATTTAGATCGCCGAGACTATGAATTTTTGGCAACAAATCGCGGAGACAATACAATGAGTGAATCAAAATTATATGGTACTAATAAAATTAGTTACCAAAAAATAGGCGAAGCACGTATAATGATAAAACATACAGAAAATGTAAATCCAGAGTTAGGTGTACAGCGTACACGTAACATAGGAAGAATTTACATTGAAAGTGCAGATGGCGAACGCTTCTTATATCCATACAAGCATCTTACTGGTGCTAGAGCAATGGCAAGACACGTTGCTGAAGGTGGTAAGCCACATGACGATTTTGGAACACATATTGTAGGCCTAAGTGAAGAGATGAATAAACTCCGCAAGTTTAAATCTTACATGGGTCGCTCAGCTGTAATGGCAGAAAGCCTAGCAGGATATATGGATGTTGTCAAAGAAAGAATTATCACAGTAAGAAAAACAATTGAATCTCTACAAAAGCCAAACTACTATAAAAAAGCATTTGAATCTTACGAGAAACCAATGTTGGAAGATGTACCTGCAGACGTAGCGGAAAACTGGATTGATCAATTAACTATCAAACAATTTAATGAAGAATTAAAAGATGTATTTCCGTACATATACAATCTAGTAAGTGAAGCAACTAAAGCAAAAGAAATAGGACCTGATGAAATGTTAGAAGGTCCAATTGATTATATTAAAGACAAGTATGCAGATTTTAAAAAAGGCAGAGAAGAAAGCATGGCACAGTACAAACAAGATTTACATATCTTAAGAACTGTACTTAAATCTCATGGATATGACGATACAACAATACAAAAAGTTGAAGGTGGATGTCTTAACGATCCAAGAGTTTGTTTATATAACCTTATAAGAAAAAACAATGCAGATACCGGCGATATGGACATGGAAGTAAAGCGCATAGGTAAAGAATTAAATTCAGGATTTACTACTATGATGGGAACAGTTGACGAACAACATATTGAAGATGCATTCGAATCCTTAATGGGCCAATTTGCTGAAGACACTTTAGACGAAGGTTACATGAAAGGATATAGCAAGTATCATTGTAAAGACTGCGGATGCCAGATGCATAACTGTAAACCAGATTGTGATTGTAAACATGATTCGCATGATGAGTCAGGTAGCTGGTGGGTAGATAAAAACGGCAATGGTATTCCAGATGGCTTAGAAAAAAGCATGGGAGAAGCAAAACAAGAGATGTGTCCAAAAGCATGTTGTGGAAAACCTGTGACTGAGTGTACATGTGGTCCAGAGTGTAAACACTGTGATTGTTATGAAAAAAATAAAACGAATGAAGGTAATAGATTTAGTAAAGAATTAAAAATTGCTAGAGACAAAGACGATGATGAAATGGAACTAGACGGTAAAAAAATTCCAGTAACAGAATTTGTATTGTCATTGTTCGACAGAGAAACAGGACAGTTTCCAAAAGGTGAAACAGCAGTATTAACAGCAATTGAAAAAGATTATGGCGAACAGTATATTGAGCCAGCAAAACAATTTATAGAGCGTATACAATCAACGTTCGAACAGTACAAAACCTCTGCACAAGAGCCGATCATTGACGAAGAACCTATTGAACAGTTAGGCACAGTAATGGAGCCTACAGTTGCACAAGATGAGGAAATGGACGAATCAGGCTTACAATATTACACAGGTGTTAAAAAGCACGGCGAAGAATATATGAAAAAAGCGGCTCAAGCAGGTCGTGATGGAGCTAGCCAAGAAGAATTAGGCAGACTAAAAGACAAGTACAGCAAAGCGGAAAAGAACAAGACCACGAAAGAAGCACAAGATATTATGAGATTAGCAGGGCTATAATAGCTCTACTATAAGTTTTTCAGTATTTTCTTTAAAAAAACACTTGACAATGTTAGTAGTTGATAGTATTATATAAACTGTGCTACTAACAAATAGGCACAAAGCACATAGGCATAACATATAGGAGGCAAAACTATGGCATCATTAGCAGAAATTAGAGCTAAACTTAAAGAGCAAGAAGCCAATACTGGCGGAAACCGAGGACCACAAGGTCCAAACCCAATTTACCCATTTTGGAATATCAAAGAAGGTGAGAGCGCAACTATGCGTTTCCTACCCGACGGCGATGCATCAAATACTTTCTTTTGGAAAGAGCGTTTGATGATTAAACTTCCATTTAGCGGTGTTAAGGGAGATACAGGTAGCAGACCTGTACAAGTGCAAGTACCATGTATGGAAATGTACGGCGATAGCTGTCAAATCTTACAGGAAGTACGTGGTTGGTTTAAAGATCCAAGTCTTGAAGATATGGGTCGTAAATATTGGAAAAAACGTTCTTACGTATTCCAAGGATTTGTAACTGATAATCCATTAACAGATGATCAAGCACCTGAGAATCCAATCAGACGCTTTATTATTGGTCCGCAAATCTTTCAAATCATTAAGCAGGCACTTATGGATCCTGATATGGAAGAATTACCAACAGATTATACTGCTGGTGTTGACTTCCGTCTTAATAAAACATCAAAAGGTGGTTATGCTGATTACGGCACGAGTAATTGGGCACGTAGAGAGCGTCCTTTAAATGACGCAGAGATGAATGCCATTAACACGCATGGATTATTTAATCTTAGCGATTTCCTTCCTAAGAAACCAGGCGAAGTTGAAGTTAAGGTCATGCAGGAAATGTTTGAAGCGTCAGTAGACGGTGAAGCATATGACGCAGATCGTTGGAGTAACTATTTCCGTCCATCAGGTATGGCGGCTAGAACTGGTGATCCAAATACAGCATCAACTAATGGTACAGCAACGTCTATGACAGCAGCTACTCCAGAAGCACCAGTTGCAGAAACAGCACCGGCAGCACCTGCTCCGGCAGCACCAACACCAGAAGCGACACCTGCTCCAGAAGCAGAGTCAGCACCAGCTGGTGACGGCGCAGACATTCTTGCAATGATACGTGCGAGACAAAATCAATAATACAAAATAATGTAGGGGAGAAATCCCCTACCTTTGGCTTAACAAGGAGAAACTATGGCTAAATCATTTGACGTTAGTAAGTTCCGCAAAGACTTAACTAAATCTATCTCAGGCATGAGTAGCGGCTTTAATGATCCTACAGATTGGATCTCAACAGGCTCATATGCACTTAACTATCTTATCAGTGGCGACTTTCACAAAGGTGTTCCATTAGGTAAAGTAACTGTGTTTGCAGGTGAATCAGGAGCAGGTAAATCTTACTTTTGCTCAGGTAATATTGTAAAACACGCACAAGATCAAGGTATCTTTGTAGTACTAATTGACTCAGAGAACGCACTTGATGAATCGTGGCTACAAGCATTAGATGTAGACACGTCAGAAGAAAAACTACTTAAATTAAACATGTCAATGATTGATGATGTAGCAAAAACTATATCAACATTTATGGCAGATTACAAAGCAATGCCAGAGGAAGATCGTCCAAAGGTTCTATTTGTAGTTGACTCATTAGGCATGTTACTAACACCTACTGATATTGATCAGTTTAACAAAGGTGATATGAAAGGTGATATGGGTCGTAAGCCTAAGCAATTGACTGCACTTGTTCGTAACACTGTTAACATGATTGGTAGTTGTAATGTAGGCTTAGTATGTACTAACCACACTTACGCATCGCAGGATATGTTTGATCCAGATGATAAGATCAGTGGTGGCCAAGGTTTTATCTATGCATCAAGTATTGTTGTTGCAATGAAAAAGATGAAACTAAAAGAAGACGAGTCTGGTAATAAGATTTCAGAAGTACGTGGTATACGTGCAGGCTGTAAAGTTATGAAAACTCGTTATGCAAAACCGTTTGAAGGCGTACAGGTAAAGATACCATATGAAACAGGTATGAATCCTTACAGTGGTCTTATCGAACTGTTTGAAAAACAAAACTTGTTAGTTAAACAAGGGAATAGACTAAAATATATTGATCTTAATGGTGAAGAACATATTGACTATCGTAAAGCATGGATGTCACCTGATAAGATGAATTTAATTATGTCTGAATACGAGCAAAAAATTGCTCCTGTGGTAAATACCGAAGATGATGATGTTGTAGAAGTAACAACTGAAGTCGAACTAACCGAGGAGTAACACATGGATGAAAGCCAAATCGTCGATACATGGACTTTATTTAAAGAGTACATTGACAAAAAGAATATTGAAATTGCCGCTGAACGTTTTGTTGATATGTTAGCAGACTATGGTATAGATGATCATACATTAACACAAGTATTAGGATCTGACAACCACTTAGATGCCGCTATAAACTATTTTTTAGATGTAGATGAAGAAAACTATGCAGACGACGATCCATGGGAAGATGACGAATAATGGGTTGGTATAGTGAAATCTCACGTGACGTATCTAAAATACCAGACGCTGTAGCCCACTTCGATAAAGAACTTATACAAGCTCGTATTGAAGTAAAACTAAAAGGTAATGTTGAACGTGCAGCGGCAGAAATGCCAGGCATTGTTGAACATAGATTTAACCAACTACAAGAGATCGAAGCTATACTAAACTATTTGAATATTGAATTACGTAGACTACGTAGTTCATACTTCAAGAAATATCTTGAAAATTATCAACGAGCTCTGTCTAGTCGTGACGTAGAAAAATACGTTGACGGCGAGGCAGACGTTGTTGACTATGAAAAGATTATTAATGAATTTGCACTAATGCGTAACAAGTGGTTAGGCTTACTTAAAGGTCTTGATCAAAAGCAATGGCAAATAACAAACGTAGTTAAATTACGAGTAGCTGGTATGGAGGACGCAAGTCTGTGAGCGGAATAAAAAATAAAAGAGTACAGCATTCACCTGAAGGTGCACCACACTTAGGCGGTCACAACTGGCGCACACACGTAGACACGTCTGTACTAGATTATTTCAAAGAACAAGGCGCTAAATCATTTTTAGATGTTGGTTGTGGTGTAGGAGGCATGGTAATTGAAGCCATGGATCGCGATTATGATGCTTATGGAATTGATGGTGATTTTAGATTAGTAAGATCAAAGCCTGAGCATTTTATTTTACAAGACTTTACAAAAGGACCTGCACCTATTGATAGACATTTTGATTTAGGCTGGAGTTGCGAATTTGTAGAACATGTAGAACAAAAATATGTAGATAATTTTATGCAAGCATTTGTACATTGTAACACTGTTGTAATGACATATGCTCCTGTAGGAAAAGCAGGACACCATCATGTAAACTGTAATACGCAAGAGTATTGGATAAATGTATTCAAAGATTATGGGTTCACATACAATGATGCTCTAACACAAACTATTAGAGCAAACAGTAACATGAAACAAGACTTTGTAAGAAATTACGGATTATGTTTTGATAAATGAAGTTAATTGCATTTAGCCATCATTCACGGGCAAAAAGTTTTCCGATAAAGTTTAAATTACCTAATTGGCATTTAGTAAAATTTGAAAAAGATAAAGAATATGATGCTGATGTTTATTGGCAACTAAATGTGCAAGGTAGATTTAAAAAGATAGATCATGCATTTGCATATATCGATAGCACAAACAAACCAAAACTTGTGTGTGAGTCGACTCCCTTTCGAAAAAATAGTTATATTGAAGGAGATGTTAACACCTGGAGATATAGAGTAGGTTGGGAACATTTTCTAAACACAGGTAAATTTTACAACAGTAATTCACCTAGCGATAGATGGGAACAAATTTGTAAAGCTCAAAAAATTAAAATAAAGCCTTATTCAGACGGCGAATATATTTTAATCTGTTTGCAAAATCGTAGAGACACTACATTAAATAGCCTCTATGATAATTGGAATACATACGAAGAATGGTTCGACGATCTAATAAACAACATTAGAAAGTATAGTGATAGAAAAATTATTGTACGTCCTCATTTAACAACAGGACCTTGGGTCGCACAAAACATTGCCCGAAGAAATGACCCTTCAATAGAACTTAGTAAAACTTTTAAAAATAGAAGACAGCACGAAGGCGGCAAAGGTTTAGAATCTGAAATACGTAGTAGTAAGGTTGTGTTAGGTTATAACACAAATGCACTAGTAGAAGCTGTATGCTTAGGCAAACCTGTTATTGCTTTATCTAAGGAAAGCATGACTTGGGATATAAGCGATAATCTAAAAAATCTAGAGTCATTAAACTACCAGATAAATAGAACACAATGGTTGCACGATATGGCATACACGCAATGGACTCTAGAAGAAATTGCTAACGGTAAAGCATGGGAACACCTGAAGCAAGGATATACTAATGAAAGATAAAATCATTTCATATAAACACAAGAATGTATGGAGAGTGCGTAATAAAGAAATTTTAAAACTTATAAAAGGTTTTAACGGCAGTGTATTAGACTTAGGCTGTGGCGACAAAGATATTTTAAATTATTTTATTCCACGCAAAGGTGTTATTGTAACAGATTACCTTGGATTAGACAGAGTCAAAACAGCAGATATAATAACAGACTTTAACAACGAGAATTTAAAATTAGATAAAGAATACGACTTAGGACTAGCAATAGGATTATTAGAATATTTAGAAAATCCTATGGACGTCCTAAAAGCATACAAGCCTTATGCTAAACGTTGGATTATACTTACTCATCATTCGCCAAAAGGAAGAAAGGGATTGAAACAAACATGGCATCATAGATTTTTTCCTGAAGATATAGATAAGTTTAGAGAAGTATATAGTGTCGTGCATATGGATCGCCACAAAACAAATTTAATATGGAATTGCAAATGAGGACATACAAAAGAGCAGAAGACGGAATAATATTTCCTTGGTTACAAAAAAATTTACAACCACAACGCACTATAGTTGATATAGGTGCAAGAAAAGGCCACTGGTTTAAAAGTATTGCATATTTTTTTCCAGATTCACCTGCTCATCTGTTTGAACCTACACCTAACATCTATGAATGGTTAGATAGCAAACACAAAAACAATGACCATGTAAATATACATGGTGTAGCATTAAGTGATGTTTCAGCAACATTAGATTTTCATATTGACTTAGAATTAGGCGGATGGAGTGGACTTACTCAACAACGCGAAAACGGCAAATACAAAACTATCCAAGTTCCTGTTAAGACACTAGACAGTTATAAATTAAAAAATGTTGGCTTGATTAAAATAGATGTAGAAGGCAATGAATTAAAAACAATAAAAGGTGCGGGAAAAACTATACAAAAAAGTAAACCAATTTTATATTTCGAATGTGCAGATGTACACATGACAAATTATAACTACGATAGTGGAGATATTTTTGATTTTTTTGAAAACATAAATTACGATATCTTAGACTTAGATCTAAACAAATGTAGTAGAAATAAATTACTTGAACACACAGCATCTAAATTAAGTCTTTATCACAACTTTATTGCACAACCTAAATGATATATGAAGTACACAGAAAAGTAAAAAATAATGTAGGGGATTACTATTGTAACCCTAGCCGTTATTTTGATATGCATTGTGTATCAGGTGAACTGATGTACAATGATTATCCTATTGAAAATAATCACTTAGTAGTAGGCGGCGGTGGGTTGATACATAAAAAGTTTAGTAAGCATATACAAACACTTATAGAAAAACAACCTAAGACTACAACATTATGGGGCATAGGACATAATTTTGGCAAAAAGCATATTGCAAAAACCAAAGGAGATGTGTATTATCCTGAATGGATTAATAATGCTACACTAATTGGAATTAGAGATTGGATTGAAGGATATGAAAAATATTACTTGCCTTGTGTAAGTTGTTTGCATCCAGCTTTTGACAAAACTTATGAATCTAAACGTGAAGTTGTTTATTTTACACATGCATACAAAACAAAATTTACAAATCCAGAAACACTTCCTTATATGAAAAACAACGAAATGGATTTTGATAAAGTTATTGAATTTTTAGGAAGTGCCAATACAATAGTTACCGATAGTTACCACGGTGCTTATTGGGCTCAACTACTAGGTAAGAATGTACAAGTTTCTAGTTGGAGCGTAAAATTTAATCATATGAAACATCAACCACACTTCATTGACAGTATTAATGACAAATATGTAAAAAAGAAAAATGCTGTTGATGGATTTCTACAAGAATGTAGAGAACTTAATAATGAATTTTACCAAAAGTTCATGAGTCTGTTATAACCCTATATAAATATCTACATGGATATAGTATTAGTAACAGGCGGATTTGATCCTTTACATTCGGGACATATTGAATATTTTAAAGCGGCAAAAGCATTAGGCGATAAATTAATCGTCGGGCTTAACAGTGACGATTGGTTAACACGCAAAAAAGGAAGGCCATTTATGCCTTTCAAAGAACGTCTATCAATTATACAGGAACTTTCAATTGTAGATGACGTAATCAGTTTTGACGATTCTGATGATAGTGCATGTGGTGCAATTTATAAAACTTTAGCAACACATAGTAAAGTTAAAATAATTTTTGCAAATGGTGGTGATAGAACTGACACAACTACACCAGAATATAAAACTTACGGTGATCTACATTACGTAGATTTTGTATTTGGTGTCGGCGGCGAAAACAAAATGAATAGTTCTAGTTGGTTGCTAGATGAATGGAAAGCACCAAAGACTGAAAGGCAATGGGGGTACTATAGAGTGTTACATGAATATGATAATCATACTAAAGTAAAAGAATTAGCTGTACCGCCGGGTCATAAACTATCGATGCAAAGACACAGTGAAAGATCAGAACATTGGTTTGTTGCTGAAGGAACAGCAACAGTTTATACCATTAATGTTAGTTCTGATTTTGAATTAGTGGGTAGATATAAACAACATCAAAGTTTACACATTCCAAGAGGTACATGGCACCAATTAGCTAACGAAGATAGAATACCATTAAAGTTAGTTGAAATACAATATGGAACTAATTGTGTAGAAGAAGATATAGAAAGAAAATAAAAAATGAAAGTATTTGTAGGTTACGATACAAGAGAAGATATTGCATATCAAGTATGCAAACACAGCATTGAAAGCAAACAGCCTGAAGCAAAAGTTAGGCCGTTAAAACAACAAGAGCTAAGAGATGCTGGCTGGTATACTAGAGGTATAGATAAACTTGCATCAACTGAATTTACATTTACACGGTTCCTTATTCCTGAACTATGCAACTTTAAAGGTTGGGCATTGTTTATGGATTGCGACATGATTTTAAAAACAGATATAAAAGAACTGTTTGATCAAGCAGATGACAAGTATGCTGTCATGTGTGTACAACATGATTATTCTCCAAGTGCTACAACCAAAATGGATGGACAAGCACAAACAATATATCCTAGAAAAAATTGGTCAAGTGTTATGCTTTTTAATTGTGGACACAAAGGCAACGAAAAACTTACACAAGACTTAGTAAATAATCCAGATGTTACTGGAGCATACTTACATAGATTTAGTTGGTTAAAAGATAAAGAAGTAGGCGAATTATCCCCTGAGTGGAATTGGCTAGTAGGACATTATAGTGAGCCAAAGGATGGTACACCAAAATTAATACACTATACAGAAGGTGGTCCTTGGTTTGAAAACTATCGAAACTGTGAATATCACCAAGACTGGAAAGACGAACTATATGATATGTTTAAGTAAAAACCTCACTGACGAATATATTAATATGTTTGCTCAAGGCGGAGGTTTGCCTATATATGATTATAATCATGAATTTGAAAAGGGCCCTATAGTAATACGTAGCATGGGAAAGCGTAAACTTATAGATAGATGTTGGCGCGATAACATAGAATTTTATTATATGGATAGCGGGTACTTTGGCAACTATCCTTGTAAAGTTAATCCTAATGGATGGAAACTTTATCATAGAATTGTAAAAAATGATGTTCAACATAACAAGATTATAGAGCGTCCAGCTGATAGATGGTTAGCACTTGGTTTATCATTAAAGGAAAGACAAAAGAATGGCAAACATATTTTACTTGTTGTGCCAAGCGAAAAGCCATGTAAATTTTATAAATTAGACTTAGAAAGTTGGAAACATCGTACTATAAGAGAAATAAAAAAATACACTGACAGACCAATTATTATAAGAGAAAAAACTGACCGCAAACAAAGAGTACACGGTAACACTATATTTGATGCACTAAAAGATTGCCATGCACTTGTAACATTTCAAAGTATTGCAGCTGTTGAAGCTGTGATGCAAGGTGTCCCTGCATTTACTACAGCACCTACAGCGGCAGATCCTGTATGTGATAAAGATCTAAGTTTGTTAGAATCTCCAACTATACAGGACAATATGAAAATATGGAAATGGGTGTGCCATTTAGCATACGGACAATTTCATATTGATGAACTTAAAAACGGAACAGCATATAGGATTTTAAATGAAAACAGTTAAGATATTTTACGCAGGTATTCCTAGTAAAAATACTAATAGTGAAAAGGTTGACGTATTAAGATTTTTTCATATGGGAGTAACTGGTGCAAACAGTATAGAAGTAAAAGAAGCTCAGCACAGTGCATGTGATCTTGCTGTAATGCAAGGATGGGTACATGAGAATAGTGGACGTACACCACACTTAATGTTTAGAAGAGAAATAATTAGACAACAACGATTGGCACAAAAACATGTACTTGCAATTGATAGTAATTTATTTTTATGGAAAGATCCTAGTAACACAAAACATTATTTAAGATTTAGTTTAAATGATGTATTTCCTCAAACTGGAATATATTTTACAAATAATATTGATCCTAATAGATGGAAACAAATACAAAATGATCTAAACATTACAGTACAACCTTGGAAGAAACAAGGTAGACATATATTAATTTGTTTGCAACGTAATGGAGGATGGAGCATGAAGCAACTTCCGGTCATGCAATGGTTACCAAAAATAATTAAAAAGATACAAACGCATACAGATAGAAAAATAGTAGTTAGGGCTCATCCTGGAGATGGTAAAGCAAGAGAATATTTAAAAATTAACCAACCAGGAGTACGTATTAGCACCAATCCTAGTATAATACAAGACTTTGTAGATTGTCACGCTGTAGTGACATATAATAGTAGTCCTGCTGTAGCAGCAGCTGTTGAAGGAATACCTGTTTATGTAACTGATCCAGATCCAAAATCAAGTCAAGCATATGATGTTGCAAACACTGATTTAAAAACTATTGAAGATCCAAAAACTTTTGATAGACAACCTTGGTTAGAAAAACTAGCAATGTGTCACTTTAATTTTGAGGATTTAAGACAAGGTACAGCTTGGAAAATTATTAAGGATTACATATGATAAATCAATCTATTAGCATAGTAACAACATTCCATAAAAAAGGGTTAGATGACTATGCACAGAACATGTTAGATACTTTTGCACAGATGTGGCCAAAAGAAATAACTTTGTACGCATATGCAGAGGATTGTACACCTGTAGTTACTGCACCTAATATTATAGTAAAAGATTTACATGCATCTAGTCCAGAACTTGTAGCATTTAAAAATAAATGGAAAAATGTTCCTAAAGCAAACGGTGATGTATCACAAGATCCTGTTCGTAGTTTACGCAAAGATGCAGGCAAAGGATTCAAATGGGACGCTGTAAGATTTGCACATAAAGTTTATAGTATATTTCATTGTGCTACAATATGTAACACTGATAAACTTATGTGGATGGATGCTGATACTATATGTCATAGTCCTATTGATATGAAGCGTATAAATGAAATACTTCTTCCAGCATATGACTTGTGTTATGTCGGAAGAGACAACAAATGGCCAGAGTGTGGACTATATAGTATTAATTTACGAAATAAAATGGGACAAACTTTTTTAAAAGAATTTCAGAGAGTGTACGATGAAGCTGAAGATGGTATATTCCAAATGGCAGAATGGCATGACAGTTTTGTATTTGAAGAAGTTAGGAAAAAACTAAATCCACACTGTTTGAATTGGGGGCAAGGTATAATTAGAGGCGAAGGTCATCCTCTTATTAATAGTGTTTGGGGAGCATATCTTGATCATTTAAAAGGTGGAAGAAAAGCACTAGGTAAGAGTAAAGCAAGTGATCTACGTATAACAAGGACTGAAGAGTATTGGAAAGACTCTCATCAATGGAGTAGTAAATAATGGAATTACCAGTTTGGAAACCACGTGTGCTATACAATAAAGGTGATGTTATAAAACATGGAGAAAAAGTTTTTGAGTGTGAGCAGAATCATGTTTCAATAGAAGACTTTGATAAAGGTAGATTTAAACGAATCAAAGCAGATAAATTAACAGACGAACCTAGGGATTTAGAAATGACAAATGGAAAAAAGTTTGCGTTAATTACAAGTATGGATAAAAGATATTATCAAGAGTCTGGTAAAGCAATGTTACAAAGTTGGAAAAGACATGCTTCTGGATTGGGCACCATGTATTGTTATAACGAACAATTATTTGATCCTAAAGTAAAAGGAGTAAAAACAGCTGGCTGGATGTTAGGTGAACAGTTTATTAAGTTTCAACAAAGACATACTAATCATAAAATTAAAGCATTTGCAAAAAAAGCATTTCCAATTATAGATGCTACAGAAAAATTTTGTGATCATGATAGATTACTATGGGTAGATGCAGATGCTGTGTTTACAGAAAACTTTCCTAGATTACTTACTGAACTAATTGCACCCGATGATGTTCTAAGTACACATTTTAGTGTATGGCACGAAAAGAACGGCAAAGAATATCATAGTTGCGAAACAGGATTCTTTATTTTAAATTTAAAACATCCTGGTTTTGGACATTTTATGGACTTATATAAAGACATATATTATAATGATAAAGCAGAAGAATACGATTTACGTAGATTCTACGATGGAGAAGTATACGGAAAGTGTGTTGAAATACTAGAAGCAAAAGGTCATAAAATGATGAACTTAAACACAGGACGCCACAAAACTCCAATTAGTAGAAGTTTGCTTGCTCCTTACATAAGTCATTTTAAGGCAGGACTAAAAGAAAGGACTGATTTTTCTGAATATGAAGACGAAGAAGAAGTTTAATTTACATGAAAGATTTGGTGCTCTCAATAGTAAGCCTGTGTTTGATGCCTTTCACGCTGGTGCTAATGCTCTTGGGCATGATGTTGTTGTTAATGGTGATGATGGGATTGATGTTATTTGGAGCGTACTTTGGAACGGTCGCATGGCTGGAAACCAAGCTATATGGGAACAAAATCAACAGCAAAAACGACCAACAATAGTTTTAGAAGTTGGCGGCATAGTAAGAGGAACAACTTGGAAAGTAGGTCTTAATGGGATTAACAGAGATGCTTACTTTAGCCCCAGTGGTAATAACTCTGATCGTGTGCGTCTACTCGGCTTACAAGTAAAACCATGGAAATATGATGGCGAATATATTCTAGTATGTGGTCAACATGATAAGAGTTTGCAATGGAAAGATATGCCATCAATGTCTAATTGGGTATACGATACTATAACATCTATAAGGGCTCAAACGAAACGTCCTATTATATTTAGACCCCATCCAAGGTCTCCGTTACCATATATTGAAAAAGAATTTAAAAATGTATATAGACAAGATCCAAGACATTTACCCGGGACATACGACGACTTTGATATGAAGTTTAAAAACATATGGGCTACAGTAAGCTGGTCAAGTAACCCAGGTGTACATAGTATAATTAATGGTGTGCCTGCATTTACAGGTCCAAGTAGTCTTGCATTTGATGTAGCAGAACAAGACTTACGCAATATTGAAAATCCTTTATATGGTGACAGGACACAATGGCTTAATGACTATGCTCATACCGAATGGACTACACAAGAAATTTCTCAAGGAATACCTATTAAACACTTGACATCTAAGATTAATATGCTATAATAATAGTATGTTAAAAAATTACATTCATGACAACACAGCAGAAAGTTGCATAGAGATACTATCAGGTGTTCATCCTCATCATGACTATGACGGTGTAGATGTAAACAACAACGATAAACATTTGATTATGAGTCTTACAAAGCAAACATTTAAAGGTATTGCTTATACAGATAGGCAATATGAACTTGTCAAAAGCAAGATATTATTATATAAAAATGTTCTTGAAAACTTAGATATAGATGTTGACAAATGTATTAGTACACTACGTAAAGACATTAGGCATATAGACAGGTCAAAATGGATTGGAATACGTGAAATTGATAATGTTAATTATATTGCTGTAAGGTTTACCTTTAACAAAAAATTAATTTCTGCATTAGAATCTTTAAGAACTAGTGGCATTTCAAAATTAAAATTGCAAAATAATACTGATAACAAAATAAGTTATTATAATTTAAGTGAAATAAACATTTACAAAATTATTCAAATACTAAAAGATAGAAATTTTAAAATAGAAGATAATATCAATTCTCAATATGAAAAAATAGAAATGATGATGGAAAACAAAAAAAATTATTTACCCGGTATATATGGATTTAAATTAAAAAATTTAAATGATAAAGCTGTAGACTATATGATAACAGATATTGGAAATGAACCTTCGCCTGAGAATTTAGCATTGTACAAAGATAGAGATGCACTATACGGCATAGAACATTTTGACGAAGAGGATTTAGAATCAAGTTGTAAAAATCTTACAACATTGAGTCAACGTATTGTTAGAAGATCAGCAACGCAAGTTTTAATTAATCCACAATCTTTTACAATTAATAACATTGCAGAGTCTATATTAGAATTAAATAGATATCCGTTGCTAGTATGTTTAGATAGTGAAAGTGATACAGATGACCTAACAACTGTATTTCATAGTTTTAGAAACATTTTTGCAAATGAAGACTTTTGTGTATTGTATAGAAAAGATAACGACACAACAGAAAATAAGCATTTTAATCAATACATTAAAGAAAACAATTTGAATAATTCACTTGGCAATAACTCAAAAATAGTGTATACTACACAAGATAAACTAGTAAAAACATTACTAAAAGGTAATTGGAGTCCTAAGTCTGCATTAGTATTTGGTTGCACAAGGCAAGTAAAAATTAAAACATACTTAGACGAATTAGATTTAGTTATGTATTATGATACGGATGTTAGTCCGTTTTTAAGAAACATAGAAAAGATTTAATGGCAACTTGTAGATTAATAATTGAAGATGAAGTAAACATCAAACTTGAAGGACTAGAAGTTGATGTACGGCGTAAACTTGCAAACGCATTAAAGTTTGAAGTACCATATGCACGTTATATGCCTCAATATAAACTAGGACGTTGGGATGGAAAAGTTGCTTTCTTTGGCATCGGTGGATCAGGATATGTTAATCATCTTGATACTATTTCAGAAGTGCTTGCAAAAAACAATGTTCAAATAGTTGATATTGAAGACCGACGTCATCCGATTACACTAGACTTAAAACCTATTACAGAACGTTATTGGGCTGACCAAGATATACGTTGGCCAAAAGGACATCCTGCAGAAGGAGAAGAAGTTATTCTGCGTGACTATCAAGTTGAAGCAATAAACAACTTTCTACAAAACCCGCAGAGCTTACAAGAGATTGCAACAGGTGCTGGTAAAACTATTACAACTGCCACACTATCTCATATTACTGAGCCATATGGACGTAGTCTTGTAATTGTGCCTAACAAATCGCTTGTTACGCAAACAGAAGAAGACTATGTTAATTGTGGGTTAGACGTAGGGGTTTACTTCGGAGACAGGAAAGAGTTAGGTAAGACTCACACTATATGCACTTGGCAAAGTTTGAATATTCTTGACAAGAAGCACAAGGACGGTAGCGCAATATTATCGCTTGCTGAATTCCTTGAAGGTGTGAGCACTATTATTGTTGACGAAGTACACCAGGCCAAAGCAGAAGTTCTTAAGAACTTGCTCACTCGCAACCTACGTAACGCTCCAATACGTTGGGGACTGACAGGTACAGTTCCTAAAGAGAAGTTTGAGTTTGAATCAATTCACGCTTCGTTAGGTCCAGTAATAGGACAGATTAGTGCTAAAGAATTACAAGACAAGGGTGTGCTGTCAAAGTGCCATGTTAATGTAGTACAACTAATAGATACAGTAGCACACGCAGGATACCAAGAAGAATTAAAATATCTAGTAACAAATCAAGAAAGAATAAACTATATAGGCAAATTATTAAACAATGTTAAACAATCAGGCAATACACTTATACTTGTAGATAGGATTAGTGCAGGCGAAATGCTACAAGAACTTATACCAGACAGTACATTTGTAAAAGGTGATGTAAAATTAAAAGACAGAAAAGATACATATGACGAAATTCAAGAATCTACTAATAAAGTTATTATTGCAACTTATGGAGTAGCGGCTGTTGGTATCAACATTCCTAGAATATTTAATTTAGTTTTAATCGAACCAGGCAAATCATTTGTAAGAGTGATACAGTCAATAGGCAGAGGCGTAAGAAAGGCAAAGGACAAAGACTTCGTTCAAATATGGGATCTTACATCAACATGTAAGTTTGCGAAGCGACATCTGACTCAGCGTAAAAAATTTTACAAAGAAGCAGAGTACCCTTTTACAATAGAAAAAGTAGACTGGAATTAATATATGAGAATGTTAACCTTAGAAAACAAATGCTTCGCACTTAATGACTTACCTGACGAATTAGGCGAAGACGAAGATGTAAGATTTAGTGTGTTAGATAACAGTGATCCTAAAGAACCTGACTTCTTTTTTATACCACTAATTTTCTTAGAATCTTTCAGTAGTCCGGCTATAGTAATGGAAATAAACGGAAACGAAATAATGATGCCTGTAGATTGGCATATTGCTGTAGGCGATTCTTCAGCAGGCTCTGATGTAGAAGTATTACCATTAACTAGTATAAATGATAGAGGATTTGAAACATTTTTGTTCAATCCTTTAACAAGTTATAAACTAGATTTTGGAACACTAAAAATTATTAACTTTTATAATGATGTTAAATGGTATTTTCCTAAAATGAAAAATGGACAATTATTAAGTGTGCCTATTACAGAAGGAAACAATCCTTTATGTGCATTTTTTGTAAAAGATATTAGTAGACAAAGCGAAACGATTGACTACAGTGCTTTATTATAAGAAAGGATAATATGACAATGAAAGCAGGAAAGATTTGGGGTCAAACAGAATTGATCCACGCAAACGGTGTACTAGAGTTTCACCGTATTGAATACAAAGCAGGTTACAAATGCTCAGAGCATGAGCATCAATTTAAATGGAACGGATTCTTTGTTGAATCGGGCAAGATGATTGTCCGTGTTTGGCAAGATGATCAGGATGGTCTCGTAGACGAAACTATTCTTGAAGCAGGGGATTTTACACAGGTTAAGCCTGGTAAGATCCATCAGTTCGAAGGCGTAGAAGACGGAGTTGCTTTTGAACTTTATTGGGCAGAATTCAACCACAATGATATTGTGCGTAGAACTGTCGGAACTAAAGTGAAAAAATAATAGGAGAACATATGTTCAATAAACTTTTAGATGGTGTAGACAGGTCACTAGTTACTAAACTAGTAATCCTACACACACTAGTAATTGCAGTTAGTAATTACCTAGTAACAATTAGATTTGATCTATTCCCAGGTGCAGAGTTGCCCTTGTTTGGATCATTTCCATTAGCGGCGGCGGCGTTTACATTTCCGATCGTTGTTGTAGCAACTGACTTAACAGTTAGACTTGTTGGTAAAGAAGCAGGTAGAGCTGTTGTAGCAATGGCAATCATTCCTGCCATTATTGCATCGGTACTTGTGCTATTAGCACTAGGTGACGAACATGCTTACAGAGTAGGTTTTGCATCAGGTACTGCATACGCAATTGGTACTATGCTTGACGTATATGTATTCCAAGCAATTAGAGAACGTTCAAATGCATGGTGGGCGGCACCAGCACTTTCAACTATTGCCGCAAACATCATTGACACATATTCATTCTTTTATGTGGCATTTGCAGGCTCGTTAGATGCAGAAGGTAACCTATCATGGATTGGTGCTAACTGGCACGTAGTTGCACAAAACAATACACTTACAAAAATTGTAGTTGGACTGATTGTGTTCCTACCAGCTTATGGTTTATTACTTTCATACTTAGGTAAAAAAGTTGCAACAGAACCACTGGTGCTAAAAGACGAAGTAAAAACAGAAGCACCTAAAAAGCGTGGACGTAAGCCAAAAGCAAAGGCGAAATAAATGTATAGTAAACAATATTTGGAAGAACTTAAAAATTTACATTATGACCCAAAAAGACCAAATGGTTTTGGCGGCAAAGTAAAAGATTTAGGAGAAGCCTATAATTTTATAAATTATTGGATGCCAAGTACTTGTTTAGATTACGGTTGTGGGAAAGGAGTAATTCTTTCCCACCTCAACGAAAAGTTTCCTGATACAGAATTTATTGGTTACGACCCTGCATTACCTATGTGGGATAATAAACCAAAAAATACATTTGATATGGTTTTTAGTAATGATGTATTAGAACATATAGAACCAAAATACATAGCAGATGTTTTACAAGACATTAACAAATATGCAAACAAATATATTTGGTTGCGAATAGATACACAACCAGCAAGGAAAGAATTATCTGATGGCAGAAATGCACATTTAATAATCGAAAACCAAAAATGGTGGACAAGAGTTTTAGGCCTAAATATAGAAGGCACAATAGTCTATAATGAAGTTAACAAAAAAGGCAAATTAGACATTGCAATCGAGAAAACTAATAGCTAATGAAGCATTAATATACGAAAGAGCTAATGGAGTTGTATATGCAAGGTATGCTAATAAACCAGAAATACCACGTTGGATAATAGGCGGTGACCCTGGTGCTGTTGCTAGGGCACAAGGGAAGTTAATAGATTATAGCGAATGGCAAAATTTATGCGATGTTGCAAATGAAAACGAAACATTAAAAAAACTAATGGACAAATTAATAACAACTTATTATTTAATAAAGGATAGCAAATGAGGTTAGTTACTTTTGGTTGTAGTGTTACATACGGGCAATATCTTCCAGATACAACTTGGAAAAAGGACAAAGATATTACTCCTCCTAGTAAATTAGCTTGGCCTGCTATATTAGGGAAAACTTTAAATATACCAGTTTATAATAACGCAATACCAGGAATTGGAAATTACCTTATTACAGATCAAATTACTAATTTTAAATTAGAAGAAAATGATATTGTTATTGTAATGTGGACATACAAAGATAGATATGACATAATATATAATAAAAGATATAACAACCTTAGGCTAAGAAAAACTGGATATGAAAAACTATATGAAACTATAGGACCTTGGATAGAAAGTAGAAAATCAACTACTGTATTCAGATATTTATATAATGATGTAGATGCATTAATTAGAAATCAACATTATATAAACTATGCAAGATTATATCTCGATACATTCAATATAAAACACTTTCATACAAGTTGTTACACTGAAGATTATAAAAATGTTAATGATATAAATGTCAGCAAATTAAGGAAAATAGATACAGCTCTTGATGATTTGCATCCAGGACCAAAAAGTCATATTGCAATAGCAGATGCAATGTATAATTATATTAAGGAAAAAATATGAGAATAATAGCAGGACCATGTCAACATGAAACATTAGAATTAAGTTTACAAATCGCAGAAGAATGTAAACGTGTTTGCGATTTACATAACATTGAATATATTTTTAAAGCAAGTTTCGATAAAGCAAACAGAAGTAGTATGCAAGGTAAACGTGGTGTAGGACTTGGTCAAACACTACAAGCCTTTGAAAAGATCAAAGACAAAACGGGTGTTAAAACGCTTACAGACGTACACACAACACAACAAATAAAAGATATAAGCAATTGGTTCAATCACACTGTAGACGTATTACAGATACCTGCATTTTTGTGTAGACAAACAGACCTTATACAAGAAGCATGTGCCACAGATAAAATAGTAAATATTAAGAAGGGACAGTTCCTAGCACCTTGGGACGTCAAAGGTATACTATCAAAGACTGAAGGTGCAAAGGATGTCTGGATAACTGAAAGGGGTACAAGTTTTGGTTACAACACTCTTGTTGTCGATTATACTGGTCTTATGTATATGCTTGACAATTATGATTCCGATATTGTGTTTGATGTTACGCACTCTGTCCAAAAACCCGGAGGACTGGGGACTAGTAGCGGCGGGAATCGTGATTACGTGCCTGGGCTCGCTCGTGCTGGGTCTGCTCTTGGGATCACTTCCTTCTTCATCGAAGTCCACCCTGTGCCTGATGACTCGCCAAGCGATGGTCCAAATATGCTTAGACTAGATAACTTTGAAGGAGTTGTAGATGACATCGTCCGCTATTCTTATACCAGCTAGATACGGTAGCACACGGTTCGAAGGAAAGCCGCTGTGTATGTTAGATGGTGTTCCTATGATAAAGCGTGTGTATGACGCTTGTAGTGCGTCTAAGATACCAACATATGTGTTAACAGATGACGAACGTATTGCTAATCTATTTGACAGTCAAAATGTTCTAATTGACTATTACCCATATGAAAACGGTACAGAAAGATGTTCTGGTGCATTAAAACAGGATGCTCTTAAAGGCTATGAACATTTTGTGAATGTGCAAGGCGATATGCCAGATGTTACAATAGAGATGATAGCAAGATGTTTTGAATGGTTGAAGTCTTATCCAATCAGTACAGTCTGGACAGATATGCCTTTAGAAATGCAAAACAATCCCGATTCAGTAAAAATGGTTAGAGCAGGTGATCAATGTTTATGGTTCGGTAGAGGTATGACTGGCTATGGACATTGGCACTTAGGTATCTATGGATATAGACGCGATGCGCTAGAATTATACCATGATTTAGAGATAACTGTAGAAGAAGAAACTGAGAAACTTGAGCAATTACGTTGGTTAAAAAGTGGTTGGCAAATTGGATGTTCTCATGTATACTTTAAAGGTACAGAGATTAATTCACCAGAGGATGTAGATATATGGCACAAGCAAAACTCCCAATAAAAGATATACTAGCAGCCATTGATATGAATGCTAAAAGTGTGTGGAAGGAGTTTACTTTAGATGAACGTAAACAGGTGTCATTTTGGCTTCTTAATCGCTATATAAGCGCCGTACAAGGGTCTGCAGATGATCAAGCACTAGCTGTGTTCAAAACTAATGAATACTATAATAAGCACTTTAACACTATAGGTGTAGGCAAAGAAAACGGACATCAAGAACTTATGTGGCAACTGTTATGCATGAGTGGCGCATGGGGCAAGATCAAGTTTCATCCATATATTGGATTTAAGAAAAAAGGTGCAAATAATAATGTTGCAATTAAATTATTAGAACGTATACATCCTAACATGAAGCAATTAGAAGTTGAGATGTTAGCCGGCATGTATACAACTAAAGAACTAAAACAACTTGCTGAAGATTATAATATAGAAAGCAAATTATAATGAAATATTATTATAATACATTACCCAACTACGGGGTTTTAGAAATTAAACTAAAACAAACACATATAGATTTACTATATTCATATATTAAAGAATCAGCATACGAAGGATATAAGTTTGAAGGCAATACAGTGATATCACATGCCAAAGACAATCAATGGAGTTTAATTGATCGAGAGGGTATATTTGAAGAAGAAGTCTTAAGGCCTTCTATACAAAAATATGTAGAGCAATGGGGATGGCCATATAAACATAAAACAACACAAGCACATGACTTTGAATTTAATAGATTTTGGACACGCATTACTACTAGCGACCAATATCAAAGTTTACATGATCATCAAGGTGTGTTTAGTTTTAATATATGGTTACAAATACCGACCGACTGGCGTGAAGAACAAGAAGGTGATTTAGGATTTGCACATCCTGATGCTAGTGATTTTATTTTTACATACACTGATACGTTGGGTACAATAAGAACAAATAATTATAAACTATCTAAGGAAATGGAAGGCACAATGATATTATTTCCTAGTGATTTAAATCACGCTGTGTATCCAAGTTATACAAATCCAAAAGGATATAGAATTAGTGTTTCAGGTGATCTTAGTCTTAGTAGTAATAGAGTGTTAGGTGCAGAATGAGTAAACCCTACGTATGCGAATATTGTGGCAATGGTTACACAAGAGAAAAAACTCTTGCTGTGCATATGTGCCAGCCTAAACGTAGAGCATTACAGAAAAATGAAAAGCGTGTACAACTAGGTATGTATGCATTTAATCAGTTTTACAAACTAAGTGCAGGTGCAAAGAAAGATAAAACCTACGAAGAATTTTGTAAGTCGCCATACTACAATGCGTTTGTTAAGTTTGGTAGTTTTGTATCTAATGTAAAACCGTTGTATCCAGAAAAATATATTGACTATGTTGTTACCAGCGGAGTGAAATTAGATCATTGGTGTAGAGATGAAATGTATGAAAAGTATGCAATTAATCTTATACAAAAAGAAGGAGTTGAGACAGCACTAGAACGTAGTGTCATGACTATGATGGAATGGGCAGATGAAAACGAGCCTGCACCCTGGAATCATTATTTTGATCACATAAGTTTAAATAGGGCTGTATGGCATATCAAAGATGGCAAAATGTCTCCTTGGTTATTGTTAAATTGTGCAAGCGGAAAAAACATGTTAAGCAAGTTTAATGATGAACAATTACAAATGATATTTCATATAGTGGATCCAACACATTGGGCTATGCGTTTTAAAAGGCAACAACGTGATGTAGATCTTGTTAAAGAAGTTGTTAAGGAAGCAAACTTATGAAAGTATTAATTTTTGGATTACCAGGAAGCGGTAAAACGACATTGGCAAAACCCTTTGCAGATTTGATAAATGGTGTGCATATTAATGCAGATGAAGTTAGAAAAAAATATAATGATTGGGACTTTACTAGAGCAGGGCGTATAAGACAAGCACAACGTATGAGACATCTAGCGGATGGTGTAGTAATGGCAGGTAAAATAGCTGTTGCTGACTTTGTTTGTCCTACTTATATAACTAGATTAGAGTTTGATGCAGACTTTACTGTATGGATGGATACAATAAAACAAAGTCCATACGAAGATACTAATGCATTATTTGAAACACCAGACACTGTAGACTATCATGTTGCAAAATGGTTTACTGATACTCATCAACAACTTACGCAAGTTGTCGAAACTTGGAGGGAGAGAAATGCCATTTAATTCTTTTGCACCTACAACACAAATGTTAGGTAGATGGCAACCTTGGCATCCGGGACATACAGAATTATTTAAAAGAGCTCTTGCTGAAACCGGACAAGTATGTATTCAAATAAGGACGGTACCACAAGACACAGATGCTTCAGGTGGACGTACGATGCTACAAGATGACAATCCTTTTATTGTAGAAGACGTCAAGGAAAATATAAAAAAAGAATTAGCAAAAGAAGGCTTTACATATAGAGAAGAATATGTTATAATGATAGTTCCTAATATTGTAGATATTAGTTATGGTCGAGGAGTAGGTTATACTTTTACAGAACACGATCTAGGAAAAGACATACATAATATTAGTGCTACTAAAATAAGAAAACAAATGAGAGAGGATGGTAAACTTGCCTGATATTGATATAGATTTTGCAGACAGAGATATTATTTTAGATAAAATAAATCACAGGATTGCTAGATTAGACTCAGGTAAAAAACACAACACTGGTGTTTATGTTACAGAGTGTCCTCATAATCCTATTGATAATATTAGTACTATCGAACACAAGACAGCAGAAGAACGTGGTTACTTTAAATTAGATTTTTTAAATGTGTCAATTTACAAAGACGTAAGAGATGAGACACATCTAAAAGAACTAATGGAAAGGAAACCAATATGGCAACTACTGGAACACAAGGACTTCGTCGACAAAGTATTTCATCTAAGCGGACACGACGATCTATTGAAGCAATTGAAACCTACCTCGGTAGATCAATTGGCGGCAACACTAGCAATAATTCGTCCAGCGAAAAGATATCTAGCAGAAAAGGATTGGCAGACGATAGCAAACGAAGTTTGGACAAAACCAACAAACGGTGAATATTTTTTTAAAAAAGCACATGCATATGCTTATGCTGTAAGTGTAGTTGTACATATGAATTTGTTATGTGAGCAATACAATGAACAAACTTAAGATTCCAAGAACAATTCAATGGAATAGCAAACCAAATAGAAAATATTTTTTAAGACACTTAATTGAATCAAATAATTTTAGTACAATGTGCGAAGTAGGAGTTAGAGACGGACGAACTACTTTTTACCTATTAGATAAAATACCTAATTTAAAAATTTATGCAATTGATTTAGATATTAGACTATTTTATAATAAAGAAATAAAAGAAAAATATAATGAAAGATTAATTCCTATACAAGGAAAAAGCGGCGTTGTTGCTGATAAAATACCTAGTGTAGATTTAGTTTTTATAGATGCTGATCATTCTTATCAAGGTTGTAGTATTGATATAAAAGCCTATACACCAAAAGTAAATACTAATGGTATATTGTCAGGGCATGATATAGACTTTCCTGGAGTAAACAAGGCAGTTAATGAACAAGTTAAGACATACGAAGTTGGTCCTAACAATGTTTGGTTTAAATTTATTTAGATTTTTTTCTGACTAATTGTACACTTTTACGTTTTATTCTTTTAACACTTAATGCGTTTAAATTTACACAAGGGCCAATACTTACTCTAACATCTTTGCTGTTCATTGTCATTAAAGCATGATTAAATCTTGATATATCAGTCCTTAGGAATATGTTGATAGGAATCATTCTGTTTGATTCCCACCACCATGTATCACCTAATTCAAGGAAACGTTTTTTTTCTTCTTCTGTTTTAAGCAATGTATATATGTACATACTAGTAACATACTGGTCTTGATTGGCAATTATACCAACGTATTCATTACCACCATATGTAACAACGCTTATAAACGGAAAGTCTTTTTCAATATTTTTTAATAACATAGTTCTCGATAAATATAGTTATGCAGTTAACACCTAGATATTTAGTCAATAATAAAACAACCATCATTGCTAATGAAGCAGGATTCATAACGGAGTATAGACCAGTGTACCAAAGACATATAAAATTATATAAGGGCATAGACAATGTCCTTCAGTTTAAGGTTTTGAACCATGATCAAAAACCAGTATTATTAACATCATACACACCAAAGATAGTTGTGTTTGATCAAAACAAACTTATGGTAATTGAACATGATTGTACAGTTACAGACGATGGATCAACTAATACTAGAGGTAATTGCAAAGTCACTATTAGCGAAAATGACCTTTTAAACTTAGACTCACAATTTTTAAGTTATAACATCTATCTTGTTGATACAAATAATGAAAAAACTTTAACTTACACCGATACACATTTTGGAGCAGACGGAGTTATGCATTTAGAAGATACAGCTTTTCCAGGACCTGCTAAAACTGGAGTGGTGACTACTTTTACAGAAGAAAATTCAATATGGTATAGTGAAACGCTAGATGCACAACCAGGAATAAATGGTAATGAAGCATTACATACAGCTGCTATATATGCTGATACATATGTAGGTGATGTAGTAGTACAAGGCACTTTAGAGAATCAAGTTACTGGAACAACAAATTGGTTTGATATTTCTACTGTAAGTTTTGCAGGTACAGAAACTGAACCACAACATGTTAACTTTAATGGTGTATTCAGTTACTTAAGATTTTCAGCAAATTCAAATCCAGCTGATAAAATTACAAAAATTTTAGTAAGGAATTAATATGGAAACATTTATGACAGTATTGCTACTGTCTTTAGCATCCGCTTCTAATGCGGAATTTATAGAGAGAAGCAATGAACAAATTGAAGAGGGCTACAGATGGGCATATGTGGGCAAACAAGCACCAGATGGCAATCCTGCAATAACAATAAAGCCAGAACACGCTGAAGAATTTATCTTATTTAAATTAACAAAATAGCTTGACTTAGTAACCGTTTGGTGCTATAATATTACTATGAGTATTGTAGCTGAAACAGTTCTGACATACATTCCTGCTAAGAGGAAACAAACTCCTAGTGGGTGGATTGGCTTTAATGCTCCATGCTGTATCCACAATGGAGAGACACGTGATACAAAGTCCCGAGGCGGTGTCATACAAGAAGCAGATAACATAAGTTATCATTGTTTTAATTGTGGATTTAAATGTAGCTGGCAACCGGGACGTAACTTCTCATGGAAGATGCGTAAGTTCTTAGAATGGTTAGGAACACCTGATGATGTAATCAACAAGGTTGCATTAGATGTGATGAGGTTAAATGAAGGGGTTGAAGCTAAAGAACGAATAGCTCAACTCCCTTCATTTTCTTCTGTTCCATTACCTGAAGATGCTGTGAGAATGCAAGATATAAAAGAGCATACTAAGCAATCTTTGGATGTTTTAGAATTTATGGCAAAACGCAATTTAAACTTAGATGATACAAACTATTATTGGTCTCCGAGTCTCGGATATAGAGATAGATTTATTATTCCGTTTTATTATGAAAAAAGAATAGTAGGTTGGACAGGGCGTAGTATATTGCCAAATAAAAATCCAAAATATCTTACTGAAGTACAACCTGGATTTGTATATGGACTAGACGAACAAAGATTTAATAAAGCATTTGTTATAGTTTGTGAAGGACAATTAGATGCAATACATATTGATGGTTGTGCATTAGGCGGGTCAGATATAAACGATCAACAAGCAATGTTATTAAATAAACTTAACAAAGATATAATTGTAGTTCCAGATAGAGATAAAGCAGGCAGTAAACTTGTAGAACGTGCTATAGATTTAGGTTGGAGTGTAAGTATGCCTGACTGGAGTCAAGATATAAATGATATTGGAGATGCTGTAAATAAGTATGGTAGACTATATACACTTTATAGTATTGTTAACACAGCAGACGAAAGTCCGCTTAAAATTAGATTAAAGGCAAAGAAATGGTTTTAGTTAAAAAAGTGTGGTCCATACTTAGTTGGCCATATACAAAGATAAAAGAAGAGATTGCATTTAAAAAGAAGATGAAAGCTCTTAAAGAAAAAGATCCGTTTATTTACAAATGAGTGAGTTTACAAAAGGTATAGGATCAATATTTAAAAATAATAGTCTTGCATTGGCACTAGTTTATACTCTAGGCCATGTAGTTATCGCTATGACAGTTGTGCGATTAATGACAGGTGCAAGTTTATGGGAAGCCGGAGCAGTTGCACTTGTTGAACCTGCTATAAACGGCTTTTGGTTTTACGCACTACACAAACTATGGACAAAGTATAATGATTAATTGGGGTATGGTAGGAAACAGCCACGATGCTAGTTTAGCAGTATTTGATGACGAAAAATTATTATGGGCAAGTCTTTCAAAAGACTTTTCTAAAATTGATAATGATCCAAATTTTAATTGGACACAAATTGAGGTAGCACGTCAAAGTTTTGGTCCACCACAAAAGATAACTTGGTATGAACGACCGTTCCTTAAAACACTACGTCAGTGGAGAGCCGGTCAGGGTTGGTTATACAAAGAGAATGATATTCGTGCTTATTTAAATAATTGGGGCATCAAATGTAAGATTGAATATACCCAACATCATTTATCCCATGCGGCCTATGCCTACTACACACAGCCCTATGATGATTGTGCTGTAATATGCTTAGACAGTATTGGAGAGTTTGAAACCCTAACTGTATGGCATGGCAAAGACAACAAACTTAACAAGGTACATAGCCAAAGCTATCCACATAGCCTAGGGTTATTCTACAGTGCTATGACACAACGTATGGGGCTAGTGCCACAGCGTGACGAATACCTAGTAGCCCAATGGGCAAAGAAAGGTAACCCTAAACGTTTTGCACCTGACATGCGTAAAGATTTGATAGACGTTGATCATACAAAGCGGCACCCACAAGTAATTAAAATGAAACAAAACTTGCATCGAGGTTGTATGTGGTGGAAGCCTAGTTTAACGTCTAAACAAGATATGTACGACATTGCTGCAGCCACACAGGCAATCTTTGAATATTCAGTCAACGTACTAAGTATATGGGCTAAGGTACAAACAGGATCAACAAATATAGCACTAGCAGGCGGCGGAGCATTAAACAAAGATGCTATAGATAAGATACGCAATCAATGGCGTACTATACATGTTCCACCAAATCCAGGTGACCCAGGTAGTTGTATCGGTGCTGTGCTTGCAAAGACCAAACAACGACAAATAATAGACAAGGAATGGTATGTCCCAGTATAGCGAATGGTTCAAACAGTTACAAGATGATATCGTAGCAACTATTGAATCACTAGATGCACCAATGACTGAACGTGTGGCACCAACTAGACAAGGTTGGACGCAATCGCACAAGACAATAAAAAGCACAGTATTTGAAAAAGGTACAGTTAACTTTAGCGAAGTAACAGGTGAGTTTGACACAAAGTTTGCTAAAGAGATTCCGGGTACAGAAGAACACAACGGATACTATGCTACAGGAACAAGTGTTATACTACATCCTATGAACCCTTGGGTACCTGCTATGCACTTTAACACACGCTACTTAAAAACATCAACCAAGGAATGGTTTGGTGGAGGTATGGATGTAACACCTTGCATTGTTGACGATGCATACAAAGCAAACTACCACAAAGATCTAAAATCTATGTGTGATGAATATGATACAACATACTACGACAAGTTTAGCAAAGCATGCGACGAATACTTTTACTTGCCGCACAGAAAAGAAACGCGAGGCATAGGAGGAATATTCTTTGAGTATCATGACCCCAACACAATGCACTTTGATTTTGTAAAATCAGTTGGTAAGCACTTTAACAAACTAATCAAACGCACAGTTAGTACGTATAAAGATACTAAGTATACAGAAGACGAGCGTCAACAACTATACTACAAGCGTGGGCGTTATGTAGAGTTTAACTTATTATACGACAGAGGCACACGCTTTGGTTTAAAAACAGGGGGTGATGTAGAAGCAATACTAATGAGTCTACCACCTAAAGTTGAATGGTAAAAGGTTGACAAACAAACACTAAGGTTATATAATATAAACATGACAAGACAGAATACAGATTACGGATACGATATACAAAAAGTATATCTTGAAATGATGATGACAGACGCTGAGAGCTTTGTTAGGTGTCAGGCTGTGTTTGATCCTATGACTTTTGATAGAAGATTGCAACCACAAGCAAAGTTTTTAAATGATTATGTAACAGAACATAATGCTATGCCTACGTTCGATATGTTAAATGCAGCAACAGATGGAAATTTAAAACATCCAGGTGAACTAATGGAGAATCATTATGATTGGTTGTTACAAGAGTTTGAAACATTTAGCAGACACAAAGCATTAGAATCAGCAATACTTAAAAGTGCTGACTTACTTGAAAACGGTGAGTATGGACCAGTTGAAGATTTAGTTAAGAAGGCTGTACAGATTGGATTACAAAAAGACTTGGGTACAGATTACTTTAAAGATCCAAGAAGCAGACTAGAAGGCATCAAAGACAAAAACGGACAGATATCAACAGGCTGGCCGGCACTTGACAAGAAACTGTTTGGCGGATTCAACAGAGGTGAACTGAATATCTTTGCAGGTGGTTCAGGGTCTGGTAAGAGTTTGTTCTTGGCTAACTTGGGTGTGAACTTTGCACTAACAGGGTTGAATGTTGTATACTTGACGTTTGAACTTTCGGAAGCCTTGGTTAGTATGCGTGTTGACAGTATGACTACAGATATTCCAAGCAGAGATATTTTTAAAAATATTGATGATGTTGAGATGAAAGTTAAGATGATTGGTAAGAAGTCGGGTGCATTCCAAGTTAAGTATATGCCAACAGGTAAAAATGCAAATGACATTCGAAGTTATTTAAAAGAGTATGAGATTAAGACAGGCAAGAAAGTAGATGTATTGCTTGTAGACTATTTAGATTTGATGCATCCTATTGCGGCTAAGATTAGTGCAGAGAACTTGTTTGTAAAAGACAAATATGTATCAGAAGAACTACGTAACTTGGCTATGGAACTTAACACAATCTTTGTAACAGCATCTCAGTTGAACAGAAGCAGTGTAGAAGAAATTGAGTTTGATCACTCGCACATCTCAGGTGGTATTAGTAAAATTAATACAGCAGACAACTTGATTGGTATCTTTACAAGTAGAGCTATGCGTGAACGTGGACGCTATCAGATACAGTTAATGAAAACTAGAAGCTCGAGTGGTGTAGGACAAAAGATTGATCTAGAGTTTGATGTAGATAGTTTGCGTATTAGAGACTTGGGCGAAGATGAAGAATATCAAGAGTTTCAGAAACGTAAGTCAACTGTGTTTGATCAAATCAAACGTGGCAGTGGACAACCTATTGACAGTGATGAACAACGTGATGATCCAACTGAAGGTGATACTGTAGGCAAGATTAGAGCAGAAACCGATTCAACAAAACTAAAAGCATTTATCAATAATCTAGGTACTGAATAAATTGGAAACAACATCAGACAAAATCTGTGTACATGCATGGAAGAGTCTTTACGTTACACCTCTAGGCGAAGCAGGTATGTGTTGTATACAATATCCGTTGCTTACAAAAATAAATTCTAACACAGATGTAAAAAATATAAGACAAGAAAAAGTATGGGTCGATGTTCGTGAAAGCATGCTCAAGGGAGAAGAACATCCTTCTTGTGTAAAGTGTTGGAACACTGAAAAAGAAAATAACTTAGCAAGCTACAGACAACTTACTAACGAAAAATATCTAAAAGAATACAACACAATAAAAAAACAAAATACAAAAAAACTATTAGACGATGATTTATTGTATATAGACATTCGTCAAACTAATATTTGTAATATGAAATGTCTTAGTTGTAATCCAGTATACAGCAGTTTGTGGGGTGCTGAAGAAGGCACAAATTATCCTTTAAAGTATTCAGATAGTGATGCATACAACAACACAATCAATAAGAACGGTGTGTTGAGTATACAAAACAATGAATTTGAAGAATATATTTTATCTAATTTAAAAAATATCAGAGAAATATACTTTGCTGGAGGGGAACCTATGTTGAATACACTACATTGGGATATACTCGCAGAACTAGATCGCATGCAAAGATACGATGTAAAAATCTACTACAATACAAATTTATTTAAATTAGATTACAAAACAAAACATGTGTTTGATTATTGGGACAAATTTACTAATTGGTTTGCTGGATGTAGTATAGATGCTATAGGTCCTCGTGCAGAATATGTACGCACAGGCACTAAATGGAAAACAATAGATGCACATCTAAAACTAATGCAGGAAAAATATCCTTTGAACTTTGACATAGATACCACAGTGTCTGCGTTAAGTATTGGAGGACTTAAAGATCTCATGCTCTACTGCGAGAAACTGAACATCAAGAAACATAGATGGGTAAATACTGTGGTAGGGCCCAGCCATCTATGTATTGATATTTTACCTAGAGATTACAGAAGACATGTGTTTAACGACATAGAAAAACTAGTACAACAAAAAATAAAAAACAATAAATATCTAAATAATTTTTTAAATCATTTAGAAGTTGCTATGCTATCAACAAACGCAACAGCAAAGGATAGATACAAATTCAAATCTTTTATAGAAGAAAAGGATAAAATAAGGAACACAGATATATTTGCCAGCTGTCCTGAATTCAAAGATTTATGGCCAAAGATTTAATCACCTGGTAAATCTCTTTGCTAAATACTCTGCGTTAGAAATAACGACTAGGCATACAAAACAGCAAAGAGGCTAACAATGGCAACAGATTTAGAAAACATACAGAGGCTACTCGATAGATTCAAAAGGCCTATCCCACCCGGAGACGAATATCAAACTCGACTGGCGGAAGAATTTGAGCTCATTCTCAACCAGCGTTTCACTGATTACTTTATTCAAATTTGCGATATCATTGACCTAACCACAGACCTTACACACATGACACGTGGGTCTGCAGGATCAAGTCTTGTATGCTACCTACTAGGGATCACTGACGTTGATCCTATACAGTGGAACATACCTGTGGCACGGTTCATGAACCCTTTGAGGGACGACCTGCCGGACGTGGATATAGACTTTGAACATCATCGACAGACGGAAGTCATGGAAAGGATATTCCGCAAATGGCCAGGCAAGACAGCTCGACTGAGTAACTACGTAACCTACAAAGAAAAAAGCGCACGACGAGAAGCTGCAAAGCGACTTGGTGCCACAGGTAATCTTCCACGCAACTTCTCATATGAATCGGTAGGCGTTGATCCCAAAGAAGCAAAAAGGATCGAACGTAAACTTATGGGAAAGAAAAGAGCAATATCAAAACACTGTGGAGGCATCGTAATGTTTACAAGGCAATTACCAAAATCATTAATATCACAAGACAATCAAATACTACTAGACAAATATGAAGTAGAGGACCTTGAACACCTCAAGGTTGACATACTAGCAAACAGAGGATTATCACAACTAATGGAGATAGACTCTATCACACCATTGGCAAACTATCCGCAAACAGATGAAGCAACAAGTAAACTTCTTGCAAGAGGAGATGTACTGGGTGTAACACAAGGTGAATCACCTGCTATGCGTAGACTGTTTCGAGCTATACAACCAACCAGCATGCAGGACTGTGTGTTTGCTACAGCAATGATTAGACCCGTTGCTATGAGTGGTAGACAAAAGGCCGCTATGTTCCAAGACTGGAGCCAAGAAGCTGTGCAAGACTCAGTGGTGTTTGAAGACGATGCTATTGACATCATATCAAACATCATAGGTGTAGACATGTATGAAGCAGACATGTACCGTCGAGCATTTGCCAAAAAGAATGATGAAAAGATACTTGAGTTTGTTGAACGACTGGGCAACAACCCTAGAAAGCAAGAAGCAATGGCCGCACTACAAGAACTGAGTGGCTTTGGATTATGTAGAGCACATGCTGTAAACTTGGGCAGACTCATATGGGCACTGGCATATCAGAAAGCACATAACCCAGAAGCATTTTGGCGTGCCAATCTCAAACACTGTCAAGGATCATACAAGGGTTGGGTGTATCAGTGTGAAGCACATCGCAGAGGCATTGAAACCAAACCCGGTTGGTGGCAACAGGGATTCATACCTGGCTGTGGTGTACGCTCAAACTATCTTGAAAGAGTAGAGTTTGCAGGTGTAATAGCCAACGGCAGAGTATTCAGAGGCCGAGGCA
>Ga0213867_1000061_pt1 | contig 49837 bp, 75 predicted proteins | sample PICome_12_FD_160120 | JGI IMG/M metagenome (GOLD analysis project Ga0213867, IMG submission 160120) | Coastal seawater microbial communities near Pivers Island, North Carolina, United States - PICO540 | ecosystem: Environmental > Aquatic > Marine > Coastal | place: USA: North Carolina... | reverse complement strand
GGAGTGCGGCGTATACTTTGGCGATAGGAAAGACCTATCCAAAACGCATACCATATGTACTTGGCAAAGTCTCAACATACTAGATAAGAAAAGCAAGGATGGTACAGCAGTACTAACACTTGCAGAGTTCTTAGACGGCGTAAGCACAATAATAATTGACGAAGTGCATCAGGCAAAGGCCGAGGTCTTAAAGAACTTGCTTACACGTAACCTACGTAATGCTCCGATACGCTGGGGACTAACAGGTACAGTACCCAAAGAACGTTTTGAATTCGAAGCACTGCATGCAAGCATAGGACCTGTTATTGGGAAAATTACTGCGAAAGAATTACAGGACAAGGGTGTACTGTCTAACTGTCATGTAAACATTGTACAGCTTATTGATACAGTTGCACATAGAGATTATCAAAGCGAATTAAAATACCTTGTAACTGAAGAAAACCGTGTAGATTACATTGCTAAGATGTTAAATAAGATTAGAGAATCTGGCAACACACTTATATTAATTGATCGTATTTCAGCAGGAGAACTGTTGCATGAACGTATAGAGAACTCAATTTTTATAAAAGGTGATGTAAAATTAAAAGACAGGAAATCAGCTTATGATGAAATTCAAGATGCAGACAATATGGTTATCATTGCAACTTACGGGGTCGCTGCTGTGGGTATCAATATTCCTCGTATTTTTAATCTTGTTTTAATTGAGCCTGGCAAAAGTTTTGTACGGGTAATACAATCAATTGGACGAGGAGTTCGTAAAGCAAAGGATAAAGACTTTGTACAGATCTGGGATTTTACTAGTACTTGCAAATTTGCAAAAAGACATTTAACAGAGCGTAAGAAATTTTATCGAGATGCTCAATATCCATTTACAATAGAAAAGGTTGACTGGCAATGAGAATACTTACATTAGAAAACAAAACTTATGATCTTAATAATTTACCAGATGAAATTGAAGAAGATTTTAGATTTAGTGTACTAGATAATAGTGACCCATCGGATCCTGATTTCTTTTTTATTCCGTTAATCTTTTTAGAATCTTTTAGTAGTCCGGCGATAGTGTTAGAGATTAACGGTAATGAAATTTTAATGCCAGTTGATTGGCATATTGCTGTAGGTGATAGTAGAACTGGCAAAGATTTAGAAGTTTTACCTTTAACAAGTTTAAATGACAGAGGATTTGAGGCTTTTTTATTTAATCCATTAAAAAGTTATAAAGCAGAGTATGGTCTTATTAAAGTTACAAATTTTTATAATGATGTTAAGTGGTACTTTCCTAAGATGAAAAATGGTCAATTACTTTCTGTTCCTCTAATAGAAGATGAAAATCCTTTATGTGCTTTTTTTGTAAAAGATGTATCAAGACAGACAGAAGTGATTGATTTTTGCAATCTTATATAATATAATTGGTTATGACTAACAAAATACCTGTTAAAGATATTTTAGCAGCTATAGATATGAACGCAAAATCTATTTGGAAAGAATTAGATTCAGAACAAAAGAAAAGCGTATCATTTTGGCTGCTCAACAGATATGCATCAAATGTAGCTGGTAAAAGAGAAAAGCAAGAACTTGCAGTTCTAAAAACAAATGAATATTACAACAAAAATTATATGCTAGTTACAAAGCATCCTGAATTACAATGGCAATTATTGTGTTTATGTGGTAGCACAGGAAAAATAGAATTTCATAAGTGGCAAGGTTTAAAACAAAGAGATAATAAAAGCGATGCAACGGCTAACAAATTCCTTAAACAAATTTTTCCTACAATGAAAAATTCAGATATAGATACTTTTATAAAATTAAATACTAAAAAAGATCTCGAAGAGCTTATTAAAGATCATGGATTTGAAAAAGTAAAATTATGATTTAATTGAGAACATATATTGACTACTGTAGAAAAACCATATGTGTGCTGTTTTTGTAACACCGGTTATACAAGAGAAAAAACTCTTCTTGCTCATATGTGTGAGAAGAAACGGAGAGCTTTACAAAAAAATGAAAAAAGAGTTCAATTAGGATTTTATGCATTCAATCAATTTTACAAATGTAGCATGGGCTCTAAGAAAGATAAGACGTATGAAGAATTTTGCAAAAGTCCTTATTATAACAGTTTTGTAAAATTTGGTAGCTTCCTTAATAATGTTAAACCATTATATCCAGAAAAATATGTTAATTACGTTGTTACAAGTGGTGTAAAGCTAGAGCAATGGTGCAAAGAAGAATTGTATGAAAAGTATGCAATAGATCTTATTAAAAAAGAAGATGTTACTACAGCACTTGAGCGTAGTGTCCTTACTATGACAGAATGGGCACAGGATAATCCACCTGCTGTATGGAATCACTATTTTAATTTGGTCAGTATAAATAGAGCTGTGTTTCATATTAAAGATGGAAAAATTTCTCCTTGGATTGTTTTAAACAGCAATAGCGGAAAACAATTATTGAACAAGTTTAATGAGGAACAATTAAAGATGATATATCATATAGTTGATCCAGAACATTGGGCAATGAAATTCAAAAGACAAGCAAAAGATTTAGAATTAGTAAAACAAATTGTTAAAGAAAGTAAATTGTGATTAGATTTATTCATATTAAAAAGAATGGAGGAACTAGTGTTTATAAGTTTTTAGCTAAGAATAAAATAGAATGTTTTGTAGGTCCTGGAACAAATATGGAACGAGTTTTAAACCAACATCAGCCAGCTATAGATTATTTAGGAGAAAACTCTTGGAAGTTTTGTGTGTGTAGAAATCCTTACACTAGAGTAATAAGTTTTTATAATTGGACAAAAAGAATGAATAAGTATCAAATCGATTTTGAAGAATTTGTACGCACAGGCTATAATATTGGTAGAGCTAAAGGTACATGGAATAATCAAGTAGATTATATTTTAAACGATAGAAATGAATGTCTAGTTGACAAAATTTTTAGATTTGAAAATTTAGAAAATGAAATTAAAGAACATTTTAATATAAATGCGGAATTTCCGCATTTAACAAAAAGCACATATGATGATTATGAGGATTATTACACAGATGATTTAAAAGAATTTGTTTATTTAAGATTAAAGAAAGATTTTGAATATTTTAACTATGAGAAATAAAACATGAAATTAGTATATTATCCAGATGAATTCCTTTCTAAAAAGGTAGCAGATGTTGATATTGATAACATAACTTTTGATCCAGTAGAATTAAAAAATGAAATGGTAGAATTTATGTTAACTAATAATGGTATTGGTTTGTCTGCAAATCAAGTTGGACTAGATGCACAATTATTTGTAATGGGAGATAGTAAAGAAAATAGTTCGTTACTAATCAATCCAACTGTTTTGCAACATACAGAAGAAATTGTAATTGATCTTGAAGGTTGTTTAAGTTTTCCAAATGTATTTGCTCAAGTAAAACGACCAAAAGAAATTTTAGTCGAATATTATGATGAAAATTTAGAAATGAAAAGAACACACTTAAAAGATTATAGTGTAAAAGTTTTTCTGCACGAATGGGATCATTTACAAGGAGTAACATTTAAAGATCGTGTTTCTCCATTAGTATGGAAGATGGCTAAAAAGAAAGCTTATAAGATGAATAAAAATTTACACGGTAACGGTTTTTGCGAATGTTGTGAGTAAATCATGCCTGATATAGATATAGATTTTGCAGATAGAGATAAAGTTTTAAGTTTAATTGATCACCGAATAGCTAAATTAGAGAACGGAAAAAAGCATAATACAGGAATCTACGTCACCGAAATTCCTGTAAACCCAATAGACAATTTAGCAACCATAGATTATAAAGAAGCAGATGAGCGCGGTTATTTTAAGATAGACTTATTGAATGTAGGAATCTATAAAGATATAAAAAATGAAGAACATCTATTACAACTTATGGAACAAGAACCTTTGTGGGAACTATTAGAACACAAAGAATTTGTAGATCAATTATTCCATTTGTCAGGACATTCGGAAATTTGTGTAAAACTTAAACCTAAAGATGTAGAACAACTTGCTGCTGTACTTGCTATAATTAGACCAGCAAAGAGATATCTATTAAACGAAGAATGGAATACCATATTATCCGAAGTATGGAAAAAACCAAAAAATGATGCATATTTTTTTAAAAAAGCTCACGCAATCTCATATGCAGTAGCTGTCATTGTACATATGAATCTAATTTGCGAATTAATTAAAAATGAATGATACGTATTGCATAACTTATAAAAATGATAATAAAATTTTAGTGAGTGTAGCTAACAAGTGCGGAAGTAGCACCTGTATTACAATAATGGGATACCCTTTTTTAGGAGAATTTAGATATCGGAAAGATACAAAACAACTTCCTAGAAATAACTGGCATGTAACTTCTATTAGCAAGATGCAAACAGAAGTGATAAAATCTTACCCTGTAAGGGTTGCAATTATTAGAGATCCAATAGAAAGGTTTGTTAGTTGTTATAAAGACAGGGTTTGTCAACGCAACAAAGATAATATGCGTAGTACAATTCCTAACTTTTCGTATTTTTTAAAAAATATAGATGACATAAAAGAAAAAAGCAGAGACATTAAAAACCATACAAAACCATTAGCTTCTTCTTATGGTATCAATACAGACTTGTATACACATGTAATTAATACAAAAAATATTAATACAGAGTTTATACCTTTGATAGAAAAAATATCTGAATGTGCTGATATACCGGTTGTTTATTGGAAGAATTCTTTTGCGATAAAAGATGTACAAGTAACAGAAGAAGAGAAGACAATGTTAAAGAAAATGTATGCAGTAGATTATACAACTTTTAAAAATTTTTTATGATTTTTTTGGCTTACGAACCATCTGAATACTTTTACGCTTGATTCTTTTCAAATGTAGGTTACCTAAATTAACTGTTGGCCCTAACACAATATTTACATCTTTACTATTCATATTTTTAAGACAATAACGCAAACATTCAATATCTGAACGTAAAAATATCGTAATCGGTATCATCCTATTACTTTCCATCCACCAAGTTTCTCCTAGTTCAAGGAAATATTTTTTGTCTGCTAAATTTTTCAATATCGAATAATCTAATATAGTTGTAATATGTTGATCTTGATTAACAACAATTCCTACATATTCTTTACCGCCGTATTGTATTAATGATATGAAAGGATAATTTTCTTCTATTTCTTTTCTTAACATTTATTCAATGCTTCTTTCCTAATAAATAATATTATGCAATATTTACCCAGATATTTATTAAACAATACATTTATAATTATTTCAACTGACAGTGGATACAATACGGAGTACATGCCAGTGTATACAAGACAACTCAAAGCATATCGAGGTATTGGAAATAAAGTACAATTCCAACTACTAAATGCAGACCAAAAACCAATAGATATTACTGATTACATGCCTACCTTTGTAGCATTTGATGAAGAAAAACGACAAGTTATAAGAAGAGTAGGAACTATACAAGATGGTGTTAAAGGTAAATTTGAAATTGTTATTACAGAAAATGATTTACTAGATATCCAAAGACAATACTTGCGATACAATATATATCTTACAGATTTAGAAGGCGATAACCATTTAACATATGCCGATAGTAATTTTGATAACAATGCAACTTTGTTTATTGATGATTATGCATTTCCAGGACCAGTAGATTCTATTGAGGTTACTGTTTTTACTGAGAATAATAGCGAGTGGTATAGTGAAAGTATATCTGCCCAGCCTGCAATAAATGGCAATGAAGCATTGCATACTATAGCAATCTATACCGAAAATTATATTGGAGATGTAGTTTTACAAGCTACTTTAGAAAATAACACAGACGAATCTACTAATTGGTCAAACCTGCATACAATTACATTTGTCGGCACAGAAATTGAACCAGTAGTATATAATTTCAATGGCGTCTTTAATTTTTTAAGATTTAAAACAACAAATTCTCCTACAGATACAATCCAAAAAATATTAATTAGAAATTGATTTTAAAAATAATCTGTGTTATAATAGTGCTATGTCAATAGTATCTAATGTAGTTTCTACCTTCTTACCACCTAAAAGAAAAACGACACCAAGTGGATGGACATCATTTAATGCTCCGTGTTGCATTCATAATGGTCACGCAGCGGACACTAGGAGTCGTGGTGGATTAATTATCAATGCAGAAGACAGTATAAGTTATCATTGCTTTAATTGCGGGTTTAAATGTAGTTGGCAATCCGGAAGAAGCTTATCTTTAAAATTTAAAAAATTTTTACAATGGCTTGGAGTACCGGATAACATTATACAACAATTAGCATTAGATTTACTGAAACAAATTGACAACAATAAAGTATACAAAACATCTATTGAAATACCTGTATTTAAAAACATAGAGTTACCAGAAGAATCAACATGTATTAATGATTTTAATTCAGCACCTACAAAATCTATACCAGTACTAGAATATCTTTGCAAACGTAATTTAAACTTAAATGATACAAATTTTTATTGGACTCCTAAAACTGGTTATTCTTCAAGATTAATTATTCCTTTTTATTACAACGATAAAATTGTAGGTTATACTGCAAGGACTGTTACTGATGCAAAACCTAAATACTTGACACAATCACAACCTGGTTATATTTTTAATTTAGATAAACAATCTATTAATAATAATTTTATAATTTTATGTGAAGGACCGATTGATGCATTACATATCAATGGCGTTAGTGTACTAGGGTCAGAGTTATCAAATTCTCAAATTTTATTATTACAATCTTTAAAAAAAGAAATTATAGTAATTCCTGATAGAGACAAAGCAGGAAAAAAATTAATAACTCAAGCAATTGATTTAAATTGGTGCGTGAGTTTTCCATCTTGGGAAAACAGTATTAATGATGTATCAGAAGCAGTAGATAAATACGGTAGATTACTAACGTTATATTCTATAGTAAAAGCTAAAGAAGAATCCAGTTTAAAAATAAAACTAGGAGTTAAAAAATGGATAAGGTAAAAGCAAACTTAAAAAAAATTTGGTATTGGATTACATATCCTTACTGTTGGATTAAAGAAGAAATTGAATTTCGCAAAAGACTAAAAGAATTAAGAAAAAGAGATCCGTTCATATACAATTAATAATTTATTTTGTTAATACATATGTCCATTTATTGCCAGTGTGTATCTTAAAAATTTTACTTAAGGTATTGTACCACCAATGCTCGTCTTCTTGTATCAAATGAGCATTGGCGCCATTTGATAAAATTCTATATGCAGGACCTGTTCCTATTGTTACATAGTAATACATACAATTTATAGATTTTAAATGATTTAAAACATTAATTAATTTTTTTCTTTCTATATGTTCTAACACATCTGTGCAAATAATTAAATCTGTTTTAAAATTGTTAACATTAATTAAATTTAAATTATTTCTCTTAGATTCAATACCAGGTTCATATTCTAATACAGTAAAATTATTTTTTCTTAGTTCATTAGCAGTTTTACCACAACCGCTACCATAATCTAGAATATTTTTTGCTTTAATACTGTTTGCTAAATCTATTATATAAGGTACATGGTTAAACCCTGCCATGCCCCATTCGGATGTATTATGCTGGTATTCAATTTCTTTTAAATAAGTTTTAGAGATAAGATATTTTAGTTGCATACAAATATTTATTGGAAAATTTTATGATTACTTGGGGAATAAGCGCAAACAGTCATGACGCAGCTATATCAGTTCATATTAATGACAAAATTGAATTTGCTAGCCATACAGAAAGATTTAGCGGTATTAAAAATGATGCTCATTTAAATCAAGATATTATCGATTATGCATTTCAATGGGGAGAACCTAACAGGATTATATGGTACGAAAAACCTTTTCTAAAAACTACAAGACAATGGTATGCTGGACAAACAGATTTATTAAACAAGAATCGTATAAAAAAATATTTAAAATCTTTTGGATTAACAGCGCCTATATCAACGGTAGGTCATCATCATTCACATGCGGCAGCTGGATACTATACTAGCGGATTCGAACATGCAACAGTTCTGGTCATAGATGCAATAGGAGAGTGGAATACACTAAGCGTATGGGAAGGTGAATATGATAAACTTACTTGTAAACGAACTTGGAACTATCCTAACAGTATTGGCATTTGGTACAGTGCAATGACACAACGTATTGGATTGAAGCCAAATGAAGAAGAATACATACTTATGGGAATGGCAGCATATGGTGATGCTGGTAAGTATGGCGAAACTATATTAAACGATTTTTGGGAACAGTTTCCTAACCATTTAAATATCTTTAATCGTCTTCCTAACTTCCAGCTAAAGCACAATCTACATAGAGGATGCATGTGGTGGGAGCCTACTAAGATTGCATTTAATATCGTAGATGATAAGCAAGAATTTACGCAATGGGCATATGACATAGCAGCAGGAACACAATGGGCATATGAGCACATATTAACTAGGATAAGTAAGGCTGTAGCTAGGACATACGCTAGCAGTAACCTAGTGTTTATGGGCGGCTGTGCTTTGAATTGCAGTGCTAACAGCAAGATAGTTGAACACTGGAATGGCGCAGATAACATATGGATAATGCCTAATCCAGGCGATGCAGGCAGTTGCATAGGTGCAGTGCTTGCACATAGAGGCACACACATAGAATGGCCTGGACCTTATCTAGGTTACGATATAGGAGGAGAGTATCCAGTAGATGAAATCGTTAAAGAACTTATGCAAACGGGTATTGCAGGGGTTGCGTCAGGAAGAGCCGAGTTCGGTCCTCGTAGCCTTGGCGCTCGCAGCCTTCTTGCTGACCCTCAGCGTATGGATATTAAAGATAAAGTCAATGCCATTAAACGTAGACAGAAGTTCCGTCCCTTCGCACCTGCAGTCCTTGCAGAACACGCATCCAGTTTATTTGAGCCGCCCTTCGGACGTTATATGCAGTACACCGCACATTGTAAGGATCCTGAACGATACCCTGCAATTGTCCACGCAGACGGAACCAGCAGAGTTCAAACAGTTACAAAGCAGGATCACCCTGGTTTTAGAGCGCTGTTGGAAAAATGGTACGAACTAACTGGCTGTCCTATGCTGTTGAACACAAGTCTCAATATAAAAGGCAAACCCATAGTAAATACATTAACAGATGCAAAAGAATTTGAAAAAACCTATGAGGTTAAAGTTTTTACAGGAAAAAATAATGGAAGATAACATTTACACTACTGAACAACCAAATGAATTAGATTTTTTAGGATACGATTGCTATTTTAACAAAACTGTAAAATGGGTGCCGACAGATGATGAAGAAAATTTTAGAGCGAATAGAATACACTATAAAAATAGAAAATTCATCGCAAAAAACAATTGGAGCGAAAACTCAATTGAATATAAATTTAACAGTAAAGGATTTAGATGCCCTGAATTAGAAAAAGAACCAAATTCTATAGTATGGTTGGGATGTAGCCATACACTTGGTATAGGTTTGCCAGAACATATGACATTTGCTTCTGTGGTTTCTAGCCGTTTACACTTAAAAAATTTTAATCTAGGAATAGGGGGCGGTGCTAATGAGACATGCTTTAGAGTAGGTTATTATTGGATTCCAATAATACAGCCTCGATATATTGTATATGTAGAACCTGATCCATGCAGAATGGAATTTAAAGGTACTAAACCTGGGCACGGATATGGGTACTGTCAAATAAACTCTCATTCGGATTTAGATAAAAGAGACTTTCAGGCTGCTTGGGAATTTTTTTCACGAAACGAAAGTAATATTTTTTTACAACGAGAAAAAAATTTATTGGCTTTGCAGCAAATTGCAATACAAAACAACGCAGAATTTTTACACTACGACTCATTCTATTTCCAAGCATATGGAGGTGAAAACCCAAAAAGATACAAATATGATCGAGCTAGAGATTGTATGCATGCAGGACCAAGAAGACACCAAGATTTTGCAAATATTGTATGTACTGATATTACTAAATTAAATCAAAATCATTGACATTTTAGATTAAAAATAGTATTATCAATTAATTAGGAGTTTTATGAACAAAAACATTAACATAGACTTATTCCAAAAGATAAATTTTATTAGCCATGCAGGCTTGCCACTTACATGGAAAATTGAGTGTGATGCTATATCACCAGATGAATGGGTTGCACTTGCACACATTATTCGAGAGTTTGAGCCTCGTAACTGGAGAGCTGCCGTAGGTATACCCAGAGGTGGCGTAGCACTAGGCAAGGCACTAGATAAGTACGGTACACAGAACATAGACGACCCTGTGCTTGTAGTAGACGATGTGTACACAACAGGCAAGAGCTTCCGAGATTATGTAGCAGAAAACTATCCAAACGAAGAAGTACTGCAATGGTGTGTGTTTGCACGTAAGCCAACTGAAAATGCAGTAAATGCACTTTTTACAATGCCAACCAAAAAATAAATGTCAAGACAAAATGTAGACTACGGTTACGATATACAAAAAGTATATCTTGAGATGTTCCTTACAGATGCTGAAAGCTATGTAAGATGTCAAGGTGTATTTGAACCTAAAACGTTTGATAGGCGTTTGCAACCTGCTGCAGAATTCCTAAAGGATTATGTAGCAGAGCATAACGCATTGCCTACGTTTGACATGATTAATGCGGCAGCAAAATGTGATTTAAAAAATCCTGGAGAACTACAAGAGCAACATTATGATTGGTTACTACAGGAGTTTGAAACATTCAGCAGGCACAAAGCACTAGAAGATGCAATCCTCAAATCAGCAGACTTACTAGAGAAAGGAGAATATGGACCTGTAGAAGATCTAGTTAAGCAGGCAGTCCAGATAGGCTTACAGAAAGACCTAGGAACAGACTATTGGAGAGATCCACGTACAAGGCTAGAAGAAATAAAAAGCCGTAACGGACAGGTTAGTACAGGCTGGGCTACGCTAGATAAGAAACTGTTTGGAGGATTTAACAGGGGAGAGCTTAATATATTTGCAGGAGGCAGTGGTGCAGGTAAGAGTTTGTTCTTAGCCAATCTAGGAGTAAACTGGGCACTTGCAGGACTGAATGTGTTGTATTTAACATTTGAGCTTAGTGAGAATATTGTAAGCATGAGGCTTGACAGTATGGTTACAGACATACCCAGCAGAGAGATATTTAAAAGCATAGACGATGTGGAAATGAAAGTGAGGATGATAGGTAAGAAGTCTGGTGCTTTCCAAGTCAAATACATGCCAAGTGGTAAGACTGCAAACGATCTACGTAGTTACATTAAAGAGTTTGAGGTTAAGACAGGACGCAAGATTGAAGTAATACTTGTTGATTATTTAGATCTAATGATGCCTATTGCTAAACGTATTTCGGCAGAGAACTTGTTTGTTAAGGACAAGTACGTAAGTGAGGAACTACGTAACCTAGCAATGGAAACTAACACACTGTTTGTTACAGCTAGTCAGTTGAACAGAGCAAGCGTGGAAGAGATAGAGTTTGATCATTCGCACATATCCGGAGGACTTAGTAAGATACAAACTGCAGATAATGTGATAGGTATCTTTACAAGCAGGGCAATGCGAGAGCGTGGTAGATATCAGATACAGCTAATGAAAACACGTAACTCAAGCGGTGTTGGTAGCAAAGTAGATCTAGAGTTTGATATTGATAATCTGCGTATACGTGATATGAATGAAGATGAAGACTATCAAGAATTTAACAAACGTAAGAGCACAGTGTTTGATCAGATCAAAAGGACTGCACAAACACAACAGGAAACCGTGAGAGAGGATCCCGCAGAAGGAGATACAGTAGGTAAGATCAAAGCCAAAACTGACAGCACTAAACTTAAAGAATTCTTAAATAACCTAAACACTGAAACAGACTAAAGGAGAACTATGGCGTGTGGATGCGGACGAAGTCCAGATTTTTGTAGAGGATGGCATGCTTTATCAGAAGCAGAATGGCAAGCAGAACTGTTAGTACTGCAAGCAGAACAAGTTGCTGAAAAACCAAAAAACGATAAACATGTTGTAATGGTTAGAGAAGTACAGCACTATACTGATACACTGTTTAGATTTGTTACAGACAAACCAGTAGACTACACATTTAAAGCAGGTGAGTTTGTAATGATTGGACTTGGTGATAAGGTACGCAGGGCATATTCAATTACCAGTTCTCCAGGAGATAACTATTTAGAATTTTATTCGATCAAGGTGCCTGATGGAGCACTTACTTCAAGGCTAAAAAATATCCAGCCTGGTGATACAGTTGAAGTAGGCGCTAAGGCAACAGGCACCCTGTTATTAGAAAACCTAAAGCCAGGTCGCAGGCTTTGGTTACTTGCAACAGGAACAGGCATTGCACCTTTTATGAGTTTGGTAAGACAGAAGGATATTTTCAATGTTTTCGCAGAGGTTAATGTAGCATGGAGTGTTAGAGAACAAGACGAGCTTAAAGCATATAGGGCAGACCTAACAGGATACGATTTAAATCTATTTCCTATTGTAACTAGAGATGAATTATATATTGGATATCAGAAACGTATTACAGAACTTATCAATGATAAGGTATTACTAGGAGAAATGGATCCTCAACAAGATCGTGTAATGCTTTGTGGTAGTATGGAGTTTAATGAAGACTTAAAACGTATACTTGACGCAAATGGATTTGCAGAAGGTAATACAGGAACTCCTGGAGATTATGTAGTAGAGAAAGCCTTTGTAGGCTAATCAGATCATTGTGCCTTACACCTACTAGGGTGTAAATATTTGCCATAGAGGCAAAGAAAGGCACAATGGCAAACACAGATTTAGACAATATAGAAAGGCTCATGGGTCGCTTTAAAAGACCCATACCCGAAGGCGAAGAATACAAGCTAAGGCTAGTAGAAGAATTCGAACTAATCCTCAATCAACGCTTCACAGATTACTTCCTCCAAATATGTGATATAATAGATCTCACAGACGATCTTACCCACATGACACGTGGCAGCGCAGGCTCTAGCCTCATCTGTTACCTACTTGGTATTACAGATGTCGATCCTGTACTGTGGCGTATACCAGTTGCACGTTTTATGAATCCAATGCGTGACGACTTGCCTGATGTTGACATAGACTTTGAGCATCACAGGCAGAATGAAGTTATGCAGCGGATATTTAAAAAATGGCCTGGTAAGACTGCACGTTTAAGCAACTACGTTACATATAAAGAAAAGAGCGCACGTAGAGAAGCAGCAAAGCGTTTGGGCGCTACAGGAGCTTTAAAGCGTGGATTTACGTATGAATCTGCGGGTGTGGATCCTAAGGAAGCCAAACGTATAGAACGCAAGCTCTTGGGCAAGAAGCGTTGTATAAGCAAGCACTGTGGCGGTGTAGTAATGTTTACACGCCAGCTACCCAAAAGTCTTATATCAGCAGATAATCAAATACTGCTGGACAAATATGAAGTAGAAGACCTAGAGCACCTTAAGGTAGATATCCTAGCTAATCGTGGACTGTCGCAACTGCTAGAGATAGATCCAGATACAGCACTTGCAGACTATCCACGCACGGATCCTGCTACCAGTGAACTGTTGTGTAGGGGAGATGTGCTGGGTGTTACACAAGGCGAGTCTCCTGCGATGCGTAGGCTATTCCGTGCGCTACAACCGCAGAGCGTGGAGGATTGTGTGTTTGCTACTGCACTGATACGTCCAGTAGCACTATCGGGTAGACAGAAGGCTGCTATGTTCCACGATTGGAGCAGAGAAGCAGTACAGGACACAATAGTGTTTGAGGATGATGCTATTGAGATTATCAGCGACATAATAGACGTAGACAACTACGAAGCAGACATGTATCGCAGAGCGTTTGCAAAGAAGAACGATTCGAGGATACTTGAATTTATGCAGCGGATAGGAGATCACCCACGCAAGCAGGAAGCTATTGCAGCATTACAAGAACTAAGTGGCTTTGGATTGTGCAGGGCGCATGCTGTTAACCTAGGCCGGCTTATTTGGGCACTGGCATATCAGAAAGCACATAACAAACGCAAGTTCTGGGCAGCATGTCTAAAGCACTGCCAAGGCAGTTATAGGCGCTGGGTATACAACTGTGAAGCACACAGGGTGAAAGTACCTGCAGAACCGGGCTGGTGGCACAAAGGATTTCCGGACGGGCTCGGTGTACGACAGCAGTGGCTTGACCGTGTAGAGTTTGCAGGTATTGTGGCTAACGGTCGTGCATTCCGTGGTACTAACGGACGCTGGGTAACATTCCTTACACTAGGCACAGGCTATGGCGAATACATAGACGTTACTGTGCAAAGACCAGTAGCATATAGAGATTATGATATCGTATATGGTCAAGGTCGCATCCGCACACAGGACAGATCTGACTATATACATACAGTAGATACCAAGTGTTACACTTTTAAACAATGGGGTGAGATAAATAAATGATGAATGAACATGTACAAACTAGACTTAAATGGTATACGGTATTCTGTGTAAGTGTATTAGTGATGTATCTCAGCTGGACGTTTGGATTCCTGGACAGCTTGTACAAGAGTGACATTACTAAGATTAGCTGGGTTATTATAGGATTATATTTCTTATTCTCTCTGAGACTAGGCTACAGATTACACCGATTTGACCGTGATAAAGACAGATACACTTTTAGCACCAATCCAGAATGGTTCGCCGGTGAGACCATGCTGAGCTTAGGAATGATAGGAACTGTGGTAGGATTTATCTACATGCTGACCACAGTGTTTATAGATTTGAACGTAGAAGATACCTCAAGTGTACAGGAAGCACTGGGTATGATGGCTACAGGAATGGGAACTGCTCTATGGACTACGCTGGTTGGCTTGATTGCGAGTGTGCTGTTAAAGTTACAACTGGTGTTAGTGGATGAGCACGTAGATGGATAGACGTTACGTATCAAATCTTGCATTTATAGATTTATTATTCAATTTAATACTTGGTTTTGTGATGCTGTTCCTAATCAGCTTCTTGCTGATTAATAATCCCGCCAAAACATCTGAAATAGAATACAAAGCAGAGATTATGATTGTAATGAGCTGGCAGGACGATCACGAAGGAGATATTGACCTTTGGGTAGAAACTCCTAACGGCAAAGTCAGCTACATAAACCCTGTTGCAGGCCATGCACACCTAGACAAAGACGATTTAGGTGTAAGAAATGATTATTATACTTTACCAAATGGCGAGGTAGAAAAGATCTATCTTAACAGAGAAATAGTTACCCTTAGAGCACTGCAACCAGGCGACTATGTAGTCAATGCCCATTATTATACTACTCCAGGCATAGGTTCTGAACAATATGGAACTCGTATTCCTGCAGAAGTAAAAATAGAAGTTTTAAGATTAAACCCGTTCCAAATTATATTTTCAGATGGTAAAACTCTAGATGCAAAAGGACAAGAAGAAACATTTGTTCAATTTACACTTGATGCAGAAGGCACTGCTACTAAAATAAACAGACTACCTAAACGATTGGTGCAAGCACAGGTAGGCGCAACAACAACATCAAGCGGTAGTCGTTCAGGAGGCTTTTAATGACCTATTTATTATTGATTGCAATAGTTGTTGTGCTGCTGATCATATACGCTATTATCAGCACTAGAAGCAGCATACATCTTTATTATATAATTCCTGTTTCACTTGCTTGTGCAATTGGATTATATACTTTTTATGGCAGCATACTGGGATATCCTACTACACGTTATCTACAATCAAAGTTTGTACTCTTGAGTTATGCTAATTCTGACGATAGACTATTCATGTGGGTAATACACGACAATGATACTGAACCTCGAGCTTACTCATTACCGTACACAGAAGAACAGCATGCACAGCTAGAAGCAGCAATGCAGAAGGCACGCAATGGAGTTTGGGTAGAAGGAAACTTTAATCAAACATCTGAGGATGACGAAGGCATAGGAGATCTAGGCGATCAGTCAGGTGGTTTAGGTACGAATAAATCCCAAGGCGGAGATATGTTTGAACTGTACGACATTGACTCTACAAGATTGCTTCCTCCTAAACAAGAACGACCTAATTAAGTTTTATGTAATCCCCATCCAATAAGAACGTAAAAATCATTTTTACGTCCTGCAAGCTTCCTTGGTCCTTGTATTTGATATTCAGCTGTGCTTGGAATTTCAATACCGTATCCAGCTTCTAACACATGAGCAGAATTTTTGGTTTCTACTACAGTGCCAAGAGCAGAAGTTAAACTGATAATTACAGTCCTAGATCTCACTGTGAGGCCAACATTACCTTCTTTGTCTGCATGCCAAGATTGAAAAGTTTCTGGAACAAAGCAACATAAATGGAATATATCGCTACATCTATCTACAGGGTTTGAAAGCAAGCTTTGCATCCTGTTACCCAAGAAAACTGATAGCTCGCTATCTTTAAATACGCTTACTAAATCTGTCCTATATACTTGATTGTTTTTAAGACTGTATCCTTTTATCCATTCTCTGTCTTTTTTAATTAAACGTTTGCATTGAGTATGGCTTAGGAATCGCTTTGGAGTGTATAAAACTTTATCCATTTATGCGAGCATAAAAGTGTCTATCATCTTCATTATAATATATTTCATCTAGTAAACCATCTGCATTTAAATCCAAATATTTACCTCTAGGAAAAATTTGTCTGCGTTCTACGGAAAATACAGCGCCATTATTTACCAAATTCACAACACCAAATGATCCCCTAACGGCGATATCCTCGTCACCATCTTGATCAAAATCAATAATCTGCAGTGTAAATACTCCGATACTTGGTATTTCTCCTTGATTAGGAAAAACTGTGCTACTGACATTTTGCCATTCGCCTCCTCGGAGATTTTCATACATCTGTATATATAGCTCTCCAGTCCATCTATTATGACCACTTTGTATTAGATCCCAATCTCCGTCTCGATCAAAATCAAATTTTTCAAACTTCCACACATGGTTACTGGTATAAGGAAATCTCAGCTGTTCTGTATGGCGCCCAACAAACTTACCATCTCGATTCTCATACCATAGACTGAAAGGATCTAATCCATCAGCAGGTTTCCAAGAACCACTTATGCTTCCACAAAAAATGTCTTCATCCCCGTCCGCATCCATATCTATTACTTGTGAGAAAGTTCCTGCTTCGGGTAACCATTCATAATCAGGATGAGTTAATTTTACAAACTGATCCGACTGTACTGTACTAGATTGTGTAAACACACCTGTTCCATTATTTTCTAAAATGTAGCTGACATTCCGATCATCGTCGCCAAGGTTATTTACAAAAATATCTAAGTCACCATCACTGTCTAAATCACCAAATGAACTGCCATGACCAAAGTCTGTAATCTGAGGCAAACTATCAGTCCAGTTCTCAAAGCCTCCAGTTAGAGTTTGAACCAACAGTTGATTCTGCTCTCCAGTAAATGGATCTGTATGTTCAGTACCGTGATTGTTAATGAATATATCGTCTAGTCCGTCTCCAGTAAAATCTGCAATCTGTACATCTCTTGGAATCTCTGCACGGAGGTGGGAGGGATTCATCCGGTCAGTCATGTTGATCAGTTCGTCACCTTCAAGACCCCAAAACTGTAATAGGCTCGCACGATCTAATGGATCTCTCAATCCTCCAATATCTCCTACCACAAACAGTACATCTCTGCCCAATTCGTGTACGTGTATGGGATAGGTCCTTATCACACTCCAATCAGAATACGCTGTAGTTGCTCGAATGAGTTTCAGCTCGCTGGCGTGTTCCGCTACAATCGGTGTAGGAATTGGCGTGTCAGCAATTTTATCACCGGAACCATTACCTGCTGAGCAGGCAGCTACTGCGAGTAAAGCAGTGTACATCAGTGCTTTCATATATACCTTATGAATGTGTGTTAGTTGGATATAATTATTATACTAAGATCACGTGCAAAGTCAAGAAAAAAGACGCGAAGCGTTAAGCGGTAAGCCCGCAGGCTGTTAGCTTAATTTTTTCCTAACCACTACACAACACCATTTGCAACATGTTAAAACACCTCTTGCGTAATGGTTAACAATTTTAGACGATTTTTTTATTTCGATCTCCCACTATAAATACATGTATGCAAGCAGAATACTTAACACTATTTGAACAATTGGTAAAAGAAGTAGTTGAAACGCAAGGACTGTGTCTACCATGGGAACTGCAACAGTACACAACAGCCGTAATGGCAGAGTACACTGATCAACCTGATGTTACGCTGGGAAAGACTTTCGCAGAGCTTTATTTAACTGCTGAAACAGCATTGGACTGTAAGACAGTAGGAGACGCAGCTCTGCTAGTCTATGGAGCGTTTCCTGAATACAGACGACACCGTGGAGTTAACCGTAGATACTACGCAGAAATTGGCCGTTCAGCATACTCACGTATACACCGCCAACCTTTCAATATGATGAGTGAACACTTTGATTTGGCGGGAGACCTTGTGCAGGCCACAGTAACACAATTACCCATACAGTTACTACCGTAAACCTGCTCTCTGAGCAGTAAGAGGCCTGCAGCCCGACGTGTTCCGAAATGGGTCCTGCAGACCTTTTTTTACCGTCGCGCGAAAATTTTTAGGGAAGTACTTACAGATTCTGGGTGGTGATTTTGCATCGGTGGGGCATTAAGCTAAGTGCTTGTAATTATTAATTATATTTTATATGCCCCGACCCCTCGAGAAAAATTTTTTTTCTCTTCTTCACCGAGACGATCGATAATTATTTTCATTTCGATTATCTCTCGTTCTATCCTTGCCTTCTCCCACATCAATCTTTCGTACCGCTCCACTGCCGACTGGACAGTTTCTGCTCGTTGGAATACGTTCATGAGTATGCTCGTTCTAGTAGTTGTACACCCAGCACCCGTCCGCTAGTCCAGTTGTTGGTGTGCATGTAGTGTATGATGATCTGGGCTGCATGTCGCTCTGTGGGTGCTATGATCTCATCCGCATATTCGTTCGTACCGTGTGCATAGCGAACACGGTATAGGTTATTAGTTTTCGTTGTATCCAAGCTCATACTCTTCTATCTCCATCTGCATCATCTTGTCAGTGCCCCAGCGTTTCATACTGCCTGCCAGCATGCTGGGATAGTAGTGTGGACGTGACTTTAATCCGTCTTGCTTATCCTTCTTGCCGCACCAATAAGGTGAGCCAGGAACGTCCAGAGGTCTGTGTTTTATTTGTTGCATTGTTCCTCTCTTTGTTGTATGCAAAAAACATGCAGCTTTAAAAGCTGCATGTTTGTGTTACATTAAATCTCTCCTAGTTCTCCTCCGTATAGTTCTTCATCAACAATTGCTGCAATCTGTTGCAGTTGCATATCTACTTCATCAATGTCTTCTCTTGTACCTTCTAACACATATACTGCAAACTCTGTCCATTCGTCATCCTCACTCATGCTTTCTTCATGCAGTCTGCTCTTTACACTATAACCAGTTGTCAGTGCAATTGCATGTTGCATAAAGCTTTTTGTGCCGCTTACAAGTACTTTAATAGTTTGCATAGTAAACTCCTAATGCAATTTAAAAAACGCAGCAAGTAAAGCTGCAATGTTTTAATAGTATAGTTTACTAGCATAAAAAAAGCAACAAAAAAGATCCTATGCAATTACAATTACTTAGGTGCAACCTGTTGATTTTGTAGGGAAATTTTCTTTTGCGCTGTGGGTCTGTTGAAGAAGCCCAGTTCTTTTGCTTCTTCGTATTCTACGACTGCGAACAAGAACGCTATGGCTGCGGCACAGAGTGTGGCTGGCCAACTGTCACTGCCCACTGCAATGAAGAAGAATAGGACTGAGATTAGGCCTGAAGCTGATCGGATTGCTTGCAACATTTGGAACTCTCTGTTGGAGTTATTGGAAGTGAGCGTGTCGCCCAGTATGAATATAGTATAGTTGACTCCTTTTCAGAAGTCAACCATTATTTTAAATTATTTTGCGAAATAAGTTGAGTCTAAACTGCGGAGTCCTTCGCCTGCGAGCAACATGTTGTAGGCTATTGCGGCAACATCAACAACACGACGAGCCCGTGCAGTTTGATTCAGCAGATACTGACGCTTGGCTGGCTTGATTGGTCGCTTGCCTTTTGAGCTGGTATCAATAATGTTCCGCATCAAGATCCGTGCAGTTTCTACAGTCTCTGCGGTCTCAATTTCTTTGATCTGCTCTACTGTGAAGTTCTCTACCTGCATGCTACCTCTCTGGTGCAAGTTTGCAATTGGAGCTTGTCGCTCAGTGTCTATACAGTATACGACCTCTGAGCGAAACAGTCAACCTTTTTTTTTAAAAAAGTCGTGATCTGATGTCACAGGAATTGTCTGGAGTGACTGTGATGAAGGTGTGGTTGTTGGTTTGGTTGTTGACGGCCATGATCTCCATATCCACTCCTGCTTTGGTGCGGATGGAAAAGATCTTCATTGGTCCTTGATCTGTTTGGATCATTGTGCGGCTCTTGTTGGCAATGGCGCCCCAGATGAAGTTCATGTTGGCTGCTACACTCATGATGTCTCCTTGGTAGTGATTAAACAAATTCGATGAAGTCTTCAAACAAGGCGTAGTCGTCGTCCATCTGATCCAGCTCTGCCTGTCGCTGCTCAATTAAGATCTGCTCTTGCTCCAGATCAAAGATACGATCTCGCCAACGCATGATCTGGAACTCGTCTTCTTCTGGCCTACTGCAGGCTTCGTTCAGCAGATCAATCTCTTCTTGGATCTCTTGTAATTGGATGTGGTAGACTGACTGTGGCATGTGATCTCCTAGTGTGGAGTGGGCGGAGTGGAGCTGTTCGCTCAGTGTCTATATAGTATAGTTGACTCCTTGGAAGAAGTCAACCATTTTTCTTATCTTTTTTAGAGGCTCAGTTGGAGGAGTAGTTTACCAGAAAGTCCCAAGCTCATATCGCCTTCTGGATGCCTAATGAGCACAAACTCCATCCAATCTGTACTATCCTTCAACGACATCATTCCGTCAATAACATCACCTTCACTGGGCTTGCCAAACTTGGAAAAAGCCTTTGCCTTAGCTAATGGGCTCGTATCTAAATGTTGTCCGGTAGCACCTAATTTCACTGCTGGTAATTGTAGTCTTTCTTTCTTTGTCATCTTCGTCTCCTGGTGTGGAGTGGGCGGAGTGGAGCTGTTCGCTCAGTGTCTAAATAGTATACGATCGCTGAGCGAAAAGGTCAACCATTTTTTTAAATTATTTTTGGAAATTTAGTCTGTAGGTCTTGCCGTTTTCTGTGAAGGTGATGGTGCTGTGGCTGTAGACTGTTTCAGTCTGTGAGTGGTATGAAGTCTGGTTTTCGCAGTTTGTCTGCGTCCGGTAGCCTTGCACTTCGTTCTCTGATCCGCCGATCACTGAGCCAGCGAGCGTGCCAAATGATGCGGTGACATGGCGATTGTTCTTACCACCTAGGTTGTGACCAATGATTCCACCAATGATTCCACCAATCACTGCCTTACCAGTGGAGAATGATTCCCGGTGGACTGGCACCTGGCGATCAGTACAGACTGTTTCAGTTACCGGCACCTTGCGGGTGATATCCTTGTAGTGGTCTTCAATCCTTGGACTACCATCAATCGTGAGTGCGACAGCAGGTGTGGCGATGATTGCGGCTGCGATAATGGTGATGAACTTTTTCATAGTGATCTCCTTTGTGTGATATTTATACGCCTACGGCAGCTTCATCATATCCTCCGGCTTCCACTTCGTCATCAATGCCGTCTACCTGATCTAGTATCCGCTCCAGCATCGTGCTGATGTCTGCCCAGGTGTAGGATTTGCGCTCTGGCATCTTCTGGATCTCTCCGCCGTTTGCAAGGAATGCCTGTGTTGCTTGTTCGATTTGCTCTCGTGTCATGTTCGCTCCTAGTTGGCGTTGTGGTATCATTCACTATGAATATAGTATATCTGATCCGGTCCAAAAAATCAACAGAAAAGATCTCTTGCGATATCAGTAGATTAAGGCTAAGTCACTGATCTTGTTGGCTTTCTTTTTTTCGTCCAGCACCTCTTCTACAATTGACACATCCAGGCTTAGGCTGTCGTGGAGACAGCTCCCCCATCCTCCGTAGGGATCTTCTTCTTCTCGTTCCATCTCTTCATACAGGCTAGATCGCTCTGTTTCTAATTCCTGGATTGACATCTGTCTTAGTTTATTGTATCGTTTCTGTATCGTTGTCATTGTGATTCCCATCGTGAAGTGTGGTGGAGGATAGCAGGATCGAACTGCTGACCTCTTGAATGCAAATCAAGCGCTCTCCCAGCTGAGCTAATCCCCCGTAATGGTCTGCGTGGCTGGACTCGAACCAACGACCTCTTGTTCCCAAAACAAGTGTTCTACCAGACTGAACTACACGCAGAACGAATCCTTTATGCCAGCTCTGTTTGTCGTTCAATCAGGCTAGCTCGTGTCCGCTGCAGGTCCTGCAGTTCTTTCTGTACCTTCTGCGGTACGATGCCGTTCACTGCATGTCGCTGCAGCCAGCAGATGTCTTCTTCTACTTCTTGTACTGTCTTTGAAAGTGATTGTACTCGCTTGGTTACCTGTGCCATGTCGTGCTCCTTAGATTAAATTAATTAGTTACCGGCCGCGTCGAAAGTCTTCTGTAGTTTGATCTGGCTTAGCTCTTCCTGCATCAGCACGATGCCTAACAGTTCTTGCTTTACCTTCACAAGCTTTTTCAATTGCTTGATCTCCTTGCGGATATCTTCACTGGTGCGTTTGTCGTCGATCATCAATCTCCTTTAGGTTAGGATTGTTACGTATACATACAGCGGGGCCTAAGCCCCTGCTGTGGTTAGATGAAATACTTGCGACGAGTGTCATCGTTCCACTCACCAGTCGCATCGTCGTATCCCCAGCCGTCTTTCACTTCAACTTCGTGTGGACGGATGGCGCGATAGCCTTGGTAGCGATTAGCACTGAACAGCGCCTCTTCAACGGCTGTCATAATGCCCTTGCGATAGCCAACACCTTCTGTGCTGTCTCGTTCTTGGAAATTGCTCTTGGCGAGCCTGTCGTTGCACCAGTTGACGAAAGTGTCTAAGTCGATTGTCTTGCGTCTTGCTGCCATTGTGATCTCCTATGTGGAGTGATTGGAAGGATGAGCTTGTCGCTCACTGTATTAATAGTATAGCAAAGCCTTGTGCTCGCGTCAACCTTTTTTTTATTTTTTTTGTTCTGGGGCGACAGCTGAGGGGCACTGCCGCCCGTGCAATGCGGAGCCCGAGGGCTTAGGCTCGACGCATCACTGTATTCTCAGACATGCTCTCCCATTTGTCTGGAAAAGCTTTTGCAAGATCTGCAATCTTAAGCACAGTCCGAAGACTGAGTTCTCTCAAGCGATCTTTATTAATTGTAACAAAGTCAAGTATCTCCTCTTGCACGTCACCTTCGAATGCATATTCGTCGAGCATGCCGTCTGATACGATCTGCTTGATACGTAACATCTTCTCTCTATCTGTGTCGATAGTTAGGTCGATGTAGTGACAGCGTGACTCTAATGCTTCTAAGTGCTCACGCAATTTGCCTTTGACTTTCTCAAACTTTAGATTAGTGATGAATACTGCAGAGCCTTTAAACTCGAACTGATCTGGAATACCTTCCGAACGAAGCGCACGACTGTCAGTATTCCAAAAGATCTTACGTGTCTTCTTGCTATCTAATGCAGCTTTTAAGATGTTAAGACTAAGTTCATCTTGAAAGATGCTGTCACAGTCATCAAAAACTACAACATTATCTTTAGCAGAATAGTTGTACAGTTTCATATATAGACCCAGCGGACTCATCGCGCCTTTTACGATTACGTATTTAGGAGCAGTATTCGCAAGCGTTGTGATCATATCATGCTTTGCAAGTACTTTCTCAACACCGTGTGACTTGCCTACTCCCGGAGGACCTGACACGATCATTGCACGTACATCGCCCTTCTTGCATGCTCGCGTCATATCCTCCAACATGTCAAATCGTTCGCGCAGTCTTTCGATAGTCTGTTCGTCTGTCTCTTTAGGAGCAGCGATCTGATGATCTCCGGTCAGTTCGTAAGCTTTGTCGTTAGGGACACGGATCTTGATGTTGCGATCTGGAAAGCCTGGAATGTTCCTCGCGTCTACTGTGACAAAGCCTCCGTTAGCGCCAAATCGGAAGTCGTCTACTAGTGGGAATATCATACCCGCAACAGATGTGTCATTGCCGCGGATCTTGTATGTGCCTTCAAGTATTCTTACGTTTGACATGCTTGTTCTCTTGTAGAGTTGGAAAAGTGAGCTGACTCGCTCAATGTTTTAATAGTATAGCAGGGCCTGGCCCTGCTGTCAACCTTTATTTTTCTCTTGCTGACAAAATACTTTCAGCTGAGATCCGTGTCATATCTCCGTTGCGGAATCGTACACTCCAACCTTGCAGTTTTTCTGAGTATACATAAAGATATTCCTCATCCATGTTCCAAGCGTCTTCCATTAGTGCCTTCGTATCGGCATGCGTCATACAACGCTCGTTGTGATAGTAATCATTGTGCTCAGGTTCAGACTTCCATGTAGAAGCGTTGCCTTTTTGTATGCATTTCTCAATTAGTTTAGGATCTGTATAATGTTCTGTTAACAGTAGTCCTAAGCCGTCTAAATAGCCGTCCCAATGATGATAAGCAGAAACATATGATCCGTCTGTGTAGCGGTATGCAATTCTTGCTCTTGTTGCCATTGTGCCCTCTTAGCGTAGATTGGAAAAATGCAAGCTTGTCGCTCACTGTCTTAATAGTATAGCAGGCTCAACGCCTCGTGTCAACCTTTTTTTTAATAATGATGACGACTGCCTGCGTAGTTGAAGTCGTCCAGCAGGTCCTCGTCCTCCTGCTCAAAAAACTCGTTTAGGTGACACATGTCTGCAACATCGTCCTCGCTCATATACTTTACACAGGCCAGGATTACCTGATACTGATCTAGCAGTCCGTCGCCTACTAGTTCTAATAGTCGGTTAGTGGCTTTTCGTGTATCTGACATTGGATCTCCTGGTTGGAGTTTTGGAAGGAAGAGCTGTTCGCTCACTGTCTTAATAGTATAGCAGGACCAAGTCCTCGTGTCAACCTTTTTTTTAATTTAATTTGCAGAAAGCCTGTCAGCGATGCTTGACCATTTATTCTGATAGTAGTCGCTGTCAGGTATCTCAACGAAAGCACCCTGGGCGACATATGCCCATGCTCTCCTTGCTGCGGCTCGGCGGTAAGTCAGGACAGCCATTGCTGCTGGATGATCATCACCTTTAATTGTCAAAGTATACTTGCCGTCAGGAAGGTCTGCAATGACTTTGACAATCGCTTGTTCGGTTGCAGTAAATTCCATCCCAGTGTCAGCCTTTACTGTAATTACAGTCATATCAATATTCCTCTCAATTCCTTCAACAATATATCTTTTGGCTTGAGGGTCACTTTTGAGTATCGTCCTGAGTTTTCCCACGATGCTAAAATATCTCGTGCTGGTTTAATTCCTTTCACTTCTGTTACATCAATTACCTCTCCGTCTGCAGAGCCGATGATAGTATATGTTGATTTAATGATACTTTTTCTTTTCATAGCCAACTCTCGTTGCAGTTTCTGGAGTGGAGCTCGTTCGCTCATTGTCTTAATAGTATAGCGAACGAGCAGGAAAAAGTCAACCTTTTTTTAGCTGACTACCAAAAATTTCTTGCCTCCGATTGTCTCATAACGGCGATTGTTTAGACGAGCTGACTTCATAGTCTCCTCAACAGTCCTGCCCTCTAGTAGGTAGACTTGGCTCGTGCGCAGGTCTGCGTCCAAGTTCCTTGAGCGCTTCTCTGCTTTTGGGCGGAAAGTCATCTGTGCTCTGCTAACGAATGGAATGCTTGACATTGGATCTCCTAGTTGGAGTTTTTGGAAGGACGAGCTAATCGCTCACTGTCTAAATAGTATAGTTGATTGGGGCAAAAAAATCAACAAAAATGATTCCCTGTAGGATCAGTGACTTAGCTGTAAGTCACTGATCTTGTTAAGGATCTTTTTTAGAGCACTCCTTGTTCAAACTTCCGTAATTGACTGTTGGTTAGTACACAAGACATCATATTTATTAACACCCCTAGCCTGTAGGAATGACTGTTCCGTAAGTCTTCGTTTTCGGTACATTCTTTAACCCTCTTGTCTAGGATTGCGGTTAGGCGCTGATCTGCTTCCATATATGTCATCAGTCTATCTCCCAATTGAAGTCTACGATTTCAGTGTCTTCGATCGCATCGGACCGAAACTCATAATCCATTTCATTAAGCACATCTATTACACGATCTGGGTCGGAAAGGTCATATCCGTCTTTCAACGTGATCCTTACTACTGCTTCTACTACCATTTTATGCCATTAGAGAGATGAGTTTTGAACTGTCTGTACAACCAATGATGTTGCGGTTCTTGCGGCGGATTGAATGTCTGCCTCTTGTTGAGGGAATAAATCTCACGTTTGGAGCGTGTCCTACGGTGCGCTCAAAGGCACGGCAGAAGATCGCATAGTCCATGTCCTCTTCTAAGTAGAAGTATTCTGAGTCCCAAAAGCTGAATGTTGACAGGTCTGCAGCGGAAAGACCTACACGGGCGAGATCAGCCTGCGGAACTGCTAGCCAACCGTGACTGGGATCTGAGCAGAATGAGTAAACTGTATTGGATAGTTCTGGCATTGGATCTCCTAGTTGGAGTTTTGGAAGGAAGAGCTGCTCGCTCACTGTTTTAATAGTATAGCTGACTCCCTTTCGGAAGTCAACCTTTTTTTTTAGAGGACGTAGTTGATCAACTCAGTTGGACGGAACAGATGTGTCTCTTCCGTCGGAGTGCCCAGCACATGGGCTGAGATGACAGGAACATTGTTAGGATCACGCCATACCGCACGGAGTCCTACATAGGTCTCGTGTACCGTACTCCAGGCTGTCTTATACATTGGGAGCTTCGCGCAGAAGTCGCGGTCGGTGTAGTATGGATGGGCTGAGCGGGTGAAACTGTTCATGGTGTCTCCTTTAGTTCATTAAGTTGATGTTGGAGTCTCCTCAGTCCTGCGAAACCCTTCTGCTCCACAGGCCACTCTCGTATCGCCTGCTCCAGTCGTTGTACGCGAGCTCGTTTGGCATTCCGTTCTAGCTCACGTTCCTGCCTGTTCAGTATCTCGTTCTTAATCTCGTCCATCCTGCCTCCTTGTACTGGTTGACTGTGTCGCTCACTGTTCATATAGTATACTAGCACGGGATGAGAATCGCAACGGAAATGATACAGGATGATATCAGTGACTTAGAGCTATCTCACTGATATCACAAGAGATCTTTTTCTAAAGATCTCTTGTCAGCTCGGGGATTGCAAGAACCGTGCTAGGTGGGATTAATAAAACATAATATTTAGTTTCAACCGTTGGATTTGGAAAACATAATATTTAGTTTCATCCAAATTAGGAAAACATAATATTTAGTTTCAACGGTATGCAAGAATCGTGCTAGGGCGGATTTGGAAAACATAATATTTAGTTTCAATCTGATGATGCATTTTGATACGATGATGCATTTTGATACACTATATACTAGTAAGTAGAGCTGAACGAGGCGAGATGGTGATGAGAAATTGGAAATATACAAATAATTAAATATACAAATATGCATATATGCACATATAGTTATATGCAAATTTAGTATATGCTAACCAAAAAAGTTAGTATGGGCTAACTTTTGATGCGATTTAAATCTGGTTTTTCTTACGAAAAAAGAAAATTATAACGGAATGTAAAAAAATGGTGGAGGACGGTGGTGACAGGCATTGTTCAAATACTCTGCCTCTATTATATCTCACAGTTCTATCTCACAGTGTTATTCGGACTACTCTCATAGCCTTAACAGTACTCACAGTTCTAGTAACGACTGTGTTCGAACTGTGCCGTTCTGTATCGTTTAGTGCGAACTGTTCATCACTTCGTTAGGCACTACTATGACTGCACCTTTTTGGAGTAAATCATCAAGCATACGATCACAGTAGTAGTCGCACACCACGTAAGAGATGGTAATAACGAATAGTGCCAGTAGTACTCCTGCTATGAATCCGTAAGCATATGTGAATGCGTCTCTATTCATCTTCATTTCCTTTACGAGTAAATCTAATTGTAGTGTGTATGAGATCAATAACTGCACTGTCAGTACAGTTTTGCGTGTTCATTTGATCTCTTAGGTATTCTGCTGATTCAAGTGTTGATCTTAGTTTCGGTTCTATCTCAGGCTGTTCTGGCACGTGTATGATGTACATGTTTCCTCCTTTCAGTATTTAGCTGGAGCTAAACACCTAGCAGCGGGGCCTATGTGTGCTGTTTCGTGTCGTCAGTTTGGTGTATATGAGTAGCAGCGGGGCCTACGTGTATAGACCCCCCAGTGTGATTAAGGTGTGTCTTTGTCTAGGAAGCTGACTTGTATTTCAAAAGGGAGATTTGAAATGTCTATTGAGTCTGTGGGTTTCTCAGGTTCTGGTTCAGGGTTTACAACTTCAAATTCAATACCGAATCTGTGAGCAGTGGTAAACACTATGTCCATTACTGACTGAGAGTTCTTCTGATCAATCTGTAGGTTAGCACTCATCAGTGCTAACTCTAACACGGTCTGGAGAAGTTTCTGTGTGTCTTCATCAAGTTCATACGTGGGGATTTCATCATTCATTGCGACTCCTTTTGAATATTTATCTTAATCACGCCTGTGACTCTGACCAACTGATCTTAGCTGACACTGTGAATGGTGCTAGGGCTGATACTCCCTGTGTGGTAGCAGGTTGTACTGCGATGGTTAGTAGGTCTGGTCCTGCTGGATAGATACCGTCACCGCCCAGTATTGAATTACCCATTTCTAACAGCTGGGTAAGATCAATTTCTTGTGATCCTGCTGACGCTTTGGTAGCTAGGATAGTAGTACCATCTAGCAGTGTGTCACCTGATACATGCTCTATCAGTTCTGATAGGCTTGGCTGCTGCACTTTCTCAAAGTTCATCCTTGAAGGCAGTGCGTTTAGGATTAGGAACACTGAGATATCAGCGTTTGCTGTGACACCTGCCTGTTTCAAGCCCAGCTGCATGCGATTGATAATTTCACGTTCTCCTACCGCACCAGTTAAGCTTGAATCCACACTTGGTGCTAGCCTTACTGATACCAGTGGCAATGGTCGTGTAAGGTCAATACCGCCATTAGGATCACCAAACGTGTACACAGTGCCTGGCTGTATGGTAGGCAGTGTGGGTAGGTTTGATGAAGCTGGATAGTTGGTATACACCTGTCCATTGGCTATCTGTGTTACATAGGTTGACTCCGGCAGTTCTCCCGTGTCGGCGGTGACTTCCATCCCAGTGGTGATCTGCTCCAGTTCAGTTTGTGCTAGTGGAAATGCATAAACCCATACACGAGAACCTTTCAGCGTTACCAATTCAAACGTGCTTGAAGTTTGTGTGGCCTGTTGGAATGTGAAAGTCTCGCCTGACGTGTAAGCGTGTGGTCTACTCTGCACTGTGAATAGATAAGCTTTGTCATCGTCAAATCTACCGTCCATGATCACTGAAGTACCAAAGTGGAACAGGGTTGGTGATGTAGTTGGTGAAGGACCATTTTCTATCTCATAGCGACCTGGCAGGTTACCTGAGCGGAAATATGATTCGTTCAACCTGTTGTTGTGCTTGTATTCGTGTGCATACATTACATGACCGTTCTGGTCCTTCCAGCCATAGCGGATCTTACCAGCACCGTACCATGAATAATCAAAGTATGCCATCTGTATTTTAGTAGTGTCAAGCAGGAATCCGCTTGGTCCTTCACCATCGCACTTGTCTAAGTTCCAACTCAATTGCGGAGTGCGAACGTCTTCAGTTTTTGTTACTTTGACTTTGGTTGCTGCTAATCCTCTATAGGGAGGTTGCACTGTCATCCGTATGTCAGATCCTATCTCAACGATGCGATAGCTCTGTCCACGGATTACAACTTTCTCACCTACTTCTAGTTGGGTTGTAAATGAAGTGCCAGTTCCCTGGATGATCTGACTGCCCCGCACAGTATTCACAGTACCTGCTATCTGTTTTGTTGAACTCCTTCTTACCGCATTGATAGCTGTTCCGTCGTATTCCCAGAAGAAGCCATTTTGATCATCAAACATGCCAGTCCTTACAAAACTGTCTGTCCAACCTGTACGCACATAAGTGGGAAAGCCTGCGGATTTAAGCTGTATCGGCGGATTAGCCATTTCATATGTAAATGTAAATGGAGTTGGCACACTTGCCACATTGAATATTCCGTTATACTCATTATTACCAGCATCTACTTCAGCCCCGTCAATTTTAATTTCTTCACCAACCCTGAGATTATGAGCTTCTTGGGTTGTTACCAGTGCAATATTGCCACTAGCAACAATCAGTTCCTGCATGATTTTTGGAGGATTAAAGTTGATCGCAACTGAATTTTGGATACCTTTACCAGACTGATATCTAAAATATTTTCTTGTTTGTCTAACGATCCTTGAATTAGGAGATGTTCCTGCTGTGATATCAACACCACCGTCAAAACTCAAATGCAGGCTATAACCATCTGGTCTAAGGATTAATTGTGTTTCGAAATAGTATTTGACACCCGAACCAGTTTGTCCGGCAGGTTCAAATACCGTCATCAGTTCATCAGTCGTAATCTGATTCACAGTAAATGTTTGTATCAGTCCTCCAGTTTCAATAAACAGGTTATCGAACCGTTTAAAATCTGTCAAGAAACTGGTTCCAGTGCCTATAATTGTGTTACTGCCTGCAGTGATAGCTAGACTGCCTAACCCTCTCGTGTTCTTAATAACTGAATCACTACTGAGTGCATGAGTTCCTGTACCACTGTTATCTAATGGACTAACAATGTTGTTAATTGCGTTGAAATAGCTGTCACTAAGCGATATCTGTGTTTCACTTACAGGAATTACAAAAACATAATTATCATCGGTAGCTATTAATGAATTATCGCCTTGTGCAGGAGTATAGTACATTCGCTCACCTCTCCGTAGATTATGCGGATCAGTAAAGCTAATTGTGCTTGCAGTTGCTGTAGCACTAGGAACAAATTGGTATTCTCTTAAAGGTATTTGGAAATCGCTTTGTAGTTCAAAACTCGTTGCGCTAGGCACAGAAATAATATCAAAAATTCCATCGTAAGCGCCTCTGTTTGGAGCAAGTTGGAAATCGTGCCAACCTGTACCACCAGTGCTTAATGTTACAGATCCACTATCTCCAATTACTTCAAATCTAATTTCCCACCAATTAACCATTCCTGATGGGGCCCTGTTAATCTGTGTAGTAGGAGATATGGATACTTCAAAACCTATTTTTCCTGTGCCTGGATCGGTGAAGAGATTTGGAGTTACATTTTTAAATGTGAAACTTTCGTCTGATAAGAATACACTGGTATCACTAGGGGCGTTTGCGCCAATTTGGAATTTGTCCTGGTCGTAAGTAAAAGTAACTACAGCATATTCATTCCGGCCACCAAAGTCACCTCTATATTGTATGTCTGTTATACTGCAAGCATCAACAGTGCTCAATCCAGCAGCCTGTAACGGAGTTTCTACATCAATAAATACGGTTAAAACTGCATTGTTACCAGCACCTACAGCATCAGTTAAACCGCTCTGCGTTGCTACGTTTAAACTATTGATTAGTAATCTTGAATCATTTATACGGTCGAGCAAATAATCTGTTCCTGTTACCAAACCTCCAACATTTGCTCCAGGATCTAGGACTGCTATATTTCCTGTCATGTTAACATGATTTTGGCAACGATAATGTAAATCATTAGGCGCATCGCCGGGCACAACAAAGGTTATGGTACCACTATCAGTAGGAGACCCAGTAACACCATTGGTATATACTCCACTGTAATTGACGTACCAAAATTCAAATGGATGACCTGCTGCGTCAATATTAAATGTGTAAGTTTGTCCTCGATAGAGTGTTAATGTAGGATTCTTATTGCCTGATCCTAAATTTACACTTGAAAAAATATAGGCACTGTTATCAAATTCTGCAGTAATGTTAAAAATTTCTCCACTTGTGCCTCTCTTACTATAGGTGGCCTGTGTTGTTCCTGTAACCTTATGATTAGAAACATAAATCGTATTATAAAACTGATTATTTTGTCTATAAGTAACTTTAAAATTCTGCGGAAAACTTATAATATCATCAGTAAATGGAGCAACATTTGCTTGGAATCTTGCATTATCCGGATCAATAGTGATCACAAGAGCTTCAAAAATTTGAGTCGGAATAGGTGTTGCTGCACCTGCACTATCTGCATATTGGAAGCGTTGTCCATTTGCATAATCACTAGCATCAATTTCTATTGAAACAGTATCACCACTGGTAAACCCATGACTTGGAATGTAGAATGTGTTCCTATTATTAGGTAAAAAATTTATAAATGCATAGTAGGGCTTAGATATACCGTCTGTGTCCCTATAGTTAGATCCAGCATCAGATAGGGTAAAAGTTCCTAAGGTAGGATCAATGTCTGTTATTGTTGCATAGTTGGACCTAGGATTAATAGTTCCAAATCTATCTCTTTCATTTTGTGTGCCAATAACATAAGAATAGTTGTCAACGCTATCATAAACGTCACCAGCAGATTGATTTTGAAAAGCAATGACTGCCTGTGGTTCAACACCTCCAAGACCGTATTCAAGGTTAACTAAATCTTTACCACTGTAAAAGTCGTCTGCGTTTGGAACTGTATAATAAACGTCAGTATTTAAAGTTAAATTAAAACCATAATGTCTCCAGTAGGTTCTTACTCCGTTAGGATTCCATACCCACACTCCAAATGAAGAATATGAATAAGAAGTTATATCAAGAATAAATTGGATTACTCCACCTGTGACAAACAAACAAGTTGCATAATCTGCATCAGTAGGAGTAATCGTTGAGCTGCCTCTTCCGTCCCATATAGTAATGTCTGGATTGCCGTTTTGTCCTCTTAATCTAATTTGTAAATTGGTAGCACTAGTCGTGCCTGATATGGCGTATGAAGTTACTAGGGCTTCACTAATTTGTGCAATGGCTCCTACTTCAAATTCGTCTATCAAACTAAGAGTTAAAGAATAGGTTATTTGCCTTGAGGTGCTTTCTGAGTAACCTCGTGACGCTGCAGGACTCTTAGGAATAACTGGATTATTAATAATATTCCAACTAGGATATCTTAGGCCTCCTAAGCTTCCTGATACCATGTAGACTAATCCAAATCTTGCTTGTCCAAAAACGTTATTTAATGGGGTTAACGGACGAGCTTGGAATGGGTTACGTCTATAAACAGTATCGACTTGAAAATAATCAGCATCTATGATCTTTACATAGTAAATTTCCCCATCCACTAACCCTGCATCTGTATCACCTTTCCTAGGAGTGTTAAACAATAAAGTTGCTCCATCATATAGGTTGTGCCCAGGCCAGCTGATCCTATCTAATACTGGATCAACATCGGCCGGAAATAGATATCGGGTATAGGTACATTCCCAGTCATAACTAACCACTGGACCTACCAAAGCACCTGGTCTTCCAGTATCAGTTGATGCATCAATTGTTGCCTCAGTTATGAAAAATGGCACTGTATCGACATTGGGTCTTCCGTCTGGTGCATTATCATCTGGATTAAATAGACTTAATTTTTTTGGTCCGATTGTGTTTTTGAGGTAAACTTTTGTGCCTGTATTGAATCCATGTGCTTCAGCAGTGGTTATTATAAGTTTACTAGGCTCAGCGCCATCTGAAATACCTGGAGATTCATCAGCAGTATTAAGATTACTACCTTCATAAAATTTACCAGGTACTATTGTTGTGTATGATCCACTAATATCGCCTGTAGTGTTTGACGGTATATCTATCTCAAAAAAGAATGTAAAGCCATCGGGTACGCCAGTGACTAGGAAACTACCTTCTGCTTGATAGATAGATAAACCTTGAACGGTAATAGGATTACCAATTGCTAAATTATGTGGACTATCTGTTGATACTCGGACTTGATTTGATCCGTCTAATGCATAAACTTCAAGCACATCAGATAAAGGTAAGTCTCCACTAGAACTGTAAATAGTAGGAAGGTTATTTACACTCTGAATGGTTTCCCATTTGGTGCTTTGTGTTCCGTATTCAAAGTCAGTATCAATAAGGTTACCAGGTGTTGATACTCTTAGTTTACCTACAGCGTCCATTAAATCTTCTGAGGGGGTGATTGCTGTAGCTAAACCTTCTACAAATATTTGTAGCTTATCTGTGTCGTTTTGCCCTGTAAGATCTGCTTTAAGCGTATATTGCGTTAATTCTGCGGCTTGATCGTATACCTCTTCACTTACGCCTTTGCTAGGATCAGCAAAATTATAAATGATTTGATTGGTAGTAAGATTGGTTACAAGTAAAAGTTTGTCAAGTTTAACTCTACCTGCTAGTATTAGTTGTTTTGCTGCAACTTGAAACGTGTAATCGTCTGTGAAAAGTTTTTTTGCCATAAGTTTGTTCCTTGAATTTATTGATATTTATCAGATAAATGCAAGGATAATAGGCTAAACTTTTTTTAATAAAGCGTCGTCCATATAGTTTAGTTCTTCTTGAAGCTGTGCTTCTGTATCACTGTCGCCACGTTCTCTGGCTTCTTGGATCCGTTTTAGATAATCGTCATGTAGTTTTTTATATTCTTCCTTTGATTGTGTCATTGAGCCCTCCTATGGTTACGGCTTAACATTTCTCGTTCGAGACTATCTCGAAGATCTCTTTCGTCTACAAATTCTACTGGAAAATCCAGTGCGACACACTGCTTACGTGGTTGTGAGCAGAATACTCCATCCTCAGGGAAGTAATCGTGTGGCCATCCTGGCTTAGCTCCGTCATCTGCGTCTATGTGCTCTGCGATAACGTAAAGCTTTTCAATGCGGAAGTTGCCCATTACCAGTTCATCATAATCTTCCACGAGGTCTTCCCAGGCTGTGCTCTGTCTTTCCACATGCTGGAAGAACATCTCCTGGAACACTGGTTTATGCTGTGCAATCGTCTTTTCAACACCGTCTATATATTGTTTGATAGCTCGCTGTTTTTGTTCGCCTGTGAAACTGTTTGCATCTACCAGCATGCGGCTACCTAGTGTGTTACGCCTTATGTCTGGAGGTACATCGGGTTCTACACCCGTTGATTTAAGCTCTGCTATGATAGGAGTACGCATGTCTACAAGTGCATTCCATAGTAGATTGTAAGGTCTTTCGTCATAGATATCGTAAGGAAATTCTCCTTGGAAGTCTGGCTCAGGACCTAGATCTATTAAGCGTTGTCCTTTACGATCAACTACTGACATTATATCTGCTGCTGCACCTACTGAAACTGTACCTGTTAAGATAGCCACTAAACCACCTCCACCCCAGATACCTGATGCTGAGATATAGCCTTCAACATCCGATGTAAACACTGATATCTGGCGGCTACGCTTGCCTTCTAATTGTATAAGCTGCTTCAGCTTGTCTACGCCTAGCACATGGCAACCTGCCATACGCTTAGTCATTTCAAGTCGTTCCATCATAGCCGGAACAACGGGTGTCCAGAATTTCTTGTGATTTGGCTGTATTAGGTAGGGGTAACGTTTTTCTTCGTTACGTCCTGTATCAGGATTGAAGTCGTATATTTTTATATCATCTACGAAGAGATGATCGAAGAGGCTCTTTTGCCAACGTACCTCTTCGTTTAATTGGTCTATGACATTGATATAATGTCTGATGTCCTGCATAATCTAAATCCTTGTTTAGAATATTTATGCAGCAGATGCCTTCAGCAGTCTATTTGTGTTGTCTAGCGTAGTCTTGCATTTAGCTAGTTTGTCTTCTGCGATCCTAAGCAGATCTTCCTGCAGTTGTTCTTCCTGCTTGTCCTTGTGATTGCGAGCAGTCTTGAGCGCTTCTTTAATCTCTCTAACCTTATCACTGTAATGAGTGTGCTGGTATTCTAGTCTTTCAACTGCTGCCTTACGTCGGATGCGTTGTGCTGTTCTACCTTTCATTCTTCTCCTTTAATTGTATAGTGTTTGTGTTCTTCAACTGTATAACCAACCGTGTCGCCACGGAATATCATTATCTTGTCCGCATCTATCCCTTCCAGTAATAATGTTTCAAGGAAACCAAATGCTTGCTGTGCTGTGTCATACTGGAGATATTCTAAACCAAAGTCCTGCGCCCAGACTACAAAATATTTCATATTCCTACCTGGTCAAGAAGTGCTAACACGACGATAGCAACAATGAACCAATTTAAATACTGTGTCATATTATTTCCTGTAGTCTACAATATAACGATTAACTTCGTCTTCAAGTACGTCTAATCTTGTTAGGATTTCATCAATCTGTTCTTGTATATTTGTTTTTGATTGTTCAGTCTGGTCAAAGATCATCATGTCATGTTCGACTACAAACTTGACATCTAATGTACCAGCACGTTCTTCGTCTAAATGGTCTGGGTGATAAATGGTGATTTCAAAACCACCTGTGCTTAGGAATGCTTCTCCTGTAGGCGAATCCAATACACGTTCAATCGTTTCGTGTAGTAGTCTGCGGCAAAAAATACGGATATCACCCTCAGACTGCCGTTCTCCTTGATACCGCCAGTCTAGCACCTGCATAGTGTGATGGATGCGAGTGAAATCCATATTCTGCATAAGTTCACTCGCCATCCGATGGAATCGATCTTTCGTTTCTGTTCTAGTCATGCTCCTCTATAGCATAAGTGATAGTGTCAGTGTAAGACCTCCTACACCAATTGCAATGACCAAAATTGCAGCCACTATCAGTTTAATTTTATCCTTCTGTTCCTCAGCATTAGGATCTATCTTTAATAGATCATTAAACATGTACATCATGGTCAACCCTCCTTTGTCCATAAAATTTACCACCATAAGCTTTGATAATATTTACCAAACAAACGCAGAGCATTATTGATCCTTGCAGCATCCGACTTAGAATGGATATTCACATCTTGCTTTATCTGGTCAAATGCCCAGATCATTTCATCTAAGATGTAGTCAAAACGGTCAAACCACAGTTCGTCAGTACGTAGATCCTCTTCGTAGTTTGCCAGCTCTTCGGGTGTGGGTCTCAGCTCCTCTGGTACATCCATAGGGTCAACCCAAGGAGCCCCATTCTTCTGTTGCTTCAACATGACGAGGCCAGGGTGTATTATCTGTGCCAGTGTCCAGTCTAAGCTCCATACGTCATGGGGTTCAACTAGTACATCTACACGTTGATTGCGTTCTGGATTCTTAGGCGGTCGCCTGATGTTCACTCGCATATTTTACCTCGTCTAATAGGTCAGTTACTTCTCTAAGCTGCCTACTTACCTGTGCGAGATTAGTAGCAAACTCGTTTAGCATACTCTGCTGTTCACGTAGGATATATTCAAGTTCTTGGATAGTTTCTTCAGTCATTAAAAATCTCGTTTAAAAGTTTATCTCTACAAAAAGAGTAGTCAATCTCGGCATACTGCTGTATATATTTGCCATCAGCAGCATCTATGCCTTCTGCTTCATAGGTAAACGTATGATTACGTTTAAGGTAATCTACCCTAACTCCTTTGATCATGTCAAGCATGTCTAACTTACTGTAATGCTTTTCAATTAGAGGCCAATCCTGCAGCCAGATAGTAAAAGTCCAACTGTAAAGGATGGGTTCAGGATAGTCTAACTTTATCCTTGTACGCCAGCGCCTATGCTGCTGATGCCAGGTTGTATATAGCTGGTCCCATGGGCCTTCATATGACCCACCCCCACCTGATCCTAGGTGACAACAAGTACCCTCAAAGTAATCAGTGACAGACCATCCAGGCGTCTTGGATAATCTTAGCCATACCCTGCCATAAAACGCAGGAAACCTCTCAGGTTCATGCCAGCTACATGGTACCCCCACAGGTGAATTATGACTGTTGCACTGTTCACCTGAACTGATATTCCAAACTAAGCCTAGTACCCGCTGACCCTTATCACGACCCTTTGAACTTGCTCCAAGGTTATTGATATGGGCAACAAGGGCTTGCCCTAGTTCATCTAGGTTAGCCGGCTCGCCATGTTGTGCTACAAAACGATCTCGTACACGTTTAGATATCATATGTATAGTGGTTAGGGTTAAGTGGTACGGGGCGGAGGAGTTGAACCTCTATAGCACCGCCTCCCTGTTTGGCTGACTGCTTATAAGACAGCTGGAAGGAACGCCCCGCTTGTTCAATATCTATAAGTATAGCATAGGAGCTATAAAAGTCAAGAACTATTAAAAGAAATTTTTAATGTGTTAAGTATTTGATGAATAAAAAAATAACTAATATTTTTCCTACAGTATTAACTGTCTACCAACATGAAACTAGCTTTAACATAGCGCAAGATATTCAAGATTTAATTTATGTTGACAGTCAAACCCAAGCAGATAAATCTCTTGAGACACATTTAGAAAAAAATGCTAAATTTAAAAATTTATTTGACTGGATAAAAAATTGCCTAGACGATTACAAGGATAATTTTAATTTTCAATGTGATAAGTTAGAAATTAGTTTAGCATGGGCTAATAGAAGCTCACAAAAAAAATTTCATCATCTACATGTACATCCAAATTCTTTTCTATCAGCAATATATTATGTAGAAAAGGTAAGTCCAACTTATTTCCAAGATCCTCGGCAGACTGCAATGACCACCGGGTTTAGTGTCGATTCAGATTCTAATATTCCTGTATACACATTTGATCCTGAACCAAATTCTCTAATCATATTTCCCAGTTGGTTGACCCATTTTACTATGCCCGAACAGTCTGAAAAGTATCGGTATACTTTGGCAATTAATATTGTACCAACTGGTGCAGTAAATAAAGGAACATTAGATGAACTCAACATTCGTCTTTCCAACTAAAATCTCCAGTTATTGGACAATGCAATGCATATTCTCTTGCAATCGCTTCTTTTTCTCTTGCATCTGCTCCTAATAAATAGCCAAACATTCCGAAGCCTAAAGCTAATACAATCATCATTATAAAATGGTCATTATTCATATTTTTTTGTTGAAGAAAAGGTTTTGAGTTATCCGGTAATAATTATCAAATGAATTTTCCAAAATCCAACCACTATGTACCACATCCATTGGATATAGAACCATCCTATTAAATTTCATTGGTATCTGTAAACTCGCAACGGTTGCTGCGGTGCTTGGATAGAATTGAGTGCCACCAGAACATTCTTCATCAGTGTTGAAATAAATTATGCCAGCTAAACCAACGCCGTCAACATGAGTTTTAAATGAATAATCATTAGTCATTGATTTTGTTGTAAGTATTCCACCTACAAATTGTTGATCAATAACAAGTTTATCTTCCATATCCGGATAGTATAATTTAATAATTTTTTTTTCTATAAATTGTGGTAAAGGAGACAATGTTTTAGAGTGCGATCGCCATCCTGGATATGCAGTGACATCAGGAAAACTAGGTACGCTTAATATATAATTTCTTACACTTATAGGATGTAGATAGATATCATCAACTATTACAATATTTTTTCCTTGGAACAATTGCGCTGAAACCTTATATTGATGGCTTAAATCAAATATTTCATGTTTAGAAAAACATGGAATTTGTTTTATCGGCATCATCTGAATTTGCCAAGATAATAATTTGCTAAAGATAGTGTATCAAACAATTCGTCTTGATCCATATGATCAACTTTAGCTTTCGCAGCATCTAAATACCCTTCTCTATACATACCTTTATACACAATATTTTTGTGTTTCTGTTGACACATCCATAGACTCCAATTTACATATTGGAATAAAAAATCAGTAGGAGTGGTGTGGTCGGCATCTACATTAGGGTCGTCACAAAGGTTTTCGTAATATCTTTGTCTCTTAGTAACTTTATAATTCCTAGCTACATACTGCCAAAACGGAGTGTCGGTCCTCTTTGTTTCATAATGTACTCGAATAAAATCAATCGATTCATCTACAATTTCATAATGGAACTGATTAATTTCTCCTATAAAATCATGAGATCCAACAAAATAATTTTCTACATTACCTACAATACGACCAACCATCAGACTCAAATTTTGTAATGAAGTCGCTTCGAGCGGTTCTACAAAACTACTTGATAATCCCACAGAAACACTGTTGCCTTGCCAAGGATTTTTTAGATAAAACGGATGCCATTGTAAAATTTTTATTGAATTTTTATCGATAGATACGTTAGCCCTTTGTTGCCAAAAATTATACAAAGTGTCTTTAGCTTCGTCTAATGTTGTGCAACTCTTGTTAAAAACTAAACCACTACCGATTCTTTCTCTAGTTGGAATAGTCCATATCCATCCATGATCACATGCTGACGCCACTGTAACTGAAGGTGCAATGACCGTATCATTAAAAGGTACTTGTATCACAGCCGCAGAGTCTACAAATAAATCACCTAATACATCAACTTTATCTTTATTTTTTGATGCTACGCCTGCAAAACCACTACCATCAAAATATAAATCAGCAGATACCTGGGCACCACTAGCTAGAGATAAATCAATAATATCACCATCACCGTTGTCACCCCCATAATTAACTTTAACTATACTATCAAAAATAAACTCTACATTTTTTCTCTTTTGAAGTTTTTCAAATAGGAATTTATTTAATAAATGTGCATCGATATGGAAGCCATACCCGTGTTGTTCTGTAAAAATTGGATGTTTATGGTTTCTTACCCAAGGTAAATAATCAGGAAAAACTAAATCTCTAAATGTTGATGGATGAAGTTCTTGCATTGCCCAATCATCCATTTCTTTGTAATTTGCGGTAAATGGATGCCAAACATCTGTTCCATCCATACCAAAATTTTGGAAATCTACGCCTATTTTAAAAGTAGCCTGTAATGGCTCAAACCAATCTGAGATTGTGTAACCACACATCTCCATCATTGATTGGAAATTACGAGTAGTGCCTTCGCCTACACCGATAATCTCTGGTTTATCCTTGTCGACAACGACTATATCACAATTAGGATATGAAAATGACAATGAGGCAGCAGTAACTAGACCACTAGTACCGGTTCCTATTACAATAAACTTTTTATTTTTTAATTGGTAGTTTTTATACATAAAAGAATTCCTTTTTGTATATTTACCTTTTGTGGTGGACCCCCTCGGACTTGAACCGAGAACCTAACGATTATGAGTCGTGTGCTCTAACCTATTGAGCTAGAGGTCCAGTAGAATATTTAGTTTGTGTACCCGAACACTGATACAGGTGCTGAGTCGGTAAGGAATTGCATTTTTAGGATGATGCAGTTCACCTCTTCGGGTGTGAGAAACCCTTTTACAGTATCTCCTTCTGCAGTGATACCTGGCAGTTCAACCATGCTATCACAATCACCGAACATACCAATTTCAAATAATCCTTCACGGTATCCCATACTACCACGATGACGGATGATGCTGAGTTGGTAGTCATTACCAAACTGTACTAGCCATTGTTTCCCGTCATCATCATAGTAGGATTTAGATGCATACGCCTTTTGAAAATCTATTCGCATAATCAATCCTTAGGCAATCTAGGTTAATTGGAGCTTTATAGCCGCGGTCTAGCAATACCTGTGCAGCCTTGCGTAATTTTGCGGCTTGACGTTGAGCTTCTTTAGGTGAGCGTTCACCGTCTTGATACAAGTGTTCTGGACTTAGTTCTCGATCAATATAGCGAAAAAGATCAATAGAATCTTTAATGCTAACGTGTCTAGGATCGATAGGCATTTGTCTGCAAAATTTACGATAAATGTTTGCTTCTTTAATCACAGTTGACAGGGACATAGTACCTCCTCAAAGATGTAAACTTCTAATAGTAAAGCAATTAGTATAATGGCTATTACTATAAAAGTCAAGGAAAAACTTAGGTAAAATACGCCTCGCAGGAAATTAAGCATATCGCTCTTTATGCTTTTGTTTGCGGGTGTATTTTGAACGGTCTCGTTCTACAGTAGGACGGAACGGACCATTTAAATCTCTACACTGTTGAGCTACCCAATTGCGTGGTTTGATTTGCATGATATCTCCGTTGGATTGATATGGTGCGACTGGCCGGAATCGAACCGGCAAAGCATTTCTGCCGCTGGATTTTAAGTCCAGTGTGTTTACCAATTTCACCACAGTCGCTTAATGTTCTAAAAGTATAACACAACTGTTAATTATGTCAACTTTTTTATGGTGTCCCGACCAGGAATTGAACCTAGAATAGAAGATTAGAAGTCTACTGTTATATCCATTTAACTACCGGGACATTAAGTTTAAAAGAATTTAAGCAAAAACAAAATTACAACTGCCCACCAAATTACAATCAAAGAGCCGTAAAATGTTTTTTCAATCCACAAACTCTCGTTAATTTGATTCCACATAGATCCTCTTTGTTAGTGTTAAATCATAATTATATATACAATCTAAAAAAAGTCAACCAAAAAGTTGGAGAGGCCCCCTAGTTTCCCAGGGGGTGGGGAAATGGCTATCGGCGGCCGTAGAACAATAAGCCTTTAACCGGAAGGAATGATGGACCGATCGCCGGGGTCGTTAAGATTCCTCAATCCACTCTACTTCATCGATGTCCCAAATATCAGTGAATGGAATTGTAAACTGTCTTTTTGTGACGTTATCAATAAGTTCCACAAGTTGGTTATCTACATCTCTAGTTTTTATAACTCCTAAAGATTCGTAGGTTCCTGGACCTTTAAGATTCTTTGTATCAGAAGTGACAGGAAGGTTTTGGTCATCGAGCATGGTCTCGCATCTAAATTTACACGCATAACTTTGCCCAACTTTAATTTGATTTATTGTTAACATTCTCTTTTAATTGATTTTCTGCAGATTGGATTAACTCAAGTAAAACAACATTTGCATCATCTAATAATGCTTTGTACTCTGGGTTTGGTATAATGTAGTTATATGTAATAAAACATCCTAGTAGGAATCCAAAAGTAGTTTTGAACATTTTTTTTTCTTGCGGTAATGTATTTATTGATTTTGTCTATTATCGTGATATTTTAGGAGAACAATATTACCATCATTATTAACTTTACTTCTAAGAAAGCCTTGGTCAATTAATAAATCTAACAATTCGTTTTGTTTTATTGCAATTTGATATCTTGTTAAGATTACACCAGCTATGGTTCCAGCACCATAAGCAATCATTTGAAAAAAAACCTCTTCCATTCTACTCCTTTGTCATAGTCTGAGGAACAATCATTGTTGAATCTTTGGGATTATTATTTGCAGGATAAAATTCCCAATCTTCTCCGCACCTAATACAAGGATCATAATTTGTATAACCTTCTGGTGTAGGATTAGGATCAAGTGTGTAAACAAAAAAGGTTACACACAAATAAATTGCGAGGGCTTCTAACATAGCTTCCTTTATAATATTTAGTATGTTATAAGTGTAGCATTTTTTTGTCTTGTGTCAATATAAAAAAGGTAAATATTAAAAAGGAGTGCGTTGTGTTTTTACATGATATAGATGAATCTCTTGAAGAAGAATGGAAGGCTAGTAGAGAATTATGCCTGAGTCCAAAGAAAAATATAGGAGCCAGTGCAGAAGCTAGCTGTAAAAGTCAAGGGCTGCGAGCAAGAGAGGGAAATAAATCGCATCTAATTAACGATAGACGAGTTACAATGGGTGGAAAAAAAATTAGAGGTAAACAATACGGGGGAGAGATACCCGATTATGGATCAGGAACCGTAGCATGAATTTCTCTGATTTGCATGACATAATCCAAGAAGCACAATTTATGTACCTAAATCCTAAAATGCGAGGGGGTCTTTTTAGAAAAGGTACAAAAGAAGAAATAAAAGAACTGCAAGAATGGTTGAATGATAATAATTATGATGCTGGACCAGTTGACGGGATATACGGCAGGAAAACAGCAATGGCCGTTAAAAAATTCCAAAAGGATGCAGGATTAAGAGTAGACGGCGATGCTGGTAAAAACACAATAAGAGCTATGGAAAAATGGATAGCGAAACCTAAAGTACCGGTTAACCCTTTTATGATAGGTACAGGAACACATCGTAAGCCTGATAAAAAGATAGACAAACCAGTAGTACCTCAGACTCCTTGGGAAAAGGAAAAAGAAAAAGAAAAAACTAAACCTTTATCAGTCGGTTTTGATAAAGAGAAAGAAGTTCTTGATTTGATAGCTCAACCAGAATCTAGTGGTAGGTATGATGCAATTTATCCAAATAAAGTTAGGCCAGACATTACAAGTATGACTTTAAACGAACTGTTTAGAGATATGCGAAGAAGGATTAAAAAATACGGAGGTTCGGCATCAGGAAGGTACCAGTATATCTATGAAACGCTTAGAGGACTTGTTCGCCAAATGGGCCTTGACCCAGATAAAACTGTTTTTAATAAAGAAACTCAAGACGAAATTGCACTATACCATTTAAAAAATCAACATAGACTTGATAAATTTTTAAACGGACAGATTACAAGTGCTAAATTTCTTAAATTATTAGCTGGAACTTGGGCAGGATTACCTGAACCTGACACTAACATGTCAAGATATCAAGGGGTAGGAGACAATAAATCAAATGTAGATGCAACTGATGTCTTAGCCAAATTAGATCAAATTCAAAATGTATGATTATAAAAATCTCCAAGGCAAAATTCTAATCGCACATCCAAACGCTCCAAAAGATACTATCTTCCATAAATCAGTAATTTACATTTATCAGCATAGTTTAGAAAAAGGTTCTATAGGTTTAATTTTAAATAAACCTAGTCGCTACACTGTGCAAGATATTTGTGATGAAAAAAAGATTCAGTTTTCTGGAAACGTTCCTCCGGTATTCCATGGAGGTCCAGTGAATTCACAGGCCTTGGTATTACTTCACACTGATGACTGGGCCACTCATAACACTGCTAGAGTAAGCGGTAATCTAATGATTTCTAGCGATGATTTTATGTTAGAAAAATTAGCACATGGAGATGCTCCTGCTCATTGGCGATTGTTTGCAGGCATGAGTGGATGGAGTCCTTTACAGATAGAAGCTGAATTAAATGGGAAGTGGCCATATCGCGCAGAACATAGCTGGTTAATCGCTGATCCTCCAGAAAATCTAGTTTTTTCTAACCAGCATAGCAAATTATGGGAAGAAAGCTTTAAGCTTTGCGGATCGCAGATGTTCGATCAATATTTTTAATAGAATAAATATTAGTTTATAGGAGTATAAAATGAAGCTAACCCTGATATCGCTTTTCAGCGGGTTAGCGATATTGCTCACAACAGTATCCTTACACGCCGAAGAGCCGAGCACACAGCAACCACAACGTGTGGTACCACCACAGTTACAATTACACAAGATGCCAATGGCAATGGATTGCGGAACTTTACCAGCTATTATGGCAAAGTTGGCACCTTACCAGGAAATTCCTTTTATCCACAGTAACAAAAGCATTATGCAAGTTCCTATGGATCCAAAAGGTCAATTACCTCCACGAGTTGTAACAGGCGAAACGGCAATGTTTATGAACCCTCAAACAGGATCCTACAGCATTGTTTTTAAGTTACCCGACGAGATGTTATCTAATCCTATGGGTATAGCCGCTTGCATTATTGGCAGTGGCACAAATTTAAAACCAGCACAATTTGAGAAACCTATCGAAACATGATATGACCGACGTTCTAGTTTTAAGCACAGACGGACTCCCACTTAACTACCTTCCACTGAGCGCAATACAGTGGAAGGATGCTATAACTTATTTGTTCTTAGATAAATGCACGGTATTAGAATGGTATGATGATTGGGTGGTTAGGAGCCCCAGTTGGGAAACCCGTGTACCTGCTGTGATAATGTTGAAAGAACGCCTACGGACAAAACGCAAACCTAGATTTTCAAAAACTAATATATGTATAAGAGATTTATACACCTGCCAGTATTGCGAACAAAGACTAGCCCATAGCCAATGTACAATGGACCATGTCATTCCTCTGAGCAAAGGTGGTAGGACCAATTGGGAAAACATTGTGGTTGCCTGTCACTTCTGCAATGAACGTAAAGGTAACAGGGTAGAGAGACCTAAGCAATTACCGTTTAAGCCTGACTATTGGGAATTGGTTGCGAAGCGTAAACAGTTAGAATTTGATATAAAGCATCCAGTCTGGGAGAAATATTTATGAGCATAACTCTTGCAAAGGCGACAACTAAACAAAAATTTCCTGGAATATATCATAATTTTTTAGGACATACAACAGAAATAATAAAAAAATATAATCAAGATAAAATAACCTACACCTTTAATTCACAAGGTTATAGGTGCAACGAGTTTGAAGAGATAAAATGGAATGAATCTATATTAGCATTAGGATGTAGTTATACCCAAGGCATAGGATTAGATGACAAGGAATGTTGGTCATATCAATTACAAGAATTAACAGCATGTCCTGTTGTTAATTTAGGGCAGTCTGGAACCTCTATCTTTTATCATCTTTATAATTTAGAAATACTTCACAAATTAAAACCTAAATATGTTATTCTCCAAGTACCAAATCTGCACCGTTTTACAGTGTTGTCAGAAGATAATAAAAATAGAAACTTAGGATGGGGATGGGCTATATCACCTTATCAGGAAAAACTTTTACAAATATCAAAAAATAGAGAAAGTCGAAGAGATTTTGATTTTCTGCAGGTATGGACTGAAACAAACTCTCACTTGCAATATGCAAAATTTGCAATAAATTATATTAAAACAATGTTTAAAGATAAATGTTTCTTTTTTGGTGTATTTGATGCTGAAAAAAAAATAAATTACTATTACGACTTTTTAGATATACATGTTGGCTTAGATGATGTAGCAAGGGACTTTGCCCATGCTGGACCTATATCACATAAAGATTGGGCAACTCAATTAAGCCAAGCGATCTTTTGACCATTATCTTTCCTGCGTTGCCATTCTGTTTCGCTGCCAGGATATCTCCATCCCCATATTACTACCAATACCATAAAACCTGCCGTCCAATAGATCGCCGTAAGATTACCAGTTGTAAACCACATTAGGATTAAACTGCTGCACATTGTAACTACCATAAAATATTTGAACTTGGTAGGAAATATCCTTTTCTCTTGCCAGCCAGTAAGGAAAGGCCCAAACAGTTTATGATTATACAACCAGCGATGCATCCTATCGCTACTCTTACTAAAACAAAATGCTGCAATTACAGCAGGAGTACTCCACGGCAATCCTGGCAAGTAGACTCCAATAAATGCGACAGCTAGGAAAAACATTCCTGCTGAAAACCAAAATAATTTTTTAAAATTTAATTGCATAACCTTAAGCTCATGTTGTCGTCTTTATAATTTTTTCCATTACACAAAGAAAAAAAGCAATTTAATTCGCTTTTTATTGAATAATTTGTTACTGTTAACATCCATGTACGGCTCTTGTATTTTCTAAATCTAACCACAAAGGTGTTAAAAATTTTTAATTCTTTAGTATTAGAACATATATTAGATCTAGACAGATTGTATACTATGTTGTTTTGAGATTTTACAAGATACTTAGGTCTCAAACCTAAGTCGTAGGCAATGTGTGGAATAAATGATCCATGATCAGGAACAAAATCAATAACCATATCATGAGTGTTATCTTTGTTGACTTTCCTTATATCTATAACCGATACAGGTTGAAATTCTCCTTTTGGTTGAATATTTTTATCTATCGTATGATACCATACTCTTGTTTTTTCGGCACCAATTAAGGATAAAATGCGTGTTCTAGTTCCTCCAGGATGAGCTACAAATGTACCCTGTCTTGGATTATAGTGGACTGTCATAGGATATCTCCATTTTTTTCCACTGTTTTGATATTCACCAAAAAGATACACTTGTTTTGCTATCATTTTTTTTTCAAGTTCTGCTAAATTTTCTGCATGAACAGGATTTTTTTCAAAAGGCGTCCACATTTTGTTATCAATCCAATACTTTACCTGATTTTCAATTTCGCTTAAATGTTCATATTCTATTTCGTCACTTTTAATATATCCAAAGTAAAGTTGATGTTCATTTGCATCATAAAAATCTTGGATCAATCTTAGCGCATTATAAGAAGGATTTTCCCAAGCAAAAGAATGCTTAGAAAGTAAGTAGGGCCTATTAGCATATTCGTCTATTTTTATGGTTTCCACGACAAAGTCCTTAACGCATTTACCAGCTCATTTATCATATTATCAGTGTGGAGAGGTGTAGGCGTAAACCGCAAACGTTCTGTCCCTTCTTCTACTGTGGGGAAATTTATAGGCTGTACATAAATGCTGTGATCATTTAATAGAGCATCGCTCATTGCTTTACATTTCACAGCGTCTCCTACTATTACAGGTACAATATGTGTACTTGCTGCAGGATGTATTTCAAATCCTAATGCCTGTAAATGTTTTTTGAGCTTCTGTGATTGGGCTTGATGCTTTATCCTTAAATCATTATGATCCATTACATACTTTATACTGGCAAGTGCTCCGGCACATATCACAGGACTGTGACTAGTTGTAAATATGAAACCACTAGCAATAGAACGCACAGCATCACAAACAATTTCATCTGCAGCAATATAACCTCCTTGCATTCCAAATGCTTTGCCTAATGTACCATTTACAATATCAACACGATCTTGTAAACCTAATTCTTCTAACTTACCTGCACCTGTGTTTCCATATAGACCAACAGCATGTACTTCATCTATGTAAGTTATGGCTCCATAGCGGTCGGCAAGGTCGCAAATGTCGTGCATTGGTGACACATCTCCATCCATGCTATACACGGATTCGAACACGATGCAAGGCGTGCCTGTAGGGAAGTCTTTTAATGCACGTTCCAGATCGTCCATATCATTATGCTGCCAAATCCGTTTGGGAGCCCCACTATGCCTGATCCCTTGGATAAGGGATGCGTGATTCTTGCTATCACTTAGGAATACTAGGTCGGGTATGATTTTGGTTAAGGCGATCAGCGTCCATTCATTTGCGACATAAGCGGACGTAAACAACAGCCCCCGTTCCTTCCGATGGAGCATGGCTAATTGTTTTTCTAACGCAACATGATAGTGACTAGTGCCTCCAATGTTACGAGTTCCTCCACTACCACTGCCTGTTTGATCAAGTGCAGTATGCATAGCATCTATTACAACTTTGTTCTGCCCCATGCCAAGATAGTCGTTGCTACACCAGTTTACAACTGTTTTAATAGCGTACGGTCCATACCAGATAGCACGGGGGAAGTCTCCTCGTTCACGTACAATATCGTTAAACACACGATATCTACCTTGTTGCTTTAATGCTTCTATTGTATCATGAAACGGCTTTTTATCTATCATACTGCTATTTACATAAATATGTAAACAAGAAATAATAAAAGGACAAGCTGTGAGATTCAAAGAATTTAAAAGGATTAAGGAAGCTCCTATTAGCGATTTCCAACCAATGGGCGACTGGGATTATGATCATGAAGATGAATGGGGTGATGAATATGAAGAGCCGTGGAAAGCAGGAGAAAAGAAAAAGATCTTTAATCCGCAATGGAAACAGAAAGTTTACAAGAGCTGGAGCAAAACTAAGAATGATTATATCCTAATTCCTGTATCAGGGGAAGCTACATATAATCCGGAAATTGTAGAAAGAGGTGTTGTAACAGTAGACGACCTATTCCAAGAGTTTGAAGAAGGCTTTGATCAGTTAGTTGAGATGGGTGTGATAGATGCAGAAACAATGACAAGGACTCCGCAGCACAAAGATAAAACT
>Ga0213867_1000060_pt1 | contig 50380 bp, 39 predicted proteins | sample PICome_12_FD_160120 | JGI IMG/M metagenome (GOLD analysis project Ga0213867, IMG submission 160120) | Coastal seawater microbial communities near Pivers Island, North Carolina, United States - PICO540 | ecosystem: Environmental > Aquatic > Marine > Coastal | place: USA: North Carolina... | reverse complement strand
GTTTGAAAGACTTGCCACTTGCTGTGCGCTGGCGGCGTTGCTCTCGCCTAGGCAGGGCTTCCAGCCCAACCGTTGGCGAGAGAGCCTTGCCTGCATCACAGCAAATCGGCAATCTCGGCACATGGGAGGTTTCCAGGGGTGCCCATAAAGGCAGCTCAGGTAGAGCGCTTATACACATACTTTTTAAGTGGAGGCTCCAAGCCCTGAGCCTCGTAAGCAGTTCGAAAATGCATTTTAGCCGAATGTTCCAGCCCCTCAAGACCTCGCTCAGAAAAAATGGATTGGGCCTGCGAACGGACTGCTGCACTCGCTCCCTTTTTCAACTCCTGACCAAAGGCTTGCGACAAACGATCCATCTCACGCACGTAGATAGCGCGGGCCACAATCGATGCTGCCGCCACCACCGGATCAGACTCCGCCTTCGTCCGACTCTCCAAACGAAAGTCGCTGCGTTCTTTAACGTAGACATCCACTAACTTTTGGCGCGAAAACTGATCCAACAAGCCCCAAGGTGCAGAACGTTGATCTAGAGCTTGATTCAGTGAGCGTCCATGATACCAGGCCAATAGACGATTTACATTCCGACCAAACTTATCATACAACTGATTATACTTGGCCATACGCGCAAAAGCACTCGTCACCACCACCCCCTCTGTCTCGCGAATCAATTGATCCAACTTTAGAATCGATCGATCGGACAGACGCTTGCTATCGCAAATGCCGGCATCCATCCACTTCCGCACCATGGGACCATCAGCAATGACGCAAGCCGTCACCAAAGGACCAAATAAATCACCCTTACCACTCTCGTCGCAGCCTGCGTGCAGCTCAAACCACTCTGGATGATGTACAGCATCATAGCCGAGGCGCGCCTCTCCCGTCACCTCTGGTTCCAAGACATTCTGTACAAACGACGCTGTCTGCTTACCCGCAACCACTAATTTTTGACTGCTGTAAGCCACCACATTGACTTGATCCCCCTTGTAGGCAAAGCGGGCATAAGGCACCGAGTAAGCCGTCCACTGACCAGTGGCTTCCTTGCTCTCAAACCAAGCTGCCAAAGCTTGGGTCTGCTGTTCGGATAAGGTAATGGTGTAGTTCGTCTTCATGGAATGGCAGTAGACGTATACCTGTTAAGGTTCAGAAGTCTATACAAGTTGACCACTATGGAAAGTTACAAAAATCACAGAAAAGCTTATAAAAACAATCCAAAAATAAAGCGCTATCAACGACTACAAGATTGCTATTTCCAACATCTTTGCTTGAATTTACCTGTGCTTAAATCGACCACTAAAACGACTCGTTTTAAATATTTCAATCGTGAGCTCAGCTGGCTAGCCTTTAACCGTCGCGTACTGGGCCAAGCAGAAGATCCTGCAAATCCACTGCTGGAGCGCATGAAATATCTAGCATTTGTCAGTTCCAACCTAGATGAATTTTTTGAAATTCGCGTTGCCGGATTGATGCAGCAAGTCAAGTCGGGCATTGTCGAAGTCAATCCAGACGGTTTAACGGCCAAAGTCCAACTGCAAGCGATTCACAAGCGCGTTAAAAAATTAGTACAGGAACAATATCAATGCTGGGCGCAACAAATCCAACCCCAACTCAAAAAACAAAAAATTTTGTTTTGCTGCCCAAGTGAGTTAACGCGTAACGAAAAACAATGGCTGAAGTCTTATTTCAACGAACAGGTGTATCCAGTTTTGACACCGTTCGCAATCGATCCCGCACATCCATTTCCCCAACTTAAAAATAAAGCCCTCTACCTACTGGCTGGCATTGAAGCCCCCAAATCAAGCCAAGCGCAGTCGCTGATGGCCATCATTCAAGTTCCCCGAGTGCTGCCCAGAGTGGTCAAAATCCAAGCCCCCAGACGCGGCAACCCTGAAGTTTATGTATTTTTAAGTGATGTCATTCAATCGCATGCCCAAGAGCTCTTCCCGGGCTATAAACTCCGCTCCGCAGTCCCCTTTCGCATTACACGTAATAGCGATCTTTATTTCGACGAAGAGGAAGTAGAAAATTTGCTCAGCAAGATTGAAGAACAACTCATGCAACTGCAAAAAGGGGCAGCGGTTCGCTTGGAAATTTGCCATGAGGTCGAACCACAACTTTTGACGCAATTACTCAAAGCCACTCAATTAAGCCCAGAGCAGGTCTATAAAATCTCTGGCCCCATCAATCCTCTACGCCTGATGAGTGCTTACGATCTAATCGATCGCCCCGAACTAAAATTCCCAACGCAAGTTGCGCACTACCCCAAGGAATTTGAACCTAGCGATCAAATTTTCCGTCAAATTCGCAACCAAGACCTGTTACTTCACCATCCATACGATAGTTTTCAGCCCTTCATTGACTTCCTACAGCAAGCTGCTGTTGACCCGGATGTTTTTGCCATTAAGCAAACCCTCTACCGCACATCTGGAGACTCGCCAATCATTGGAGCCCTACAAGAAGCCTCTCGACGAGGCAAACAAGTGACCGTTCTGGTAGAAATCAAGGCACGTTTTGATGAAGCCAATAATATTCACTGGGCGCGCGAATTAGAAGAAATCGGGGTGCACGTGGTCTATGGCTTGGTCGGACTCAAAACTCATTGCAAAACCTGTATGGTTGTGCGTAAAGAGGGCCGCCGAATGCGACGCTACGTCCATATGGGTACTGGGAACTACAACCCCAAGACAGCCAAGCTGTATACAGACCTTAGCTATTTTACCGCCAAGACTGATATCACCAAGGAGGTCGCCAACCTTTTCAATACATTGACCGGCTTCTCGCTGACACCCAAGTTTAAAAAATTATTGGTTGCGCCTTTTACCTTGCACGCAAAACTACAGAGCTTGATTCGAACTGAAATTCGCAACGCTAAGGCAGGCCTGCCCGCACGGATTATACTACAAGCTAATAGCCTGGTGGATAGCGTTACCATCGACAACCTCTACCGCGCCTCGCAAGCTGGCATCAAAGTCGATCTTATTATTCGCGGCATATGCAATTTAGTCCCCGGCGTCAAAGGCATGAGCGAAAACATTCGAGTCCGCAGTGTGCTCGGCCGCTACTTAGAGCATAGTCGCATCTGCTACTTTCAAAATGCTAAAAACGAAAGTCCAGCCCTATTCGCTGGTAGTGCCGACTTGATGCCCAGAAACTTTTATCGCCGAATTGAAGCACTCTTCCCAATACAAGAACCGGAACACAAAGCACGCCTGCTTCAGATCCTAAAACTGTACATCGAAGATTACGTGGACGCGCACATTCTAAAGTCGAACGGTAGCTACGTCAAAGAGACTAAAGGCAAACAGACTGCAGGCCTGTCAGCACAAAAGCAATTTATGTTACTTGCCGAAAAACATAAGCAAATCGACATTAAAACACGCAAACACGAAGTCTCAACAGAGCCAGCACACTAAGCAACAAGCTATCCAACAGTGCGACCCAAAAGGGACGCTATAAGCGAAAAATTGGCACAGCCAAAGTGGATAGACTTGCTTACCAGGTCTTTTTCTTGTGCCGGTTAGATTTTAAGCGCTTGCGACGCTTATGGTTGTTCATCTTCAAACGGCGTTTCTTCTTTAAATTTCCCATGTGTGATTCGTATTAAAAGGGTGAAAATTCATAATTAAGCGCAGCTGTAAAGCATAATTTCATCATCCTCTGTAAAATCACACTGAAAACACTTGGGCCACCTGACAACAATAGCCTGTGCCCATTCCACTAAATGTGACCGCTGGCTCTAGGCAAAGACCTATGCTCTTATGCGCGCAGAAGCACAGAATTTTGGGTCAACGCAGAGACTTTATTGTGGAGAGCTTGCAGAATGGCATTCTCGTCTCCCAATCCATCGGCAACGCATTTAACAATGGCACTGCCAACAACAACACCATCAGCCAATTTAGATAGAGCTTGCACATGCTCGGCTGTAGACACACCAAAACCGACCACCACAGGAAGTTCCGTATACTGACGAATACGATCTACTTGCAGCTGAACGCCAGCAGCTACAGCTGCCTGTTCCCCGGTAACCCCTTCGCGAGACACATAATAAATAAAACTCGTAGTCGCCTGAGCGATCCGCTCAATGCGCGACGCTGGTGTCGTAGGAGCCACAATAAAAACCGTCCCCAATCCAGCCGCATGACAAGCAGCCAAATGTTCATCGGCTTCCTCTGGCGGCAAATCTAAGGTCAATAATGCATCCACTCCGGCTTCCGCAGCACGCGCGACGTAAACCTGCGACCCCTGCGCAAACACCAAATTATAGTAGGTGTAAAAAACAATCGGAATCTGGCTAAATTCACGAATTCGACGTACCAGCTCAAACACCTGATCCGCAGTCATTCCCGACTCTAAGGCTCGCTGTGCAGCCAATTGGTTAGTGAGTCCATCCGCAAGTGGATCTGAAAAAGGCACTCCAATCTCTAAAATGTCCACCCCCGATTCGATCAAGGTGCGGCAAGCCGCTATCGATGTTTCAAAATCAGGATCTCCCGCACAGTAGTAAGCAATAAAAGCGGCGCGATTGGCAGTCGCTAAGTCAGAGAAAACTTTTTCAATTCGTTTCATAAGGCTAGTGCTAGCACAGCCACTAGCAGTTGCGAGTTTTCTTTAGCCAAAATAGATGGTAAAAAGGATACGAGGCCTGGAACTCAAAGTTGACCGCTAGGGCCGACTCAAAAGCGTTTTTTCAATCAATGGAAGCATCTCCCCACCCCTAAAGAGCGTCACTTGACCCGTGCTTCCTGAAACCACAATGCACAAGCAATCCACCACTTGGGTAATGGCCGCCGCCGCGGCATGACGACTCCCCAAGCCGCCCGGCAAATTATGTTGATACTCCGGAGCTGCGATTAAAGAACCAGCTGACGCCAGTACGCCATCGCCGCGAATCACAAACGCGCCATCGATCGACGAGAGTTCTTTAACCGTCTCATCCATAAAAGGATTCAAGAGATTACGGTCTTCATGCTTATATCCAAAAAAGGGATTTAAAATCAGCGGCTTGGTAAATTCGGAGATAGCCTCAGCATCTCCCACCACAAATAAACACCCTACCGGATGGCCCTCTCGCCCTTCAACTGCCAGTTCAGTGGCAATTGCCAGCACCCGCTCCAGCACCTCTGGCTTAACAGTCGGAGGCAGCATGCTATTTTTTTGCGCAAGCAAATTTTGAAATTCGCGCGCCACGTCGACGACTGTAATACTGTCAAACTGATTACTACGTGGCATCCCGCCCACACAACAAATACGATCGTGACGAGAAAAAATCCCGCGAGTCAACCCCACCAGTACAGCACTTCGCAATTGAGAAAACCGCTGATTTCCATAAGCGCGTACAGGTAATATAGCATCGACTTTATGGCGCGCATAAGCCTGATCGCCAGTCCCCTGAGTAATCAAAACAGTTTTAAAGCCCCGAAAGACTTTCCCGACGTCGACCCCGCCCGCAAACGTATCCGCAAAGATCAACACAGAAGCACAATCGGCCCCACGCGCAATTTTAGCGCCCTCACGTAAAATCAGGTAGTTAAAACGGCTTTGTTTACGGGGAGATTCGATACCATCACCCGCGACAATGGCTCGAATCGTGCGCCTAAAATCCGCCAAGGATTCCGCCTGCCGCAAAGCTAATAGATGCGCCGGCTCTCGAAACAAGCCAGCCAGTTCAGACAAGCTGACCATGTACGTTCGCGTGCGCTTTGCTGCCAGCAACAGAAAAATAATACGGACCTGCTTATATTCAGACTTATCCTCATAATCTAAGCCATGAGCACAACGCCCAACGGCAAGGACATAGGGACGATCCATCTGAATTCTGGCATGAGGTAGACACACTCCATCCCCCAAGTAGGTCGTCATTTGCCGCTCTCGCACCAATAACTCATCCACCAAATCAGAATGCGAAACTCCCGACTCCGGCAGCTCACACAAGTCTAACAACTCCGACAGGGCTGCTTTGAGCTCGCGACTCTTTAGATCAACAATTCGCTTGAATACAATGTGCCGGTCCAGCCGCATACTTCAGAGGCTTACTGATCCCAATCGATCGCTTTTTTCTTGAGCTCATAAATCAAGCCAAAGACCAACACAAATAAAAAGAAAAACGTGGGTAATAAAATGGGGATCCCCTCTGCCAAAAACTCCCGAAAAACCAAGGCCCATGGGATCAAAAAGACCACCTCAATATCAAACAAGATGAACAGCATAGCCGTCACGTAAAATTTCACCGCAAAACGCGCATGTCCCGAACCCTCTGCCAGCATACCGCATTCGTAAGGAGCATCCTTAATAGGATTACCGCTCGCACGTTGCCCGAATACATGCGAGGCGACTAAGACGATCCCACCAATGCCGACAGCCCAACAAATTTGGACCATAACCGGGTAATACTCTGATAACTGCATAGGTTCAATTAGTGCAGTTTACAGTCGAAACACAAGGTGAATTTAATTATTTTGCGCCAAACTTTGCGACAAATGATCTCGAAGTATAAGTGGTGTTATTCAATGCAAGCACTGCACATTCACAACGAATCGAAGCCTGCACTTAGCCGAGCGATACGGCCACATCAACCCGGATGTTGCAATAGATTGAGCAAGCCTGCAGGACGAAAAAGCGTCTAAAAATACATGACTACTGGCCTGACAAGCAGCCATTTGCCGTGGTCGCCTATGTTCCGAGCTATGCGACAAGACTGGATGCGCTGCAGACCGAACCACATTTTGGTACCCTCTTGCTGAGCACTTACCATCACAATCCTAATGCTCACAAAGTCCGTTTGCATCGTTCGGGATCAAATGAGCCCCGCTCGTAACAGCTCACGCCGCATCCAATCCAAAGCCGCCACCACAGCTCGTGACTTGAGCTCAGCTCGCCCTCCTTTGAAGCGAACCGATTGACTCCAGACCCCCTCAGGACCGGTAAATCCTAGGTGCACCGTCCCTAGCGGGTTGGCAGCATCTCCGCCTCCTGGCCCTAGATAACCCGTAATGCTGAGTCCGTAATCTGCTGACATCCGCTCAGCTGCACCGGTCGCCATCGCTATCGCGCACTCAGAACTCACAGCACCGTGTTGCTGCAATAGTGCATCGGGAACGCTTAGCAGTGAGGCTTTCACCTCATTGGTATAACAAATAACACCTCCCTGAAATACTTTTGAGATCCCGGGAACATCGGTAAAGGCATTGCCCAACATGCCGCCTGTGCAAGATTCCGCGACCGCAACAGTCCGATTCGCTTTCCGCAAGGCACGATAAATCACTTGCGCTAAGCTGTCCTCTCCAAAGCCGACAAAGCTCGCGCCTAAACGATCCACAATGTGGGCGCCAATCGCCTTTAACTGCCCTTGCGAGAATTCTTTACGTTCAGCACTCAGCCGTAAGTCAACGAGGGCATCGTGCACGCAGAAGGCCACCTTTAGGCTCGGATATGGCGCAACAATCGGCTCCACTAATGCCTCTAACTCAGACTCGCCATAACCACAGGTACGCAGTTGCAAAAAGTATGTCTGCTGACTCAATCGCTGCGATGCCACCAGCCGCGCCAATACTTGTTGCTCAAACATCGGTAGCAACTCTCGCGGCGGCCCCGGTAGCATAACTAAACAGCGCCGCCCATCTTCATAGTACAGCCCCGGTGCCGTCCCAAAATCGTTGCGTAGCACAGCACCTTGTTTAAAGACATAGCACTGCTTCTTATGCTGCTCTGTAAGCGCAAATCCCAAGCGATCAAAGCGTGCTTGGATCGCACTCAAAACCGTCGCATCGAAGCACAACTCAAGTCCCAATTGTTGGGCAACCGCTTCCCGGGTAAGATCATCTGATGTCGGCCCAAGCCCCCCGGTGGTGATGACTAAATCTGCCTGCTGCCAAGCATCTGCAACAGCTCTTTGGATTTCTGATACACTATCATTGACGACACGCGCGCGCCAAATCTTTTGCCCACAAAGTGCGAATTGAGCACCCAAATAGTCGAGATGCGTATTATGGCGCAAGCCGAGCAGCAACTCATCTCCGATATTGATGACTTCAATTTTATACATGCCTACTTAAGTTGACTAAAATTTTAGATTAAACTAAGTTCTCATAAATGCAAACGCGTCTGACTTACGATTGCACTTTACTGGTTATCGGTGCCGAAATTAGCGAATAATGCAATCCCATCTAAAAACAAAGCTACGCCAATTACCCAACAAACCTGGCATTTATCGTATGCTCGACGCACATGGCGTGACAGTCTACGTGGGCAAAGCAAAAAATCTAAAAAAGCGTGTGAGCACCTACTTTCAAGCCGCACGTCGCACACAGCTTGTGCAAGTCAAAATTCGCGCTCTGATTGAGCAAATTCACGATTTCGAAATACAAACGGTAGCTTCTGAGTCCGAAGCCCTGTTATTAGAAAATCAACTCATCAAGAAATACAAACCGCGCTACAATACAGACTTAACTGACGACAAGCAGTTCTTAATGATCCGCTTAGATCCCCGCGAAACCTTACCCCGCTTTTGCTTAACCCGTAATCGAACCGATCGCCATGCTCGTTACTACGGGCCCTTTGCGCATTCAAGTCAGCTACGAACGACCTTAACAGAATTGCGGCGCAAATTTGGAATTTTACTGCAAGACGCTAAGCCCAAACGCCTTAAAAATGATCGCTGGCAACTTTACACCGATCTGCGCGCGGAACTATTTCCCCATTCCAATGAAGTCACTCAAGAGACATATCAAGAACGCCTCGAACAAGCCTGCCATTTTCTTGATGGAAAAAGCGTGGAGTGGTTGGGTGAACTAAAGAGTCAAATGCAGGCTGCTGCCGATCAACGAAATTATGAAGTGGCAGCAAGGTTGCGGGATCGTATCACAGCGCTCGAACTCACGGTTAAAAGAACGCGTAAATTCGAGCGCAACCAAACCCACCAAATCGCTTCCATTCGGAGCGTTGCATCGCTACAAGCCTGCCTCAACTTAAGCGAGCCACCCGATACTATGGAGTGCTTCGACATTTCGCATATTTCCGGTAGCTTTTGCGTAGCCTCGATGGTGCAATTTCGCCATGGGCGTCCAGAACGAAAGCATTATCGACGCTACAAAATTCAATCCTTTGTCGGAAACGATGATTTTCGTGCCATGCAAGAAGTGGTCGGCAGACGCTACTTAAGACTCATGAAAGAGCACAAACCTTATCCCGATTTGGTCGTCATTGATGGCGGACTGGGTCAAGTCAGCTCGGCGCTGCGTGCCTTTATGGAGCACCAACTGCCGCTGCCTAATTTGATCGGCTTAGCCAAAAAAAATGAGACGATTATTTTTTCTGATGGCCGCGAGCCGCTGCAACTCGAACATCACCATCCTGCACTCAGGTTATTGCAATATATTCGCGATGAGGCCCATCACTTTGCTAATGCGTTTAATGCCGAACTCCGAAGCAAACGCCTGAAAGAATCTATCCTAGATCAATTTGAGGGCTTGGGAACCAGCCGAAAACAAGCCCTGCTGCATCATTTCGGCACCATCGAAAAATTGCAATCCGCAGAACTCCAGCAGCTCACCGAAGTCAAAGGCATCGGCCCCATCATCGCCAAAAATCTGCTCAAATTCTTAAGCGCCACCCGGCCATCCTCAAAAACGGATTGCCCCCAAATACCAAGCCAACAATAGGGGCAACAGCATCAGTAGCACCATCACGGCCACAATAATATTTTGCGTCCGACGCACCTTTTTTTCCGTCTCTGCGGCCCGACTGTTAGGATCAAATACCGTCATCTGGAAGTGAGCGAACGAGAATCCGAAACCCAATAGCCCGGCTGCGTGTTGCTGCCGGAAAGCTGTAAATGGGAATGGATTGCAGACTCGATAGACGCGTTTTAAAATCGCCACCTAGGCTCTTATGCTGTTGAGCGTCGGGATCTGTGGCCGCCAGCCATTCACCGACATTGCCGAGCAAATCATAAAAACCGCTCGGAAAAACCTGCTTTTGCGCAACCGCTTGGGCCTCTTTTACCCGATCCTGGTCACACCACACATACGGCTGCAAGTTTAAGTCCATAACACCTTCCAATGCGGCGCGATAGATCGACTCAGTCGGCAAATCTACCGAGAGCCCCAACAGCCAAGCTAAGCGCTGACAAAATAATTGCGCCTCAGCAAAACTCACCGAGTGAACCGGTCGCTCTGAAAGCGCTTCCTGCGCAGTGGTTTCTGCCATCACTAGCTGGTAGGTAGATTGTCGCAACTCTGTTCGAAGCAGGCTGACGCCCTCAAGACCGGGGACCGGAAGTAATGCCGCCAAAATGCGTTGTCGAATCGGAGCGATTTGGCTGAATCGCGAGCGAATATAGTCAAACTTAAGATGCACACTGGGGTCGTCTAATTGACTCGCAGGAAATTGAGCCGTCATCCGTTCAAATGCTGGAGCAAGCTCCTTAATCGTGACCGCTAGGGCTGCATCATTCGCAGCACGAATCTGTAGATCGATCTGCTGCATACCACTTTCGATCATTTGCCAAGTTGCACGGCTCAACTCGGTCTGCAACTTTTGAGCGAATGCAGCCGCTCGTTTAAGCTCTGGAGCAAATCGAATGCCTCGATCGGCCGCCAACTTAGCCTGAATTTCTTGAGTCTTTTCATACTGCGCTGCCGCCTCCGCAAAGGCGCCCTGCTGAAATGAGTTTTCTGCCGCCATCAAGGCGTCTTGAAATGCACGCTCCCATTGCTGGGACTTCAAACCTGCAAGTGCCAACTGTAAAGTGCGTAGGCGCTCCACACTGGCTTGTGGGGCCTCGCGATGCTGTTCATTCAAATCGAGCTGAGCCTGAATCGCTGCTTCAAAAGCTTGGCTTGCGGTCGCCCAATCAGCCATCCCGACTGCAGCCTCAGCCTCTGCGGCATGACTTTCAACCAATCGATATAAAGGTTGAGCCGCCAGCTGCTCACGACGTCGCGCCAAAGCGACTGCCGCCTGCGTATCCTGAGCAATACTTTTGGGGTACTGCGTGTTGATGGTTTGCTGGGCCTCATAGGCACGTTCAAGCGCCTCTAAAGCCTGAAAATGCTTTCCTTCAGCAAGTGCGGTCGCCAGCTGCAGCTCGGCCGCTGTCACAAGTTTAGACAGGCGACTGCCTTGCCAATCATGATAGGCCTGCTCGATTTTGCCGACGCGTTCACGCAGCTGTGGACCCTCCGCATCGCCCGTTCGTAATCGCCGCTGGAGTTTATTGAAAGCCACCTCAAAGCTGCGTATGCCATCAGAGCTGGCTTCATCGCCAGCCACCAGCTCGGCGAATACAGCTTCCAAATCCACGAGCATCTCGTCAATTGAGGTCGACTCAACCGCCCCGCTAAGATCGCCGGGGTCGGAGGCATCCAGCTGCACTGCACGGGGACCCATTTTAGCCAAGAGCCAACTTCCAGCCCACAGTCCTAGAACTAATAAAACGAGCAGCACAACTATCAGAAAACGCCGCACACGCTTACGTCGGAATAGTGGGGGTCTGGATCGGGGTGCCATGATGTAAATAGGTCGACGTTCACGTAAGCGACAGCAGTGCAAAACTGCAACCGTAAAACAATGAGCGGCCAGCGCCGCAGAATGCACCTACCGTTGGCAGCGCGGAATTTACACCCAAAAATGCGCTCGCGCTCGCCTCATTCCGCTCGACTTCCGTCCCAATAATCCATTTCAAAGCCTTTAGATGTTTCAACAAATTACCATACTTGGGCCTGGCCTGTTGGGCGCTTCGATCGCCATGGCTATCAAACAAGCGCATCCCAGCACCCGTATCCATACCTGGTCACGACGTGTAGAAACCCGCAAAAAAAGTCAAACTGCCGACTGGTGCGACCAGGTGTTCTCCACGGCACAAACAGCCGTCCAACACAGCGACCTAGTGATTCTCTGCACCCCAGTCGCCACCATCGTTCCCTTACTTGAAGACATTCTGGACCACCTACAAGCCCAAGCCTGCGTCACCGATGTTGGCAGCACAAAAGCTGAAATTTGTCAGGCCGCCCACCATTTGTTTAGCGGCAGTGCAGCGCATTTTATTGGTTCCCATCCGATGGCGGGATCGGCCCAATCAGGCATGGAGCACGCACAAGCATCCCTGCTGAAAGAAGCCTACTGCTTAATCACACCGATGGCCGATACGCCCCCAGAGCAAGTCGCACACTTAGTCGATTTCTGGCGTATGCTCCATATGCAGGCCCAATTACTCAGTCCATCTGAACACGACCGCATTGTCGCCCACATTAGTCACCTACCCCATTTTTTAGCTTCCAGCTTGGCCTGGCAATTAGCCCAAAAACCGAGTGAATGGACGCAGTATTGCGGTGGTGGCTTACGCGACAGCACCCGCATTGCCAGCGGTGATCCCACTCTATGGCAGCAAATCTTCCATCAAAACAAGCGCGAAGTCTTAAACGCTATCGACGGGCTGGAACAAAGCTTAGCCAGCCTTAAGCAAGCACTCCATTGCGATAATTCTTCTGAACTGTATAAGCGACTTGAACATGCGAAAAACTATCGCGACCAACTTTAAAGCTAAGGCCCCTTTTTAACTCCGTGATCAATATGCAAGATCCCTACGCCATCCAACCATTTCAAACCACCCTAAAAGCTGCGATCGCCTTGCCGGGCTCGAAAAGCATCACCAATCGGGCACTTATTCTGGCCGCGTTGGCTGAGGGAAAGACCACGCTGCAAGGCGCGCTTTTTAGCCGAGATACCAAACTCATGCTAAAGGCGCTCCAAGCGCTGGGCTTTGAGTGCCAGCAGGACCCCCTAAACCAAGAAATTCACATCCACGGCAAGGGGGGGCAGATCCCAGCAAAGGAAGCGAATATCCATGTAGGCAATGCGGGCACCGCCGCTCGCTTTTTGACGGCTTTTTTGGCCCTCGCTAAAGGGGGCTGCTACCATTTGGATGGAGATGAGGCGATGCGCGAACGTCCCATGCAGGGACTGATTGATGCCCTAACCCAGCTACAGGCTGCAGAGTTTGAATTTCACGGTCAGCCGGGCCACTTTCCCTTTACCTTAAAAGCAAAAGGCTACCCGACAGGAGAGAGCAATGTCGACGCCCGCAGCAGCAGCCAAATTCTATCCGCCTTGCTAATGGCTGCGCCGGCAGATGGTAATGCCGTCACACTAAACTGTCCATCCGTACGCCCATTCTACGTCGCCATCACTCAGAGCGTGCGCGAAGCTTTTGGCGCAACTACGCTCAATTCATCGACAGCGGGACAATATTCACTCGCACCAGTGCGCTACCAAAGTCCCGGTGCCTACCCCATCGAACCGGACCTCTCAGCCGCCAGTTACTTTCTGGCATTGTCCCTCCTCCACGGAGGAAGATTGCAGATTGCTCAGCTACCCGAATTCCCGATCCAAGGAGATGCTCAATTTAAGGAAATACTAGCACATCATGGTCTAACCGTCACAGCTGAAGGCGGCCACTGGGAAGTTCACTGCTCGGCACCGACTCAAATTGCCCGCGACCATCGCGAAATCGACTTCAACTCCATCTCGGATACCTTTCTCACCTACGCGGCCATCGCGCCGCTACTGGGGGCCTCGATTCGTATCACCGGCATTGGACACACCCGATTACAGGAGACGGACCGCATCGCAGGCATGGCCAACGAGCTTTCAAAATTAGGCCAACTCGTCAAAGAAGAGCCCGATGCACTCACCATTTGGCCCAAACCCAATGAATTGCGCGCTCGAGCTATGCGCGCCATCAATAACGGTACACTGCTGAGCATCGACACCTATGAAGACCATCGCTTTGCCATGAGCTTCGCCATCTTGGGCTCCTTTGACTTGCTGGAAAACGGCCAAGCCTGGCTGGCCATCAATGATCCCGGATGCTGTGGCAAAACCTTCCCCAACTTTTTTGAAGTTTTAGAGCGCGTGCGACAGCAATCCGCGTGAAGGTAAACTTTCGCTCAATGCTAACCGAGCTCCGTGCAAGGGATTCGCGTCTAAAGTAAATCCATACTTGTGCTATCCACCAAATCCAAATTAAGTTCCGCCTATGCTGTCGCAGGACAATTTTTTTATACTGACAATCGATGGGGGCGCCGCCAGCGGCAAATCCTCTAGTGCCCGCGGTGTGGCTCAAGCACTGGATTTACTGCATGTAGATACTGGCGCTCATTATCGTGCATTGACGCATGCACTCATTCAATCTGGAGCGCATACCGATCAAGCCGCTGCCATTGAGTCCACTTTAGATGCACTCCGTATCGGCACCCAAGTCACAGATCAGAATGCTCAGCTAACCATTAACGGACGCCCACCCGTCGACAGCGAGCTACGTTCGCAGGCAGTCAATGCACAAGTGTCGCATTTTGCCGCCCTAGCTGCTGTTCGAAATAAACTATTTCACTATCAGCGCTCCTTGGCAGACTTTGCCCGCGCCCAAAAATTTTCCGGACTCGTTATGGAAGGACGCGACATCGGATCCGTCATTTTCCCGGATGCCCCCTATCGCTTCTTCCTGTTTGCCGATGAACAAACACGTGCGAAAAGGCGCCAGTCAGAAGGGCAGACCGATGCGATTGAGCAACGGGACAAACTCGATCGCTCGCGCGCAGTCGCCCCGCTCACCTGTCCTAGCGGGGCCACCCAAATTGACACCAGCCAGCGCACGCTTGCCCAAGTCATTCAGCTGATTGTCGACCACGTACAAACGCACTCCGCACACGCTTAAAGCTAAAAAGATGTCGACCATTCCCAAGCCAAACTGGTATTTCGCGACCCAAGTATTCTTCACTTGGTATTTCGATCTATTTTATGAGTATACCCTCTCAGGCGCAGAGGGTATCCCTAGCGACGGCCCCATCATATTTGCAGCAAATCATTTGAGCTTCTACGACCCGCCAGCCATTGGGGCCAAAATCGAACGTAAGATCAACTACTTTGCACGCGACAGCCTTTTCAAAGGGCGCTTTGGACAGGCACTGGAAGCGATCGGAACCATTCCAGTTGCCCGAGAAAATGCAGATGTCAAGTCGCTAAAGGCCATCTTCAAATCGCTCAAAGCCGGCGGAGCGGTGGCCATCTATCCCGAAGGGACCCGCTCATTCGATGGTCAGCTGGGCCAGCCTCAAGCAGGTGCCGGCATGATTGCCTGCAAGTCTGGAGCGACCGTGATTCCCACTCGCTTATTCGGGACTTACGAAGCCTACAACCGCCATCAATCACTACCGAAATTGAGCGGCTCGATCCATATTGCCTACGGCGCTCCTGTCAGCGCACAGGACTTAGACCCCGGCAAGTCACACCCCGAGCGCTATCTCGAGGTTTCTCGGCAGATCATGCAGCGGATTGCAGCCCTCCAAATGCCCCAGAATCCAACCGTCTAAAGTTCATTTCCATCACTCATTTCATTTCACATCCACAATGACACAAGCAAGTTCCAACACCGACCGATATGCCCAAAGAGGCGTCTCTTCCTCAAAAGCTGAAGTACATGCAGTGGTGGATTCACTGGACCAAGGAATTTTCCCAGGGACTTTTTGTAAAATTGGTCCTGACATTTTGACCCAGGACCCACTCAAGTGCAACATCATCCACTCGGATGGATCGGGAACCAAGAGCACACTCGCCTACCTCCACTACCGCGAGACCGGCGACCCCAGCGGTTTCCGCAAGACCGCACAAGACAGCATTGTGATGAATATCGACGATCTGCTCTGCGTGGGCGCAACCGATGGAATTTTACTTTCCAGCACCGTCAATCGCAACGCACGCGCCATCCCAGGGCCCGCGCTGGCCGAATTGATCGCGGGCACAGAAGCCTTTTTAGCCACTCTTCGCAGCTACGGAATCGGGGTTCACAGCGGTGGCGGCGAAACCGCCGACGTCGGCGATCTGACGGGTACGGTCACCGTTGACTCCTGTGCAGTGGCTGTGATGAACCGCGCAGACGTCGTCGACAATTCACACATTCGCCCCGGACTCGCCATCGTTGGGCTGGCCTCATCAGGCCAAGCCAAGTACGAGGATTTTGAAAATTCTGGCATTGGGAGCAATGGCCTCACCAGCGCGCGGCATGACTTGCTTTGCGACGACTACCTAAAAAACTATCCGGAAACCTGCGATGCTCAGACGGACGCTCGCTACTTGTATTGTGGTCCCTATAAAATGCAGGATCCATTGCCGGGCTCCTCATTAACAGTAGGCGAAGCCCTTATGAGCCCCACTCGCACCTATGCGCCGATCATAAAAAAATTGTTGGCCGAGCAGCGTGACGCCATTCACGGGATGGTGCATTGCTCTGGAGGGGGTCAAAGCAAGTGCCTGCGCTTCGGAAAAAATGTACATTTTATAAAGGATCAACTGCTGCCGATTCCCCCGATTTTTACGGCCATTCAAAAAGCGAGCCAGACCAGCGACGAGGAAATGTTCCGGGTGTACAACATGGGACACCGCATGGAAATTTATTGCGAGCACAGTGCTGCGGACGCCGTTATCGCCATCAGTGAGTCACAGGGAGTTGCCGCGCAAGTCATCGGACGCACCGAGGTTAGCCAAAATGCTAACAAGAAAAACCACCTCAGCATTCAGCATCAAGGCGCATGGCTACGCTACGCCCTGTAAATTAAACCGTCAGTGCAACAGCACGGGTAGATTCGACAGTTGCTGCTGCTCGCTCGCTCGCGAGCCGATCCTTGAGCGCCAACTCCAACAGTGCGGCCCAGGTTCGCATATACAGAGCAACGTCGTAGCGATTATTGCGTTGCAAATAGCGAAATCCATTAGGTAAAGCATTCAGGACCCTTTTATCTGAGAGGTACTCCAGATGATGAATATCCTCCAACTGAAATCCCTGTTGAATCAAGGCACTGATTAAGTCATCCACCAGCGAACCCGTAGCCGGACAGTAGTCGTTCGCAAACTCAGTCCACTCATCTAAATAGGACTGTTGAGCGCGTCGAATAATTTCCTGCGAGCTCAAAGCAGTCACCGATTGGATCAAGTGTCCGCAGTTGCACATCCCAACGTGCCCCCATGCATAATGTTCCGTGTCCTCAAGATTTTGAGCTGTTTTTCGCAAAATGCGGATTATGTTCTCATTTGCCTGCGCCATGGTGATACTCCGTTGAACTAAAATTAGGTTACAGGTAAAATTAAATTACAAATTCATAAAAAGCAATCACCAGAGATGCGTTTTGCAGTACAGGATTCATTAAGCCCAAGTCCGGCATGGCACTGTCTTCCATTATAAATGCAAATAAAAACAGCACGACGCGGCAAACATATTAACCGCTTGGGGCCAAGAAAGCTGCATGCCGTATATTTTTTGCTTGCAATTGCAGTTAAGAACACAAGACATCGTTGCAGCGTTAGAGTTCGCTTGTTGCAAGCTGACTCCTCGATTGCTCACCTACAGTGAGTTTAACGGCTAGAGTGGCTTCGGGCGACTCTAGCAACTTTAATGGTTTAAAGTTCCCAATCGTGATCTAAAATATAGACCTATGGCCGAAGAAGCCCCCTCACAAGACAGTATTATCGATAAAGCCGCCATCATTCGCGAGTTTGGTGCGAACGAACAGGACACCGGTTCCTCAGAAGTGCAGATTGCGCTACTGAGTGCTCGCGTCAAGCACCTCACTGAGCACCTACGCTCCAACCGCAAAGACTTTCACTCCCGCCGTGGTTTGATTGCGATGACGGCTCGTCGCCGTAAGCTACTCGATTATCTCAAGCGTACCGATTTCAATCGTTACACTGCGATTTTGGAGAAGCTAAAAATTCGTCGCTAAATATACCTTTCGACTGCCGAGCTCTGTTTTCAAGAGCTCGGCTTTTTTATTTGAACAACTTTGTGGGAGCACTTCTTCAGGACTCCCGCTGATCGTAGAGGCCTCACAGCTGTGAGGCCGGCGAACTCGACGGTTCGATCCCTGACAGCTCGTAGATTGAATAACAGAACATACCACTGAAATGAAACAAAAACACAACGTAAGCGCCGAAGGACTCGGCATTGAGTTTTCCACTGGAACCTTGGCTGGACTGGCCAATGGATCTGTCACCATCCGTATGGGCGAGACCGAACTATTCGTCTCCGCAACAGCGGCCTCCAGTCTACGGCCTGGCCAAGACTTCTTCCCCCTAACAGTCGATTACCGCGAAAAATTCTCCGCGGGGGGCAAGTTCCCAGGCGGCTACTTCAAGCGCGAAGGAAAACCCAGCGAGAAGGAAATCCTAACCTCGCGTCTCTGCGACCGCCCACTGCGTCCGCTCTTCCCCAAGGGCTTCCTCAATGAGGTGCAAGTGATTGGCTTATTGCTGGCAACCGACACTGTCAACGAGCCCGACATTTTAATGGTCAACGCGGCTTCGGCGGCGACTTTGATTTCTGATATCCCCTGGAATGGACCCGTCGGCTGTGTGCGCGTCGGTCAAATCGACGGTGAATTCGTCACCAATCCCACCCACGATGAGATGCTCGATTCCGATCTCGACCTTATCTATGTCGGCTCGGAAACCGAAATGTTGATGATCGAAGGTTCTGCCGAATTTATTAGCGATGAGCGTTTCTATCAGGCATTGGAGTATGGCCAACAAGCGATTCAACCGTTGATTGTAGCCCAAAAGGAATTGGCCAAGCTCGCTGGAAAAGCCAAGAAGGACTTTGAACTGGTCGTAACACCCCAAGCAGTGCTCGAATTTTGTGAGTCACACGCAGCCGAATCAGTCAAAGCAGCGCTCCAGCACGACAGCTACTCTGCTCGTAAACAAGCCATCGAAGCGATTACTAAAGAAACGCAAGCGGCCCTAGAAGCTGAGCTAGGCGCGGAGCAAGCCAATCCCGACGATATTGCGCGTGCCTTTGATGAGATCCAAGAAAAACTCTACCGTCAGAAGATTCTAGACACCGGTACTCGTATCGATGGACGCCAATCGACCGACCTAAGAGCCATTTCCTGCGACACCGGGGTACTGCCACGCGTTCACGGTTCTGCGGTATTCAATCGAGGCGAAACGCAAGCGCTGGTCATCTCTACGCTGGGCACGAGCCGTGATGTACAAGATATCGACGGGCTGACTGGTGGCGCTAAAAGCAAATCCTTCATCCTGCACTACAACTTCCCGCCCTTCTCGGTGGGTGAGGCTGGACGTTTTGGTTTCACTGGACGCCGCGAAATTGGACACGGTGCCCTAGCAGAGCGTTCATTGCTCCCCATCCTTCCTCCAGAAGATGAGTTTCCCTACGCGATTCGCGTCGTCTCGGAAATCATGAGCTCCAATGGCTCAACCTCGATGGCCTCCATTTGCGGTGGCTGCCTTTCTTTGATGGATGCCGGTGTGCCGATTACCGCTCCCTGTGCCGGCATATCGACTGGATTGATCACAGAAAAAGATGCTGAGGGCAACATCACTAAGCACGTGCTTCTCACCGACATTTTAGGTGCAGAGGATCACTTCGGAGATATGGATTTCAAGATTGCGGGAACCCCGGAAGGCATTACTGGCTTCCAGTTGGACCTGAAAATCACTGGTCTGCCCTTCAACATCACACTGGAGGCGATCAAGCAAAACCGCGCCGCGCGCGATGAAATCTTAGCCGCCATGTCCCAGCACATGCCGGAGTCTCGTAAGGATTTACGCGAACATGCGCCGCGCATTCACACCATCAAGATTGATCCGGAAAAGATCGGTGCTTTGATTGGCCCAGGCGGTAAAAATATTCGTCGCATCGTGGAAGTTAGCGGGGCACAAGTGGATATTGATGAGGATAACAGTGGCCGTGTGCTCATTTTCGCCACCGACAAAACGTCCATGGATCGCGCCATCCAAGAAGTGGAAGCCTGCACAGCGGAAATCGAAGTGGGTAAAACCTATCGTGGAATTGTGCGTGGCGTAAAGGAATTTGGCGCATTTGTGGAGTGCTTGCCAGGCAAGGAAGGCCTAGTACACATTTCTGAATTGGCCGACTTCCGCGTCAACAAAACAGAAGACATCTGCAAATTAGGCGATGAAATGGTAGTCAAATGCCTTGGCATCGAGAAGGGCAAAGTGCGCCTTTCCCGTAAAGCAGCCCTTGAAGACAGCAAGCCACAAGATGCAGAAAGCACAGAAGCGGCGGAAACTGCAATCGCTGAGTAAGCCAACCCATTTGCTTTAAAATCGAAAGCGGCCTTCTTTCAGAGGGCCGCTTTTTTTGTCGTTCAACCCTAATTATGCAATAGGCTGAGCACGGTGCTCGGCAACTGAAGGCAAAGGGATCGTATAAACATACGTGACTGCTGGCCTGATAGGCAGCCATGTGCCGTGGTCACCTAAGGACTTTTTGAGCACCCTATTGGTGAGCACATTTCTAATGCGATGCATTAGAAATGTGCCTAGTGTAAGGAGACTTACAATCATAACTCTAATGCTCAAAAAATCCGTTTGCATAGTTTGGGTTCAACCAATAGTTTCAGCGGCTCCAAGAGTCTGAACCCAATTGCAGGTCCCGCTTGGTGATCAGTCCACCATACGAAAGGTCATCTGAAAGACGTTTTTTTGTCCATTGGGACTGATCCCGACAAAGCCCACCTGCTTAAAAGCTTCCAATACAGAGCGATCAAAGGCAGCATTCCCCGAACTTGGACTGAGCCGCGGCCGAATAATTTGACCCGCTGCCGTTACTTCAAAGACCACCGTGACCGACAAGCGGACCCCAATGAGTTGAGCTGGTTTCTTCCATGCGCGATTCAATAATTGATTGACTTGAGCGCCATAAGCATCGATTGCGGACGCGGTACTTGCAGTAGAAGCTGCGCTATGAGTCGAGGAATTTTGCAGTGTTTGCTGTAGATTTTTACGAATATTAGCCGTACTCAGCTGCGGAACTTTCTGTGGACTCGGGCTAGCTGTTCTAACTTTCGGCTGCGGGGTCTTAATCGCATGCTGGCGCTTAAATTCCTCATAACTCATTTCCTTTACCGCAACTGCTGGTGGAGGCTTTACAACCGGTGTCGACTTCACAACAGGCGGCTCAGGCGCCACGAATGTGGGCAGTGGCTTAAGTTTTGGTGCCAAGGGTTCTGACAGTTTCGGCGGATTGGCGGCACTGGGCTGGGGTGATTCGGACGTCACCCCATCGCTAGCCAGCATCTCAAATACATGTGTGGAATCGGGCGTTTCTGGGAAACGAATGAATGTAAACAGCGCAGCCAATAACAATAATAGCAGATGCAAAGCAATCGAGGCCCAAAGGGCTGGCCTGCGCTTAAGGTCAATTTTCATCACTCAGCACGCGTATCCAAACTAATCTTGGTCAATTTGCGTTGCTTGATCAGGTCCACAACCTCTATGACTGCCTGATAAGGCAGGCGGGCGTCAGCTCTTATACTGAGCACCGGCGGTTCCGGATCCAGTGAAATCACATCCAAGAAATCCGCTAAGGCTTGCGCATCGACCGCTTGACTCCCCCAAAAATAAGCTCCCGATTGATCGATCGTAATACTTTGAATTTGCTGTGGCCGGCTGCTCTGCGCCTTCACCGACTCCGTCGGCAAGTTGACTTGTATGGTCTGCTCCAAAAGCGGTGTGGTGATCATAAAAATAATCAACAAGGCGAAGGCCAAGTCCAACAAGGGCGTCACATTAATTTCGTTGAGCGCCGCTAAGCGATCTTTACGCTGAAAATTACGAGCCACTCGTCGAACTCCTAAGCATATTCATCCTCCGAGGCAGCCTGTGCCTCCAACTCGATACGATCCGCCAGCATACTTGCGAAATTTTCCAATTCCATGACCGCAATTTTGGTGGTCTGTAATAGATAATTGTAGCCAAATACTGAAGGAATGGCCACCAACAAACCCGCCACAGTTGTCAACAATGCCCCCGAAACTCCCGGTGCAAGACTTTGCAAACTAGCGGTTCCCGCACCCGCCATACCCCCAAAGGCATCCATCACTCCCCAAACAGTACCCAGCAAGCCTAGAAAAGGTGCGCCCGTCACAATCGATGCCAGCATCACCATCTTGGATTCATAGCGCAGGACTTGCTCCGCCAATGCGCGCTGCAGCGCATTCTCCACATGCCCCATCCGCAGACTGGCACGATGGCTGTCACGGTCGATCTGATGGCCTCCGTAGCGAAAAAAAGCGCCCAATGCCTCACGCGTCATACGCAAATAGGGGCCTCGCCCCTTGATGGGCTTGGATGGATCCAGACCTAAAATATGCGTTTCTTCACTCAATAGAGCTTGAAAGCGGGTATTATTTTGCCGCAATCTAGCGAGTTCCAGAGCTTTACCAATCATCACGGTCCATGCAAGAATACTGCACAAAATAAGGATGAAAATCACGAACTTGCCGGCCGCGTTTGACTGCGCAAAATAAGTAAAGACATCCGCACCCGCGGCTGCTTTTAAAAAGAGCCCATCAAAGATAGGAAGTGAATTCATCGTCTGCAACATAGTGATAAAAGCTGACCCGTATTCACAACCAACCCAGCAGAAATCACCAGCAAAAAATTCGTCGAATCGCAAGCTGCTATTGGATGGACGCGCCCTTGGCCGTAGCTCTATGGCTAACTTTTACCCGAAAGCAAACTCCGAGCTGTCGCTGGCAAATCGACTGTTGATAGCGCAGGAGACGCATAGATCGACAAAGCCCGCCTAAACCGATACTTGATTTCGGCTCAGCTTCGCTTCATAGCTATTGTATGCAGGGACTTTTTATCAGCTTTGAAGGTGGAGAAGGTGTGGGCAAATCGACCCAAATAAAAGCGCTGGCGCGCCGCTTAAGCGCGGCAGGCCACCGGGTGCTGACCACGAGAGAACCGGGCGGGACACCGCTCTGCGAATCCATCCGCAGCTTATTGCAATCAGATCAAGAAGTGATCAGCCCCGAGGCAGAACTCCTATTATTCACCTCCAGTCGTGCCCAGCTTTGCCGTCAAATCATACAGCCAGCCATTGAGCGTGGAGAGGTGGTACTCTGCGATCGCTTTATGGACTCCACCAGCGTTTACCAAGGGGTGGCCCGCGCCATTCCCAGCGCGCAAGTGGAACAGATCAATCAATTCTCCGTCGGCAACTGCAAGCCAGATCTCACCTTTTTGATCGACCTAGATCCGCATCAGGGCTTAAAGCGTGTACGCCAGCGAGCAGCGGGCTCCCTCGACCGAATCGAGCAAGAATCTCTCGATTTTTTTAAAGCAGTCCGTAGCGGGTATTTAGAGCTCGCCAATAATGAACCGGATCGCTTTGTCATCCTCGATGGCCAGCAGCCGATCGAAAAACTGGAAAAGACGATTTGGGACGTGCTGTCCACAAAACTAAGCGCCGTTTAGTCTGCCAATACGCTGCATGCAACTTAGCCACACACTCCCCTCCGAACTGAGAGATTGCCGAGCCGTTCACGTGCTGGAGCGCTCGCTGCAAAATAATCGTCTCGGCCATGGGATTTTATTACACGGAGAAAGCTACAGCTATCTATGCGAAATTGCGGAAGCCATTGCAGGCTATCTTTTGGGCAGCTCGAAAGATACAGCACTGAGCCACCCAGACTGCTTCACCCTGCGTCCCAGTGGTCGTGCTCGGCTAATTAAAATAGGCTCTGAAAGTGAACGGCGCCAAGGCGAGTGGCCTCAAAACAGTATGCGCCGCCTAGTCAACGACCTCCAAAAAACCGCCAATCAAGGGGGGCGCAAGGTCGCCATTGTGTATGAGGCGGATCGCATGAACCATCAATCGGCCAACGCTTTTTTAAAAACGCTAGAAGAACCAGCTGCTGAATCAACACTCTTCTTGATTACTTGCCGTCCTTACGATCTGTTGGATACCATCCGCAGTCGCTGTCTCAACTTTAAGATCCCCACAGAAAATGCACAGCAAATTCATCCCGAGTGGATCACTTGGACCCAGCAATATCGCGATTGGCTAGGGCAGCTGATTATAGGCCCCAAAAAAGGACAGGCCTCACATTTAATTTTTGCCGCCTACGGACTCAACCTGCACTTTCAAGCAATCATGGGTGAACTCTCCGAAAAGAGCCTGCAAGAACAGAAATCCACTCAGCCCGAGAGCTTGAGTGCAGAAGAAAAAAGCGCCATCGAAGCCGGAATTGAACGTCGATTCCGCAAACAGCTGCTCAGTGAAGTTGAAAAAGAAACGGTCCTATACGCGCGTGATATTGAAGCCGAAAATCCCGATTGCTTACCCGTTCAGGCGCTCAATCAGGCAATCAAAAGCTTGGAAAAGGTAACCCAACTTTTAGAGCTCAACTTTAATTTATCCGCAGCCCTAGAGCGATTTTTTCTCCAATCCTTGAAAATTTGGACTGGACGCAGCTAAATCTTTATCGCTGCCCATTAACATACACTTTGCGCGATTTAAACCAAATCACCCGACAGCAATGCCAACCTACACCTACCAAGAATATTTACCCGACGGCCGCAAAGGAGCAGTGTTTGAGTACATTCAATCGATGTCGGAGCCACCGCTAAAGACCCACCCACAAAACGGCAATCCAGTACGTAAGATCTTTAGTCCACCAAATGTTGCCCACCAATACAGTGATCAAACATTGCAATCGGGCTTAAATAATGAGCAAATCGAAAAAGGTGGCTTCTCACGCTATGAACGCGACCCCTTAACGGGGCGCTACCATAAAACTGCTGGCAAAACGCCCGCAGCCCCGGATGTGATCGACCCACAAAAGCTAGACGACCCAACTAGCCACTAGTAACGATAATGCTCAGGCTTGTAAGGCCCTTCGGGTTTGACCCCGATGTAAGCGGCTTGTTGCTCGGATAGCTGAGTCAACTTACAGCCAATTTTTTCTAAGTGTAAGCGAGCCACTTCTTCATCGATGTGCTTTGGTAAAATGTACACGCCCGGAGTGTACTTCTCGACTTGTTGCCAGAGTTCAATTTGCGCCAGCGCTTGATTGGTGAAACTGTTGGACATCACAAATGATGGATGCCCGGTCGCACAGCCAAGGTTGACCAAGCGGCCTTTAGCCAGAAGATAAATACTGTTGCCGCCGGGGAAGGTATATTTGTCCACTGCGCCCGCTTCATCCGGCTTGATGGCTTCCACCTCCACACCGGGGCGATCATTTAATGCATCTACTTCAATCTCATTATCGAAGTGGCCAATATTACACACGATGGCTTGGTCTTTCATTTGCGCCATTTGGTCGGCCGTAATGATGCCGTAATTTCCCGTCGTCGTAACGTAGATATCGCCCCAACCCAAGGTATCCTCTACCGTTAATACACGATAGCCTTCCATGGCTGCCTGGAGCGCGCAAATAGGATCGACCTCGGTCACAACAACCTGAGCGCCCATACCTTTTAATGCTGCTGCGCAACCTTTACCAACATCGCCATAGCCACAAACCACCCCAACTTTACCGGAGATCATGACATCTGTGGCGCGCTTAATCCCATCCAACAAGGATTCACGACACCCGTAGAGATTATCAAATTTGGACTTGGTGACCGAATCGTTTACATTGATCGCAGGCACCAGTAGTTGGCCCTTGTTGTGCATTTCATACAGACGGTGTACACCAGTCGTCGTCTCTTCCGAGACCCCCTTCCAATCTTCCACCACGGCATGCCAGTGGTTGGGCTTTTGTGCCTGAATTTTTTTCAGTAGGCTCTTGATAACCGCCTCTTCCATACTACTGGAGTCAGAGTTGACCCATTCGCTGCCATTTTCTAGCTCAAAGCCTTTGTGAATGAGCAAAGTCGCATCCCCACCATCGTCGACGATCAGTTGCGGACCGGAGCCATCTGGCCAAGTCAAAGCTTGCTCCGTGCACCACCAGTACTCTTCCAAGGTTTCCCCTTTCCAAGCAAATACCGGAACAGAAAGATTTTTAGCTACGTATGCGGCCGCATGGTCTTGAGTGGAAAAGATATTACACGAACACCAACGAACGTCCGCTCCCAGAACTTGCAAGGTTTCAATCAAAACGGCGGTTTGCACCGTCATGTGCAAGGAACCCATGATACGGACACCCTTCAAAGGTTGTTCCCCCGCAAATTTTTCGCGCGTCGCCATTAGACCCGGCATTTCAAATTGTGCGATTTCAACCTCTTTACGGCCAAAATCAGCTAAATTGATGTCTTTAACCTTAAAGTCAGTTTGGGTTTCGGTTAATGTACTCATAATTCAATATAATCCTATGGTTTTAAAGGGCTGTGGCTGCTGCTCGCAGAGCGTCGACTCGACTGCAGACTTCCCAAGGCAAATGGCTTTTCGCAAAGTGTCCATAATGTGTGGAGCTGCGATAAATGGGACGCAATAAATCCAACTGCTCAACGATATCAGCCGGTTTAAAACTAAAAACTTGCTGCACAATCTGGGCAATTTTCGGATCACTCAATTGACCCGTACCAAAGGTGTCGACATGCACACTGGTTGGATATGGGTGGCCAATTGCGTAGGCAACTTGCAGCTCGCACTGATCAGCTAAACCAGCCGCCACCACATTTTTCGCCACCCAACGTGTAAAATAAGCCGCCGAACGGTCCACCTTAGATGGATCCTTGCCAGAAAATGCTCCTCCACCGTGGCGGGCCCAGCCACCATAGGTGTCCACGATAATTTTGCGGCCGGTCAAGCCAGCGTCACCTTGAGGTCCACCAATCACAAAATTACCAGTCGGATTGATCAAAAATTCAGTTTCGTCTGTCAGCAATTCAGCGGGAAGCACCTTGCGAATGACCTCATTGATGCAAAAGTCACGAATGGTCGTATGGGCAAGCCCGGCCACGTGCTGGGTTGAAATCACCACGTTTTTGATAGCGTGAATGCGCCCATCCACATACTCGACGGCTACCTGACTCTTTACGTCTGGACGCAACCAATCAACGCCACCCTCTTTACGCAAACGCGCCATTTCCCGCAATAAGCGATGCGAGAACATTACTGGCGCAGGCATCAACTCTGGCGTTTGGTTGCAGGCATAGCCAAACATGATTCCCTGGTCACCCGCCCCCTGCTCTTCAGTTGCTTTACCCTCAGCAGCTGCGGCGTCCACACCCTGAGCAATATCTGCCGATTGCGTCGTCAAGGCATTGGTCACAAACACACGGTCTGCGTGAAAAACATCGTCATCATTCACATAACCAATTTCACGAATGGCAGCGCGCACAATTGCATCAATGTCGATCTGCGCTTGCGTCGAAAGCTCACCAGCCACAAAAACACAATTACTTTTCACCAGCACCTCACAAGCGACACGGCTAGCAGGATCCTGCTGCAAGCAGGCATCTAGGATACTGTCAGAAATCGAGTCCGCAACTTTGTCAGGATGTCCCTCACCGACGGACTCAGAAGAAAATATAAACGTATCATGCATAGTCGCAACTTGTAGAGGCATTTTAAAAATGCAAGCACACATCAACGCATCACGATAAAAAGATGCGAATTTTCGCCTTCCCCGCAGAACAAATTCCCTGCTTGCGCACAGAATCAGCAGCATTCGGTGCAGCGGTCCCGATCACTAGACACGGCTTTGTTTCTCACAGATGGCACAAGCGAGGATAATGCTGTGCATATAAGGCTGAGGCCTGCCTACAACTGCATCGCTATTTGCCACGCGCACTCACTTCAGAGCCATGCTCTCCGATACGCCAATTGGCTAAGCGACGATCCTCCAAGACAAAGTTTTGTATAAAATCAACGAAATCGCCAAGCGTACACTGACTACTAAACTGCTGAGGCAGTGTGCACGCAGAGTCCACTTTATAGCGATTTTTTCGTCCAATTCGCTCGCGTGTGATATAACCTTCCTGCTCCAAATCACTCAAAATTCCCTGCACCGATCGCTCGGTTATGCCCAAGGATAATGCAATTTGCCGCACCGACAAATTTGATGACAATGCCACCTTGAGTAAGACATTGGCATGATTCGTAAGAAAAGAACAGGACTTAGCCATAAATTGGAATAAAAATTCGAGTTTAACAACAATGCGAACAATTAACATCTGCTCGTCTTACGCAAATAATGTGCACTTCATAACCGGATCTACTGGTGCATTCCTATTTGCATGCGTCTTCAAATGAGGTAATATTATGACCTGGGTCTTTGTGATACGCGATCCCTCGCAGTTTTACTGTGTCGACTATGCCAAAATCCCAATCTTCTTTTGATCTATAACCCTTATCATTAGGAAATTTGGTATGAATATTATAATATATTCGACCTTTTAAATACTCTTTGAGCTGTGGGTTAATATTCTCCTTTTGTAGTATAGATATCGCTATTTTTGATTCTTCAAGAGCAGCCTGAAAACTGCCTCGCTTAAGCCCCAGATAAAAACTTAAACACGAACATAAAAAACATAAAACTAATAAGATGACGACTGCATAAATTTTATTCATTTAGCTAAAGTTTATAGGCGAGGCATCAATTAACTGCAAAATAATACCTGCATTGCATTACAGCCAACAGAAGCACAGCTCAGCATGAATGCCAACGAAAAACGCTTTCGCTCTTGTGTTTCGAACAATCCATCGCCTATTTTGCTGCATTCGAGTAATTTTAGGCCTCCCATCAGCAGATAATTTTTATGATCACCTCGACGCATTCGACCCAATTTATTGAACTCGTGCAAACTGGATTGGCACAAGTAGAGGAAGCTCACCGCTTTTTGACCGATGCTTTCGTTGATGTTTTAAACACAATGGAGCTAAGCGAAGCCGCGCAACTAATTGCCAGCGGGCTGAAAACAAGCACATCCCAGACGCTTGACCAAAACGGCGTGCAGGCCATTTCTTTTTACTTTCAACTGCTCAACCTAGCAGAAGAGCATGTCGCCAATAGCATGCGTCGCACCCGCGAATCGGTCATGGGCATGAATTCCGAACCCGGCCATTGGGGACACTACTTGAAACAACTGCAAGCGCAGGGCATTGCACCTCAGGAAGTCCGTGCTCAGTTAAAGGATCTCTGGATTGAAGCGGTTTTTACCAAACATCCCACCGAAGCAAAACGCTGGTCAACACTGGGCATACACCGCGAAATCGTACGATTATTGCGTCAACGAGAAAGTGCTCGGACCCCACGGGAGTCGCAGCAGTACGCCGACTTAGCGCGCGCCATCATCGAACGCTTATGGCTCACAGGCGAAATCTACATGCACAAACCACAGGTCAAAGATGAGCTGGATAATTTGATCTACTATCTGCGGGAAGTTTTCCCCACCACATTTAGCCGGCTCGACCAAAACTTAGACTACGCGTGGAAAGAGACCTGGCCTGAGGAGCCAGCCCTCGCACAAGCAGAACGCCCGCAACTTCAGTTTGGCTCTTGGGTAGGCGGCGACCGAGATGGGCATCCGCTGGTCACCGCCCAAGTCACAAAGGAATCACTGCTAGCGATGCGCCAAACCGCATTGAAAATCGTGGATCAAAAGCTGATTGAACTCAGTCAGGCCCTCTCCATGCACAGCGTTCGTAGCCATTGCCCGGATGCCCTGATCCAGCAGATCAAAGTCTGGGACCCCGAGTGTAGCAAATTGCAAGAACCATGGACTGCCTTCGTGCAAGCACTGAGAACGCAGCTGGATAAACTGAATGCTGAAGAACTCACTCAGCACCTAGAGCAGCTCGGCCTGTGGCTGATCGAAACCAAGGCGCAACGAAGTGTACACACTTACGTGCGACCGGTAATCCGCTTGCTGCATAGTATCGGACTCCATCTGGCACGCATCGATATTCGCCAAAACAGTGAATTTTATGAAAAAGCGCTGAGTCAAATGATGGCGGCGGCGGGCATCCAAGATGCAGAAAATTTCGCGCAATGGACGGATGCCGACAAGCTGCATTTCCTGAATAACGAACTCGCTCACCCGCGCCCACTGACGCATGCCTCCATGCCCCTTCCCGCCGAGGCCAAGGAAGTTCGTGAGACCTTAAGTGTCGTCGCTGAACATATTGCGAACTACGGAAAAGCTGGAGTCGGTGCTCTCATCGTCAGCATGACACGAAATTTATGCGACCTCCTCACCGTCTATGTACTGGCAAAAGAAGTGGGTCTCACCGCACAAGAATCCGGCACACTGCGCTGCCAGTTGCCGGTCGTCCCTCTATTTGAAACCTACGAAGATTTGGAAATTGCGCCTGCCGTTACCGATGCTTTTCTTGCGCATCCCTGTACCCGCCACAGCTTAGGCATCGGGCACGCGGGTAACATCCCGCGCTGCATCATCATGCTCGGCTACAGCGACAGCAACAAAGACACCGGCATCATGGCCAGCCAATGGATCTTGAAAAGTGCACAAAGCAAGCTGGTGCAAGTCGGAATAGATCATGGAGTTAAAATGGCATTTTTCCACGGCAGAGGCGGTACAGTCGGCCGAGGTGCGGGGCCGACTCACCGCTTCCTAGAAGCCTTGCCGGCAGGAGCTTTAGCTGGCGGATTACGCGTCACCGAACAGGGTGAAGTGATTGCTCAGAAGTACAATACCCCCTCAACTGCAACAGCCAATCTGGAGTGGCTGATGGCGGGTACACTCGGCGCGCATTTCCTTTCGAATTCGGCGGCGCTGAATCCTGCAGTTGAAACAGCGATTGAAACTTTAGCCAAAAGCTCACGCAAAGCCTATCGGGAGCTTTTAGACGCACCCGGCTTCATTCAATTCTTTCGGCAAGCAACGCCGATTGATGCCATTGAACAAAGCCGCATTGGCTCACGTCCCTCGCGCAGGACTGGCAAAAAAGAATTCAGCCTCAGCGACCTGCGGGCCATTCCTTGGGTATTTAGCTGGAACCAAGCACGCTTCTATTTACCCGGCTGGTATGGTGTTGGCAGTGCCTTAGAGTCTTTAGAACATGAAAATCCTGAGGGCTACCAAAGCCTACAAGCTAACCTACAAAAAACACCGTTTTTGCGCTACGTGTTCTACAATGTAGAGAGCAGCATAACCAGCTCCGACAGCAAGTGGATGCACACCTATGCCGAAATGGTGGAAGATAGCCAGCTGCGCCAGCGCATCTTAAATACTATACTCGCCGAACGCGAACGTACACAACGCCATCTGGAAAAATTATTCACCAGCCCCTTAACAGAACGCCGTCCAAGATTCTACAAAACGCTCATGGAACGTGAATTACCGCTAGGGGCGCTCCACAGAAAGCAAATTGAACTGCTCCAGGAAGCACGCGCACAAGCGACGATGGATGAAGCCCTGACCACCAACTTACTGCGCGTAGTCAATGCCATTGCGGCTGGCCTACGCACAACAGGATAAACCCGGATGATGCAGGTATGCATGCTGCTCGGCAACTACAGGCCGAAAAAGCGTATAAAGGGCACCTCTGGAAATCTCCCATGTGCCGAGATTGCCGATTTGCTGTGATGCAGGTAAGCGGCAAGTCTTTCAAACCGAAACACTTTTGGTTCTGAGCTGCGTTGACCTGCGCACGAAGGGCTTCCAGCCCTCCTGTGCACAGAATCGCCTTGCTCAAAATCAAAATTGTATTCGTCTCGGTCTTAGTAGGTTTTCAGAGGTGCCCTAAACATAACTGACTGCTGGCCTGATAGGCAGCCGTGTGCCTTGGTCGCCTAAGTTCCAAACTATGCGACAAGACGGGTCCTTTTTTTGAGCGCCCTACCGGTGAGCACATTTTTAATGCAGTGCATTCGAAATATGGCTGATGCAAGGACACTTACAATCATGATCCTAGTGAACAAAAAGTCCCTTTGCATGATTCGGGATACAGCATTCGACGTACAGGTACAAGCGTTATAAACGATGCACTTCGAGACTGTTCCAGCCACCGGCAGCGACGATGTATCGATGCTCAGTGGGACTGGGCGGGTCCGCTATTATCGGGCACATGAATAGAAGCGACCATTTCTTTGACTTTTTGAGGGGTGGGCTTAGTCCAAAAACTGACAATAAAGGCAACCGCAAAATTGAGCAACATGCCGATACAACCGATACCTTCAGGACTAATACCCCACAAATAATTTTCAGCAGATCCACCCATAAATTGGAAGTAAATGATGTAAGCGAGTGTGAAACTCATACCTACAATCATACCACTAATCCCACCTGCCCGGTTAATTCTTTGAGTAAAAATACCCATCAAAAGACTCGGAAAAAAAGAAGATGCTGCTAATCCAAAGGCAAAGGCAACAGTTTTCGCAATAAATGCTGAGGGCGGATTAATCCCAAAATAGGCGGCCACCAGTAGAGCCATAAAAGAGGCTGTGCGAGCACAAGTCACTTCTTGTCGATCACTGAGATTTGGCTTAAGCAGCTTCTTCATCAAGTCATGCGAGATAGAAGTCGATAAGACCAAGAGCAAGCCAGCTGCAGTTGATAAAGCAGCTGCAATACAGCCTGCCATCAACAGTGCAATTACCCACATCGGCAAGCCAGCCATGTGGGGATTCGCCATCACCATAATATCAGTCCCAAAAAAGAGCTCATTCGGGTTTGATGTATCCACTGGATTTGCTAACAGTCGTTGCCCATATGCTCCAACTACGGGCTCATCAACCTGTGAATTTTCAGCAAATTTAGGTGATTTCCCAAAAAATACTCGATGCGTCCCATTCTCAGATTTTTTAGGCCCAAAGTATTGGATATGCCCATCATTATTTTTATCGACCCAAGCCATCTGGCCAGTCGCCTCAAACTGCCCATACCATGACGGAACCGCCTCAAACGAAACCCCGTGTAATTGTTCGATTAAGTTAACACGTGAGAAGGCCCCGATCGCCGGAGCAGTCAAATAAATTACCGCAATAAAGGCCAAAGTCCAAGCAGCAGACGTCCGTACAGCTCGCACATCTTTAACAGTAAAAAATCGTACAATAACATGAGGTAAGCCAGCGGTGCCACACATCAAAGCTGCTGTAATACAAAAAAGGTTTAAAGTGGATAGTCGTCCAGCAGTGTATTCAGCAAAACCGAGCTCACGATTGATCGCATTCAATTTTTCTAGAAAGGAGATGGGGCCCTCAGGGCCCTCTATAGTACCAATCAGACCTAGCTGCGGAAAAACATTGCCCGTAAGCGCCAACGCAATAAAAACTGCAGGCACAGTATATGCAAACGCCATTACACAATATTGAGCCACTTGAGTATACGTAATACCCTTCATTCCGCCAAGCCCCGCGTAGAAAAAAACGATGCTGGCCCCAATCAGTACTCCTGCTGGAATTCCAATTCCAAACAATTGAGAGAAAACGACCCCCACGCCACGCATCTGGCCCATAATATAAGTCATACAAATAAACAAAGCGCAAATAACCGCAACTGCACGTGCCCACTTGGAGTAATAGCGCTCAGCAATAAAATCGGGAACAGTGGCCTGATTAAATTTGCGTAAATACGGTACCATCAGAACGCTGAGGAGCACAAAGCCCCCAGTCCATCCCATCAAAAAACGAGCCGCATCATAACCACTGATGGCCACGGTCCCCGCCATGGAAATAAAGGTAGCCGCCGACATCCAATCAGCGGCCGTGGCCATCCCATTCGCAAAGGGCGAAACTCCGCCGCCTGCTGTGTAATATTCCTTAGTTGATGCCGCACGGGAACGTACCGCAATGACAATGTATAAGGCAAAAGTAATCGCGATGAAGATAAAATTTAGGGTACTTTGCTGCATCTTAATTCATTATTGATCAGTGTACCCGTAAAGACGATCCAGGCGATTCATACGAAAAGCATAAGCGCACAAAATGCAGACAAAGCTCAAAATAGACCCCTGTTGGGCCATCCAAAAACCAAAGGGAGCATGACCAATAGTTGGGAAATGCGCATCCAAGTAATCGCGAGCTAAAATGCTACAAAAGAAGCTCACAAAAAACCAGATAAATAAGGCGAATAAAGTTGTACGCGTAACTGCCTTCCGATACGCCAGAGGGGTCGATTTAGATGCACTCATAGCTCTAAACACTAGACTTTTGCCGAACAGGCATTTTGATAAGCGGTCTGCAACTCTTCCACTACCGATGGATCGGCGAGTGTTGTTACATTGCCTAATTCACTGCCTTCCGCAATCGCTCGCAGTACCCGGCGCATGATCTTCCCAGAGCGCGTTTTGGGTAAATCCCGTGCAAATAAAATCAACTCTGGAACCGCAAACTTACCGATTTTCTGCGCAATCCACTCATTCAGCTCTTTAGACAATTCAGGCGTCGGCTCGTGACCATTTTTGAGCGTAATGAAAGCAATCAGACCCTGCCCCTTAATCGCATGCGGAATCGCAACAACCGCAGCTTCAGAAGTGGAGATATGCTCAACAAAGGCACTCTCTAGCTCCGCAGTGCCAATGCGGTGTCCAGAGACATTGACCACATCGTCAATGCGACCCAAAATCCAAAACAAACCATCCGCATCTTTACGCGCGCCGTCACCCGGTAAATAGTAGGCCCCATCCCAATGGCTCCAATAAGTGTCCTTAAAACGCTGCGGATCCCCATAAACGCCTCGAGTCATCCCCGGCCAAGGTTGTCGAATCGCCAAAATACCGGCATCACATTCTTGGCCATCCACATCTAAAATAGCGGCATCCACGCCGAAAAAAGGTAAGCAAGCACTGCCGGGCTTTGTCGCGGTCACACCCGGAATGGGTGCCAGCATAATGCCGCCAGTTTCGGTTTGCCACCAAGTATCTACAATCGGGCAGCGTTCTTGACCAATGACCTGATGATACCACATCCAAGCTTCTGGATTGATCGGTTCGCCGACCGATCCCAGCAGACGCAGACTGGACAGATCGTGTTTCTCTACGTACTCAACCCCCATTTTCATGAAATAGCGAATCGCTGTCGGGGCCGTATAGAAAATCGACACGCCATACTTTTCAATAATGTGCCAAAATCGAGAGGCGTCGGGATAATTCGGGGCTCCCTCGTACATCAACACGGTAGCTCCATTGGCCAACGGACCATACACCAGGTAACTATGCCCGGTAATCCACCCAATATCAGCAGTACACCAAAACACATCTTCTGGCTTCAAATCAAAAATATAACGGCTGGTCAATTGCGCCTGCAAAAGATAACCCGCCTGCGTGTGCATGATACCTTTGGGCTTTCCTGTTGTACCGCTGGTGTAAAGTAAAAACAGCAAATCTTCACTGTCCATTGGTTCTGGCGGACAATGCATCTCGGCCTCAGCCATGCAAGCATCCCAGAAGACATCTCGCCCCGCTTGCATCGGCAGCGTCTCCTCTGGCGTAGCGCCGCCTCTTTGCACAACCAATACCGTAGCGACTTGAGTCAAACCCTCTAGCGAGCGATCCACCGTCGACTTGAGCGCCATGGCACGCCCCCGCCGCCAGCCGTAATCAGCTGTGATCACACAACGCGCGTCCATGTCTTGAATCCGATCACGGACTGCATCCGCTGAAAATCCGGCAAATATGACAGAATGAACCGCTCCAATGCGTGCACAAGCTAGGACTGCGATCGCCAATTCTGGAATCATCGGTAAATAAATCGCTACCCGATCCCCTTTTCGAATCCCTTTTTGTTTGAGGACATTCGCACAGCGATTCACCTCTCGATACAAATCAAAATAGGTTAACACACGCGTATCCCCCATTTCACCTTCAAAGATCAGGGCAGCTTTATTGCGATCAGCTCCGGCGATATGACGATCCACACAGTTCGCCGAAACATTAATTTGCCCGCCCACAAACCATTTGTAAAAAGGTTTCTCTGACGTATCTAAAACTTGCTCCCATGGCTGAATCCAGTCTAGAGCCTCACTTTGTTGGGCCCAAAAAGTCTCCGGATCCCGTAAACTCGCTTGGTATAACTTGTTATAATCCTCCCGAGACTTGATGTGTGCTTGCGCAGAAAATTCAGCACTAGGTGGAAAAGTACGCTTTTCTTCCAGGACAGATTCAAAGGACGAACCAGCATTTGTATGAGTCATAAACTAAAGCTTTTTAGGGGATAAAATATAATGCGCTCGCCAAAATGACTCGTGCATAAATACAACTGGTATCGTCACAAACAACATTTTTACAAGTACAAAATTACGTTACTCTTCAGCATCAAAACGGATAGCAATCGCGGACTGGGTTAACGGTATACTTTATCATACAGATAAAAAAACTGAGAGCAACAAGTTCCCAAACTAATGATTCAAGCCGCGACTATGTGCACAAGACAGGCAACAAAGTTGACCAGCCAGTGGTCCCCACAACAGTCAGCTCCATCAATCCAAGCATAGTAAAAATGCTGCGAGCACCCAAGATCTTAAGTGAATCCTAAAGACAGAAATCAATATACAGCAGCCCTCTAAGCACTATTTAGTCGCGAGTCTAACCGCCAATAACATAGTATAGACATCCATCAATTTTAGGCACTCCCTGTTTATAGGCTAAGCAAAAAAATCATGAGCTGAACAAGAAGCCGAGCCGCCCGCATCAACAACAAATACCACCATGTGGAACTTGGCAGCCCTAAAAATTGCTAATCAAAAAGACAACACTACTCTCCGTCGTCGCCGATGGCTTCCACCGGGCAGCCTTCTAGTGCTTCCATACAAAGATCCACTGCCTCTGGGTCACTCGGCTGCGCATGAACATAAGAATAACCGCCGTCTTCATTGCGGGTAAAAAAGTCAGGGGCAGTTTCTCGGCAGAGATCACAATCAATGCACTGTTCATCCACGTAGAATTTGCCCAACACATTTTCCGGCCATTTTTCATCTTTTTCTGCCATGGTCGCAGGTTTTTGCCATTTTCCTGAATAGTCAAGCGCAGTTTAATGATTCCTGCGGCTTCATTTTGATTGCACGCTTGCACTTTAAAAGGGAATCTAACTAGCTAATGGCGACTTTATGTTTACATTTCTAAGATGATCTATGACCGTTCCTACATGCGCCAAGATAGAGGTGCTCCGCAAGCCCAGGCCCGCAGCATGGTCACAAAGCTATTGATCGTCACCATCGGGATCTACTGTTTACAACACAGCATTCATGTTTTGTTTCCGAGTCTTCGTGGATCTAACTATTTTTTCATCCAGTGGTTTGCACTGAGTTATCCACAAATAGAGGGCCTGAAGCTCTGGACGGTTTTCTCATACGCATTTTTGCACAGCACAACAAGCCTGCTTCACATTATAAGCAATATGTTGGGGCTCTTCTTTATCGGGCGCATTATAGAACCAATCTTAGGAGCTCGGCAGCTGTTGCTCCTCTATATTTTTGGGGCCTTGCTCGGAGGCTTCCTCTTTTTACCCCTCCATTTTGACCAAAACACGGTCGTGGTAGGAGCTTCGTCTTCCGTCATGGCGCTGCTCAGCTTCTTTTGCTTATTATACCCCGCAGAACGAGTTACTTTACTGTTATTTTTCATCATCCCAATCAATATCCAGCCCAAATGGATTTTGCGGATTTTGCTAGCCTACAGCCTGTTTGGAGTCGTCTACTATGAAGCCTTGGGCTATGAAAGTAGCTTCTTTTCCATTGCGCACAGCGCGCATCTCGGTGGGGTCTTGGCTGGCTTCTTATATTACCGATGGATGCAAAGAACAAGCCGCCAGTCCGCGCAGCCAAACACTAAGATTTCGACTAGCATTGAACCGCCAGCATGGTTCCAAGCAAAGAAGTCGGCCGCAGTTAGCCAGAACTATGTTGTTAATCGCCGTGCCTCCTTGGCAAACGAGGTTGATCGCATTCTGGATAAAATCAATAAAAGTGGATTTGGCTCACTCAGCTCAAAGGAAAAAGCAACTCTGGAAGAAGCCAAAGAAACTCTCAAGAAGTAAATTATGAGCACAATACCCCAGCACCTTTTTAGATTTTTTCAGCGCATTCAACTGCTGCTTTTAACAGTTTTCACGGCAGCAAGCCTGCAAGCAGAACTGGTCCAAACCTCAGAAATGGCGGCCCAAACTAGCTGGGCCATGAGCACCATCCAGTCGCAACATTATTTACGGGATCAGATCCAAGATCTTGATGGTCGGGCTGTCATAAAGGCTTACATCGAGAGTTTTGACTACCGACACATGTTCTTCAACCAACAAGCTATCGACCGTTTTTCATTTCGATTTGGCTCAGCTGTGGAAGCCTTTTTGAGCAAGGGCAATCTTTACGCGGCATTCGAAATTTATGCTGCTTACAAAGAGCAATATGTTCAACGAACCGAGTGGATAAACCAGAGAATTGAGCATGATTTTACCTTTACGTCGGCAGCGCAGTTCATCCCAGATCGCAGTGAAAGTAACTGGCCGGAAAATGCGAAAGCCGCCAATCAACTGTGGGAACAGCGCCTAGAATATGAGCTTTTAAACGAATTACTCTCACTGGCTAGCGAAGCCCCACTGGCTACAGAAAATCCAGCACCCAACGCGGCGGAGATGGATGCAGACATAAGCGAAAGTGCAGATACCACCTTCGACCCCCGCAAGCTGAACAGGTTACTAGAGGACCCTGATTTTTTTACTGAAATGCTGGAAGAAGCGCGCCAGAAGGTGCGCCGGCGTTACCAGCGAAATTTAAATTATGTTCAGAATCGTGAGGCAGCCGAAATTCAGGAGGCCTTCATCAACGCGATGACGCAACTCTTTGACCCACACTCCTCTTTTCTCTCAGCAGACACCCTAGAAAGTTTTAACACCGCGGTACAAAATTCGTTTGTTGGGATTGGCGCACTACTTCAAGATGAAGATGGTATCTGCACCATCAAAGAACTGATTGCTGGCGGGCCTGCTGAACGCTCGAACCTACTGAATGCCGAAGACCAAATTCTTGCTGTAGCCCAAGGCCAAGACGGCATTTTCGAAGATGTCGTTGACATGCAATTGCGCTACATTGTGCGAAAAATAAAAGGCAAGAAAGGTAGCTATGTCCGCCTGCGTATTCACCCTAGCGACGCGGCAGACCCTTCCGTACGTAAAGATATTCTCATTCAACGCGACGAAGTTAAACTAACGGCCAACTTGGCATCAGCCCAGCTGATTGAGGTGCCGAATGATCGTGGACAATCCGTGGCGGTGGGTGTGATTGACCTACCTTCTTTCTATGGAAACATTGGAGCGGGCAATACGCTCACCACCACCACCGATGATGTGGAAGAGTTGATTGAGAAGTTGTCAGGGGCGGGTGCTCAGGGTCTCATTTTGGATTTACGTAGCAACGGAGGAGGCCTATTGAGTGAAGCAGTTCGCCTCGCCGGTCTGTTTATACCCGTCGGCCCTGTCGTTCAAATTCATAACAGTGCCGGGAAAGTTGAAGTGCTCGCAGACAGAAACTCCAAACTGAAATGGGATGGGCCCATAATCATCCTCACTTCACGCTTCAGTGCTTCCGCCTCGGAGATTGTAGCTGGAGCGCTGCAGGATCATCAAAGGGCGCTCATTGTCGGCAACACATCCACACATGGCAAAGGTACCGTACAAGAAGTCTATCACATGAATCCGGCCAACCGCTTCTCTTGGCTCAATCAATTTACGCAACAACAGCCACCTCGCTCGGTTGCCAGTAAAATTACCATCAAACAATTTTATTTACCCTCTGGTCGATCGACCCAGTTGAAGGGCGTGCTTTCAGACATCGTACTGCCCTCGGTCAATGAGTACCTGCCCATTGGGGAGGCCGACCTACCCCATGCGCTGCCTTGGAATCGCATTCAGGCGGTTGATTGGATCAACAATTGGCCCAAGCTCGGCATTGATGCAGTCAACAACTCCGAACTGCTGGCATCCCTGCAACACAAAAATCAACAACGGATTGAATCCTTAGAGGAATTTCATTATCTAAAAAAGCAAATTGCTTGGCGCAAAGCGCAAATCGACCAGAAGTCGGTCTCGCTAAACTTAGCCCAGCGCATCGAAAAAAAAATAAGTGAGCAAGCACATGTTGATGAGCTTGATGCGTTCTACGATAGCCTCAGTCAACACCCCTACAAACAGCAGAATTTCCAGGTCCGCATTGCCGAAATTCAAGCGGAGGCATCGCGCAAAAATCTTGAGCGTGCCCAAACTAGCGCCGACGAAGAGCAGACAGACGCGGCTGCAAAAGAGGAAGAACCCCCCTACGACATTCATTTACGTGAGACTACACGCATTATGGCGGATTGGATTGAATGGTTAGAGCGCAAAAATCCAAGCGAGCAGGTGCTTCAGGTATCGAAAGCAGGTTTCGACACTTGAGCCATACCCTCATGTACATCCCTAGAAAATAGTACTGCGATCCTCAAACTAAATCGATCGGGCAGCAGCTCTGGCACTGTTTTCGGATGCTATCGTCAAGAAAGGATATACATGAGGCCATAGACTCAAGGCCGATCAAAGTGCGTCTCGATACGCACGAGCTAGACCACAGAAATTTATCAACAGGCTTGCCTGAGTAGGCTGACAAACCGCTCACCAAGCTTCTTTGCTTGCGAGGCTAGCCGGACGCGACTGCTGCAACACGAGTTGATCCCCCACAAACAACTTGATCCAAATTCCGTCGAGACGATCTTTACTATCGCGAGCGCCACTGCCTTTTGACCAAACCCAGCCCGGCATCAATCGCGTTTCTCTAAATTCAACAGACTCGGTTTGCAACTTCTGATTCGCATAGCCCTCCAGCACTGCTAAATTCAGTTTCCCTTTGATGCGTTTTACGCTCCCCTCTGAGCGCTTTTCACCTCCAATCGCGTCGACAAAATGAAAAATCAAATACTCTAGCCGAATGTCGTGCAAGGATTCAGAAATCCGACTACTCAGGCCAATACTGTAGGCCCGCTTAGACTCGGTTATTTCAATCGAACCCTCAGAATTTAAGCGCTTATTTTTGCCCGGATGGCGCACTTCAGAGAGTTTACATTCAAAATTTTCTGGAACCAGCAACAGCTGGTAAAAGTGCTGACGAATGAGTGACTGGCTTGCTTCATTGTACACCGACAGTGACGTTTTCATACTTCGCCCACCTGCCATCTCAATGAGTACAGAATCCCCCTGCATGCGCAATAACTTCACCGTAATGCTCTGGCCACTGTTATTTTGCAGCGTCACCCACTCATCAGAAGCCGCACAGAGTCCGTGCAATGTGATCAAGCAGACAAGAAGAGATTTCACGATACGGCTTTGTGATAACATGTCCTTCACTTTGCTATGCCGCCATGCATAAAAGACAAGCATTTTAAGAGATGTCCTTAAGGCTCAAGATACCACAATTCGACGTTATGGTTACAAAAATAATCCCATGTACCAATCTGATGATTGTAAGCTGCCCCCCAAGTATCCGAAAAAATAATCTCATTATTACTTGGATGGATGCCTGTTAATAATCGCGCATGTCCCGGAATAAACCAAATGATCGGCAGTCCCTGCTCTATAACCGCCAGCAGCACTTGTGGCTTAGGCTTACGAATTGACTTAAGCCTAAATGGCGTCCCATTACAGACGCGTTGCATAGCACGAATAATATTTTTTCGATGCGTCCCACCTTGTGCACCCTCGCTCGCTTGGCCTTCCGTCTCGGCCAATTCTGCCAAAGCATGTTGATCCACCACATAACCATAGTATTGTAAAACGCGCGCAAGCGTCGCCGCAGCGCAATAACCCTTTTTACCCTGGTCAATCATCGGAATATTTGCGACATAAACGTGCCCCTGCTGGGATACTGTCACGGAATTCCGTAAGGCATCTCGATCTTTAATGGTCAGCAAAGTCTGTTCATCGGAGGCTCTAGGAGATTCGACTGGCTGGATTTCCACGATCAAATACTCTCCCTTTTTATAACGGAGGACGACTTGTACTTGGTTCGGCAGTAAAGTTCGTTCTTGATGCAAATCAAGCGCAGCGATGGCCGCCCCAGATGTACCTTGTTGGGCCGATAAAGTTTGTCGAAAAACACTGTCTAATTGCTCAAGTCGCTGCCGAATGGCCGTCACCGCCCGCGAGGGATTGAGTTGCGTTTGATAAGCGTCTCCTTTACTCCACAATTCAAACACTAAGCGAGGCCTTTGGGCTTGATTGAACTCTAGAAAAGTCGTAACCGGCTGAATCCCCCACACTTTCGCAATGGTGGTGGATTTTTTAAGGGCAATCACACCAGGCTCATCGGGCGTGCCCGAGATAATAGAATAATTTTCTGAACGACCAAAGAGTTGCTGAATGAGAGCCATTCGCACCTGAGGCCACGGTTGACGCGCCTCCAGCTGAAGCTGCAGCAGCGGAAAGGCAGCAATCAATTCCCGCACGCGCTCAAATTCGGCAGCTCGATCCAATGCCAAATTTGGCGGATCGATCAAACAATGAATGGCAGCTGCCCCATAACGTTTGTAGCGCACCGACCACTGACCAGTCGCGGCATGTTCCTCCAATACCTCTACCGACAGCCCCGCACGAAAATCACCCATTTTTGCGTACGGTGGCTGCATTTTATAAGCTGGGGTCGCTCGCAAAAATTTGTAGTCTTGAGGGATTTCTAATGGCCGATATTGGGCCACCAAGTTCTGCGATCCCAACCAGGCATTGAGCCCAATCAGGCTGGCAACAAATAACCGCCACCGAACCGTTAAATACAAAGAACACATCCTCATCATTTCAATCCCAGTCTCACTAATTAAGCTTCCGCACACTTTTCATAGCGCATGCTTGCCAAATACGTCAACGCTTGCATTTTAGAGCTATAATTGCGTCTATTCATTCGGTATTCAATTCACTCAATCAGCCTGCAAGCATGTTCATGAACTTTTTTTACATCGCCATTGCGCTGGCAGCGCTCGGTTTTTCAATTTTCATTCACGAACTGGGTCATTTTATAGCAGCTCGTAAACGCGGCCTCATTGCGGATCGCTTTTCGATCGGCTTTGGCCCGCGACTCTTCGGCTGGCACTGGAAGGGAACCGATTTCCGACTATCACTGCTCCCCTTGGGCGGCTACGTTTCCCTGCCGCAATTGGCGGACATGGGTCGCATCGAGGGAGGTGAAGATACTCCCAGCACGCCACTCCCACCGATTAGCTATACCGACAAAATGATCGTCGCGGTGATGGGCGCCGTGTTTAACATCATCTTCGCTTTTGCCATTTCTCTGATTCTTTGGGGAGTGGGCCGCGAGATTGTTAAATCAACCGTGGTGGATGTTGTCCAAGAGGCCGTCGTCAATACTGAAGGGGACGTCGTCCCGGGCCCTGCTTACAAAGCCGGCATTCTCCCTGGCGACACCATCCTGAGCGTGGATGGACAAGCAGTCGGCGATTGGATGCAAATTCAAAATGCGGTGATGACAGGCCTCGGGCGCAACGATCAGGGACAGGCTTACGCGGAAATCGAATTCCTGCGAGCTGGTGAGTCTCAAACCGTAACCGTCTACCCACAGCTAACCAGTTCTGAAGCCATCCGCAGTATTGGTATTCAACCGGGTACCGAGTTGGTTGTCTCAATGCTACAATCCGGGATGCCTGCGATGGATGCGGGCTTACAGGTTGGCGATCAGCTACATGCACTCGATGGTCAACTGATTGAATCGGCAGCCTTTCTCAATATCTACCTCAAAAACAACGGCCATCGACTCATTAACCTGCACGTACTGCGTGCCGGAACAGAACTTATTTTGCCCATTCAACCCAAAATCGCAGCGGGTGAACAGAGCCCCCGATTTGGCTTTGCTTACAACTATGCGCTGATCAAAGAACGCGTCCACTTAAATCCAATCGAGCAATTATCCATTATGGCCAATACCATGCGGATGACGCTGCTAGCACTAGTCAATCATCAATCGGATGTCAAAGTCCGCAACATGAGTGGCCCCGTGGGGATCGTGCATGGATTAACGACCATGGCCCGCTACAGCTTTGTCGATTTGATTTGGTTCACCGCTTTGATCAATGTCAACCTTGCCATTCTCAATCTACTCCCGATTCCAGTACTCGACGGTGGCCACATGCTCTTTGCCACCCTGGGCAAGCTCATGGGACGCCCCGTTCCCAAAAAGATCATGGAATTGAGTTACACCGGCTGCATTGTCGTGCTGCTCTCCTTCATGGTCTATGTCACCTTCTTTGATGTCCGACGGGTTGGAGAAGATGTGGGAATCCTCGGTAACACCCTCTCCCAGCAGCCCCCGACACCTGTAACAGTGGATTCAGAACCCGCGACCCAGCCTCAAGAATAGTCTGTATGACGGCCTCCATTTCCAGCCAGCAAGTTGAGCTGCCCTACTGCCCCTCCCGCTCACAGGCCATCCGCCGTCACACGCGCTGCATTCAAGTGGGCCCAGTCGCCGTGGGCGGCGATCAGCCCATTCGCATCCAATCCATGACCACCACCGTCACTCAAGATGTGTCAGCCACGGTGGCCCAATGTCTGGAATTGGCCGAAGCAGGCTGCGAGATCATTCGCATAACAGCCCCCAATAAAGCAGCAGCCAGCGCACTGAAAACCATCTCCGAACAGCTACGGGCCGCCAAATGTGAGGTTCCACTGGTAGCCGACATTCACTTTTTACCTGCAGCAGCGATGGAGGCGGCCAAGTATGTGGAAAAGGTCCGCATCAATCCAGGCAACTATGCCGACAAAAAGAAGTTTGCGATCAAGGAGTATAGTGAGTCCGATTATCAAATCGAATTGGAGCGCCTACATCAAGCCTTCACGCCCCTTGTGCTGCGCTGCAAGGAATACGGACGGGCGCTACGGATTGGCACCAACCATGGCTCGCTCTCCGATCGCATCCTAAATCGCTTTGGCGATACGCCCTTGGGCATGGTTGAAAGTGCGCTGGAATTTATACGGATCGCCGAAAGTCACCAATTTCACAATATCTGTCTCTCGATGAAGGCGAGCAATCCCAAAGTGATGATTGCCGCTTATCGACTAGCGGTGGCGCGCATGCAGGCCGAAGACATGCACTACCCACTCCATTTGGGGGTTACCGAGGCCGGCGATGGTGAAGACGCTCGCATCAAGAGTGCCATCGGCATTGGCTCATTGCTGTGCGATGGTTTGGGGGATACCATTCGAGTCTCACTGACCGAAGACCCGGTCAACGAAATCCCTGTTGCGCAAGCGCTTGCCAGCAAAGCCCAGCAAGCCTGGCAAGCTGCAGCACAGGCGCAGGCAAAAGTACAGCCCCCAGAAACCTGCCGCATTCCCGAACAAGGCGTTCGCCGCCCCAGTCGCGCATTACAACTAGGCAAAGGCTGTAGCATTGGAGCCCAAAACGTCCCTGCCGTTGTCGTTGATGCGGCTAAGCCTATCAGTGAGACCGAGGCGATCATTCAAGCTGTTTGCCGGAGCCAACTGCAGCCCAACAAATGCAAAATTGAGGCCCTATTGCTCAAGATTGAAACTCCTGCTGACTTGGCGCATTTCACCCCGCTGTACGAGGCGCTCCAAACGGCAGTGCCCGCCTGCATCCTTGAGCTGAGCGCCAGCATAGATCTTAGTGACTTAGAAGCCTACACATGGCCCGAAAGCGCGCTTTGCCCCCTCACCCTGCTACAAAGCATGCAAGGCGAAGATGCTCATTACGCGGCCCAACTGCTAAATTTTTGTCGCCAAAAAGGCTTCAACTGCGCGCTCAACTGTAGCCCGCAAGCGCTGGAGGCAGAAATCGCTGCCCAACTGGCTCCAATGGGATCCGAGCATTTAATCTTTACCTACTGCCCCAATATAGCACCGACTAGCGCGAGCGAGCATGCCGTGGGTGCCTATCGTCAACTGGCACAGGTGATCGACCAACAATTGCCCGCAAGCCCAATTTGGATTCGCAATCATCCGTACAACGCGCTCGATCCCCAAGATCAGTATTCAGATCGCACACTGGAATACAGCGTGCTGAGCGGAGCCCTACTCTGCGAAGGGATTGGCGACCTGATTAGCATCGAAGCCGAACCGCAGACCGAGCAGGCCAGTACTCTCGGCTACAACATTTTGCAAGGTGCTCGCGCCAGAATCTCCAAGACAGAATTTGTGGCCTGTCCCAGCTGTGGGCGCACCCTATTTGACTTGCAATCCGTCACCCAAAGAATCCGCGCCCAAACCGAACACCTTAAGGGCGTCACAATCGCCATCATGGGCTGCATCGTGAACGGACCAGGTGAAATGGCCGACGCCGACTTCGGCTACGTCGGCGGCGCTCCCGGGAAAGTGAACCTCTACGTCGGCAAAGACTGTGTCCAATATAACGTTCCCGAAGCCTCCGCCCTCAAAAAATTGATTGCTCTGATTAAAGAACACAACAAATGGACAGAACCCGAGTCAGCTCAATAAGCAGATAGAGTTCGCATGGGCGACAGGCCTCAGCACAAAATTTGAGATGATTGCGGAACATTGATTTTGTCGAAGCAATGCCACCCGCTAAAAATATAACCTTGCTCACAGGTAAGCCGTTTTCAGGCACGTGTTTTGAACTCGGATGATGCACTCTGTTGAGCAAGGTGCTCGGCAAATGCAGGCCGAGTCAGCGAAAACATGTGTGACTGATGATCTGATAGGCAGCCATGTGCCTTTGTCGCCTGAGGGATTTTAAGCACCCTTTTGGTGATCACATTTCCAATGCGATGCATTAGAAATATGGCTGCTACAAAGTTGCTTAAAATGATAATCCTAATGCTTAAAAAGTTCGTTTGCATACTTCAGGCTGAACCATTCGCTAGTCATATTAACTAGTCTCATTGACCCCGAAAAACTCTAGGACTCCCAAGACAGTTTCCTCTCTGATTTCCAGAGCTGTCCTATATGTGAACTTCCAGGTTTAAGCTGTCTATTAGAACGATGGACTTACCTTTTTCCCTAAACTTTTACTCGCAAGCTCCGTATCTTCGTGTTCCTATGAACCCATACCTATAAGAAAATAACTACTTTTCCTTATGACGTCACAAATTTCAGCAGTAAACCGCCCAGTATTGATTGTAGACGATAATAAAGAGGTGCTCTTCTTGTTGAGTCAGCAACTGGTAAATGCGGGTTACTTGGTGGAGGATTATTCGGATCCTGTGGAAGCTAGCCAAGTTGTGATGGATAAAAATAGGAATTTTTCTTGTATAATTGTCGACCGCAACATGCCCACAATGAGTGGATTATCGCTATTGAAATTGGCGCAAGAGCACAAGCCACTTATGGCTCGCATCATGATTAGCGGTCAAGCTGATCTTGACATGGCCATGTCGGCCATTAACGAAGGCCAAATCTTCCGCTTTATGGTAAAACCCTGGCAGATGAGTACGCTATTGGGTGTTGTGGCAGCAGCCTCCACTCACACTTATGATGAACAAAGTAAGCACGAGCGCAAACTAGCTTTAGTTGCCGACAATCAAGAACTGGCGCAAAAAAACCAATTTTCTCAGGAAAATTTTGAATTCTTAAGTAAGTTGTACATTAACTTATTGAGCGCATACTCCCCTATTTTAGGCGCTATTACCCAAGTAACGATTGACCTTTGTGAGGCTCTGAATAAGACTGGTTTCCTAAACCCTAGTGAACAAAAGCTGCTTGGTTTTGCTGCAATCTTCAACAACGTTGGCTTGATGTCAGCCAGTCGGGCCATGATCCGAAAATCGTTTGTTAAGCCTCAACAATTAACGACTAAAGAACAATCTCTTATCGAACGACATCCATGCCAAATAGATTCGCTTCTACCTCTGGTGGGGGACTTACACGAGCTTAAGGAGATCATACGGGCCCATCATGAAAACTGGGATGGGAGTGGCTACCCGGATGGCTTAAGCAGCCACATGATTCCGCGTGTGGCCCAATTTTTGGCACTTGCCTGCTATTATGCTGAATCCAACCACTACAAAGAGGAGCTTAATTTCAAAATCCAGCAGCTAAAGGGCAAGCGATTTGCCTCTGAAGCGGTCGAGGCCTATATGCATTTGGTCGAAAACAAAGCTTTACCGCCCAAAGTACAAGAGCTGAAAATCAATCAACTGCGCAGTGGACTCACGCTCGCTTCCGACGTCAAAAAAACAGATGGACAACTTTTAGTCAGCAGCCATAAGACGATCTCTCCGCGCGTACTCGAACACATGCAGGCCTTGAGTTCCAGCAATGAAATTGATGATTTCGTGCTCATATTTTATTAGCTGTCTCGAACGAAATGATTTTCGCCTGAATCAGAATTAAACCTGCTGCCAAAACTGAAAGCTTTAACGAATCCACATTGCTTTAGTTCTCACGAGTGCACCTACGCCATCTGTCTCTTTGCGAATTGGATGCGGATCGAATCGCCACAAAGCTCAAGCCAACGATACGGGTACGATTAAAGAAAATATTTGAGTCCTGCGTTCGATTTGGCTGACTAAACAGATGGCACATTTTATTGTAGGACAGCGCTGGATGAGTGATTCCGAACCCGAATTGGGCCTCGGCTTAATTGAATCCGTTGACCGGCATCAATTAAGTTGCTACTTTCCTGGATCGGACGAACGCCGCATATATTCTGTAGCCGGTGCACCCCTTAAACGTGTCGAATTTAAGCCCGGAGATCAGATCCGCTCACAATCTGGGGCCGAGCTTAAAGTGGAGTCGATAACTGAGCGAAACGGAATTTTGCACTACCTTGGGCAAAATCAAAACATACCAGAAAGCGAGCTTGCTACCTGTGCAAGTCTCCATCAACCAGAAGACCGACTATTGAATGGACAAGTCGACAGCAGCCATAGCTTTACCCTACGCTACCAATCCATGCGCATGCAGTCCAAACGATTGCAGTCAAAATTAACGGGATTTGTTGGTGGGCGAGTCGACTTAATCCCCCATCAACTCTACATCGCAAACACAGTTGCGGCGCGTCAGCTACCTCGCGTCCTGTTAGCCGATGAAGTGGGTCTCGGTAAAACCATAGAAGCTTGCTTGATCCTACATCGCCTCCATCTAACAGGCCGCGCGGATCGTATTTTGATCATCGTCCCAGATGCGTTGGTCCACCAATGGTTCATCGAATTGATGCGGAGATTTAACTTAATTTTCCATTTGTTAGACTCGACGAATACCGCCCCAGAGCAGAATCCATTTTTCGAGCAGCAAATGATCCTTTGTAGTTTAAAAGAGCTGTCAACAGCTCCACGTTTGGCTGCTCAAGCAATCACAGTCAACTGGGATCTCGTCGTCGTTGATGAAGCGCATCACTTGGACTGGTCTCCCCAGCGAGCAAGTCCCGAATATGCCATTGTGGAGGCACTGGCTGCCAAGTGCCGCGGACTTTTACTGCTAACCGCAACACCAGCTCAATTAGGCGTGGAAGGTCATTTTGCTCGCTTACGCCTACTTGATCCTGCACGCTACGCTTCTTTGGCTGAATTCACCGTAGAACAAAGTCAATACGGGACTGTAGCCAATTTGGCACGGTATTTAACAAGTAAAAAGCCTTTAAAGAAAGCGCAGATTCAGGCTTTACGTAAGCTTTACTGCGAGCTGGATGATCAGGAATTTGCGCATCGCATGCAAAAACCGCAACAATTGCTGAGCGACTTAGTGGATCGCAATGGGACGGGGCGCGTCATCTTTAGAAATACGCGTGAAGCACTAACTGGCTTTCCGCAACGTCAGGCCCATCCTGTTGCCCTAATCCCACGCGCCAAACTTTCCCGAAAAGCATTAACGGCTCGCATGCAGCAAGAGTTCCGGGCCGACGTCACGCATCCGGATAGCCAAGTTGATTTTGATTTCCACGACGGCCCCCGTGTACACTGGCTGATTTCGCTTTTGGAGCGGCTAAATCCCGAAGAAAAAATACTCCTAATTTGTAGTCGTATCGAAAAGGTTTTGGCCCTCAAAGAGGCACTACTGGCTCAAGCAAACATTAAACTGGCCCTATTCCACGAGTCCCTTAGCCTCATCCAGCGAGACCGCAATGCCGCTTGGTTTAGCGAACCGGATGGAGCACGCATACTCATCTGCTCCGAAATTGGCAGTGAGGGCCGTAATTTTCAATTTGCCCATCATTTAGTTTTGTTTGATCTTCCCATGAATCCAGAGCTGCTGGAACAACGAATTGGGCGCTTAGATCGTATTGGTCAAACCGAGACCATCCAAATTCACATCCCCTATTTAGAAAATAGCTGGACTCATTTGATGCTACGCTGGCATCACGAAGGGCTACAAGGCATTGAAAACCAACTTAGAGGCGGTCGCGACTACTTAGCTCAATTTAAAGATCGATTACTACAACTTGGCCCAAATACATTCCTGGATACGGAGCGTGATGAGTCTGCAATCCAGCGCTTAATCCAAGATACTCAGACACAGCGTAGTGTGCTGGAGACAAGTCTTCAAAAGGGGCAAGCCAGTCTTTTAGCCTACAATTCCATGTGCGCACCGATCGCAGAAAAGCTGATTGCATCTATTCAAGCATTGGACGCATCTCCTGATCTGGAAGCGTATATGCATCAAATATTTGATCATTTTGGAGTCACTGTTGAAGAGCTAGGAGCGCGTACTTATTTTTTGTCTGGGCAGCATATGTTCACCGACAATCTCCCCGGATTGAAGCCCGAGGGCACTTG